>OHMU01000179.1_pt1 | contig 44974 bp, 42 predicted proteins | sample 1569441 | NCBI WGS metagenome assembly OHMU01 (sample SAMEA3879527, study PRJEB24766) | human gut metagenome | biome: human-associated habitat; feature: feces | place: USA | collected 1985/1987 | reverse complement strand
TTGCAATCTCCTATCACAGCTTTTTTTATTGTCCGAATTTTGGGGTACAGTTCAATCCGCGCTTTTTTTAATTTTATCAAAACTCGCTTTTTATAAGGGCTGCGCAGTCATTTTGCAGCTCCTCAAAAGCGTCCATCAGATAAGTTGCGGACGGGAACACATCGTCGAGCTTTTTGTTCTTCATCGAGATGATTTCGTAGGCAATCAAGTTCTTTATGTCTTTCAATAATTCAATTTTTGCCTCTTTGTAAGCCACGGAAGAGCCTTTGTTCTTGCTCCTGAACGAAGTTATTATTTTGTTCAAATCCCGATAGTTTGAACTGCGCGAATAAGAGTTTTGGTGAATTGCGTTCGCTAAACATGTATATTTTTGCTTGAATTCCTTTAAACTCGTTGAAAGCTCTATCAGCTTGTCGGTCTTTATCTGCGTCCAATCTTTTATGTTGTCTATTCTGTACCCGAAATCGCGAGAGCCTAATTTTTTGTTCTCCGAAGGGTTTTTACCCAGCTTTTCCCCTTTTTCAAGATAAGAAAATTCTATAGAGTGCGACAAAACGCCGACAATGTTTTTTGTCTTTCGCGAATAAATCGGGCTTCCGCTATGCCCGTTTTGCACATTGCAGTTATGCTCTACAATATCAGGTCCGACGGATACAACTTCGCCCATGGTATGCAGCAAAGTTCCCCCGCCCATGCTGTTGCCGCAAATTACAACCTTGTCGTAAACCGCCAAATTCTTTGAAACGTCCTCTTCTATCGGCAAGGCGATGCACCCTTCCGGAATTGAGTTTATGGGGAGAATGAACACATCTTTGCCCTTCGAGAAAAAGCCCGTCCTTGGCATTTTAATTTCGACTCCGCTCATAGTCCTGAAATTCACTTCGCTTTCAGACTGCATGACGTGCATATTTGTAACTATAAAGTTGCGGTTTTTTATATTGGCAATAAATGCGGTGGCGGCGGAATTTTTTGAGTTTGCAACCAATATCGCATTTATCGCGTCATACTCCTTGCCGTTGATTTCAACAGGCATTTTCACGTCTTTATTTGACGATGCAGCAGTCTTGGACGAAGGCGAACGATTCAAGTATTTTTCCCCGCCGACCTCTTCGATTTTGGATTCAATTTTTTTTATCGCGGCGTTATAAACCGAAAGTCTGCGCTTCAATGACGATATGAGCTTGTCTTTTTCATATTCGGACATCTCTGCGGGATCGACATCCAAAAAGGGCAAGTCATAAAATGCCGCCTTTCGGATATAGCCCGCGTCAAAATAGTCTTTTGAGTCTTCATCTGCGTAGTCGGAATTTTTGTGCGGGCTTCGCGGAGCAGTTTCAGAAGAATCTTTGTCTTTTCCGCTTGGCGGTTTTTCCATGGAAGCTTCTTCTTGATTTTCTTCATCGCCTTTACCTTTATAAGCGGAACTTGACCCGCGGGCGGGAGTTGAGGAAGACGGCGCATCTATCGACACAAAATCTTCATTGTTCAAATTTTCATCATTTTTACCCTGCGCAAAAGAATATCCCCATGCCGAAAGCAGAATAAACGCCAAAACAAAAATCTTTACATTAAATAAACTTCCCATAATTACCAAGTGATTTCAAACTTTGATAAAATCGGAATATGAAAATTTTTCAAGACAAAAAATTCTGCCCGCAACAACGCAAAAAAAACTCCGAAACAAAAATTTCGGAGTTTTCTCAAATTTTGATTTATGTATCAGAACCAGTCAAACATTCCCGAAGTTTTGGGATATGCAATGCCGTGGTTTGATGAAATATTGGTGTAGGTTGTAAACGAAGTGCGGATTTTCGCAAAAACTTCGTCAAGCTGCTTTTCAAACTGCGGCCAGCTTGCCTTCAAATCTATTATTGCCTGGGTAGGATTTGAACGGTACGAGCTTAAAAAGCTCTTTATGTCAGACTTCGCCTTTTCGAGATTAACCGCATACATCTGCTTTTCGATTGCGGCAAAATCTTTCCAGGCATCGACATTTTTCTTGTAGGCGTCCTGAAACTTTTTGGGGCATGCGTCCAAATTCAAGGTTTCAGCCGCGGTGGAAAGCTGCGCGATTGACGAGCAGTTTGCGGACAGGCTTGAATCGACTTTCAGCACCTTGTCGATGGCGACTTGTTCGGTGGTTTGGGGAACGCTCGAGCATCCGCCCAAAACAAACGCCGCAACAGATAATAGCAATATTATTTTTTTCATGTTTTCCTTTCAAAAATCCTTATTAATTTTGCATAGATAATATCGGATGCTTTTTTTATTTTTCAATCTTTTTTTTATTCGCACTAAATTCGCGTATTGGTTGAGCGCAAGCCCACGGCGATTTCCGAAATTATGCCCTTTTCGACGTAAATTCTGCGCGTGTGCTTTCTGATTATCGGGCGCATTTTCATAAAAACAAGCCCCGTTAAAACGCATATAATCCCGCCCGCAACCATGACGCCTTCAAGCCCGACATGCTTGCCAAGCCACCCGTAAACAAGGCTTCCCGCAGGCGGAATACCAAAAAGGCACATGGTAAAAATGCTCATTATCCTGCCCCTTTTGTCCTCATCGACAATAGTTTGCAAAAGAGTGTTGCTCGACGCACCCACGGCAATCATTCCAAATCCGAGCGGAACGCAAAGCAGCCCCACAAGCCAAAGTTCGCGGCTGAAAGCCATGATAATTTCCGCCGCCCCGAACAAAATGCACGAAAGCATGACAACCTTGCCCAATCCCAAAACGCTCTTGCGCGCGGCAAGATAAACCGCGCATCCTATCGCGCCGACTCCGACGCAAGACATCAATGCCCCGAGAATGGAGCTGTCCCTCAATAAAACGTCCTTTACAAAAGCGGGAAAAACCATAATAAAAGGAACTCCGAAAAAGCTGAACGCCGCAAGAAGAATGACAATGCTTCTAAGCGGTATCGACTTCCACATGTAAACAAAGCCTCCTGCAATTTGTCCAAGCGGATTTTTGCCCGTCTTTTCAAGATTTAGCGGCTTTGTCTTTATCAAAAACAGCGCGATTAAAACCGCCACGAACGCCATGGCGTTTACCAAAAAGCAGATGCCCTCCCCGAACGCGCCAATCAAAAATCCGCCTATGGGAGGGCCTATGAGCCGCGTCGCGTTTATTGCTATGGAATTTAAGGCGATGGCGTTTCCGAGATTTTCCGCAGGCACGAGGCGCGAATAAAAAGACTGCCTCGCCGGCGCGTCAAAAGCGCAAACTATGCCGAAAAACAAACTAAGCGACATTATAATCGGAATAGTTATCGCGCCTGAAAGAGTGAGAAAAGCAAGTGCGAAAGTTTGCAGCATCACCAAAGTCTGCGTGCAAATAAGTATCTTGCGGCGGTCGAACATGTCGCAGACAAGCCCCGAAAAAGGAGTCAGAAAGAGAGTCGGTATTTGGGCGAGAAACACAACCGTCGAAAACGACACCAAATCGCCCTTGGGGCTTAACCTTAACACGAGCCAGCTCATCGCAATCTGCTGAATCCAAAATCCCGAAAGCGAAAAAAGCTGACCGACAAAATAAATGAAAAAATACTTGGAGCGCAAAGATTTCACAATTTCGGGAAATACGCCGAAGTTGTCGGGGATAAGCTCGCGCGGGCTGCGCTCCCTGTCGAAAGCGGACGCAGGCGTGGGGCTTGGCAAGACTTCGCCAGAAGTGCATTTCTTAAAGTATGTCCCGCCGCCGTTTTCCGCCATTTGGTTTTACATTTTGGGTTTTATGAATTGATGGCATTTAAGCATCATAAAAATATTTCTTCAAGAAAAACATCGGCATACGCCCCTTTGTTTTAAAATATGGTTGCAAAAGGGGCTTTTTTTAGCTTTGATTTTACTTTATATGAATAAAATTAAAAGACCGGTTGTTTTGGTAATTCGCGACGGCTGGGGAGAAAACCACGACCCAAGCCTCGATAAATTCAACGCGATAAAGCGCGCAAATATACCCTTTTGCAGAAGCCTTTCGGCTAATTGGCCCCGCACGGAAATCGCCGCATGCGGCTTGAAAGTCGGCTTGCCCGAAGGAATTATGGGCAACTCCGAAGTCGGGCACCAGAACATCGGCGCAGGCAGGATAGTTGACCAGGAAATCGTAAGAATTGACAAAGGTTTCTCAACAGGCTCCGTCTTGGAAAGCCCCGTATTAAAAAGCGTGTTTGAAAGGCTCGATAACGGCGGCGCGCTCCACCTCTTCGGTCTTTGCTCCGACGCAGGCGTGCATTCGATGCTCCGCCACCTTTATTCCCTCCTTAAAATCTGCGCCGACAAAAAATATTCAAAAGTCTATCTGCACGCCTTCACTGACGGCAGGGACACTCCTCCCACAAGCGGCTTGGGCTTCATAAAGCAGGTTCAGGCTGAAATGGACAAGCTCGGCACAGGCAAAATTGCTTCTGTTATCGGCAGATTTTGGGCTATGGACAGAGACGAACGCTGGGACAGAGTACAAAAGGCGTATGACTGCCTCGTCGGCAAATCGGCAAAATCCGTGAAAAATGCGGAAGATGCCTTTACATCTTATTACGAAAACCCGATTTCCGAAAACATGTCAGGCGACGAATTTATCCCCCCGACATGGATTGAAGAAAACGGCGAACCCGTAGGCAGGATAAAAGACGGTGATGCAGTGATATTCTTCAATTTCCGCGGCGACCGCCCACGCGAAATGACGCGCGCATTCATAGAAGACGGCTTTTCGGGCTTTGACAGGGGCAAAAAACTCGACGTCTATTTTGCGACAATGACAGAATACAAAGTAGGACTCTGCCCCAACATACTCTTCCCCAAGCCCCCGAAGATGAAGAACATATTGGGCGAATACATTTCAAATCTGGGTCTTGCACAGTTGCGCTGCGCAGAAACCGAAAAATTTGCGCATGTCACATTCTTCTTTAACGACTACCGCGAAGAGCCGTTCAAGGGCGAAGACCGCATTTTGATAGAATCTCCGCGCGATGTAACCACATACGACCAAAAGCCCGAAATGAGCGAACCGAAAGTCGCGAAAGCCGCGGCAGACGCAATCCGCTCAAACAAGTACGCCCTCGTAATCGTAAACTTCGCAAACCCCGACATGGTAGGTCATACGGGCAACGAAGAAGCCGCTATCAAGGCTTGCGAAGCCGTCGATAACGGAGTAAAAGAAATCGCCGAAGCGGTTGACGCGGTAAAGGGAGCAATGCTCGTCACCGCCGACCACGGCAATTCAGACCAAATGTACGAGCCAAACGCAAACACCGCCCACACCCGCCATACCCTTAACCCTGTCGAAGTCGTGGTTTACGGAGACGGAATGAAAGGGCTGAAACTGCGCGAAGGCGGATGCTTGGGAGACATCGCACCGACCCTTCTTGAAATGCTCGGCTTCAAAAAGCCTGAAGAAATGACGGGGAATTCCCTCATTTCAAAATAGGCAAAATAAAAGCTTATTTAGCGTCGGGCTTGACAAATTTTGTTAAGCCCGACATTTTATGTGTTAAATGAACTACGATGCGGAAATTCCACAAATAAAACGCCTATTGGCAGACGTTGAAGATTTCTGCGCCCAAAATTCATTGACAAAAGACGTTGAATTTGCCCTGAATTTGCTTTTGGAGGAAATTTTCACAAACATCTGCCTTCACGGCTACAACGGCAAAGGCGGCAAAGTCGATGTCGAGATGTCAAAAACGGGCGGATTGGTAAAAATTGAAATTTCCGACGAAGCTCCGGAATTCAACCCGCTCTCCCAAGCTCCCGCCCCCGACTTAAATTCAAAAATAGAAGACAGGGAAATCGGGGGATTGGGCGTGCACTTCATAAAAAATTTTGCCGACGGAGCCTCTTACAAAAGAGTTTCTAACAAAAACGTCCTCACCATTTTAAAAAACATCGCCTAAATGCTCGAAGTCAAAAATCTGAAAATCAAATTCAATTCCGGCGGCAATTCATTTGAGGCCGTCAAGGGAATAAGTTTTTGCGTGGATAAAGGCGAAAGCGTCGCGGTCGTCGGCGAAAGCGGTTCGGGCAAGACAGTGTCGGCAATGTCAATCACGCGCCTTTTGCCGCCAAAGCCGATATGCGAAATCGAGGGGGAAATACTCTGGGAAAACAAAGACGTGCTGAAATTAAGCGCAAAAGAACTGCAAAAAATAAGGGGGGCAAAAATTTCCTACATATTCCAAGAGCCGTCAGCCTCTCTAAACCCTGTTTTCTCCGTCGGATACCAAATTGCGGAAGCGGTAAAACTGCATTTCCCGAACGTTAAAAACGCAAGAGAAGAGGTCGTGAAATCCCTGAAAGAAGTGGGCATAAGAAATGCTGAAGAACGCTATAACGCCTATCCCCACGAACTTTCAGGCGGAATGCAGCAACGCGTCATGATTGCAATGGCTCTCGCCTGCCGCCCCGATTTGCTAATCGCGGACGAGCCGACAACCGCCCTTGACGTCACAATTCAAAAACAGATTATAGACCTCCTAAAAGACGTCCGCAAAAAGCGCAACATGTCGCTTATGCTGATAACCCACAACTTCGGCATAATTTCGGGACTGTGCGACAGGGTAATAGTTATGTTCAGGGGCAAAATCGTCGAGGAAGGCGAAACATCGCAAATTCTAAAAAACCCCAAGCACCCCTACACAAAAGCGCTTATTTCCTGCATTCCGCATCTTGGGCAGAAGTCGCGCAAGCTTAACTCCATAGACTATTCTTTGATTGAAGCCGAACAATGAAACAAGACGCTCCACTAATAAAAGTTGAAAACCTAAGCGTGCGCTTCGATTTGGGCGGCGGGCTTTTCTCCCGCAAAAAGGGTGAAGTAAAGGCGGTTGACGACGTAAGCTTTGAAATAGGAAAAGGTGAAATTTTGGGGCTTGTCGGCGAAAGCGGTTCGGGAAAAACCACGACAGGCAGGGCAATCATACGCCTTGCCCCGGTTGCAAGCGGAAAGATTTTCTTTGATAAAACGGAGCTTACGGGGCTTTCAAACCGCCGTTTTATGCCCTACCGAAAGAAAATCCAGATGATTTTCCAAGATCCGTTCAATTCTCTCGACCCCAAAATGACGGTTGGGGAAACAATCGCAGAACCTCTCGACATACATTTTTCGCTCTCAAAAAAAGAGAGGGAAATCCGCATAAAAAGCCTGCTTGAAAGAGTCGGCTTAAATCCCGATTTTGCAAGCCGCTATCCGCACGAATTTTCTGGGGGGCAGAGACAGCGCATAGGCATTGCGCGCGCCCTTGCCGTGGAGCCTGAATTTATCATTTGCGACGAGCCCGTAAGCGCGCTCGATGTTTCCGTGCAGGCGCAGATTGTCAATCTGCTGGAAGATTTGCGAAGGGAGCTTAACATCGCAATGCTTTTCATAGCCCACGATTTGGCGGTCGTCGAACACATAAGCGACAGAATTATTGTTATGACAAACGGCAAAATCGTCGAAGAAGGCGAAGCGGAAGAACTTTGCAAAAACCCCAAGCACCCATATACAAAAAAGCTGATTGCGGCAATTCCGTCTTTTCTATGAAAAATTTTTTTAAAGCTGCTGCAATCGCTTTTTTTTGCATTTCATCTTTCGCCTGCGCAAAGCGCGAAACGCCCGCAGACGCAGGCGCAAAAAACGGCACTCTCCTTGTCGGAAATTCCGCAGACCCCGCAACTCTCGACCCCTCCCTTACAACGGGATTGAACGAATTTAAAATACTCTGCGCCCTCTTTGAAGGGCTTGTCTGCGCCGACACCAAAACCCTTGAAATACTGCCCGCCGCCGCCGAAAGCTGGAGTTTTGACGGCTCTTCCTACACTTTTAAAATCCGAAAAAGCGCAAAATGGTCGGACGGCGAAAAGCTGAAAGCGTCGGATTTCGTCTTTGCCTTCAAGCGCATTTTAAACCCGAAAGTCGGGGCGGAATACGCGCACTTTCTCTTCCCCATAAAAAACGCAAAAAGCTTCTTTGAGGGCAAAACAAAAGACTTGGGTGCGAAAGCCATCGACGGCGACACTCTGAAAATAGAGCTTGAACGCCCCTGCCCCCATTTTTTAAGCCTGCTTTACCATAACGCCTTCTTTCCCCTGCCCGAGCACGTCTTGAAAAAATTCGGGGCGGAAGACAAGCGCGAAGGCTCATGGGTGCGCCCCGAAAACATGGTGTCAAACGGGGCTTTCACGCTAAAAAAATGGAGCGTGAACGGCAAAGTGAGGGTGGAAAAAAATCCTCTTTACTGGGACGCGAAAAACGTGCTTTTAAACGCTGTCGAATTTTACCCGATTTCAAACATAAACACAGAAGACCGCGCTTTCAGGGCAGGACAGCTTCACATTACAGACTCCGTTGCGGCGTCGCGCATGGACGCCATAAAGCGCGATATGGCAAAAAACCTAAAAATCGGGGACATGCTCGGCGTTTATTACTACGCGATAAACACCGCCCGCCCGCCCCTAAACGACCCGAGAGTGCGCAAAGCTCTGGCTATGTCTATAAACAGAAAAGCCATAATTTCAAATTTTCTAAAAGCCGAACAAAAACCCGCAACAACTTTCGTTCCGCCGAACGCGTCAAAAGGCTACGCCTGCCCCATATCAATAAAAGAAGACATTAAAGAGGCGCGAAAGCTCCTCGCCGATGCGGGCTATCCCGACGGCAAAGGCTTTCCTGAAATCACCATAACCTATAACACGTCCGAACAGCACCGCCCCATCGCGGAGGCAATTCAAGCGCAATGGAAAGAAGCTTTGAACATAAAAGTCGAACTCTTCAACTTGTCGTGGCCCGCCTACCTTGCCGCGCGCAGGCAGGGAGATTTTTTCATAACGCGCGCAAGCTGGGTGGCAGACTACGCAAGCCCCGAGAGTTTTCTTGAAATGTTTTCATCAAAAAGCCCGCTAAACCATTCGGGATGGAAAAATAAAAATTTCGACAATCTGACAGCCTCGGCAATGACAAACGATGCAAAAGTTTCAAACGAAAAATTTTCCCTCGCCGAAAAACTGATAATTGAAGAAGCGCCTATAATCCCGATTTACTTTTACAGCCGCGTGTTTTTAATGGACGAGAGAGTGAAAAACTGGCACTTAAACCCGCTCGACTACCATAATTTCAAGGGCGTGCATTTTGAGGGGGGAAAGCGAAAATGATTAGGTTTTTACTGCGCAGAATTTGCGAAAGCATACCCGTTTTCTTCGCGATAATAACCGCAACGTTTTTCATGGCGCGCTTTGTCCCGGGCGGGCCTTTCGACAAGGAAAAATCCGTCCCGCCCGAAACACTCGAAGCCCTGAACGCCTACTACGGGCTTAACGAACTGCTCGGAAGCCAATACATTAAATTTTTGAAAAATCTCGCCTGCGGGGAGCTTGGCCCGTCCTACAAATACAGCGGCTGGAGCGTGAACGAACTTATTGCGGAAAAGGCGAAAATCTCCCTTGAACTCGGATTTTACGCGCTGATATTCGCCGTCGCATTCGGGCTTCTGTTGGGCGTTCTCGCGGCGGTTTTAAAGGACAAGCCTTTGGGGAAAATCATCGGGGCGATTTCGCTTGCAGGGATTTGCCTGCCGTCAATGGTGCTTGCCCCCGTCGCAATTTTGCTTTTTGCGATAAAGCTAAAATGCTTCAACGCAATGGGCTGGAATTTCCCGTCCGACGCCGTTTTGCCTTCAATAACGCTCGGGCTTTTCTATCTTGCATGGATAGCCCGCCTTGCCAGAGCCTCCGCAATCGGAGAGCTTTCAAAAGGCTATGTAAAAACCGCCCGCGCAAAAGGCTTGGGGGCGTTTAAAATCTACTTTGTGCATGTGCTAAGAAACGCGATACAGCCCGTGGTTTCCTACTTGGGCCCCGCCGCGGCAGGGCTTCTTACAGGCTCTTTCGTGGTGGAGACGATTTTTCAAATTCCGGGTCTTGGCAAATTCTTCATATCAAGCGCGCTTGACAACGACTACACAATGGTCATGGGCTGCGTTATTTTATACGCGGGTTTTATCATAATTTTCAACCTGATCTCCGACCTCGTCCTTGCGGCGTTAAATCCGAAAATAGCGAAAGGATTTTTTGAAAAATGAAAATTTCAAAATTTGCAAAATCGCTTAAAGATAAATTCGGAACAGGAGCAATCCTTTGCGCCGCATTTTTAATTTGCGCATTTTTGGCATGCCTTTTCGCCGACTTTACAGCCCCATATCCCTACGAATTGCAGAATATGGACTTGGGAGCCGCTCCGCCAAGCCTTGCCCACCCTCTCGGCACCGACATAATGGGGCGCGACATGTTAAGCCGCCTGCTCTACGGCGGCAGAATTTCTTTCTTTGTCGGGATTTTGGCTACGGCTGTATCAATATTAATAGGGGTTTTCTACGGAATGGTCTCGGGGCTTGCGGGAGGAAAAACAGACTCTCTTTTGATGAGGATTGTTGATGTGATTTATTCCCTGCCATTTACGATTTTCGTAATACTTCTAACGCTCGCTTTCGGAAGGTCAATCTGGCTCATATTTGTGGCGATTGGCGCGGTGGAATGGCTTACGATGGCGCGAATTGCAAGGGCGATGACGCTCGATTTGAAGTCAAGCCAGTTTGTTGAAGCTTCAAAGGCAATGGGGCAAAGCGGATTTGGCATAATATTAAAACACATTCTGCCAAACCTGCTGCCGTCAATCACCGTTTGCGCCGCGCTTACAATGCCAAGCGTTATGCTTTTGGAGGCGTTTTTGAGCTTTCTCGGGCTGGGCGTGCAAGCTCCGCTTCCGTCGCTCGGTTCCCTCATAAAAGACGGGGCAGAATACATGGAAGACGCCCCCTGGCTTCTTGTCTTCCCCGCGGCGTTTTTTTCCGCCCTGCTCTACTGCATAAACCTAATCGGCGAAAAATTAACCTTAAAAAAGAGATGAAAATAGCGATAGTCGGAGCGGGAGCGGCGGGTATGTTCTGCGCCGCGAATTTAAAGGGGAATTTCGATGTCGAAGTCCTCGAGGGAAGCGGCGGAATTTTAAGGAAAGTCGAACAAAGCGGCGGCGGAAGGTGCAACATAACAAACTCCCAAAAAAATGTTTCGGAGTTCATAAAAGCGTATCCGCGCGGAGGCAAAAGCCTTAGAAAGCCCCTCATGAGGTTTGGCAATTCTGCGCTTGAAGAGTGGTTTTTAAAAAGGGGCGTAAAGTTTAAAACGGAAGAGGACGGCAGAGTCTTCCCCGAAAGCGACGACAGCCTCACGATAGTAAACTGCCTGCTTTCGGAAGCTCAAAAAAACGGAGCTTTCATACGCAAAAATTTCTCCGTAAAAAATTTCTCAAAAATGCAAGACGGCAAATATATGCTATCCTCAAAAGACGGGGACGCAGTGATTGCGGACGCGGTTTTGTTTGCAGTCGGAGGGCGTTGGGAACAAAGCCTAAAAGAAGCCCTTGAAAGAATGTCGCACAAATTCGCCGCCCCCCTGCCGTCTCTTTTCGGCTTCAAGGCGGAAGAGTTGTCCGAATTGGCGGGATTGTCATTAAAAGAGGCATATTTGAAATGCCCCGAATTCGGCTTTGAAACGTCGGGCGGAATTTTGTTTACGCATGAGGGAATTACGGGGCCTGCGGTTTTAAAAATGTCTTCGCTCGGAGCAAGGGTTTTCTCGGAAAAAGAGTATAAATTAGATTTTCTCCTTTGCGTTTTGAAAAATCCCGAAAGTTTCGATTTGTTCTGCAAGGAAGCAAGAACAAAACATTCCAAAAAGCTCGCAAGAAATTTCCGCCATCCGGAAATCCCGCAAAAATACTGGGAATTTCTGCTCGAAAAATCGGGCATATCCTGCGAATGCGAATGGGCGCATTTTTCAAAAGAAAACCAAAAAACACTGCGCTCAAACATCGCGTCTTTAAAAATAAAAACCGATGCAAAAGCCGCAAACACGCGCGAATTCGTCACAAGCGGAGGTCTTGAATTGGATTGTGTCAACTTAAATACAATGCAAAGCAAAATCCTGCCAAACGTGTTTTTTGCTGGCGAATGCTTAAATATCGACGCATTCACGGGAGGCTACAATCTCCAAGCGGCATGGACAACTTCGTATATCGCATCTTCCGCAATAAACTCCCTTATATGAACCAAGACAAAAAATTCATTGTCGAAGCCCCGTTCGGCGAAAGAAAAATCCTTTTGCACGCCTGCTGCGCCCCGTGTTCGCTTGCCATTTTGGAGTGCCTCATGCAAAGCGGCATCGAGCCTTTCGTTTATTTTTTTAACCCGAACATTTTTCCGAAGTCCGAATACGAACACCGAAAAGAAGAGCTTAAAAAGCACTGCAACTCCCTAAAAATCCCATTTGCCGATGGAGACTATGAGAGAGCCGAATGGAAGGCGGCAACTTCCGCTTTCAAGGACGAGCCTGAAAGAGGGGCAAGATGCCTTGAATGCTTTAAACTGCGCCTTTTAAAAAGCGCGGAAAAAACACGCGAACTCGGGCTTAAAGCATTTACAACGACCCTCGCTTCGTCGCGGTGGAAAAGCTTTGAACAAATCTGCATTTCGGGAAAGTTTGCGGAAGAAAGAGTTGAGGGCGTAAAATTTTGGGATTTCAACTGGAAGAAATACGGGCTTTCAGAGCGCAGAATAGAGTTGTTAAAAAGCGGAAATTTCTACAACCAACTCTACTGCGGCTGCGAATATTCAATGAAAACTTCCCCCGCATTCCAAAAAATCCGCGAAAAATAAAAAAATTGCGATTTTTTTCATTTGTGATTTAAAAAAATAATTTCAAAATACTTTCTTAACATTTTTTATACATGAAATACGCAATCGGCATAGACATTGGGGGAACAAACACCAAGTTAGGGCTCGTTGAGCTAAGCGGAAAAGTCTTGGCGCACGACAGATTTAACACGCCCGACTACAAGACTTTTGAATCATACGTTGAAATGCTTTCATCGCGCATAAAAGCAATGATGGACAATTCAAACGGCGAATGCATGGGCATAGGCATAGGCGCGCCAAACGGCAATTTCTACAAAGGCTCGATTGACAACGCCCCAAACCTGCCTTTCGGCAAGGGCGAATTTATGCTCGTAAGGGAGCTTCGCAACCGCTTCGGGCTTCACCACATCTATATGACAAACGACGCCAACGCCGCCGCGCTCGGAGAAAAAATCTACGGCGGCGCAAAGGGTCTTGAACACTTCATAACAATCACGCTCGGCACTGGGCTTGGAAGCGGAATTGTAATTGACGGCAAGCTTCTCTACGGCGCAGACGGCGCGGCGGGAGAGCTTGGGCATACATGCGCAGTTCCAAACGGAAGGCTCTGCAACTGCGGATGCAGAGGGTGCCTTGAAACCTATGCCTCCGCAACGGGAATAAAACGAACATACTTTGAACTTTTGGCGTTCTATGGCGGCGGTTCCCAAATTCAAAACAAGGGGTACGATGAAATCGACGCGCTCGCAATCGAGCTTGCCGCCCGCGCAGGGGACAAAATCGCGCTTGAAACATACCAAAAAACGGGGGAAATTCTCGGCAAAAACCTCGCAAACTTCGTTGCCTTTTCAAGACCGCAGAAAATCTTCCTATTCGGAGGCCCCGTAAAGAGCGGAGAGCTTCTGTTGGAACCCACGCGCAAGGCTCTGGACGAAAACCTCTACCCGATTTGGAAAGGTAAAATCGAAGTAGTGCCGTCGCAGCTTCCAGAAAGCGATGCGGCAATACTTGGCTCTTCAAGCCTTGTTTGGGACGCGGTTGAGCGCGAAGTCTGAATGAAAAAGATTTCCGCAATAAAAGAGCGCATTTACGCGCTGCGCGGGGGCGGCTCAAAGTTTTCGACCGACAGAATGCGCGAATTTGCCCGCGCTCTCGGCGACCCCCAAAATGCGGCAAGGCTCGTGCATGTCGCGGGAACAAACGGCAAAGGCTCGACTTCGGCATTCATCGAATCGATTTTGCGCGCGCACGGTTTTGCCTGCGGGCTTTTCACGTCCCCGCACCTTCTGAAAATAAATGAGCGCATACAGCTTAACCGCAAGGAAATTTCGGATTTTGATTTTGAGTCGGAATTTGATTTTTTGGACAAGGCGGCAAAAAAAATTTCTGCGGACAACCCCGACCTTTCCCCCACTTTTTTTGAATACATCACAGCCCTCGCATTCCAATACTTCAAGCATAAAAAGGCGGACTGGAGCGTCATAGAAGTGGGGCTTGGCGGAAGGCTCGACTCAACCAACATCATAAAGCCTAAAATATCCCTGATAACTTCGATAGGCTTTGACCACATGCAGTATTTGGGCGAAACCCTGCCTGAAATTGCAAGGGAAAAAGCGGGCATCATAAAGGAAAACACGCCCGTTGCCTGCGGAATTTTGCCCAAAGAAGCGATGCTTGAAATAGAAAAAATTGCGCGCGAAAAAAACGCCCCGCTTTACAAACTCGAAGACTATTTCACATCTTCGCCCGAGTTCGACACCTCAATGCCCGCGCTCTACCAGAAGAAGAACGCCGCTCTTGCCTTTTTGGCATGCAAAATACTTGGAGATTTGGGAGAAATCGAATTTTCAGAAGCCATTGCAAAAGACGCGATTTTGGAGACATTCTGGGCGGCAAGGTGGCAGAAAATTCCGTTAAAGAGCGGCTCAACCCTCATTTTGGACTGTTCGCACAACGCGGAAGGAGCGGCAGAGCTTGACAAAAACCTGACACTGCTTTCGGAAAAAAACGGCGGTGAAAAGCCCGTAATCGCATGTGGAATTTTAGGCAAAGAACGCGCAATCCCGCTTTTGGAAACAATCTCGCGCCACGCAAAAAAAATAATATTTTTAAAGCCGAATGAAGACCGCGCCCTAAGTTTCGACGAGCTTAAAGAATGTATGCCAAAGAATTCCGGCGTCAAAACCGAAAATTCAAGCGTTCAAGAATTGTTTTCGGAAAACTCAATAAAATCCGAATACGAAGGCAAACTCGTTGTTTGCACGGGCTCATGCTATCTCGCAGGCGAAGTTTTGGCGCGGATAAGCGGCAAAAACTGCGACGCTCTGCAAGACATTCTTCCGCCGAAAAATTCAGCTACTCGATAAGCATCGAGCGGACTTCAATACCGTTTAAACGCTCCCTGCCCTTTAAGAATGAAAGCTCCATTATAAACGCGCAGCCCGCCACTTCCGCGCCGAGTTTTTCTGCGAGAGAACACATCGCCTTTGCGGTTCCGCCCGTAGCCAAAATATCGTCGAAAATCAAAATCTTGTCTTGAGGCTGAACGTCTTGGCAGTGCACGCACAAAGTATCGGTGCCGTATTCAAGACCGTAAGAAACTTCAACCGTCTCGCGCGGGAGTTTGCCCTTTTTGCGCACGGGAACCAAAGGCAAGCCAAGCTTAATCGAAAGCGGCGCGCCAAACAAAAATCCGCGCGCTTCAGCCGCAAATATTTTGGTTGCGCCCAAATCCCTGACGCTTTCCGCAAGCTCGTCAATAAGCTGCGAAAATGCGTTCGGATTTAAAAATATCGGAGATATGTCCTTAAATATTATGCCCTTCTTTGGGAAATCTTTTACGACCGCGATGTGTTTTTCTATATCCATTTTATTTTAAGTATATGCCTATTATTCTCTTGTAAGCCTTGTCGTGGAGCTTGGAAAGCTTTTGGGATATGCCGTTTTCTACGTTGAGCGAAAACGCCTCTTTTGCCTTTTTCAAAGACGCTTCAACCGCATCCGCAAAAGATTTTGAAAAATTCTGAATGTCCGACTTCTTTTGGGGAGACAGAATTTGGCATTCAATACAATTATAAATCCTGTCCTCATGGGTGATTTTTTCTTTCGGCTTCATCGCAAAACTCACCCCGCGGTTCTTAAAAAGGGAATTCATCGAGTTTATGAAAGCAAGCGCGATTGTCTCCATTTGGCTTTCGTAAGACGCCGCATTGTAAAAATCGAAAAGGTAAAAATCCATGTTCGCGGAAAGAGCATTGGCGTTTTCAGACACCAGATTGGGATTTTCGCTCCCGAATTCCCTCGCGAAAGCCAAGGAAAACTCGTTCTTGTTCACGCTCAGGCTGTCCAAAAAATCGAAATAAAACTTTTTTATGCCCGCGGTGTTTTCGTCTTTAAAGACTGAATTTTTATAGACTTCCAAAAGTCCGCGCATTTCTTCTTTTGAAATTTCGTCCCCCTGAATTTTTTGCGCCGCCGACAAGAAATCAGAAACGGCGTTTTTAGAATTTGAAAGGCACAAATCAAAAGTTTTTTCCGAATTTCGGGCATAGGCGGCAAGAGCGGCGTTGTCTTTATCAAAGAGAGTTTGGGCGAACGCCTCTTTTTTGTCGTAAATGCGCGAGCAGAAATAAAGGCTCAATAATTTATGCAAGATGATTGCCGCAAAAATTGCGCAAACAGCCATACATAAACTGAAAACTATTTTTCTCATCAGGGAATAAATGTTCTCTTTAAAACAGTGTCTTTTATCTTGTCGGATTTTTCGGGATAATCGAGGGTGTAATGAAGCCCCCTGCTTTCCTTGCGCGACATCGCAGAGCGTATGATAAGAAGCGCAACCAAAACCTTGTTGCGAAGTTCAAGCAGGCTCGGCTCGACCTTGAAATTCCAATAGTATTCGTCAATTTCCCGATACAAATTGTTGACGCGGTTCAAGGCGCGCTGCAAACGCTTGTCGGTGCGCACAATGCCGACATAGTCCCACATGGTGCGGCAAAGCTCCTCGTTGTTGTGCTGCAAAATGACCCTCTCGTCGGGATTGCGGACATTGCCTGAAACCCAGTTTGCAATATGCCCGGAGTTTTCAAAAGAAGACGAACGTATGTATTCATGCACTGCTTTAGCGGCGTTGTCTGCAATGACAACAGCCTCCAAGAGCGAATTGCTCGCAAGGCGGTTTGCGCCGTGAAGCCCCGTGCATGCAACCTCGCCGCAGGCGTAAAGCCCGCCTATGTTTGTTGCGCCGTCCAAATTCGTCTTTACACCGCCGCACTGATAGTGGGCGGCGGGGACGACGGGCATATAGTCTTTTGAAATGTCGATGCCCCTTTCAATACAATGCTCGAAAATCTGCGGGAACCTGTCCTGCAAGTGCTCGCGCGAAAACTTTGTGATGTCAAGCCATACATGCGGAGTTCCAAGACGCTTCATTTCCTGGTCTATTGCCCTCGCCACAATGTCTCTTGGAGCCAAGTCGGCGCGCTCGTCGTATTTCGACATAAACGCCTCGCCCTTTGAATTGCGCAAAACCGCACCCTCTCCGCGCACGGCTTCCGAAATCAAAAATCTTTCGTTTTCATTGGAATACAAGGCGGTGGGGTGAAACTGTATAAATTCCAAATTCGCGACTTCCGCACCCGCGCGGTATGCCATTGCAATGCCGTCGCCGGTGGCGATGTCGGGGTTTGTCGTAAAAGAGTACACCCTGCCCGATCCGCCCGTGGAGAGCATTATTGCCTTCGCCTTGAAAGTGCGCACCTCGTCCGCCGCAGTATCCAAAACATAAATGCCCAAAACCCTGTTTTCGCCCGCGCTGTTTGCGATGCCCACTTTGGATTCTGTTATCAAGTCAACCGCAAAGTGGTGCTCAAACATTTTTATGTTGGGATTTCCCTTGATGTACGCAAGCAGTGCCTCTTCTATCGCCCTTCCCGTATAGTCCTTGACGTGCAAAATCCTGCGCCGGGAATGCCCGCCTTCCCTGCCGAGAGCGGGAGAGCCGTCTGCCTCGCGGGAGAACGGAACGCCGTCTGCCATAAGCATTTTTATCTGGCTCGGGCCCGATGTCACTATCGCCCTCACAACGTCTTCGTGGCAAAGCCCGTCGCCCGCTATAAGAGTGTCTTTGACGTGCGATTCAAAATCGTCGCAAGAGCTTGTCACGCTTGCAATGCCACCCTGCGCGTGATTCGTGTTTGTCTCGGAGCTTTTTTTCTTGGTCACGATTGCGACCTTGTAGCCAAGCCTCGCCGTTTTGATTGCAAAGCTAAGCCCCGCAATGCCGCTTCCAACAACAACTATGTCGAAATTTTCTTCCATTTTTTTCGCGCTCTTTCAAAAGAAAAACATTTCCGCGTTTTCTACAAAACAATATTGTCGATAAGCCTCGTCTGGTCGAGCCAAACGGCTATCGCCGCCCTGCATTTGCCGGGCACAAGCTCCTTGACGGGAAGCGATGTTTCTGCATCGACGATTTCCACATAAATAACGCGTATTCTGGACGACTTTGCAAGGCTGTTGACTATCGCAGCCTTTACCCTGTCGATGTTTCGGCAACCCTCCTCCACCATGGCTTTTCCGACTTTAAGCGATTCCGAAAGCCTGCAAGCGGTTTCAAGCTGCATGCCGTGCAGATACTTGTTTCGAGAGCTTAGCGCAAGCCCGTTTTCCTGCCGCACCAAAGGCGCGCGGATGATTTCAACGTCCATGAACAAGTCGCGCACCATTCTTTTTATTACCGAAACCTGCTGGGCGTCCTTTTCGCCGAAAACTGCGACGTCGGGCTTTACGATGTTAAACAAAATTGCGACTACCGTCGTGACCCCCCTGAAATGGGTCGGGCGCGACTTGCCGCACAAATTCGCGCTTATTTCCTCTTCAACGACGCAAGTGGAAGCGTCTTTTTTATAAATGGACGACGCAAGAGGAGCAAACACCACGTCAACGCCCCTGCCCTCGCAAGCCTTCGCGTCTTCTTCAAGCTGGCGCGGATATGCTGAAAAATCCTCGTTAGGACCGAACTGTGTCGGATTTACGAAAATAGAAACCACTGTGATGTCGGAATTTTTCTTCGCGATGTCAATAAGGCTCAAATGCCCTTCGTGAAGCGCGCCCATTGTGGGAACAAGCGCGATTTTTTTGTTTTCCCTGCGCATTTGCGCGGAAAATGCCGACATTTCTTGCGGAGTTTGTATTATTTTCATGGCTATTCCCCTTGTTTTATGAATATACTGGCACTTTATTTTCTAAAATCAACAATTTAACAAAAATAATATCGCCTGTTCCGCCTAATTGGAGCTTGCAAAACCTGCATAAAATTTGCGATACTGTGAAAATTGCTTACAAGCAGAATTTTTTCGGCAACATTTGTTAAAAGGGAAATCGAAAATGGCAGAAACTTCCGCAAAGAAAGAGCGCATAATAGCCCTGATGCACGGGGCTGATAAACCGGGAATCGTGGCGAGAATATCAGGCTGGATTTACGCGCGTGGAGGCAATATCCACCACGCAGACCAGCACCACGACAATGAAAACGGCATATTCTTTCAGCGCGTCGAGTGGGAGCCCGCGGGCAATGTCGAAGACGAAATCGAGCTTTTCAAGCATATTGCCGAAGGCGAACTCGGAATGGAAACTGTCATTTCGACCTCCTCCAAAAAGCCGAAAGTCGCCATCATGGTTTCGCAATTCGAGCACTGCTTCTTCGACATAATAATGCGATGCAGAATGGGAGAGTTAAACTGCGAAATCACCTGCGTAATTTCAAACCATGAAAAGCTTCGCCAAATGAGCGAAATGCTGGGGCTTAAATTCTACTGCGTGCCCGTCACGAAAGAGAACAAGCAAGAGGCGGAAGCCGAACAAATGCGCATATTGAAAGAAAACGGCGCAGACTTGATTGTAATGGCGCGGTACATGCAGATTTTGTCCCCGAATTTTTTGAAAAACTGCGGCGCGCCCGTAATCAACATACACCACAGCTTCCTGCCCGCATTCGCAGGCGCAAAGCCCTACCACCAGGCATACCACAGGGGTGTTAAAATCATAGGAGCAACCGCACACTATGCGACTGCCGACTTGGACGAGGGCCCGATTATAGCGCAAGATGTTACCACAATCTCGCACCGAAACACGGTCGAAGACTTAATACGAAAAGGCAGGGAGCTTGAACGCACTGTTTTGGCAAATGCTGTCCGTTGGCACTTGCAAAACCGCATACTTGCCTACAAAAATAAAACCGTGGTGTTCGATTAGAATTTTTCGAGATGGATTTTAAAATATCAGTCCTTGTTTTCGTAAAAAATCCGTCGGGAAAACTGCTCCTTATCAAGCGAAAAAAAGAGCCGAACAAAGACTCCTGGTCTCCCATCGGCGGCAAGCTTGAAATGCAAGACGGCGAATCGCCATTCCAATGCGCAATTCGCGAAACTCATGAAGAAATCGGGCTTCATCTGACTGAAAGCGACCTGCACCTCTTCTCAATGATTAGCGAAAAAGCCTACGAAGGCTCGACAAACTGGCTGATGTTTTTGTTCGACTGCAAAAAGCCCATGCCAAGCTTGCCTCCCGAAATAGACGAAGGGCGTTTTAAATTCTTTTCGAGAGAGGAGATAAATTCCATAAAAATCCCCGAAACCGACCGCAAATTCATTTGGAAACTGTGGGACGAAGCCCGCGGCGGATTTTCGGCAATCCGCGCAGACTGCTCCCCCCAAAAGGAACTGCGCGCAATAATTGAAGAGCAAATTTAATAATAGGCAAATATGAAAAAAGAAGACGAAAAAATACTTAACATATTCCGCGAAACAAAAGCCCTCATGGAAGGGCATTTCATTCTCCGAAGCGGCCTGCACTCGGGGCATTTCTTCCAATGCGCAAGGGTCTGCGAACACTTGGACAGGGTTGAAGAGCTTGTGGAAATGCTCGTAAAAAAGCTCAACCCCGACGACTACGACGCCGTTTTGGCTCCCGCCATGGGCGGTTTGGTATTGGGGCAGGAAGTTGCAAGGCAGCTGAAAAAACGCTTCATTTTTGCCGAAAAAGTTGACGGGAACCTCGCGCTCCGCCGCAACTTTAAAATCTCAAAAGGCGAAAGGTTTTTGGTCGTGGAAGACGTAATCACAAGGGGCGGCAGGGTTGACGAATGCCTGCAAATAATCAAGGAAAACGGCGGAACTCCCGTCGCCGTCGCGGTTTTGGTTGACAGAAGCGCGGGAAAGGCGAAGTTTGAAGTCCCGTGCGCAAGCCTCTTGGAGTTTTCATTCCCGACTTACGAAGCCGACAAGCTTCCGAAAGAGCTTGCCGCAATTCCCGCGGAACACCCAGGGTCGTAAAAGCTTTCTTTGTTTTCCCAAGGCGCGCAGAATTTATGCGCGCCTTTTTTATGCAAAAGCCCAACGCTACGAATTTTTAAGCTTTTGAAAGCGGAAATTTTCAAAGAAAAGCGATTTGAAAATTTCAACGCTCCCCGTTTTGCGAGACTGTGCACCGTTGAAAGCAAATTGAATTTTTTTATTTTTGGCGGAACAAGTTTTAAATATCTTTGTCTGTTCCCTTGTAAGACAATAACCCCGAAATTTTATACCAATGAAAAGAAACAGATTAAAGTCGCCGCTCGGTACAATATACACTTATTCTTTTGAAAGCAAAAAGACCGAAACGTCTGCAATCCAAAGAAATTCCTATCTTGGACTTCGCGGGCTTCCCGACAGAAAAATTGCAAAAGCCGCATCTTTTAAATTTGCAAAAGCCTGTTTAAATTGATTTTCAAAAAACAAAAAAAGGGAAAGCCCAAAGCTTTCCCTTTTTTAATACCCGAACAAAAGACTTACTTCTGCCCGATTTCAGCAAGCATATTTTGGAACCATTCAAAAGAAGTGTTGAACGGCTTGCCGCCCTTGATGCGCGCAAATTCGATTGCGCGCAAAACACAGCCTTGGTCTTCGTCATGTCCGATAACCCCGCCTTCGCGGCGCATGGCGCATTCGACAGCCAAGTCGGCACAACTCTTTATGAGGTTTAAGTCAGCCGCGTTTGAAGCCGCCGCGCGGGCAAAATATCCGCTCTTCTGAACCAAAACTTTTTCAGCTCCAAGCATTTCCGCAAACTGGCTTCCGAACCACTTGCCGGGATTTACTGCATCGAGCTTGACGTGCCCAAACGCGTCGCGCGGAACGCTTTCGCCGCGTGCTTCCATTTCGGCAACAATCGTCTTTACGCCGGCGCCTTCGGATATGAAAATGTTTACACAGTCTTCCTCGTCCATAATCTTCTTCAAGCGGGCGGCTTCCTTTTTGATGTCGATTTCCATTTCGGGAATGAAAATTGCATGGACGTCGCGGCGTTTTTGAGATACGCCAAGAGATGGCAGCCATTCCGCGTTTTTAAGCATCTTGCGGTATTCGTGCGCGGTTTTCGCTGTAAGCCAACCGCAGTTTCTGCCCATGACTTCGTGGATGATGAGCATTCTCGGGTTTGCGGTGGATTCGCTTACAACGTTCCAAAAATACTTCGCGCCCTCTTCTGCGGCAGTCCATGCGCCAAGGCTCTGCGTAATGGGATAGACGTCGTTATCGATCGTCTTGGGAAGACCGATGACAGTTAGCTCGTAGTTGTTTTCCTTTAAGAATTTTGCAAGGTCCGCGGCGGCGGTATTGGTATCGTCTCCGCCGATAGTGTGCAAAACGTCAACGCCGTCTTTTACGAGCTGGTCTGCGGCGACCTTTTGCGGGTCTTGACCTTCTTTTACCAAACCGCGCTTTACGCAGTCTTTCACGTTAGTGAGCTTAACGCGGGAATTGCCGATTGGAGAGCCGCCGTACTTCAAAAGGACGTGCGCATTTAAACGCATGTTTGCGTCAACTTTAACGCTTTGCCCCAAAAGAAGCCCCTTGTATCCGCCGAGATAGCAGATGATTTCAATAGACGGATCGATTTCCGAATAGCGTTGAATTAAGTCGCCTATCGCGCTTGAAAGGCAGGGGGCGAGCCCGCCGGCTGTCAGAATGCCAACTTTTTTAGGTTTCATGATTTAAATAAAAAATTAAGAAAAAATTATGCCCAAGTTTTTGCTTCGCGCAAGTTTTTTTCAATATAAAACAAAATTACCCGAAAAAACCGTTTAGTTTTTTAAAACATTGCGCTCAAAGAAAATTTTTTCACTTTTTTGTTGATTTTAAAAATCAAGCCATTAGGCTTTATCTTATGAAAATTCTTAAATTTGCATCTTTAATCGCATTTGCAGTTGCGTCTTTTTCTTTGACAGGCTGCACTTCGAACACAACAACGGCACACCAAAAGTCAACAGCATGGGGAATTTACACTTTTGAACCCGCATGCTTCGCGGCAACCGATACCATGGGCATAAGGCTTACGACTGACGAAGTTGCAGGCATGGAAATTCCGTCGGGCGACCGTTTGCAACTCTTCTGGGGCATTCTCTCCATCGAAGACTATTGATTTTTACGCAATACCTCTTTTTAAACGGATGCTTTTTAAGGCGTCCGTTTTTTTGTGCCGTTTAAAACGACTATTTGTTTGCACCGCTTGACATATTGCCTTGTAAAACCAAATTCGGTCTATAAAATGTAAAATAAAACTTTTGGAAAAGCTTATGTTAAGAATAATATCCGCAACAATTTTTACGCTTCTTTTAACTTTGGCACAAGCAAACGCAAAAGTAATTGAAGTAAAATCACCAAACGGCACTCTTTGCGCAAAGATGGAAGACGGCGAAAATCTGAAATATTCGCTCTTCTTAGACGGAACTCCCCTGCTTGAAAATTGCGCAATTTCAATGCACACCGACAAGGGCGACTGGGGCGTAAATTCCAAAATAAAATCGTCAAAACAAACCCTCATAGACAAAACCGAAAGTTCCCCTTTTTTCATAAAAAGCAAAATTCGCGATTTCTGCACTGAGGCAGTTCTTGATTTCGGTCAATTTTCCTTAATTGTCCGCCTTTACGACAACGCATTCGCGTTCAGGTTTGTCGGCAAAAAGGGGAAATCCCAAATGTTGGTGAAGTCCGAAACATTCGAGCTGAAATTCCAAAGCGACGCAATCGCATGGATTCATGGCTGCGATGGCGTGCCAACCTCTTTTGAAGAAGAAATCATGACTTGGAAAGTGAAAGATCTCGAAAGTAAATTTGCCGCGGGACTGCCTTTCGTGGTTTCGCAAAACGGCGTAAAAATCGCCGTGCTTGAAAGCGACGTATTCTCCTATCCTTCTCTCCGCATAAAATTCGACAAAGAAAAAAAACATCCCGTTGGCTGGAATGCCAAATATCCTAAAACTTTTAAAACCGCAACATTCGGGCGTACAGTTGTCGCCGACGAAGAAGAAGATTTCATCGCAAAGACAAATGGAAACGCAAAATTTCCGTGGCGCATTATCCAAGTGGCAAAAGAAGACAAAGAGCTTCTTGAAAGCGACTTGGTCTATAAGCTCGCAACCCCATCGAAAATAAAGGACACTTCGTGGATTCCATCGGGGATTTGCACTTGGGACTGGATGTGCCGCGACAACTTGCGCGGCGTCGATTTCGACCCACAACTAAACCAAAAATCCGCCCACTACTTCATAGACTTCGCCTCTAAATTCGCTCTCACATTCGCGCTTATTGACGACGGCTGGGTAAATGGAGACGCCATTAACGACGATACCCTCTTTTTAAAAGGCGACTACCGCATCAACATCAAAGAGGCGGCGGCATACGCAAAATCAAAAAACGTGAAATTTTTGCTTTGGGCTCTCGCAAAAAATATCGCTTACGACCCCGAAAATTCCTTCAAAATGATTGCAGAAAACGGCGTTGCAGGGCTTAAAATCGACTTTATCGAACGCGACGACCAGCTCGCAAATGAAATGCACGAAAAATTCGCGCGCATTGCGGCAAAATACAAGCTTGCGATATTTTTCCACGGGTGCTTGCGCCCCACGGGAATGAACAGAACATATCCCAACATTTTAAGCTACGAAAGCGTCCGCGGCAATGAATTTCCCCAAGCAATGACCCCGGAACAAAACGTAAAAATCGCGCAAACCAGAACTCTCGTCGGTCCTCTCGACTATACGCCGGGAGTAATGACAAGCACCCAGGACTACCCCAATCGCTTGCGCGACATTCTAATTACGAGAGGGACTCGGGCAAGCCAAATTGCCCTTTTTATAATGTACTTTTCGCCAATACAAATGGTTTGTGATTCCCCCACGACATACGAAAGCGAACCTAAGACCACTAAATTTTTGGCGGGCATTCCAACCGTTTGGGACGAAACCAAAGCCATAAACTGCAAAATGGACGAGTACGCCACGATTGCGCGTCGAAAAGGCGATGTTTGGTACTTGGCGGGGCTAACGGTCAAGGGCAACCACAATCATAAAGAAAACTTGTCGGAATTTTTAAATCCCAATGAAAAATATATCGCAGAAATATACCGAGACACAACAAATTCGCATAAAATCGGAATGGACTTTAAGCATGAAACAATCGAAGTAAACGGCGGCGACACAATAACTTTTCCCGTAGCAAACAACGGTGGATTTGTAATAAAATTTACAAAAAAACCACGCCCTTGATTGCCGCCGCATCTGCTTGGATTTTTCAAGCCGCGCTTTATTTCCCAAAATTTGCCTAAGCAAAATTTTTGCAAAAAAAATCGACATATCGCAAAAAACTCAATTTCCAAGCCAACCCCAAAAACAAAAAAGCCTGCAAACCCTTTAAGCGGATTTGCAGGCTTTTAAAGTGGTGCCAGGGAGAAGATTTGAACTTCCGACCAAAGGCTTATGAGTCCTCTGCTCTACCACTGAGCTACCCTGGCATTGGGAAATTGGAGCGGGCGAACGGTCTCGAACCGTCAACCTCGACCTTGGCAAGGTCGCGCTCTAGCCAATTGAGCTACGCCCGCGTTGCGGATTGGTTTCTCCAATCAATTAAAGCTCTCTACAATGCCGATTTATTTCGATATGTCAAGCTCTAAACTGTAACTTTTTCGGAAATTTTTTGGCGCGGACACCAAATCGCCCTTGTCGATGCCATTAGCGATGTTGTCGCTCAAAAGCATTTGCAAAACAGGGCGAAGCCTCTTTACGTTCTTTTTGTCGAAAACCAAATAGAAATGAAGGGCAAGCGGATAGTCCCCGTTTTGGATGTTCTCGGACGTAGGCTTGAACGGATGCGGCTTTGCCCCGCCCTGTGCGACTGCGAGAGCCTTTATGCCGGGATTGTTCGGAGCTACGTTAACAATGGCGATTGCGTTCGTCGTGCTTTTTATGACGTTTACGACCTGCTCGAGATTTTCCTTTATATCAACGGAATCCGACATATTTTCGCCATCCAAACATTTGCTTTTGAAAAGCTCGACTGCGATATTGTCAAGAAAACCCGTGCTGAGAGCGTATATGTTGCGCAATGAAATCGTGTTGTTCAGCCCCAAATTCGACCAAGTATCAGTCTGTTCCCCCGTGGAGCCGAAAATTTGGCGCAACTGCGGGATTGTTATTTCCTCAATCGGATTTTGCGAATTTACGATTATTGAGGCGATTTGATGCGCAAACGGAACTGCGGCAAGCCCATCGGGAAATTGGTCTGAATCCAAAATTGCGACAATGGCGATGTCCGCCTTGCCCGCCTTCAAGTCGTTAAGCCCGTCCCGCGAGCCGTTCATTTCGACAACGCATTTTGCGCCCATCAAATTCGACTGCGCCAAAATTTCCTTTGAAATTTTATCTCCCACAATGTCGGACCCGACTATTTTAACGGGATTTTGGGCAAATGCAAAAGAAGCCGCAAAGAATGAAAGCGCAACAAAAGCGTACTTAAACGAAAAATTTTTCATAAAGTAAATAGTAATTAACAAAATATTCTCTTCAAGTAAAAAAAATAGACATAAAAAGCTTGAAATTTAAAAAAGATAAAACATATTTGACTGAATAAAAATTACGGAGCGTAGCTTAGCCTGGTAGAGCGCTACGTTCGGGACGTAGAGGTCGGAGGTTCGAATCCTCTCGCTCCGAGTTTTTGGAAAAACCGCTTAGACATTGCGTTTAGGCGGTTTTTTGTTGATAAATAAAGGGGTTGCGGAGGCTTTGCTTTTTCGCAAATCGCTGCGTTTGGTTGCCAGAGAATGCGTTAAAAAAATCCCCCAAACGCATTTGTCTGGGGGATTTTTATGTTTTCCGCGGGATAAATTTATAGCACTAAATCCTTGAAAATTCGCTTTTGGCGGGTGCTTAAAACGTCAAAGCATATTTTTTATAAGCCATGTGGCGGCGTCAAACTCATTCTTTGCGGAAAGCTTGCCGCGCAAAAGCCCTGCGTCCTTTTGCGCCGCCGCAATGACTTCGGGGTTTTCCAAACACTCGCGCATTCTGTCGGCAATCGCTTTCGGCTTTGCCGCACCCTGTATGAATTCGGGCCATGCAGGCCTGTCCAAAAGGATGTTCGATATCCCCAAATATTTTATTGAAACCAGCAGTCTGCCAACAATGTAGGTGAGCGGATTTGCCCTGTAAACTATCGCCCCGGGGATTGCTTCAAGGCACGCACTAAGAGATATTGTCCCTGAACTCATCAGCACCGCCTTAGCTCCTATTCTTCCCTCGTCGCTTATCTTGCGCAAATGCACGCGCGAAGACACGTCGGGATATTTCTTCAAGACGCCTTCAAGCCCCTTCAAAATACCCTTGCCCGGATACGGCACGACAGCCTCTTCGTTTTTCATCAAGCGCAAAGTTTCAAGCATTATCGGAAAAATTCTGCCGACCGCAATTTCACGCGAACCGGGCAGAAACAGCATTGGCGAATTTTTGTCGTAATAAACCTTTGACTCGTATTCTTTTGAAAGGAACGGATGCCCCACAAAATCGACTTTCAAAGAAGTATCCTTATAGCACTTTGTTTCAAATGGGAAAATAACGGCGAGAGCGTCCAAAGTTTCAGCCATTTTAAAACGGCGGCGGGCTTTCCAAGCCCAAATTTGAGGGCTGATGTAATACAAGAGCTTTATGTTACCCCCGCCTTTCACGCTCAGCCCCTCCTTCTTCAATATAGACGCCAAATGGAGATTAAAACCGGGATAATCCACAAAACAAACTGCCTTGGGCTTATATGTTCTTATCCACTCCGTAATTCCGCGCAAAAGAGCCTTGAAGGAGGAAAGGTTTTTCAGAACTTCCACAAGCCCGACCACGGAAAATTTCGTCATGTCGAACAAGACCTGTACGCCCCTGCGCGCCAACGCCCTGCCACCCAAAGCGCAAATGTTGAGTTCGGGATTAAGCTCCGAAAGCCTGTCAACCATCCTCGCCGCCTGCTCGTCGCCTGAATGCTCGCCCGCGATGAACAAAACGTCGCACGAGCCGTCCTCGGGCGGCGGAAAAGAAAAAGAGCTCGGGATTTTTGAACTCATTTCTGCAAATTCGGGGCGATTTGGCTTGTGATTTCAAGCGCGATTTCCAAGGCAAGACTGCCCAAATTTACGCCGACTTTCGGCATTTTATGGTTTATCACGCAGTCCGCAAAGCTTTCGAGTTCAGCCTTCAACGGCTCTTGCTTGTCGAAGGGAACTTCGCTGCGTTCTATAGAGCCGTTTTCAACTTTTACCAAATGCCCCGACTGGTTCATAAAGTCAAGCGACATATATGCCCCGGGCTGGAATATCCTGATTTCGCGAAGCTTCTTCGGGCTTACGCGGCTTACGTTTAAATTCGCCATGCAGCCGTTCTTGAATTTTATGCGCGCATTTGCGATGTCTTCGGTGCGGCTTAGAACATTTACGCCGACGGCTTCAACGGACTCCACTTCCGAATTTGCAAGCTTTAAGACAATGCCGATGTCGTGAATCATCAAATCCAACACGACTCCGACTTCCGTACCTCTTATATTAAAAGGCGCAAGGCGGTCCGCTGAAATGAATTTCGGATTCGAGACGTTTTTTTCCATAAATCCCATTACGGGATTAAAATGCTCGATATGACCCACCTGCACGATTAAGTCGTTTTTCTTCGCCTCTTCGATGATTTTTTTTGCGTCCTCCACGGAAGTGCAAATAGGCTTTTCGATAAGCAAATGGCAACCCGACTTCAAGAGGGGAAGCGCGACTTGCGTGTGTTTGTCGGTTGGAACCGCAACGCTCAGGGCATCGGCATTTGAAGCCAGCTCCTCTATCGAACTGAAAACCTTGCAGCCGTATTTGCCCGCAATTTCAGCCGCCCTCTCCGGGCTTGCGTCGTAAATGCCGACAAGTTCGGTCTTTTCAAGTTCGGAGTAAATGCGCGCGTGGTGCTGCCCCAAATAGCCAACGCCGATAACGCCGCAACGAAGCTTTTTTTGATTATTCATATTGTTTGGAATTTTTAACGATGCCGTAAAAAAACACAAGGTTATTTCTATTCGGATTTTTTTCTGTCGCTTTCTTCGGCATCCATTTTCTTTTCAAATTTTTCCATTATGGATTCGTCGCTTTTAAAAACGTTCAGAGGGCGCAGATTTATGGAGACGTCGGGATTGTCGAAATTCCCTCTGACTTCGACTTCCGCAAGGCTTGAAATAGGGTTTACAACGCTCATAATATGCGAAACAAGAGGAGTTTTTACTTCCGAAAACGGAGAAAATATCAAGTTTGCGTTTATTAAATCCTTGCTAAAATCGTACCTCGCCTTGCCGATTATCTTTGCGGCGGAACCCGTGATTTTTATATCGTCAAATGAAATCTGAGCGTCCTCTATTTCAAAAGGAGACTCGGCATACGAAAGCTCGAAACTTCCGACAGGCAAGCGCAAAACCGAAGTAAGGCGCGAAAAAAGCCCGAATATGTTGATTGTCGCAAGCTTGGAATTTTCCAGAAATATCTCCCCCTTGCCCTTAAAACTTTCCAAAAAATCGGAAAAGCCGGAAATATCGACATTGGCATTCAAAACTCCGTATTTTGAATTTTCAAACCCCGCCTCGTCTTCTACGGCGGCTTTCTTTTCATTGGGCGATTTTGAAAGCCCCAAAAGCACGTCCATAAATTTTTGCTGGTTGGCTTTCTCTATGTTTAATTTGGCTGAAAAATAATCCTTGCCGTCCCTTTTCCCGACAAAGACCTCTCCGGCTCCGCGCCCGTTTGCGATGCCGAAATCCATTTCCGACAAATAAATGTCGTCTCCCAAAATGTAGGATTTGAATTTCAAATTTTGCAGCTCAAACTTCCCCGCCCGCGTATTTCCCGCGCATTCATAGTCCAAATTCATTATATCAGGCGCATTTTTTTCGCGGTCCGGATTTTTCATCAAAAGATTTAGGGAAATCTTGGGAGCTTCGTCAAAATCCAGAATTTCCAAACTTTCTTTCACCTTCTCTCCGCCCATTGCGATAAGCTCCTCCCTGTTTAAAGTGGAGCGAGCAAATATGCGGTTTTCGTTGTAGGAATCGAGCTTTTTGGAAAAATAAGCCCAATCCAACGCACCCGTAAGAGTTCTATCGGCATTTCTTACATAAAGGTCGAAAATTGAAATTCTCGCAGGATTTACCCAGACTACAAGGCTTGCCTCGTCGAAAAGAACATTGTTTCGGTATGCGTTTTGAAGGCTCACAAAGCCGTAAACATCCATAAATTCAGGATTTCCCCAAGTCCCGTAAACAACGATGTCGGCGTAGGGGAAGTCCTTTACGAACTTGAAGTCGCCGAACACGTCCTTCCACCACTCTTCCATGAAGTGGTTTATCGCGGACGGGCGAAGCGAACCCGAAATCATAAATTTATAGTCGAAAGTTTTTAAGTTTTGATAAATGTCGGCATCTACAATCCAACCCTCCGTTGAAACCGCCCTTGCGCCGTTTGCCAAAAAATCCCCGCTTTTGGAGTCATAGCAAACATCGCCAGAAAGGCTCTTCGCATCCACGCCGAAAAGCAGGGAGTTTTGTATGTCCAAAAACATTTTGCATTCAACCGAAGGCGTTTTTGTTTCGGCGTCGATTTTAACTTTTGCGCCGCCGTCCAAAAAAATCCCCGAATCGGAAAATCGAAACCAGCCAAGCTCTTCGGCTTCTGGAATAAGCGAACACTTCAAAAGCGGCTCAGGCGAAAAATTTCCGCTTAGCTTTACGTTGAAATCTTCCACACTACCCGTAAACTCGGTGCCAAAACTTCCCCCTCCGATTTTCCAGAATGATTTAAGCCCGTCAAGCGAAGTTCTGAACGTCTTTATATCGGCAAGATTCAAAGCATCTTTCATTATCTCGGCATAGCCTATTTCAGCTCCGTAAACATTAAGGTTTGAAAGAGACGCGTGAATGTTCAAAAGGCGCATTTCATTTAAGTCCAAATTTGCGAACGCCTTGCAAGACTTCGCCAAAACTTCTCCCCCGAAATCCGCGCCCGTTGACAAAATTTCAGCCGAAACCAAATGCCTTCCTCCCTTTTTTTCATAAGACAAGAAAGAAGCGAAGTCGGAAAATTTCAAAGTTCTGCCCGAGACATCGACTGAAAAGCCCGACGAATTTGCCCTCAAAAAGGCTCTCGCCAAGCCGTCTTTTTCAATGTCAAATTCTATGTTTGCCGCGGGAAAATTAAAAGTTTTTAAGTACTGTTTTGAAAAATGCGCCTTCTCGCAAAAATCGTCCCATTGCTTAAAAGAATTTTTGGAAGAACCTTCCCCGCCCGATAAATTTTCAAGCAAAAACTGCTCGGAAACATTGCCGCACAAAGAAACGCAGAGTTTTTCAAAGTAGAAATTTGCGAATGAAATTTTGTAAAAATCCCCGCGCTTGAACGCGTTTAGCGAAAGATTTTCAAAAATCGGGAAATTTGAATTGCCGCCAAAGCCCGAATATATGTCGCACCCCTGCAAGTATAAAGCCCGCAAACCCAAACGCCCCCTCAGAAGCTTTAATATCTCAAAATCAGCCTTCAAATTCTTTGCGGTAAAAAGCGGCTTTTGCGAATTTATAAAAGACACCTTAAATTCCGAAAAATCGAGCCTGCCGTTTAGCGACACTCTTATTTCTTCGGCTTCAATATTTATGCCGAAGTTTTGCGCAAGGCTTAGAATTTGCTCCCTCATCCTTGAGGGCATCGGCATCGACAAATCGAAAAAAAACGATAAAATACACGCCGCAAGCCCCAAAACAAGCGCAGACAAAACAATATTTAAAGCCCTGCGCGCGAATTTAAGAAATCCGCGCAAAAAGACATCGCGTTTGTTGTCGGGACATTCTTCCATCGTTAAAAATGCGGAAAAAAACAGCCAAGCGCATTGAAGCTTCAGTTTTTCACATCCTGATGCTCCAAAGGCTTCGGGGCGGGAGTTTTAAAAATTTCAGGCTCGTTTTTTTCGATTGTAAAAAATGAAAGGGCGTCTATCAAATTTTGGGGTATTTCAAAAACCGATTTCTGCTCAAAACTTGCGCCGTACTGCGTTCTGCCGCCCGCGCGCCCCGAAAAGAGCCAGCTTTTAAGCTCGGTCTTGCTTCCGCCTGTTCCCGCCATCGCGATTTCAGCGGAAAGGCGGTATTTCCAAGCAAAATCCCCGCCACCGATTTTTACGCCGTCTTCCCCGAAAGGAGCATCCAAATATTTCAAAACGACAAATTTTTTGACAGCGTCCAAAATTTTAACGGCAGAACTTCTGTCCGCATCCGGAAGAGAGGAAAGAGCATTTTTCCAACCGCTTCCATCCTGCGCCATCTCAAACAAAACTTTGCCGCCGACTTCGGAAAGAACGACTTTTCGGACTTCCGCCTTTTCCGGCAAGACGCTCAAAATCCTCGATTTGCAACTTAAAATATCGGAAGGAATCCCGCGCAAAACATTCGGAGAAATTCCGTAAACAGAGGGGCTTCCTGCCATCGAAATATACACCATCTCGCTTTCGGAGCTGTTGAAAGGAAGTCCCGCGACAAGCGTTTGCACCGCGCCGTTTGACTGCCTTAGCGATATTTTGAGAGTCGGCGCATCGAAACCGAATCGCTTTGCGTCTTCTCCGCGCGCGTCGGTCACAAACTCGCGCGCCCTAACGGATTTCAACTTTGAGATTATCGAGTTTACGAGGACAAAATCGGCGGGGACGGTTTCCAATGCGCCGCTTGAATTTTTGCCGATGGCGTCCCATTCTCCAATTTTGATTTTTTTCAGTTTTACGGAAGAAGCGGCAGAAGAAATGTCAATTTCGTCCAAGTTGAGTTCGTCGAATTTCAAAAACGCCTTGTCGCGCAAATCCGTCTGGATTTTCCCCAAGTTTTTGAATAAAGAGGCGTCAACCATGAAAACGGTCGGATTTTCATCAAGCCTCGCATAGCGCAAAGTTCCGTTAGGCAGGAGGCTGCCCAAAAACAAAGTCTGCTTGCGGTTTGTCCCCTGCAAAGTTATGGAAGTCGGGAGATTGGCAACGTCAAGCCCCGTGTTTACGGCATTTGGCGGGGCGAAAGAACGCGCAGTCACGCTTTCAAGCATATCCAAAAATGCGTTGACTTCACCCGTATCTGCATGGGCGACAATGGGCGTTTCAAAATTCCACGAGTCGCCGTCCTTGACCAATCCCACCCTTCTCAAATCGGAGCGCAGAGGTATTTTGGAGTCGCCAAGCGGCAAACGGATTGAAAATGAAGATATTTCAAAGCGCGGAATTTCAAAAACATTCTGCCCCCTGAGCAAGTCAATGTCGTTTGACAAATTTTCAGCCAAAGTTTTGTCGGCGACTATTATGCGCCCGCTCGATACGTCCTGCATGTAAACCTTGTCGCCAACGGGAGTATTTTTGCCGATTTTAAGCTCGCGCATATTTTTGCCGTCGCCGTACCTGAAAGTCAGCACGGGATCTTCAAGACCGTAGTCGGCAAGGCTCTGCCCGTGCTTTTTAAGGTCGTCAGCCTCAAAGCTCGTTTCCTTGTCTAAAAATTCAAGCTGGTTGCGTATTCTGCTTAGAGCATAGAAATTTGCCGACCATTCAATGGGAGAAACTATGCGCCAGCGGTTGTTTTCAAATTTCAAAATTCTGGGCTTGTCCAAATTTTTGCCGGTGATTTCAAGATACGAAAAATCGGCAAAACCGCCGCCGTCGCGGATAATGTTAAGCGACGGAGTATGCTCCAAATACCATAGCGAAAGAAGCATCAGAATGTTTGCGGCAAGAAGAATTATCGTTAATTTAAAGCGCATGCTACTGCCTCCTCAAAAGATATGTTAAAAACCCCGCAAGCAAAATGGCGGCGGGCAAAATCAAAAATTTAAGCCCAAGGCTTTTCAGCTCTCCCCTGCTTATGACAAGGGAATACCTGTCAACTTTTCTGGGAGCGATGTTTAGCGAATGGTTTTCATCGAAAAGCCAATTTATCGTATTCATCGCAAGCTTGGAATTTCCGAGAGCGTTAAAGCGGGCGTTTGTTATGAAATTCTCGTCTCCGAAAACAGCAAGTCTGCCGCCGCCAATGTCCAAGCCCAAGTCGGAGCCGCCCTTGCGGGTGGCAATCATCGCCAAAGGCAGAGGGCCTTTTAAATCCGCCGCGTCGTCGTAAACAGGCTTGCCGCCGCGCTTATACGACTTGTCCGCCCAACTCGTATGGTTTGAGCCGATAAGCGGAAACAAGCTTAAATTACCGTCAACAGCCGCGCCCAAGTCTTCCCTTACGGGGCGCGCCGAGCCGAACTGCACGGGCAAACCCAAATCGACAAGATATTTTACGACGGGGTGCGGCTTGGAGGGAAACACCCTTGCGATTATTTCACCCGTGGAAGATTCGTATTCGGCAGAATCCACAATCATCATGTCGTCCGAGCGCAATCCCCATTCAAACAGAATGTCGTCAAGCCCGATAATGGGCCCCATTCCCAAAAACATTACAACCCTGCCGTTATTCTTTGACAAATACTTGCGCACCAAATCCAACTCCCTCGGCAAAAAAGAAGTCTGCGGAGCGGCGATGACAAGCATGTCTGCGTCTTCGGGAATTTTCTTTGAAACATTCAAATCGACCTCGTCAAGCTTGTAGCCCGAAAGGGAAAGAGCGTTTGCAAACTCGCTAAGCCCCGTGTTTGGCTTCAAGCTTTTATAGCTCAGTTCACCGTGCCCCTTTACGAAGTAGATTTTGTTTTCCTTGTCGGAGGAAACAGACAAAATAGCAGAACTTACTGCCTGCTCGCCCTTGAAATTTTTTCGCTTTCCGTCTTCGATGTCATACAAGTCGGAAAGCACGAGTTTTTTGTTTTTATCTTCACACGAAATTATTATGCAGTTTTCAATGTCCCTTCCGAAACGCAGGGCAAGCTCGTCCCCGCGCTTGCGGTTTACTATCGGGTCAACCGCGGCAAATTTCACCTTTCTCTCCCCGCCGACCGACGAAGAGTAGGCGTAAAGTTCCAAAAGCCGCGTAATTTCCTTTAAAATAGCCTTCGACTCCGCATTTGCCGCATGCCCCGAATTTGAATCGACCCTCATTGTAAGATAAATCTCAACGGGCTTTTTTAAGGTTTTCAAGTACGCAACGCTTTCGGGAGAAAGCGAATTTGCCCTATTTTTGGAAAAGTCGTACTTTATGTAATGCCTGCTCGCAATCAAATTAAGCCCGATGAAAAGCGTTGCCGCCAAAAATATTTGCAAGAACAAATTGATGGCGCGAAAAGTGCCGACAACCCTGAAATTCTCAAATTTCTTAGACCTGCGCATATGCTATGAACTCCTGTATTCGGTAATGAGCGACGTGGCTCCGATAAACGCCGCCGCCGCGCTCAAATATAAAAAGAACGGGCGCGTGTCCAAAAGAGAATTGGAAAAATCTTCGAGATGCTTGAAAGACTGCGCGTAGTCGGCAAAAGACTCCGCCCAAACGCTCCAAGCAGTGTCGGAAGGACTTATGTTGACGGCAAGCGCGCTTCCCACAATCGCAATGAACAATATGCAAAAACTCAACATGCCCGCAACCAATGTGCTCCGAGTAAGGGAGCTTGCGAAAATCCCTATCGCGACATACGCGGCGCCACTCACAAAAATGAAAGAATAGCCCGTGGCGATTTTCGACACCGAAAAAATCCTGCCGTCCGCAACCGCCTGCGGCAAAGACATCACTGTAATTATCGGGAAAAACAAAGTTAGAGCCCAGAAAAAGACGTATAACAAATAACACGCCAAAAATTTTGAAAGCACTATTTCAAACGAAGAGACGGGCGCAGTCATCATCGCCTGCAAAGTCCCCATTCTGCGCTCTTCCGCCAAACTGCGCATGGTAAGCATCGGCACCATGAAAAGCACCGGAAGCCAAAACAGCGATAAAAACAGCTCTATCGGCGTTTTGCCGCCCTCCGTCGCGCTGACGTCCCACAGGCTCAAAATGTAAATTCCGCCCATGAGGCACACAAAAAGAAGCGCCGCCGCATACGTTGAAGGGGATATAAAAAGCACCCTTATTTGATATTTTAACAATGCCCAAAATTTTCTCACTTAGCCATCTCCTGATTTTTTGAGCCGAAAATGCCTTCGCGCTTCTCTTCCCAAGAACGCCTCGTTGCCGCCATAAAGATGTCTTCCAATGTCGGCCTTGCCAAATACAGTTCGCGCAATTTCATTTTCTGCGACAGCTCTTTTATTAAAATATCGCCCAAAGGCTCGCGTTTTTTAGTTTTCAAGGCGTAAGTCGCAAATCCTTCGGAATTTTTCGGGGCAACGGTTTCGATTTTAAAGCCGAAACCCAAAGGCTCGAGCGCGGCTTTCATCTCTTCAAAAGTCACGCTTGCCGAAACTTTGTATGTGTCAACAGGCAAAAATTCATTGCGCAGATTTTCGGGAGTTCCGCTTGCCACAACCATGCCCTGGTTGATAATCATCACCCTGTCGCATACAAGCTCGATTTCGGGAAGGATATGGCTGCTTATCACTACCGACATTCTGCCGCGCAGGGAATCTATAAGTTCCCTTATCGCAATAATTTGATGGGGGTCAAGCCCGATTGTAGGCTCGTCCATTATAATGACTTCGGGGTGCCCCAAAAGCGCGTCAGCAATGCCTACACGCTGCTTGAACCCCTTTGACAAATTGCCGATAATCTTGCGCGAAGCCTTGCGCTGCAGCTGGCAGACTTCCATGACTTCGTCAACTTCCCTGCGGATGTCTCCGCCCTTCAAGCCCTTTATCGCCGCGCGAAATTTCAAATATTCCGCGACCCTCACGTCTTCGGGAAGCGGATTGTTTTCAGGCATGTAGCCTATGTGCGTCTGGGCAAGCTTGGGGAAATTGGCAACGCTCACGCCGCAGACATAAGCCCTGCCGCTCGTGGCGGGCATAAGCCCCGAAAGGATGCGCATTGTCGTGCTTTTGCCCGCGCCGTTGGGGCCTAAAAAGCCCAAAATTTCGCCTTTGGCTATTTTAAACGACACATTGTCAATGGCCTTCATCGCGCCGTAACTTTTGCAAAGCCCTTCCGCGACAATGGAATATTCGACATTTTGAGCAACTTCCTGCATATCCAAATAAAAAATAATTGCAAAGAGGCGGAAACTCCCCGATTTTCACAACCGAAAAGCATTCGCCTCCCCCTTCAAAAATAAACAAATAAAGGTTTTGTAAAAAATACAGATTTCAGAAATCCGTACAATCCCCTATGCAGAAGCTTTTTTGGCAATATAATTCTTGACGTCGCCAATGGTGCGCAAAGTTTGGACGTCTTCATTTGAAATAGAAATGCCTGTCGCGTCTTCGACAGCCAAAACGATTTCAACCATTGTAAGTGAATCCAAATTCAAGTCTTGAGCCAAAACCATGTCGTCGGACGGGTTGTCCAAAAGCGGACGCTTTTCAGGCTCCGCGTACCTTGCGATAATGCCCAATATGACGGTGTTGACCTTGGATACGTCGCCTGTTTTGCGAAATTCTACGGCAGCTTCTATCGTTTCTGGGGAACAGCGTTTGAGGGAGTCTCTCAACATTGCTTCGTCTTCCGGAGTGAAATTTGTATTTTCCATATTTAAAAGAATTGCATATTTTTTTTTTGATTTCAACATATTTTATTCAATGAACGCCCTAATTTTTAAAGACCTAAACGAGAGCAAGTTCCTGCCTTTTTCAAGCCCCAAGGCGCATCACATAAAAAACGTCTTAAATCTAAAAACAGGAGACGAAATTTTTGCGGGCATAAAAAATCAAAATCTTTACAAGACAAGGATTTTTGAAACGAAATCGGGCTACGAATTTTCAAGCGACATAACGCCGCTCGAAAACCCCAAGCGCGTAAAAATCACGCTCTGCTCGGCGTTCACGCGTCCGCAAATCGCCAAGCGCATAATGTTCGAGGCATCGTGCTTCGGAATTGAAAAGCTGATTTTCTACCCTGCTCAAAAGGGCGAAAGCGGCTATCTCAAAGCCTCGCTTTACTCTCCCGACGAAGTCGAAGAACAGCTCATAAAGGGGGCAGAACAGGCATGTTCAAGCCTGATACCCGAATTCCATCTTTCCGAAAGCCTGCAAGAAGCCTTGGAGCTATCGTCAAACTGCGACATAAAAATCGCTCCCGACATCTACGAAAGCACGAAAAATCTTTCCGAAATACGCCTGAAAGACAAAAAAGCCGCAGTTGTTTTCGGCGGGGAGCGCGGCTTTTCAAACGACGACCGCGCGCTTTTGAGGGAAAGCGGCTACATTCTCGCATCACTTGGCAAGCGAGTGCTCCGCACCGATTCTGCCGTCATTTCAACGCTTGCGATTTTGAGCGCGTAAGCCTTGTCTTTCGCCACAACGCCCTGCGCCCACAAAAAACGAGTCCACAAAAACGGACAAGCACGCGCCCAAAACTATCGCAATCAAAATCGAACTCGCCCTTATGCAGTTTTCGAGAAATTCGTCCATGTAAATTTGCGACATCGCCCCGTCTGATTCTCGCAAAAATTTTTCGATTGCAAGAAGCGCCTTATAACCGATAAGCCCCGGAACCATCGGAAGAAGTGCGGGAAAAGAAAATACTTCCGCCGCGCAATTCAATATTTTTGCGGCGGCAAGCGACATTACTCCTATCAAAAACGCCCCAAACAAGGTCGCGGAAACAATGTCGCAGTTAAATTGCATAAGCGAAAACCTGAAAGCATGCCCGAACGCAGCAAAAATCCCGCTTATAAAAAGGGCGTGCCGCGGGGGATTGGAAACCGCTCCAAAACCGATGCAGGCAACCGCCGCAAGAAATCCGTCAGCCAATATTTTAAAAATCATAAAAATTCACCCCCGAAAACCGCGAGCGCGGAGGCAAGCCCGCACACGGTGGCAAATACGAGCGTCATTGCATTTCCAAACCTCGAAAGCCCTGCCAAAATATGCCCGTCCAAAATATCGACCGCAGAGTTTAAAAGCGGTATTCCCGGAACAAGAAAAAGACCCCCCGTATATACGGAGATGGTGCCGCCTAAATGAAATAAATTCACGATGCTTGCCGATGTCCCCGAAGCGACAAACGCGGCAACAAAGAAGCATAGCGGAACAGGCGTCTTTTTTGACGCCAAAAACGACCGCGCCTTGAACGCCAAAAGCGTTGCAAAAAAAACCGCAAACATCGAAAGCCCGCCGCCAAAAAGCCCGCAAAAGGCCGCATTGCCCGCCGACACGGCAATGAGAAGCCTATTTCCCGAAATTCTCGAAAGCCTGCGAATGCGTGCCATTTCTGCCTTGCATTCCGTCATCGAAACAGAGCCTTCGCTTATGCGCCGCGACAGCTTTCTAAGCTCGGACATCTCCCGAAAATTAAGAGCACCCGAAGCTACTTTTTTCACCGCCGTCGAAGAATTGCCGGAACTGTCGGCAAGCGTCATTATTATGGTTTTCGGCAAAATTATTATCTGCGGTGCATAACCCCATGCAAAAGAAATCCTTTCGATGTTCCGAAAAATTCTGGCAGTTTGCGACCCGCAACGCATAAGCTCGGACGCAAAATCCATAATTATGCACAAAGCCTCTTCCCTTTCACGCGCCATAGCCTATTTCCTTTTCCCAAAAGCCGCCGCCCCCAAAATGGCGGCAAAAAAAACGCCGTTCCAAACAAGAAAGGCAAAATTGTTTCTGGCAAAGCACCCAAACGCGCTTCCTCCCGAAGGGCAAGAATTTTCCAAGCCGACGCCCATGGAGCCTTCTCCATTGAGCGGTGCAGAAACCAAAACGTGAAGCATTAAAACAAGTGCCGAAGCCTGTAAAAAATTTTTTAACATATTTAATTCCTTTGCTCCCTCCATAATATATTGACACAAAATCAAATCAATATATAAAAAATACAAGTTTAATAAGAAAATCAGATTTTATTTGCCATGCAGGGGAAACAGATAAAATATTTTTTGGAGGCGGCAAAGTTTCTGCATTTTTCAAAAGCCGCAAATTCTCTCGGCATAGCCCAGTCGGCAATAAGCCAGCAGATAATGCTTTTGGAAAACGAGTTGGGATGCAGGCTTTTCGACAGGAGCAACAAATGGAAAGTCTCGCTCACAAGCGCGGGGAAGGCGTTCGCCGAAGGTGCTGAAAAAGCCCAAAGGGAATTCGACAAAGCAAAGCGCGACGCTCTGCGCGCCTCGAAGGGAGAAATCGGGTCTCTTTCAATATTTTCAATTCCGTCGTTTTTCAGCTCGGAAAAATTCTTGTCGGCAATCCGCAAAACAAACAAAAAAATGCCGAAGGTATTTTTGGAAATGCGCAAGCACTCGTCCGCAAACATATTGGAAAGAGTCGGAGAGCAAAAGCTTGACGTCGGCATAATAAGGGCAATCGGCGAGCTTCCGCCGTCTGTCTGCGAAATGACGCTCGGCATGGAAGACATAATGCTTGCGATTCCTTCAAAACACAGTCTTGCAGCAAAGAGCCGAATAAAAATAAAGGACATCATAAACGAAAAATTTATAATGGTTCCCTTCGACGAAAGCCCGTTTTTCTACCGCACGATTGAAAGGGCTTTCATCGAAAAATGCGGCTCTATGCCAGAAATATCGCACGAAATATACAACTTCGACGCCATTTTAAAAATCATACCTGAAACAAATTTTGTCGCGCCGATTCCGTCTCTTTTGAAGAATTCCGCGCCAAAAAACGTGGTCTTGAAAAAAATCTCCGATTTGGAAAAAACAACGCGCTACACCGCGGTATGGCATTCCGAAAATAAGTCGGAAGCCCTCAAAATGTTCTTGAAAATCTTAAAAGACGAATTTTCAACGAAAACAAGCAAATAAAAAAGCCCGCAAAACACAAGCTTGCGGGCTTCCGTAAACATAAAAATACTATTCCGAACGCTTCGCCGCCCAGCTGTTGACGCCGAAAATGAGAGTTTGGTCGTCGCCCGCAAATTCAAGCCCCTTGACAAACTGGTAAGTGTTGTGCTCTTCTTCAACTTGCTCGTTGATAAACCAGTTCATGAGGTCGGCAGTAGCATAATCCTTCTTTTCGTTCGCAAGCTCAAAAATTTTCGTGATTTGCGAAGTTACAAGCTGTTCGTGCGCATACGCCGTTTTAAAGGCGTCAAGCGGAGAATCGTACGAATCCTTTTCGGGCTTCGGAATGGGGGCTGTTTCAAACGGAGCGTCGCGCTCGTTTAAAAAGTTGTAGATTTTCATTGCGTGCGACATCTCTTCTTTTGCCTGAATAGACATCCAGCTTGCAAATCCCTGATACGGAGACCTCTTAAAATACGCGCTCATGCCGAAGTAGATATGCGCGGCATAAAGCTCGTTGTAAAACTGTTCGTTTAAGAGTTTCAATACATCCTGAGGTATTTTCATTTTCTTCCTTTTAGATTACAATTTAAGTTAAACTCAATAGCTTTTGTTATCGACAAAAAATCAAAAATTTCAAACATTTTCGCAAAAAATTTTATTGGGAAGACGCCTGTTTTTTTGCCTTTTTCGACTCCAAATACTTGGCATATCCAAGCTCTGCCATTTTTGATTTCGGCGCAAATTTCCCGTAAAGAGCTTCGACTTTCGCAAAATCTTTGAATTTCAAACGAAAATACGCGCGCAGAGGCTACTTTTTGCGCGAAGATTTCAGCCTGTCGCAAAGGGCAAAAATGTTTGCCAAGACGGTGCCGCTTATCGAGTGGTAAACGCACGCAACCGCAGTCGCAAGCGCAGCTTCGGGCATTGCCCAAAAATGCCTGCAAGCCAAATTCGTGCCAAGCCCCGCATTCTGGCATCCGACTTCTATTGCGAGAGTCCTGCGTCGGGCAATCCCCATTTTTAATACAACTCCCATTAAGTATCCGCTCAAATAACCCAAACCGTTGTGAAGGGCGACAAGAAGAAATATCGCGATTCCGGAAGTCAAAATTTTGTCGGCGCAAAGAGCCGTGACGCCCGCAACTATGAAAGCAAGCCCCAAAACGCTGAATGCGGGCATTATTTGCATTGCATCCATGTACGCTTTTTTCTTCGCGAACAAAAAATTCAAAACCGCGCCCGCAATTACAGGGAAAAGAGTTACAATCAATATGCTTTTGAACATTCCCACTGCGTCGATTTCAATGTTTTCGCCCGAAAGAGCCAACATCAAAAGCGGCGTAAGTATAGGGGAAAGAAGAGTGCTTGCAGTTGTCATTCCAACGCTGAAAGCCACATCCCCGTTTGCGAGATAGCTCATTATGTTACTTGAAACGCCTCCGGGGCATGTCCCGACCAGCAAAAGCCCGATTGCAACTCCCGTGGGCAAATCGAAAAATTTTACCATTGCATAGGCAATCAAAGGCATAAAAGTGTACTGAACGCACGCCCCGATAAAAATATCGAAAGGACGACTGAGCAGTATTTTAAAATCTTGGGCAGATAGCGTCATACCCATCGAAAGCATTATAAATCCCAAAATAAAAGCCTGCGCGTCGCCTCTCACCCACAAAAACAAATTCGGATAAAAGAACGCCAAAACCGCCGCCGCAATAACAAACAATGCGGTTTTACTCGACAGGATTTTGGCTAATCTAAACAAAAACTTCATAAATTCAATTTAAACAGATTTAGCCTCAAAAAAACGAAACGCAAGCCCCAATATCATTATAAAAAAAAGGCTTCCGTTTTCAGGAAGCCCTCTTTGTTTTTTGCAAAAAATTTTTACTTTCTTCTGCGGTACGCCGCAAATGCGAGCGCAAGCGCGCCCAAGATTGCAGCATACGTTGAAGGTTCGGGTATTTCGGAAGTAATTGAAAGCGTCGAACCATTCAAACCGACAGTGTACAAGTTTTCTTTTGCGTCCAAAACAACAAAAGTTGAACCGTTTTCAATTTCAGACAAAACGATGCTTGTACTGTCTCCAAAGATTTCGGAAATATCCACAACACCGTCCAACTCAAAGGTTTCACTGCCAAAATTTACAAATAACTTTTCGAACTTCGTGCCTTCCGCAAGCGCGACTTGGGCGGAAGAATCAACAGAAAGCAAGCCTGTTTCAAATGATTTTTCAAAATTTACCGAACTTGCCATGGAAATTTTTACCGTGTCGAAATTGGATATTTGAGCGGAAACCGCGCCTTCAAAAGTTTCCAACCCATTGCCAAACGCGAGAGTTGAAGAGCCTTTCACGACGCCGTTGCCCATTTCGACTCCGTTTAAAGTCTGCCCCATTCCGCCACCTGAAATGAGAGTTGCGGAAATTGATTTCCCGAGAACCGTCACGGAAGCGTCGCCTTCTGTTATTGCAAGAGAGCCTTTCCCGCCCGCATAAACTCCGCCCACAACATTTGCGTTTTTCAAAATTATGCTGCTTGACCCCTTGATAACAGCGGACTGTTCGACATCATTCAAATAAACGCCGTATCCGCCTCCGTAAACGTCGCCTTTTACTGTAGCTCCATCAATGTTTAAGCTTACATTGCCTTCAATTACAGAACCGCGTTCGCTGCCCGCGTAAACATGCTTTCCCAAAACAGTGTCCGCGCCCGAAATGTTGATGTTTACGTCGCCATAAACATGCGCCGCCAAAGCGACCGCCCTGACATTGCTTGAAATATTCGCACCGTTTCCGATATTCAAAGAAACCGAACCGTAAACATTGCTCACAGGATCGTTGTATGAGCCGAAAGAGCCTACCAAGTTTACGCTACTTACATTGCCTTCAATATTAGCGTTTACCACAACCTTTGAAGCATCAACAACAGATGCAACCGAACCATCGGAAGCGTAATTTACATTTGCTCCGTGAATATCGCCCGTTGACAAAAGATTGCCATTGATAGTTCCTGTTTTAGATACATTAACGGTTGCAACACCTTTAACAACACCATGCGTGCCGCCGACAATGTTGACATTGTTTGCCTTGCCGTTTATATCAATTTTTACATCTCCGCCAACAACAGAATTTCCTCTGCCGCCGCCGACAACAGAATAAACGCTCGCATTTTCTCCAATCAAAACGGAAGCATTGCCTTTTACGACACTCTGTTCTCCAAGGTCTATATAGTGCGATAAAGTTCCCATTTGACCGTCAAATCTGGTATTGGCGCCGTCTCCGCCGCCGTAAATGGTCATGCCCGTAATTGTTCCGCCGTTTACGACTACCGAAGAATTGCCCTCAACGACAGAGCCTGGGCGAGAGCCGCCAAATATGCCCGAACGGTTCAAGTCCGCCCCTGCAAGAGTTCCGCCGTTTATTTCAACGGACGAATTTCCGGTGATTGTGGAAGACGACGAAGAGCCGCCGTAAAGACTGTGAGACCAGCTTCCCGGATTTACCGAGCCGCTGTTGAATTGAAGGAAAGTATCCCCTTCAATTATACTGCCCGAAGTTCCGCCGCCGTAAAGGTAAAGGTCGGGCTTTGAAACAGAAGAAGAGAGATTGAAAGTCCCTTCGTTTATTATGAGGGAAGAACCGCCCGACGTATTGCCTTCTACGGCATACATTGCGTCGGAATATGTTCCCCCTTCAATTATGACAGGCTCCGACGCAAATCCGTAAGAGGCAAACAATGCCGAAGCCACGCTTAAGAATGAATATATTTCGATTTTCTTCATTGATATGTTTTGCTTGTATTGGCGCGCGCGAAACACAAATTTCAAACTGCCGAAAAAACGGTCGTTTATTTTAACGGGATGAACACTGTTTTTCGCATCGCTGGAATTGTTGTTTTTTTATTTTGTTTTATATTTATTTTAAATAACTTGCGTTAAAAACTTCCATTGTTGAAACATTTGTTTCCTAAAACATTGTAAGTTTAAAAAATAAACGACATTTTTTAATATTTTTCGCCCGAAACAGTCAAGTTTTTCTTGCTTGATTTTTAATGTTTTATAAAAAACTCAAACAATCTTCCCTTCTGTAAAATTTTACAACAGGCAATAAAACTACGCTCTACGTCAAAGATTGTGGAATGGATAAAAAAAAGGAGGGCAAAG
>OHMU01000149.1_pt1 | contig 52080 bp, 38 predicted proteins | sample 1569441 | NCBI WGS metagenome assembly OHMU01 (sample SAMEA3879527, study PRJEB24766) | human gut metagenome | biome: human-associated habitat; feature: feces | place: USA | collected 1985/1987 | reverse complement strand
GTTTCTTTCAAAAAAAACTGACAAAATACTATTTGTACTTTGTCAGCAGTCTGACGCCTGAAACGGCGTCTTTTTGATTTTTCACAAAGACGAATACTATTCCGCGCCTTCCAGCAGAAGCTCCATAATCTTCTTTGCGGCGTCGGGAACAACAGTTCCGGGACCAAAGATTGCGCTTGCGCCGTGTTCGTAAAGGAAGTCGTAATCCTGCGCGGGAATAACACCGCCGACGATTACGATAATATCTTCTCTTCCGAGCTTTTTCAACTCTTCGACCAGCGCGGGAAGCAACGTCTTGTGCCCCGCCGCCAAAGAGCTCATACCGACAACGTGGACATCGTTTTCCACCGCCATCTTCGCGGTTTCTTCGGGAGTCTGGAAAAGAGGCCCGATATCGACGTCAAAGCCCAAGTCGGCATAGCCCGTGGAAACGACTTTCGCGCCGCGGTCATGACCGTCCTGCCCCATCTTAGCAATGAGAATGCGCGGTCTGCGCCCTTCATGAGCTTCGAATTTCTTTATCATTTCGGAAACTTCTTCAATCTTTGCCATATTTGCAGAGCCTTTCTTGAATTCCTTTTCGTACACGCCGCTGATTGAGCGAATCACCGCCTTGTACCTGCCAAACACCTTTTCGCACGCGCTGCTGATTTCGCCCAAAGACGCGCGAGCCTGCGCCGCTTCGACGGAAAGGGCAAGCAAATTGCCATCTCCCGTATCTGCCACGCGGGTGATTTCGTCCAAAATTTGGCGGACTTTCGCATTGTCGCGGTTTTCGCGGAGCTTTTTGAGCTTCTTGATTTGCGCTTCGCGCACTGCGGTGTTGTCGATTGCAAGAATATCCAAAGCCTCTTCCTTTTCGAGGCGGTATTTGTTAAGCCCCGTAATGGTTTCGCGTCCGCTGTCAATGCGCGCCTGACGGCGGGCTGAAGCCTCTTCAATTCTAAGCTTCGGCAAGCCAGCTTCGATTGCCTTTGTCATGCCGCCGTGCTCTTCGACTTCCTGAATATGACCCCATGCGCGTTCGTAGAGAGCCTTTGTCAGGCTTTCCACATAGTAAGAACCGCCCCATGGGTCGATTACGCGGCAGATGCCTGTTTCGTCCTGCAAGTAAAGCTGAGTGTTTCTTGCAATTCTTGCGGAAAAGTCTGTTGGAAGCGCGATAGCTTCGTCCAAAGCGTTTGTGTGCAAGCTCTGCGTATGCCCCAAAGCCGCACCCATAGCCTCAATGCAAGTGCGCGCAACATTGTTGAAGGGGTCCTGCTCGGTAAGCGACCATCCGCTTGTCTGCGAGTGGGTGCGAAGCGCCATGCTCTTCGGGTTTTTCGGGTCGAACTGCTTTACGATTTTAGCCCAAAGCATACGCGCCGCCCTCATTTTGGCGACTTCCATAAAGTAGTTTTTGCCTATCGCCCAGAAAAAGCTGAGACGCGGGGCAAAGTCGTCAACATGCAAGCCCGCCTTTACGCCCTGGCGCAAATATTCCAAGCCGTCCGCGAGAGTGTAAGCCATTTCCAAGTCGGCAGTCGCACCCGCTTCCTGCATGTGGTAGCCTGAAATTGAAATGCTGTTGAACTTCGGCATGTTTTTTGAAGTGTACGCAAAAATATCGCCGATGATTTTCATTGAAGGCGTCGGGGGATAGATGTAGGTATTGCGCACCATAAACTCCTTCAAGATGTCGTTTTGGATTGTGCCTGTAAGCTGTTCAAGCTTGCAGCCCTGCTCCAAGCCGGCAACAATGTAGAAAGCCAAAATCGGCAAAACCGCGCCGTTCATCGTCATCGAAACGGAGACTTGCGAAAGCGGAATCTGGTCGAACAAAACTTCCATGTCCAAAATGGAGTCAACCGCAACGCCCGCCTTGCCGACATCGCCGATTACGCGCGGATGGTCGGAGTCGTAGCCCCTGTGAGTTGCAAGGTCGAAGGCGATTGAAAGCCCCTTCTGCCCCGCCGCGAGATTTCTGCGGTAAAACGCGTTTGATTCCTCCGCAGTCGAAAAGCCCGCATACTGGCGGACAGTCCACGGGCGGACAACATACATCGTGGCGTAAGGACCGCGCAAAAACGGCGCAATGCCCGCAGTGTAACCCAAATGCTCCATGTCCTTGTAGGCTTGCGCCGTGTAAAGGGGATCGACATTTACCTGCTCCATTGTTTCAGTTATAAGAGAGTCGAGATCTTTGCCCGTCTCTTTTTCAATCTTCTTGCGCCATGCCTCGAAACCTTCGCCTTTGGAAGCGTTCGAAAAAGCAACCTTTGTAAAATCAGGATTTTTAGCCATTGAATTATCCTTTCAAATTATATTACTCCGAGCGCGCCCAAAAACGATTTGAGCGTTTCATAGTTGTTGGATTTTATGCTGATGCTGCCGTCCATTCCCGCCTCTTTGTAGGAAGCCTCAAATTCGGGAGCGGGAACGCCCGCAAGTAGCACTGTCGAATCGGGCTTTGCCGATTTAAGCGCACGCGCAACCTGCGGAACAAGTTCGGGATACGTCGCGTCAGTCGAGCAAATGACGGCATACTTTGCGCCGCTTTCAGAAAACGCCTTAGCCGCGCTTTCCGCATCTGCAAATCCTTTAGGATAAACCACGTCGAAACCGCCGACTTCAAAGAAGCCCCTTATGAAGTCCGCGCGCGCCTTGTGCTGTACAAGAGGACCCATCGTCGCCAAAAAGATTTTGGGAGCCGAACCCGTCTTCGCCTTAAATTCCGCGCTTGCACGCCTCAAAGCCTCGAAGTGTTCGACAGCCCTGTGGATGTCGAGCTTGCGGACTTTCGCCTTTTTGCCGCCGCAAACGCAAAGTTTTTCGCAGACTGCCTGCACGCTCGCGCCTTTTGAAACAGCGCAAATCATTGCAGACATCGCCTCTGCCCCGCTTTTACCCGACAAGTCGAAATCCACATTCTTGCGGAGCGAGGAAACGGATTGCGCGCGTTCTTTTGCGACTTCCGCACAGCGGCAGGCAGGCTTTTCCAAAGGTTTTTCAATTAAATTCGCGTATGAGTTGGTGCCTACAACAACGCTTCTTCGAGTGTCGTAAAGCTTCTTTCTTCCGTCGGAAGTCGCGGAAATTTTGTCTTGTATAAAGCCGTCTTCAAGAGCTTTCACAATGCCGCCTTTTGCCTCTATTTCGGCAAAGAACGCCCACGTTTTTTCCGCTATTTCCGAAGTCAGGCTTTCAACGAAGAACGAACCGCCCGCAGGGTCTATTACATCGCAGAGGTTGCATTCTTCCTGCAAGACGATTTGCGTGTTGCGCGCTATGCGCATCGAAAAATCGTCGGGGCGACGCACAACTTCGTCAAACGGAGCAACCGTCATGCTTTCAACGCCGCCGATTACGCCCGAAAAAGCTTCGGTTGTGGCGCGGAGCATATTCACATAAGGGTCGAACACTGTCTTGTTGAAGCGCGTGGTGCGGGCAGAAATTCTCATCTTGCGCGATTCCGCATTTCCGCCAAATTCGCCGATAATTTTGCTCCAAACGGAACGCGCGGCTCTGATTTTTGAAATCTCGGTAAAGAAATTCGAACCCAAAGAAAGCCTGAAACGCACAAGAGGCGCAACTTCGTCTATTTGCATTCCCCTTTCGAGCATCGCCCTGATGTAGAACACCGCCGTTGCAAACCCCGCGCCAAGCTCTTCAACCGCGCTTGCCCCCGCGCAGGAATACGGCAGGGTGTTGACGCCGATTGCGCCCATCTTCGGCTGGTTTTTGGCGTTGTAGTCAGCAAGCGCAAACATTCTGTTTAGCGCGCAGTCAATAGAAATGGGAAGCTCTCCGTTTGCCGCCAATGCCGAAACGGGGTCAAAGTAAAATCCGCCCGAGAATTTTTTGCCCTCAAACGAAGAGTAAAGCATCGCCGCGATTGCGGGAGACGCCGCGCCTGCAAACACGTTGATATCGACACAATCAACCGCAACTCCCTTCAAAGCTTGGGCTATGTCAGCCGCAACGCTTGCCGACATTCCGTTTTTACCGACTTTCAAGGCTGAATCGCTGTCTGCGTCAAGCCCCGCGCAAGTGCGCTCGTCCAAAACCAATTCAACAGAAGTTTGCCCCTTGTTTAGGGCGTCCAAAATTTTTGCGTTAAATTCAGAAGGAAGCGCGGCATACATCTCCTGCGATATCGCCCAGGGCTTCGCCTTGTATCCGCCTGCGTCTATGCCCCTTACATAGTCGCCTTCGCCGGGAAGAGACGGCTCGCTTTTCACGTCCTCTCTGTTGTAAATCGGCTGCAAGACAATGCCCTCGGGGGTTTTTGTCGTCATTTTTTTATCGAAAGGCGCGCCTTTTAAAAGCGCCTCTGCCTCCTTTTTCCACTCCTCGTAAGAAGGTATGCGGAACTCCTCGAATAGTTTTTCTTGTTTCATTTTTATTCTTTTATGTAGGATTAAATTTCAAATGTGCGGCAAAAGCCGAAAGGCATAAAAACAACACTCCGATTTCCCAAACGAAAAACCGAAATATGAACATTTAAATATGCCCCCTATGTCGTTTAGTTTGTAAAAAGAAAAAAATAAGTCAAATGATTTTGCAAATTCCGCACCAAAAAACATAAGGCTGAAAAAAAGATTGAAAAAGCCGAACGAATATGCAAACTTTAATAAGTTTTTAAGTCCGTTTTCGCGCTTGTCGGAAAAAAGCGCGCAAATAATTTCATTGCAAAAATGCAATTCGTTAGCGGACTGCATTCGGGTTTTTATTTTTACGGGCGAAAATCCGAATGTAAAATGCGGAGGTTTATATGCAATTCCTCCAAAAAAATAAAGCCCTGCAAATATAAAAACATATATAATATGGAAGAAAATACAGAAATAAAAGAAGCGCAAATCGCGCCTGAATGCGAAGCCGCTGCAGAAGAAGTCAAATGCGAAAACGAATGCTCATGCGCGCAAACCGCAGAAAATCCGTCCACAGAAGAACCCAAAGCCTACAAACCGCGCAAAAACCATCGCAATAAAAGCCAAAACGTCAAAAAAGAGCAGTCGGCTGAAAACTCGTCTTGCGGCGAAATTGCCGACATATCCGCTTTCAAGGAAAAGCTGAGCGGCAGACACATCGAAGGCTATGCGGGCGAAGACGGAGACGACTTAGAAAACCGCCGTCCAAGACATGAACGCAACCGCAAATTCCGCGCCGAAGGCGAATCGGAAAATTCCGAATCCGCAGAAGAAAGGCACGAAGGCCCGTCTTTTGAAAAGTCGGAATTCAAGCCAAGAGCGGTGGAAATTTCTCTTGAAAATTCCCGCCCCGAATTCAAAAAGCCCGAAGCGAAGGCGGATTTCGTGTCTTACAATTCGGCGGAAGAGCCGAAAATCGGTCTTTTCAACAGAATTAAACGCCTCTTCTCTTCCCTGTTTAAAAAAGACAAGAAAAACGGCGCAAAATTCAAGAAGAACCGCAAGGGGGACTGGAAGAACAAAAACCGCAAGTTCTCAAACTCAAAAGGCGATTTCAAAAAAGGCGGCGACTTCAAAAACCGCAGGAATTTCCGCCCCCACAACAGACGCGGCGACAAAGGCTTCAAGCCCCGCAACGCTAACCAAGACAAACAGTAGGCGTTTTTTAAAATGGACGCAATGCGTATAAAAGGGGGCGTCCGCCTTCAAGGCGAAGTGTGCGTATCGGGCGCGAAAAACGCATGCCTTCCCATGTTCGCAGCAACCCTTTTGACCGACCAAAAATGCGTCATAAAAAATGTTCCCGATTTGAGCGACGTCCGCTTCATGGCGGAAATCGTCGCCTCATTGGGCGCAAAAGTTTCAAACCCCAAACCGAACGTCTGGGAAATTGAAGCAAAAAACATATCAAGCAGGGCTCCGTACGATTTGGTGAGAAAGATGCGCGCCTCCATATGCCTGCTCGGACCTCTCTCGGCAAGAATGAAGCGCGCAGAAGTTTCCATGCCGGGCGGATGCGTAATCGGCGCAAGACCGATAGACCTGCACATAAAAGGATTAAAAGCCTTAAACTGCGCCATTGAAACGGAAGGCGGCTATTTGAAAGTCGATGCCAGAAGAATGAAAGGCGCAAACATCTTTTTGGGCGGAAGATTCGGAAGCACCGTGACGGGAACAGCCAACATCCTAATGGCAAGCGTACTGGCAAGCGGAACAACAATAATCGAAAACGCCGCATGTGAGCCTGAAATCGCCGATTTATGCAAAATGCTCGCAAAAATGGGCGCGATTATAGACGGCATAGGTTCCCCAACCCTTGAAATCACTGGCGTTCCCAAACTCGGAGGCGCGGAGCACACAGTGTTGCCCGACAGAATAGAAGCGGGAACATGGATTATCGCAACCCTCGCAACGCGCGGAAAAGTCTTGATAAAAGGAGCTGTAAAAAAGGACTTGGGCGCGCTCATCGACATTTTGGAATCGGCGGGAGCAAACTTCCAAATAAAGTCCAAGTCGGAGATTTTTGTTGACGGCGAAGGCTTGAAATTAAAACCCGTAGAAGCCGTCACAATGCCCCACCCCGGGTTTCCTACAGACTTGCAAGCCCAGCTTACCACGCTAATGACGCAGGTAAGCGGAATTTCCATAATAACAGAGCGTATATACCCCGAACGCTTCATGCATGTTTCGGAACTCGGCAGAATGGGCGCGGACATCGTAAGGGAAGGCCCAAGCGCGATAATAAGGGGGAAAACCCCTCTTTCGGGCGCGCCGATAATGGCGTCTGACCTGAGGGCAAGCGCGGCTCTTTTAATCGCCGCCCTCTGCGCAAAAGGCGAAACTTTCATACAAAGAATTTACCACCTCGACAGAGGCTACGAATCTATCGATAAAAAACTCGCCTTGCTCGGCGCGAAAGTCGAAAGAATTTCGGATTCCGACCTGCCCAGTTTCTAAAAAAATTTACCCCCTATCTGAAAAATGAAAAAAAACATACTGTTTATTGCCTCAATATTGGCGTCTGCCATTGCCCTTGCAAACGCCCCGTTCATGAACCTCTGGGACGGAGTGAAAATGCCCGGCGGCAAAACCGACGCCCCCGAATACATGAAAGGGAAAATAATCCCCGGCAGGAAATACCAAAGCTACGACTATAAAAACGTCTCAATTCCCGCCATGCAAATCTACGCCCTAAAAAGCGACAAGCCCACAACTGCAGTGATAGTCTGCCCCGGAGGAGCTTACAGCGGATTGGTTTACGGCAAGGAAGGCGAAGACATCGCAAACTATCTAAACTCAATCGGAATTTCAGCTTTCATTTTAAAATACAGAGTAAGCGACCAAAAAGACAGGGAAGCCGCCTTTAACGACATTCAAAGGGCAATCCGCCTTGTCAGGGCAAACGCCAAAAAGTTTAACATCGACCCCGATAAAATAGGCGTAATGGGATTTTCGGCAGGCGGGCACCTCTCGGCGAGAGCCTCAACCTCTTACAGCCAAAACTCCTACGAGCCGCTCGACAAAATCGACGAAGTTTCGGCAAAGCCCGACTTTACAATTCTAATCTACCCCGCCTGGATTGATAACCGCAAAGACTACGGGCTTGCAAAAGAATTTAAAGTGGACGCACAAACTCCAACGGCATTCATAGTTCAGGCTCAAAACGACACGGGGCTTATAAACAGCTCAATCGCCTACTACTTGGCATTGAAAGAAGCGGGCGTTGACGCAGACTTGCACCTGTACTCAAAAGGCGGACATGCCTACGGCTTGCTCCAAAACGGGCTGCCGATAGACAACTGGCATAAATCGCTTACGGACTGGCTCGTATTTAAAAAGCTCTGCGAACCGCAGAAGCAGTAAAAAAAAGCTCCGCAAAAAATATTTGCGGGGCTTTTTTTCGCGCCTTTAAGAAAGAGTCTGCGACAGCCCGAAAACGGAAGATACAATGCCTAATGCCACAAGAAAAATAATCGAAACCGCCGTTATCAGCGCAACCGCAGTCAAAATGGAAGTCGCCACTTTTATTGAAACGTCAAGAGCTTCCATGTGCATTTTTCGGATTTCGGAAAAGCATTCAATGAGGCTGCCCGTGCGCTCGCCCACTGAAATTATGTCGATGTCGTCATCGTCAAATATTTCGTACTTTCTGAAAGACTGAGCGACCGGTGCGCCGTCGTTTATCGCCATTCGGCACTGCTGAAAACGCATTCTCAAATAGGAATTGTTTATGGTGCGCTCCGCCATTTTCAATGTTTCGGTGGTGTTGACGCCCGAAGCGTACAAAGTCGCAATCAAATTCGTAAAGCGGCTTAAATCGGAATTATACAAGATTTTTCCGATAAGAGGAGTTTTTAGCAAAATTTTGTCGGTTTCCAAACGCCCGCTTTCGGTTTTGCGCCATCTGTTAATTGCAATCCAAATAATAAGAAACACCACAATGTCGGCAGGCAGCCCGTACATCAAAAAATCGCCGAAAGCCATCAGTATTTTTACCGCCAAATTCAGTTCGCCGCCCAAATTCGCCATCATGTTTTCAATCATAGGCATCAGGTAGAACAAAAATAACAAAACGACGCCCGAAGCCAGAGTGCAAAGTATAATCGGATAAATCAGCGCAGACTTCACGCTCGCTCTAAGTGCCCTTTTGCCTTCCAAATAGTCTATTATGTTCTCAAAAATAGGAACTATGTTGGCAGTGGCTTCGCCTGCGTCCGCAAGATGTATTATGGACGGCTCGAACAAATCGGGATACGCCGACATCGCAGAAGAAAGCGTGGAACCTTCGCTTATGTTCTTATACAAATCGCGCGAAAGAGCCTGCATGTTCTTATTGAGCGACCTCTGCGCCAAGCTCCTCAAAGCGTCGGCAATCGGCATTCCGCCCTTGCAGAGCTGGCGCATTTTTTTGAAGAAAGCAAGCGCAAGCTTCTCCCCGCCTTTTACCGCCTTTGCATCGGATATTTTCGATGACGGCAAAACCTCCCCCGAAGATTTAAGCGACAAGACTGTTTTTCCCTCCGCCAAAAGCTTTGAAAGCGCGGCTTTCCTGTCGGGAGCGTTTATCGTCCCGTTTTCGATTTTTCCGTTAAGGGATATTTTAAAATCAAAGTCGGGCATTGCTATTTCGCATTTTCATCGGTTATGGAAGCGTAGTGCATGATTTCTTCAAGCCCTGTCCGCCCCGCCTTTAAAAGCTCCCAGCCGCACCTTTGCAAGGTTCTCATTCCGTGAGCAAGCGCGATTTGGCGTATTTCGCTCGCGGTTTTGCGCGCAAGTATCGCTTCGTGAATTTCATCGGTGGCAAGCAGGATTTCAAAAATTCCCACTCTGCCGTGGTAGCCCAAGCCCCTGCACCGCGGGCATCCGTTCGCCTTGCAAATTCCGCCCGCATTCGCGATTTCTGATTCGCCTATCTTCAGGGAATTCATGCAGCTTAGCAAATACTTCTTATCGTAATTTGCCAAAACCTTGCACGAACAGAGCCTGCGCACAAGCCTCTGCGCCAAAATCATCTCAACGGAAGAAGCAATCAAAAACGGCTCGATGTCCATGTCGATAAGCCTTGTAAGCGCGCCTGCCGCATCGTTTGTGTGCAGGGTGCTCAAAACCAAGTGCCCCGTCAAAGACGCGCGAATTGCGATGTCGGCAGTTTCGCGGTCGCGGATTTCGCCGACCATAATCACGTCGGGGTCCTGACGAAGAACAGAACGCAAAACGGATGAAAATGTAAGCCCGATTTCAGGGTGAACCTGCGTCTGGTTGACGCCCTCGACTTCGTATTCGACAGGGTCTTCAACCGTAATTATGCGGATTTCGGGCGAGCGCAAACGGCGGATGAACGCAGTCAGCGTTGTTGATTTGCCCGAACCGGTCGGACCTGTCACCAAAATAATTCCGTGCGGGCGTGCCAAAGGCCGCTTGATTTTTTCGGCGTCGTCGGGGAGAAACCCCAAGTCCGCAATGGAAATGGGCTGGGACTTTTTTGTCAAAAGGCGCATTGAAACGCTTTCGCCGTACATCGTGGGAAGCGATGAAATTCTTATATCAATGTCCTCTCCCGATTTGAGCGTAAAGCCTATGCGCCCGTCCTGCGGTCTGCGCTTTTCGGAAATATTAAGGCGCGCCATAATTTTTATGCGGGAAATTATGGAGTCTTTAAAGCGCAAAAGATTGTCGGGAACGCGGACAGGCACAAGGTTGCCGTCTATTCGATAGCGTATGTTTAGCGAATCGCGCTGTGGCTCGATGTGGATGTCGGTCGCCCTGTCCGCCATGGCGCGGGTTATGATTTCATTTACGAATTTGATGATTGCGGCGTTTTCGTCCTCTTCGATTTCGCCGTCGGCCTCGGCGGCAAATTCAGACATGTCCTTTTCCGACAAGCTTCCCGCGCCCACGCCGAAATACTCCGCTATTTTTTCGGAAAGCGCGGTTGATGGGGATATTTTCCACTCGGCAAATTTGCCCGAAATCGAAAAAATCCACTTGTTTATCTCGCCGTTTGGAATCCACGGGGAAGCGAGAAAAAAAGTGTCTTCCGTCTCGGAAACGGGAAGGCACGAATACTCCGAAACAAGCTTTACCGAAAGGTTTTTTGAAGGCTTCGACACCTGCGAAAAATCGTCGAAATATTCGAGATTTGCGGCTTTTGCGACAGCCCTTGCAACTTCGCTTTCAAGCTTTGAGGTTTTTGACGCAATCAAAGCCGCCTTTTGGGCGCGCTCCGCGTTTGAAATTTCCTCAATAAGCGCGCCATCGGGCTGCAACCCCAAATTTTCAAGCACGCTTTTTATAAAAAATTTGTCGTCTTTTACCATTTAAAAATCTGTCCTAACGGGAAGGAGCGGGAGGCTGTCCGCCGCCTTGGTTCGTGTTTTCGGGTATCTGAATGGAGCGTTCGATTTCAAAAATCTTGCGCCTGTCCTCGCGGTTTAAATAGTTTCTGCCCTGAGCCCTCGCCGTCTGCCATACGCGGTTTGCGGCTTCGCGCTGCTCGTCGGTCGCATACTGGCTCCAAACTTTCGCACGTTCGTGGGGGGCAATCATTCGGCGCGGCTTTATGGCATCGACAAGCTCAACCCTTCCCGCAGCCGGGCTTGAAGAACGCTCCGAAATCGAAAGGTCAACCTGCCTGCCCGCTATGGTCGCCTTTGCAGTCATAGCACTTTCGTCAAATGAATCAATTTTGCACGGGGCGTTTTCAATTTCCTCGCCTATTCCTAGCCACATTGTTTTTCCACTTTTATCGGAAACGCTGAAAGCCCACTTGCCGTCAACCATCGCCGCGCTTTTTAAAGACACACCTTCGGGAGTTTGGGAGGCAGAGTTGCTTCCTGCGGGAACAAACGGATTTTTTGACGCCAAAAGGCGCAAGAGCTCGTTCTCGCCCTCCGCTAAACCTACATTTTTTTGCTCATCGCCTTGCGAATTTGAAACCGCATCGGGCGAGGAAGACGGAGCGGTTGCATTTTGGCGAGAAAAATCGGGGCGGTTAAACCTTCTCGGAAACCTGTGTCTGAAAGATTCATCGCCCTCTCCGTTTTCAAATGCCTCCCTCGCCGCCCTGCGGGCTTCGCGCCTTTGGCGGAAATATTCTATCCGCTCCCTTGATAGTGAAGAATTTTCAGCGCGAGAAAAATCGGCGTTTTCGACTTTCGCTTCAACGTCTTGCGGCAGAGTTGCATTTTGAGGCGGAAGCCCCGCATCTTGGGAGTACGCAAAAATTCCGCACGCCCCCATAAGGACTGCCAATATATGCTTCTTTTTATTTGAAATTTTCACGTTTAAAAAGTTTAAAATTATTTTTCAGGATTTGATTCTGCTTTTTCCTCTTTCGGATTTTCGGGGTTTTCCCCGTCCTTTGGAAGTTCCGCCTTGCTTTCGGATTTTTCCTCGGACGCATCTATTTTTTGGGCTTTTTTGTAGTCGGAAGAGCCTTCAACCAAACGTTTTTCGCCGGTAATCAAAGTTTGCGGAGCGCGGAAAAGCCTGTTGTACGGGCGGTTTTTCTCAAACTCTTCAAAATTTGCCCTGATTTCTTCGTTTGAATAGAAACGCCCGTCTTTCAAATATGACGAAAGCTCGCTTTCAACCGAAGAATTTTTGATGTTTGCCATAGCGATGGCGTTTTCCGCCCCGACGCTTTTTATGATTGTCGGACGTATGAAAATTATAAGCTCCCTGCGCGATATGGAATCGCTTTTGGGCTTGAAAAATTCGCCGATAAGAGGAATGTCGCTCAAAAGCCATACCCCTCCGTCGATATTGGTTGATTCGGTATGCTGCAAGCCCGCAAGCACAATGACTTCGCCGTTCTTTGCCGAGACATAGCTCTTTGCGTACCTCGTGCTTACGACAGGCTGGTTGTTGCCGTCAATTTCAACGTACCTTGCGATTGAATCGACGTTCTGCTTTACTTCAAGCTGAATCATGTTGTCGGTTCCGACATAGGGGGTTACAACAAGCTTTATGCCGATGTCTTCCTGGGTGACTTCCGTGCGCGTGGTGGAAATGTTGGAGATGTCGGAAGTCGTGCCCGTTATAATCGGGTACTTTTCGGAAACGTTAACTTCCGCCTCCTGCGCGTGCGTTGTAACAATGGTGGGGCTTGATAAAACCTTTACGTTCTGGTTCTGGCTTGCCACATTGAATACCATGGAAAACGACTTCTCGTTCATTCCCAGTGAAAATGCGGGAGAAGAAGAGTCTGTCATTGAAAAAGTCGAAGTTGTTGCCGAAAACTTGTCAGCCATTCCGAATCCGCTGTCTTCTTCAAGATTGTAGGAAAGCCCGAAAGTGCTTAACCCCGAAACTTGGGAATCGGAAAGGGTTACTTCCGTAATGATTACATCTATTTTTACCTGCTCGATTGCAATATCGAGCTTTTCAATTATGCTTTTAAGCTGCTTCAAGTCGGCGGGAGTGCCGTAAGCCACAATGGAAGAACTCGGCTTGTGCGCCACAACTTGGACATATTCGCTAAATTCCAAGCCAGTGCTTCCATCGCCGGAAGTAAGGTTTACTTTTGGAACCTGCACATTTTGATTTGCCCTGCCGCGATTGTTGTTGCCCTGCCTTGCGCGCGCGGCCTGCGCCGCCTGTATGGCATTGCGGGTTGCCGCATTTGCCGCGTTTTGCTTGGACTGGGTCGCCTTTGCAACCTGCTGCTGCTGTTTTGTCACAATGTTGTTTAAAACAGTCTCGATTTCTTCAGCCTTGCAGTGGCGGATGTAGAAAACTTCATTCTTTAAAATCGGCTCCGCTTCCACATCCAAGCCGTTTATAAATTTTTTTATCGCGTCGAGATTGCCCTTTTGGGTTACGACAATCAGCTGGTTTGTGCGCATATCGACATCCAAAGTGGTGTTTTCAAAATACTTTTTAAGCAAGTCGTTTTGCATTGCCACAAGCTTTTCGCGAAGGTCGCTTGCGCTGACGTTTTTAATGGAAATAAAAGCTATGTCTTCGCGCAGCGAAGCGGGAGCGTCGAGCTTTTTTAGGAAAGTTTCAACCCTCTGCAAATTTACGAGAGTGTCGGTAATTAAAATCGCGTTGCTTCTCGGAAACGCCTCCACAACAGCAGTCCCGTCAACGCTCAAAAACGGCTTTAATTTCGGCTGTATGGCGGAAGCTTCAACATAGTCAAGCTCGAAAAGCCTCGTGTAAAAAACCTGCGAAGGCTTCATTTTCGAAATGTCGCCCACCAAAAATTCGGGGGACTGGCGTGTGACGCCGATAACGGGTACTGCCCTCATCGTTCCGTCATCAAGTGGCAAAACGGCGACCCCGTTTAGAGAAAGCAATGACTTAAACGCCGCGATTGCGTCTTCGCGCATCATCTTCTTTTTCGACACAAAGTTTATTTTGACATTCGGAAGCCCCTGCGCCTGCAAAATCGTGGTTTTAGACAAAGCTTCCAAAACCTGCAAAATCTGCGAGGGAGATTCGTCCACAAAATAGAAAGGCCCCTGCATCTCGCCATGCGCGTCAACCCTTTTTAAGTTTGAATTGTTGGCAGGGTCGGAAGGATTTGAAGGAGTTGCGGAAGACGCGGGAGAAGGAGGCGCAAATCTTCTTTCAAACGGAGACACGCCGTCAGGGCGCGGAAATCTCGGCGGATGCCCACCAACCCCCTGCGGAGAATTTGAGGGAACACCTGCATTTTGCGCATCTTGCGCGGCAGGCTGAGGCGCGGGTTCGGAAGGCGCAGGCGTATTTTGCGAAGACGCCTGCTCTTGGGGAGTGGCGGACGCCTGCGCAGCAGACGCCGCATCAGACGCGGAAGAATTATTTTGCTGTTCATTCTGGGCGCACAAAACCGACGCGCATAAAGCTGAAAAAATCGTAATGCCTGTTTTTAATATTCTCATAATTCTATTTTTTAAATTCAAAAGATGAAATTTCATACCGCGCCGACATTTGCCCCTTGCTGTCGGCGGTAAACTCCGCAGACTTAAAGAACATATACGGCGCACGCTTCAAAATTTCCTGCTCAAAAGCAATCAAATGCGAAATTGTGTCGCGCTGGAGAGAAAGGCTCAAGGTGCGCACAGTCATCTTCGGCATCGAGGCATCGGGGGCAAACGACATGCTGAAATTGGAAAATCCGCCCGAGGTTAAAATTTTTTCCACTTCCACGCGCAAATCTTTCACAATCTTTGCTTCGTCTATCAAGGCTCTGGCTTCGACCAATTTGCTTTCGGCGTTCGGCTTTTGGGTGATTGTCAAATTCGCCGATTCTATCTGCGCGTTTAAAGAGCGAGTTTTTTCGCTTACGGCAGACTGGTTTTTTACAAGAGAAAAAAACCAGATAAAAAGCGCAGTCCATGCCAAGACCAAAAGCAAAACCTTTTCCCTCTTGGTTTTGGACGCAAAGTAATTCCGTATTTTTGAAAGCATTTTAATCCTTAAATTCCGCGTTCAATGTCCAGGAAGTTCCGCCTGAACCCGAACCCGACATCGCAAGTTTTATATTCTTAAAAATTTCGCTTTGGCGAAGCCGGCGTTCAAACTGTGTCGCAAGCATTACGCTTTGCGCCTTTCCCCTGATTTCGATTGAATTGGGAGACTTTGCAACCGACTTCGCAAAAGAAACACCCTCGGGGCGATATTTGTTTATGCGCGCAATCATCATGACGTTTTCGATTTTTTTCGAGTTTAGCGACTGCAAAAAAATAGCCTCGTCCATCATGTTTTTTACCAAATCCGCCTGCGGAGACAAAAGCTCAAATTCTTGGTTCAGCCTGTTCTCCGAAGAAGACTGGAAAAGAAGAGAAATTTTCCAAAAAAGCAAAATCGCAAAAAAGAAAACGCCCAAAACTGCCAAAGCGCATGAAGCCCTGTCAAAAAATACCGCCTTCTTTGCGGCTTTCAAAGTCGCGCCGTCGCGAACATCGGCGGAAGACATGAATTTTGCGTCGCACGCTTTTTTCGACATTTCAACCCCGCCGCCTCTAAGCAGCGCAACGGCAGGCTTAAAAACAGAATTTTTAAACAGGCAAAACTCCCAAACCATTGAAACGTCCCGCGGAACGCCCATTTTTTCAAACTTATTTTTGGCGTCGTCGTCGCTGTCTTGCATAGGCAATGACAAAGCGTAAACTTCGCGCCATTTCTTGTTTTCGGAAAAGACCGCAAGATACTCGCAGCATTCCCCCGCATTGCGCTTTACAAGCGACCACCCTTCTCCCAAGTCAAAACCGAACACAAACGCGGCAAAACAAGTTGCAAGGTTCGATGTCTGCATAAGTTCAGGGATTTTTTGGGACTTTGCAATTCTGTCGGCGGGCGCGGCAAAGATGAAAAGCTGAGAAGAGCCGACAACATACCCCCACCTCAAAAGGTCGAGTGGAAGCGGGGAAAAAGATTCCAAGAGAGTTTCCGCGTATGTTTTGACCTCGGATGCGGCTATGCCGTCGGGCAAATCCGCAGTCTTCATGAAAAAAGCCTCTTGGGGCAAAAATAAAATGTCCTGTCGCGCATGCATACTTATTAACGGTATAAACACATATTAAAGTCAAAAGTTTCGATTTATCCACATTTTTTTTGAAAATTAACGGACAAACCCCTCGTAAATTTTTTTGACGCTCAAAGACGAGCCGTCAACTTCGCAAAGAGCCGTTATGCGGTACGTCAAAACGCCCCGCCTTGCCGAGACTTCAAGCCTCAAAAACTTCGCGTCAACCCCGACATAGCGCAAGGGCGGGTTTGCCCCGCGCGAAGAAATGTCGGCGGCGGAAGAGAGCCAGTATTCTCCGTCTGAAACTCCGCCCGTTTTGCCTTGTATTGCGTCAAAGATATTTGTGTCGAAATTTATTTCGTCCATCTTGTAAATTGCGCGCAAAACAAGCTCGTTTGCAGTGTTGAAATTCACGTTTTCTCCCGTGTTTTCAAGCGATGCCGCCGAAGCCAATTTTTCGTACATTTCATTCGGCTCTCCGTTTTCCAAAAAGAAATACGGATACAAATCCTTGACGTACTTTAATTCCGCAAGAGTTCGGACGGCTCTATTCGGGGGCATTGCCTCGTCATCATCGTAATCTTCTTTTTCCGCGCCGTCAATGCGGGCGGAATCGTCTGAGTCAGTCCAATCCAAAAATTTCTGGGCGATATAGTTGCAGTCGGTTTCCGAAAAACCCATCTCGTAAAACAGTGCTTCAAGCTCATCTTCTTTAAGGCTTGAAAGCGGAAGCTTTGCGGTTTCGTCAACTGCTTTCGCCTCGATTTTTGAACCCTTAGGAAGCATTGCCCTGCCGTCTGTCAAAAGCTCCCCCCAGCCCTGCAAGGGGGAATGCAAAGCTCCGTCAATTTCAAGATATTCCTTGATTTCGGCAATGGCGGCATAAAGCCCGTTATAGGCGTCCTGGCGTATTGAATGCTCCTTTACGGCCGGCGCGCGCAATTTCATTTCAATTACGGAATAATCCATAATAACGGCAATCACCCCCGTCAAAAACAATGCGACACCCAAGATGAAGAGCATCACAGAGCCTTTGCGCTTTCTGCAATAAAACGGCTTCATTTAGCACCTCCCGCTCCGCCGCCCGAAGACGCACCACCATTCGCGCCTCCGCCCGCTCCCCCCGCAGAATGGGAAGCTCCGTTCGCTCCGCCACCGCTTGGTCTATTCCCTCCTCCATTGCCGCTTGGTCGATTTCCGCCGCCGCTTGAAGAATTATTGCGAGACGAAGAAGAAGATACGCTCGGCGCAAACTCGCCGTCAACATTTGAAAGCAAACTTATGTATCTTGTGTGCGTTTCCTTCCCGCGTTCAAAAACGAGTTTTATGAAGTTCGGCATCTGGTTTGAGGCAACGGAAGAAGACGAGATATAATCCATATCCTCCTCTTCGAGCCATCTTCCGTCCTCGTCGATGTAAACATAAGACATTGAAACCACGAAAGGGGAAACAGGACTTTCATAAACGGGTCTGTCATCGCTTGCGCTGTTGTAATTTTCGTTTTTTGCGAAAGTCCAAATTATGTAAAGCCCTTCCTTTTCGCGGAAATCAAGCCACGCGTCCTTTTCGGGGGAAAATCCCCTGCGGGATATAAAAAACGGAATGTCGTCCATGACGCCGAATGAAATTTTGGACTTGTCGCCCATCATGGAATCGGGCGGATTGCCCTTACCCAAATTGGAGTTTTCCGCAAAAGCCGTAAAGGTGTTTGAATAATCGCGCTCTTGCGGCATCTGCGAATTTTTAAGAATGTTCTTTAAGAAAACCTCAACGCCGTTTACATGGACATCGAACGGTTCGTCCCCTTCAAACCTCTCCAAAATGGACGACATGTTGAACATCAAGACACACGCGCCCACCATGACAATCGCCGAAATTGCGAGGGAAAAAAGAACCTCTATCAGAGTGAACGCGCGTTTCATTGCCATGCGCTCCTCCTGCGCGCGTCTTCAACTTCGTCCTTGCGGTCGTCCAAAATCTCGTCCCTTTGGACAGACGCCCGCGTAAGCTTGTCGTACCATGAGGGGCGTACCAGATAAAACACGTCGGCATATCCTACTTCGTCGCAACTGACGTCCAGCCTGAACAAATCGACAATTTTTGTCGCAACCGCGTCTCCTATAATAGTCAACGTTTTTCCGTCGGGTCCGTAAACGTCAATGCCCGTTTGCAGGTTGCTCAAATCGTCTTCCGCCAAAACTTTCGTGCGCAGATAGTCGAAAAGAGCATCGTTATGCGCGTCTTTTTCAAGCGAATGAACGGCGTTTAGACAGTTAAAACACGTCTGCCCAAGCACGACCGCAACCAAGGCGAAAAGCCCGAGGGCTGCAATGCACTCTACCAATGTGAACGCGTTTTTACTTTTCATCAATGCCCTCCGTTGCAAGCGGCATTGCAGAAAGCGGATCGAGCTTAAACAATGCCCTGCGCGATCCGTTTATCAAAAGTTCCACAAACGCGGGGGTGGAAGAGGAGTTAGGCGAAAACCTAAGCGAATCCAAAAACTCCGCGCCGTCAGAATCTGAGCGCGAAAAGTTGTAAAGGCGCGGATAGTTTGGGCGAAACAAAACGGATATTTCGGGATAGCTTTGCGCGCCGTAGCCTGCGTCTTCGGCAAGCTTTTTCTTGTCCTCTTCGGAAAGAGAAAAGAGGTTTTTTCTGAAAACCGTTTCCCCGCTGAAAGTTTTGCGCAAAACCATGTCCGAATTTTCGGCGTCGAAAAACAAACTGACTTCCTCTCCAAGCTCCATGGCGGAAATCCTTGCAAGCTTCAAAGAGTTTGCCAAAACCGCCTGCGGCGGACGCTTTGCCCCCGAATAGGCGAATGAAAAGTCGCTTACGCTCAAAGAGGCTATGACTGCAATCATCGCAATCACAACCAAAAGCTCCAACAGCGTAAAAGCCCCCTTTTTCATTCCAAAAAAACAAAAATTTGCGCCGAAGAAAAATTTTCGGCGCAACGCAAATTACCAGTTGCCGATGTCGTCGTCGCTTTCAACCCTGTCCGGACCGAGCGACCAAAGGTCGTAGGAATCGGGATTTTTTATGCCGGGACAGCGGTATAAATACTCCTTGCCCCAAGGGTCTTTGGGAAGCTCCTTCAAATTGACATAAGGCTTGCGCCACTGCGCACCCGCGCCTTCGGGAGCTTTAATTAACGCCATCAAGCCTTCTTCCGTGGTGGGATACGCCCCCATGTCCATTCTGTACGCCATGAGCGGGCTTTGCATTGAAGTTGTTACAAACAGCTTTGCCGCCTTCTCCTGCCCGCCCGAAAACATCCCGCCGATGTTGGAAACGGTCAATCCTGCCAAAAGCGCAATGAGCGCGATGACAACAAGTATTTCCAAGAGAGTGAACGCCTTGCGCGTCTTTCTTTGAATGCGTCTTACAGATTTCATTTTTATCCTTTTTTAGAAATTTCCATAGAATTTAAACGCCTTTTTAACATAAAAGTTTCAGGCTGTTTTTCAATGTTTTTTAAAATTTATTCGATATAAAGACCGTCCCTGATTTCCGGCTTTTTTTCAAGTGCGTTCCATTTTTCCACAAAGTCGGCTTTGTTTGAGGCAAAAAGCGGAGAAATTTCAATATCGTAAACGGGTGTTTTTTCCGAATCCCTTTCCAACGAAACGCCTGCCGCTTCGAGCCATTCGGCGAACTGGCGTCTCTGGTCGCGCTTGCAGGTTGCGGGGCTGTCAATGCCTTCCTTATTCTTGACTGCCGAAAATTCATCGCATCTAAGCCCTTCCAATACAAGGGGATTTTTCGCGCTTTCAAGCGCGTCGAAAACAAACATTTCGTACTTGTAGCCGTTCGGTTTTTCGGGCTTTACGACATTGCCGCCTTGGTCGAGAAACGGCACTTTCTTAAACGCGACATGGAAAGGCAGCTTGCAGTCGGAATCGTCCGCGCCTTTCGCCTCTACAAAGTCAACATTCAAAATGTGTATGGCAACGCTTCCCGCGACAAATTTAAGCCCCCCGTTTTCATCGCGCATCTCTTGATAAGACGCAGGCAAATCGGAATATTCAATCACGCAAAGCTTGCCGTTATAAATGCAGAAATGCCCGACCTTTTCAAGGGGATACGCCTTGGGTATCATCTTGGACGACATTTCGGAATTGCCCAGTATGTGAAAGCCCAAGAAATACGGGTCGATGATGTTGACGAGGGGATTGTCCACCTGAAAGTAGCTTATATATTCAACTCCAAGCTCTTTAAGCTTTGCAATCGCGCCGCTTCTGACCATCGCCCTGAGGCACCCGCCATGCCCGTTCGGGGCAAGGGCGATTTCTCCCTTATCCGAAAGAATTATCTTGCCGAACTTATCCACGGAAGGAATGAAACCCTGCTTAAAAAATACGACCTTTTCGGGATTCAGCCCAAAGTAGGCGTTTGACTTGAAGAAATCGCATATTTGGGTATGGTTGATGATGCTTGTCATAACCATGAACGGAATTTCAACCCCGTATTTTTCCTGCGCGCATCTTATTTTTTCGGCAAATATTTGAAAGAATGGCTTATGCTTGACGGGGCTTATGGGGAGAGTTCCCTTCGGCGCGTCGTACCCAAGCCTCGTACCCTGCCCGCCTGCAACGACAAACGCCGCAAGTTTGCCCGCCCTTATAGCCTCTTCACCGACCGACTTTGCCTTTTGCCACACAGGGTCGGCTTCCTTGTTTTCGGAATATTTCACATACGGAGCAGGTTCAAGCCTTGAAAAGTCCACTTGCGATTCCGTCTTGTTTGCGAATAGCAGCGTTTCATTTAAATGCGCGATTTCCTCCAAATCGACCTCTTCAAGCTGCGAGAGCAGGCGCGATTTTTGCGAGTCCGTCAACCCGCCCCAATATTTAAAGACATGACCCTGCCCCGACTTCTCGAATTTTTCCCTGATTTCCGCGTAGTTTGACATAAATAAATTCCGTTTTAAGTTGATAATAATATCGCCAATTTGCCAAACATAGTCAACATTTGATTTTAAGGCTTGAAGATGCGCGGTTTTTATAAAACATAAAAAGTATTGAAACTCTTTTTGGCAAACAACGCAAAGAAACTTTTGGCGGCGGTTTTGACCGTTCCGCTTCTCGCACTGCATTTGCATGCGTTTCCGCGCCAAAAAGACTTTTCGTTTAAGGACTGCGAATATAAAAAAGTGGCGATAGCCTTGCCGCAAAATCCAAGCGGACAGGAAATTGACGCCGCAAATTTAATTTTAAAGCACCTGAAAAAGGCGTTCCCCAAAACGGATTTTTTTACGACCCGAAACCCCAAAGACGCATTTTTATACAAGTCCGTTTCGCTTTCAAGGCTTCCCGACGCAAAAAAGCTCTCCTTTTTCAGCCATGAAAACACGAGAACAAACGTTGTTTCAACCCGAAACGGCAGAATAAAAATCCTCTATTCGTCAAGTCCTGTAAACGCCGCGGGAGATTTTCTGCGCGAGCTCGGCTTTGAATTTTACGCCCCAAACGATGAAATCGGAACAAAGCTCCCGCCACAAGACGCAAAAATAAAAAGTGGCGAAAGGATTTACACGCACGGGTTTACCTCAATTTCATTGTACCCCGAAAACCTTTCAAGCGAGGCGAAAATTTTTGCGAGACTCAACGGAAACGACGCGGTTTTGAGAGGTTTTTCACATAATCTCTCAAACATATTCACGCCTGAGGACATGCGCGAATTTCCCGAATTTAAGCCGACGCTGAAAAAATACGCTTCAAGAAAATATCTGCAGCCCAAGTTTAACGCCGAAAACGCCGCCGATTTTGCGGCAGAGAAAGCCGAAAAAATTTTCGCAAAAAATCCACAGGCAAACTCTTTTTCAATAGGAATAAACGACTCCTTGAATTTCGACATTTCAATCCCCTATGACATCGAAGCAGAAGACAGGTTCATATCGGGCGTGGATTCCATTTCAAACGCGTACTATTCGTTCGCAAACGAAGTCGCAAAAAAAATAAAAAAATCAAATCCCGACAAATTCATAGGTCTTATTGCGTATCTGCCGACCCTGCGCCATCCCGATTTTCCGCTTGAAAAAAACATTGCCCCTTTCCTTTGCATCGACAGCGCAAACTTCTTCGACGAAAATTTCAAAAACGAAACCATCGGCATTTTAAAGTCTTATGCCAATGACGGCTCGAAAGTCCGCGGAATTTGCTCTTACATATACGGCGCGCCATATTTCGTTCCGCGCCCCGTCGAGGAATTTGAAATAGAGTTTATAAGAATCGCAAAAAATCTGGGATTTAACTGCTACTTTGCGGAGCTAAATCCCGTTTGGGCTTACGACTCCTTTAAATACTGGGCAATTCAAAAAGTCTTAAACGGATCGGAGAAAAGCTTCCGCGAACTAAGGCTCGAATATTTCATAAACTATTACCAAGGCGCGGGCGGAGCCGCAATGGAATTTTTCGACGCCGCAAAATCCGCATGGGAAAACCGTACAGATTCCCCGAAGTGGCTCGGGCTTTTTATGCGCGACACGGTTGCGGAGCTTTTTACCCCCGACATTTTGGAAAAAATGGAATTTTCCCTTCAAAACGCCGAAGCCGATGCAAAACTTCCCGAAACAAAAATGAAAGTTGCGGAGCTTCGCCTTGAATTTGAAAAGACAAAAGCATTTGTGGAAGACTACTTCGCAAAAAAAGAACTGTTCTTTCTAAAATTCAAAAACGCCAAATCCTCCGAAATAATCGGTGCGTTGGAAAAATCAAAAAATGCTTCTTCAAAATTTGAAATTCTCGCAAAAAAGAAATCCGCCTTATTCAAAAATTCTCCAAGAAACGCAAAAGAAAGGTCGTTTTCGCCGCCTTGCGGAGAGCTTTTAATGTCCGCCCTTAAAAACGCCACGCCATTAGAAATTGAAAAAATCAAATCGCTTTCAGAAAATTTCAACGCGCTAAAAAAAGCGTCTGAAAGCAAATCGGAACTTGTGTTTGCCTTCTCCCCCGAAAATTTCATCGGGGCAAACGACCTTGAAAACGCATTAGGCAAAGATTTTATCATAAAATACATTCCGTCAGACAAGCCCGAACTTAAAATCGAAAAAAGCGGAAATGATTTTGCGCTTAAAGTTTCAAACGCATTCCACTTTGAATTTTTCAAAAGCCTGAAACTTGCTCCCGAAGAAGTCTATGAAATAACTTTCTGCATAGATTACCTCCGCGAGATATCATCTGAAATGTTCCTTGCCGTAAGCGTGTTCGACGCAAAAAACAAATGCGTAAAATACAAGGAAGTTTCAATTCCCCCGCTACCTGAAAGAAGAAGCGACACTTTTAAAATCATTTTAGAGACGCCCGCCAATGCGAACCGCACGGTATTCGGAATTTATCTGCGCCAATCGTCAAATCCCGTTTTCATAAAGAAAATCGAAGTTAGAAAATTCGCGAAGCCTTAGCCCAAAATCCGCACTTCCTCTTCAAGGAGAACCCCGAATTTTTCAAAAACCTTTTCCTTTGCGAATTTTATTAAGGCTTCCACGTCGCTTGAAGTCGCGCCGCCCAAATTTTCAATCCAGTTCGCGTGTACGCGGCTTATTTGCGCCGCCCCGACTTTGCATCCTTTAAGCCCCGCCCTGTCAATCAAAAGCCCCGCGGGAACTCCGCCGCACGCCTTGAAAACACTGCCCGCATTTTTCCTGTTTTCAGGCTCGCGCGCCGCCCGCTCCTTCGCGGTTTTTCTAATTTTTTTCAAAATTTCTTCGGGCGGAGATTTCTCTTCAAGCCTGAATTTTGCTGAAAGCAGAACATAGCTTGAATTGTGCAAAACAGAATGTCGGTGCGAAAATTCCATGAAATCCGCCCCGACTTCAAAAACTTCGCCTTTTAAATTGCACAAAATTCCACCATCAAAAACATCTGAAATTTCGCGCTTGTTTTCTCCGCCGATTCCCGCGTTCATAAATACCGCTCCGCCGATTGTCCCGGGTATTCCCGCAAGAAATTCAAAGCCTGAAATCCCGTTTTTCGCAAGAAAATTTACAAACTGCGCCAAGCGCACCCCCGCGGGGGCAAACGCGGTTTTTTCGGAAATTTTGACGGACGAAACACCGTCTTTCAAGCGCACCACAAGACCGTCGATGCCCGAATCTTTTATCAGCACGTTTGAGCCCGCTCCCAAAATATGCGTTTTTATCCCCTTTGAATTTGCCCAAGACAAAATTTTCGGAACTTCCGCAGATTTCGCCTCGATAAAAAGCCTCGCATTTCCGCCGATTTTCCAAGTGGTGAAATTTTTAAGCGGGACATTTTCCCTAATATCAGGCAAATCAAAATCCATTTTGAAAAAGTTAAACAAGACGCACATATTGTAAACAAAAAACGCGCAAATTTATTTTAAATTAGCGCGGATTAAATAAGGAAGGGAATTCCGAAGAATCCCCTCTTATACAATTACTGTTCGTCAAATATTCCCTTGGAATAAGGACCCTCGTACATGACTTTTTTCGTGTCGGGGAAATGAACCAAATCGGGAATGTTTATCGTGTCAAAATCTATATAGACAAGTTTTTCAACGGCGGACGAATTTCTGATGCAGTGCGCTCCGCTTGGACCGCTCGGAAACGTTATGACATCACCCGCCTTCACTTCAATTTCGCCGTTTTGAGTTCTTACAACGCCCGTTCCACTTATGATATAAAAAGCCTCTTCGTTCATTTCGTGGTAGTGGTAGCCGAAGGCAAAATTATTCGGCTCGACTTCGACAAAATGAATTGCGCATTGTTTAGCCTCTCCAAGCCCGATTACGGGCTTTACTGTAAACTTGTTTCCGCCTTGCAAGATTTCAGAGCCTTTTTCGTTTTTGTAACTTTTCACTGTTATTTCTTTCATATTTATCCTTTTTTTGTTGAGTTTTTAGAGTATGAAACCACTATACATCATATGATTACTTTTGTAAAGTAGGCACAATATTGTGCTATACTTACCAAATGGAAACTATTGCGATATGAGAACGAAAAAAGAACTGCCGCCCTGCCCCGTTGAAACAACCATTGCACTAATCGGGGACAAATGGAAACTCCTTATACTACGCGACCTCATGGACGGGAAAAAACGCTTCGGGGAGCTGAGAAAGTCGATAGGAAAAATATCGCAGAAAGTCCTTACGGAAAATTTGAGAGAGATGGAAAGCGACAAGCTGGTAAAGCGGAAAGTCTATGCGCAAGTGCCACCGAAAGTGGAATACTCGCTTACCGAATTGGGAGAGAGCCTGAATCCCGTAATAGAATCCCTGCGCGACTGGGGGCTTTCCTACAAAAAAAAGTCGGTAAAGAAATAAAATCATCACAAAGCTTGCCTGCAAAAATGCTTTTGCGCTGCACGATTGAAAGGCTGTGACGCGCCAAATTTTTTTTGACAAAAAGCGATTTTTTTGCGCGCAAACGTTCAGCGCAACCCCAACAAAAAAGCCCGCAAATTGCGGGCTTTTACAAAATACAAACTTGTTAAGAAATCAGGGAACAACCTTGTTCAAGGAATATTCCACGATGCCTTCCGCGCCGTTTTCTTTCAACGTCGGGATAATTTCGCGCACGGTTTTTTCATCGACAATGGTTTCAACGGCAACCCATGCAGGGTCTGAAAGCTGGGAAATTGTCGGTGTGCGCAATGCGGGAAGCGCGCCGATAATGCGGTTTAAGCTCGACTTTGGCAAATTCATCTTCAAGCCGACCTTGCTTGCCGCAGAAAGCGCCGCCTGCAAGAGCATTGCAATAGATTCAATCTTGCGGCGTTTTTCGGGATTTTCCCAAGCGGTCTTATTTGCGATCAGCTTTGTGTTTGTGTAAAGCATCGTGTCGATAATGCGCAAATTGTTCGCCTTGATGGAAGAACCTGTTTCGGTAATGTCGGCGATTGCGTCAACCAAATCGGGAACTTTCACTTCCGTCGCGCCCCATGAAAATTCAACTTCCGCGTTTACGCCCTTTTCCTGCAAATACCTTTTTGTGAAATTTACAAGTTCCGTCGCCACACGCTTGCCGTTCAAGTCTTCAACAGACTTGATTTCGCTGTCTTCCTTGACGCACAAAACCCAGCGGGATTTAAGCGCGGTTGCCTTGCTGTAAATCAAATCGCAAACTTCCACGACATCGCTGTTGTTTTCGATAATCCAGTCGTAGCCCGTCAAGCCGCAGTCAAAGAAGCCGAGTTCGACATAGCGGCTTATTTCCTGCGCGCGCACGAAACGACCGTCGAGTTCAGGGTCGTCGATGGAGGGCTTGTAGGAACGGGAACTTTTGGAAATTTTCCAGCCTGCCCTGCCAAAAAGGCTGATTGTAGATTCTTCGAGGCTGCCCTTTGGCAAACCAAGCATAATTAGAGGGTTGCTCACGATTATTCCTTTGCTGTTGCCCGAATCGGTTTCGGGCTAAGAGAAATTGGTGCGGGCGGACAGAATCGAACTGACACAATCTGCTTGGAAAACAGAGGTTCTACCACTAAACTACGCCCGCGTAGAAATTATTAAAGTTTGCTATTTTCAATAATCTTTCGGCTTCGTCAAGCTCTTTTTGCAAAAAATCAGAAAAATTATCGAATAGCCAAAACAGGCAATCGGAAACCAATCGCCGTATTTCGCATAAAAAGTTTCGACGCCGTCAAAATTTTTGTAAGACACCAAGTCGGCATAGCCCGCGCCCCTGAAATATATGGAGTTTTCATCGTTCAAAAGAGGATTGCCGCGGGCTTTTTTAAGCGTCCCCGCGTCCAAAGGTTCGCCCTCTTCGTTCACGATTTCAAAAGGCTTTGCGGCAACTCCCTTGGCGTCGTAAATTCCTCCTTCGCCATTACGGATTGCAAATGTTGGCACGAGCCTGCCGTACTGGTCGAAGACTCCGCTTAGCCCGTTTACAGACGCCCTTATGAGGGGTTTTCTGAAACTTGCCGCCTGAAAAGCAGAATGCGCCGCGTGCTGCCACGCCCCGCCCTCGCGCCCGTACCAGGAATCGTTTGTGCAGACATACAGAATTTCAGCCCCTGCCTTGACCGCGCCGCGCGCTATTTGCGGAAAAATGTCTTCATAGCAGATTATCGGGGAGATTTTGCGGATTTTTCCCTTTATGTCGCAATTAAAAACAACGCTTTTTTGCCCCGCCGTCATTCCGCCCACGGGGACAACCGCCTCTTTCAGGAAAAAGCACCATGACGGCAGATATTCACCGAAAGGGACAAGCTTTTGTTTCGCGTAAAAATTCTCGTCCAAGCCGTTTTTTTCGGAAACATAAAAAGCCGCGTTGTAAGACGACACTTTGCCGCCTTCGTTAAAATACGCGCCGTTTCCCATTATTATCGGTGCGTTTACCTCTTTCGAGACGCTTTCGCACCACTCTTTTATCCCCTTTGTGCCGATGACAGGCCACATCGGGGGCGTCGCAGACTCGCTCCATGCAACAATATCCACATTCGCGCCTTTAAGCGAAAGAGTCAGCTTTTTAAGAACGTCCAAATTGCCCTGCGCAAGCGACAAGTCCCAGTTCAAAATTCCGGCAAAATCCGTTTGAACCATTCCTACCCTGAAAACTTTTTCGGCGTTTTGCGATTTAGGCATATCCCCAATGTACATATACAAACTCGCCATAACAAATCCGCAACCGACGTAAAATTCGGGGGTGAATTTGCCGAAGCGATCAACTCTTTCCCCCGCAAGCTTCGACTTGTGCCAAGCCCAAATTCTGCATCCGTACATTCCAAGCGAAAGCCCGAAGAATATCAAAACAAACGAAACCAAATAAGCCCCGCCGATTGACGCGGGCTGGATTATTGCGGGTCTTTGCCACTGGCTGTGCGCAAGCAACAGCCACGGAAATCCCGTAAACACAAACGACCTAATCCATTCAAGCGCAACCCAAAACCCTGCCAGAAACAAGATTTTTGAAATTCTTTTTAAGAAGCTTTCATAGGGAAGAGGCGTAAACTTTTTAAGAGCCAAAAGCCATACCCAAAAGAAGAGAGCCACTATCGCCGACAGTCCCGCCATGAAAAAATATCCCGAAGGAGGATAAACAAACCTAAGCCACGCCAAAAGCAAAATCCACGAAGCCCAAGCTCCCGCAAATGCGGCGACTTTCCACAATCTGTTTGACGACTTCCACGAATGCGCCGCCCAGAGCAAAAAAGCGGAAAAGACATACGCCCCTTCCGCCGCACAAAACGGCTCAAAGGACATTGCGTAAAGCGCAAATCCGAAAAACAGGAGAAGAATTGGCAAAATTTTTCCCGACATGTTCAAAAAAGAGGCGCGTTTTTTCCGCGCCCCAATGCAAAAATTAAAATTCCTTTATGCGCCAGCCCTCGTTGCGAATCAAGTTTTCAGCCTTCTTGAATTTCAGCGTTTGGGTTTCCGACCCCTTGCAAATCGTAACCATTTCGTTTCTGCCTATGCGCGGCATTTCGTCAGGCTCGATTTTGACGTCGGGGAGCGTTATGTCGTCCTTCTTTTTCGCGGGTTCTTCGTCTTCCTTTACATGGACTGCGAGAACTTCGCCGCTTGCCCTTGCGATAATTTCCTGCAAGGCTTCAAGGCTCGACGCGCTTCGGAAAATGCCGAGGCACAAATCGTTTCGGATTTTTGAAAGCAGGCGTTCAAAATATTTGTAGGCTTCGCTCTTATATTCGTTCAAGGGGTCTTTCTGCCCGTAGGAGCGCAAACCGACGCTTTTTCGCAAGTCTTCCATTTCCGTTAAGTGGTCCTGCCAGTTTTTGTCGAAAGAGCGCATTAGAACATAGCGTTCTATCAGCTTTAATGTTTCGGGATTTTCAACTTCCTCGCGAATTTTATACAGGGCTTTCACCTTGTTTAATATCGCATCAAGCATCTGTTTGTCATCCAGCCCCTTCAATTCATCGGCAGAAAGCATAATGGGAAACCTGCTCGTAACCCAGCTGCAAAGAGACTCCACTTCCGCTGTGTTGTCGCTGTCTTTTCCCGAATAGAAAGATGCAATGCGCTCTTCGATTTCCTCTTCTATAAGCTCGAAGACGATTTTGCGCGGCTCTTCAGAAGTTATGGTGTCGTTTCTAAGCCCGTAAATGACTTCGCGCTGTTTGTTCAAAACATCGTCATACTGCAAAAGGCGTTTGCGGATTGAATAATTTTGACCTTCGACAGTCTTTTGCGCACGCTCGATTGAGCGGTTTATTATCGGGTGTTCCAATGGCTCGCCCTCTTTGAATGTTTTGTCGAGGATTTTTGCCATGGGAGAACCGGCAAAAAGGCGCATCAAGTCGTCTTCAAGAGAAATCAAGAACTTGGACGCGCCGTTGTCGCCCTGGCGCGCGCATCTGCCGCGCAACTGGCGGTCGATTCGGCGCGACTCGTGGCGTTCCGTACCCAAGACATACAACCCTCCAAGCTCGTTTACGCCCTCGCCAAGCTTGATGTCGGTGCCTCTGCCCGCCATGTTGGTTGCGATTGTGACCGCGCCCCTCTGCCCTGCCTGCGCGACAATTTCGGCTTCCTGCGCGTGGTTTTTGGCGTTCAAAACATTGTGGGGGATTTTTGTGCGGCGCAACATTCTGCTTAAAAGCTCGCTCGCTTCAACCGACGCAGTGCCGACAAGAACGGGCTGACCGCGCTTATACGCCGCTTCGATTTCGGCGATTGCGGCATTGTATTTTTCGCGGCGCGTCTTAAAGAACACGTCGTTAAAATCCTTGCGGCGGCACGGCTTGTTTGTAGGGATTGCCATGACGTTAAGCGCGTAAATATCGTGAAATTCCTGCGCCTCGGTTTCGGCAGTGCCAGTCATGCCCGCAAGCTTCGAGTAAAGGCGGAAATAGTTTTGGATTGTGATTGTGGCGTATGTCTTCGTCTCCCTTTCGATTTCCACGCCTTCCTTTGCTTCCACCGCCTGGTGCAAACCTTCGCTCCAACGCCTGCCGTACATTATGCGCCCCGTGTTCTGGTCCACAATATGGACTTTGCCGTCTTGGACAACGTACTCAACGTCCTTTTCATAAATAGAATACGCGCGGACAAGCTGGCTTATGCAGTGGATTTCCTCCGAAACCCTTATCAAATCATTTTCAGCGGCGAGCTTCAATTCCTGCTTCTTTTCGGGAGACAAGTCCTTGCGCGAATCAATATCCACAAAAATCGTGGCAAGATCGGGCATTACGAAAGCGTCGGGATTGTCGGGGGAAATCAAGTTTCTGCCGGTTTCGGTAAGGTCGGACTGGTGCTGTTTTTCGTCGATTACATAGTAAAGCTCTTCCTTAAACTTGAAACGGTCTTCCTTGCGGAAATCGGACGCCATTTCCATGTCGAACTTGTCGAGCTTTTTGCGCGCCACGCCGTGCTCCATCAGCTGGCGGAGAGTGCGGTTTTTAGGCATTCCCATCTTTACCTGCCAAAGCTTCAAAACGCTTTCTTCGCTCAAATCCCCCGTTTTGTCGAATTCTTCCTTGGCGTCGGAGGCAAGCTTGTTGCAAAGCTTTGTCTGGTGGCGGACAACCTCTTCAACCAAAGGCTTTAAACGGATAAACGGTGCCTCGCGGTTTTCCTGTACGGGCCCCGAAATAATGAGCGGCGTACGCGCCTCGTCAATCAAAACAGAGTCAACTTCGTCAACGATGCAATAGAAGTGCCCGTTTTGAACCTGGCTTTCGGCGTCGCTTGCCATGCCGTTGTCGCGCAAATAGTCGAAACCGAACTCGCTCGCAGTTCCGTAAGTAATGTTCGCCTTGTAAGCGCGCTTTTTGCTTTCGGTATCCTGCATGTTGTAAATCCAGTCAACAGTAAGCCCCAAAAAGCGGTAAAGATAGCCCATCCATTCGGAGTCGCGGCGCGCGAGATATTCGTTGACGGTCACAAGATGGCAGTTTTTGCCTGTAAGCGCGTTCAAATAAAGCGGAAGCGTCGCAACAAGCGTCTTGCCTTCGCCCGTAGCCATTTCCGCAATCATGTTTTGGTGAAGGGCGATGCCGCCGATTAGCTGGACATCGTAATGAACCATGTCCCAAGTAAGTTCATGCCCGCAAACGGTTATTTTCTTGCCGCAAAGCCTGCGCGCGGCGTTTTTGACGGCGGCAAAAGCCTCCGGCAAAAGTTGGTCGGTCGTTTCCCCCGCCGCTATGCGCGCCATAAATTCCGAAGTTTTCGCCTTCAACTCATCGTCCGTCAAAGACCGGTAGCCCTCTTCTATCTTGTTGATTTTGGCCACGACGGGGCGGGCTTTCCTGTAAAAGCGTTTATAATGGTTGCCTGCAAAAAGTTTGAAAATTTTAGATAACATACAAATAAAAATATATTCCTTAATATTTTGCGAAAATGCGCGCGCGGGGCAACACTTTTATTTTAAGATTTTTGCAAAAAACGCCAAAAAGCGTCAAACAAGCTCCAAAAACTCCGCTTTTACGCGCCCCGAACCTATGGGAGTGCCTATTTTCACCCTGCACATTTGGTTTTTCAGCCCGGACTTGCCGATTTTAACCGCGGTTTGGACATAGTTTGAGGCATAGCCCAAATAAACTCCGCTTGGCAACCGGTTTTCCAAAAGCACAAATTCTTCGCGCCCCTCCTGGCTTTCAAAAAACTTGCGCTTCAAAGTTTCGCCCAAGACTCTAAGCGCGTCTGAACGCCTCTTACGGATTGGCATGGGAATTTGGGGCTTTAACGCCGCCAAAGTTCCGGGTCTTGGAGAATAGGTGAAGACATGCAAGAAATTAAGCTTTGATTTCTTGATGTTTTCAAAAGTTTCCTCAAAATCCTCTTCGCTCTCCTCAGGAAAGCCGCAAATCACGTCGGTTCCTATTCCTATGTTTTCGTCTGCACTTTTGATGAAGTCGACCATGCCGAAAAAATCCCCGACACCATACTTGCGCCCCATATTTTTAAGCGTCTTGGAACACGCGCTTTGAAGCGATATGTGGAAATGGCGTGCGAGTTTGTGCGAAGAGTCTTTCATCATGGAGCACAATATCTCGACTTCCTTAACGGGAGGCTCAATGCTGCCAAACGCAATTCTCTTTATGCCTTGAATGGAATTTATGCGGTTTGCAAGGGACGCCAAAGAACCCGAAAATTTGGATAGGTTTATGCCTGTTAAAATAATTTCCGCAACGCCCCTCGACGCAAGATTTTCCGCGTCTTTTACAATATCTTCAACGCTCCGCGAGCGCGGAAGCCCCCTTGCCCTCGGTATTATGCAATACGCGCAGGCATTGTCGCAGCCGTCCTGAATTTTTAAGTTCGCGCGGTCTGAAACGGGAGTGTCGCCCAAAAAGCCCAAGTCTTTTTGACTGTAATTCAACTTTTCCAAAAAACGAGCTTCTGCATTTTGGGAATTAAAGAATTCGGACTGCTCCGCCCTGCCCGACAAAACAAATTCATACGCAAGGCGCGGAACATCGCTTTTTCTCGCGTTTGAAACGATTAGCCCGACGCCGACTTCGCGCAGAGATTCCGCATTTGTCTGTGCGTAGCAACCCGTTGCGCAAATTTTCGCATTTGGATTTTTACGCCTGAAATCCTTTATCGCCCTGCGGGTTTTAGCCTCCGCCGATTCGGTTAGCGCGCAGGAATTGACAACCATCAAATCAGCATCTTCGGGCGCGCTTGAAATTTCCACGCCCAAGCTTGCAAGAGAATCTGCAATCATCATTGATTCAGACTGGTTTACCCTGCACCCAAGCGTATAAATATAAGCCTTCATAAAAAATATTTTAAGTATGATGCCAAAAGAAAACAGTTTTGCAACAAACAAAACAAAAACAAAAAATCGCGGCACAATCTCCGCGATTTCGTTAAAAAATCAGCCTTAAACTCATACGCCCGTAAAGGCAATGACCTCCAAAATCGCGTTTTCGATTTCGGAAATTGCAAACGAAACAGCTCTTGCAATGGGGTCTTTTTTCGTGATTTCCTCAAACCTTTCCGAATACTTCGCAAGCTCGTCGTCGCTAAAAATCGTAAAACTGATTTTGCAGGCGTCCATAAGCGAAATCAATGCAATTTCGCGGGTGTCAGGCTCAATGCTTTCATTTATAATCACATCGCGAATGTGGAGACGCAATCCGTCCAAAAGTTTGTGGTCTTTGACGTGGAAAGAGCTTTCGCGCACAAGCCACAAAAAATGCGATTCCTTCTTTTCCAAAATATCTTTTTCGACAAGGCTTTGGAATGTTTTAGAAACCCACGACTCGCCTTTTCTCGCGATGCGGGCAAGCGCGTTTTCGATAGTCAGATGCGGAGAGCTTGGTATCAGCGAAAGAGCTTCGTCCAAAATTTTGTCGCCCGTGGAGTCCCTGTTTAAGACTTTCAAAAACACATCGTCAACGGTTGCGATTTTTCCGCGCATGGAAAGCTCAATCATCATTGCGCCCGACAAGGCAAAATCAAGCGAACGCTCTGGCAGAAGCATAAGAGCCCCTGCGCGTTCGTCGATGGCAAGCAAAACTATTTCTTCCGATAATGTAAGCATTGTTAATTTTTTATTATTTTGGGAAAAGAATAAGATTTTTTTGTATTTTTGGCAAGATTTTTTTAATGCCTCTACCCATATCCCAAAAATTATCTAAGCTCCTTGATTTTGACATCTTTTATGAATATCCGACTCACGCCGCCCGCATGAACCTGAAAGGCGATAAATCCGCCGTTTGAAGCGTCAAACCAAGAATTGTTCCAGTCCAAATTCGCGCAGGGCACGCCGTTTACCCATGTTTTTATCGAGTCGCCCCTGCACATAATCGTCATCCTGTTCCAATCCCTGAATTCGGAAACCGCGGCGCGGGCGGCGTCATGCTCCTTGCGCGAAAGCGAATATTTCCACGCGCCACACCTCTCCCCGTAAACTCCGCCCGTCCATGCTCGTTCGGGATTGGTTTCTATCTCGATTTGAGGGCCTTTCACCGCGTCCCCCTTCAATTCCCTTTCCTTTGCCGAAACCTTTTCGTCGAGAGCCGCCCTTACCATCACGCCCGAATTGCCAAGAGGCTCTCCCCATTTGTACTTAAATGTAAGAATGAAATTTTTGTAATTTTTCTCGGTCGCGAGAAAGGAGTTGAACACGTTTTTATCGTTGTTGCCAACGCCCTTTATCGCTCCGTCTTCAACGCTCCATTCGGCGGTTCCGCTCACCTTGCGCCAGCCTTTCAGCGTCTTGCCGTCAAAAATTTTCTTAAACCCGCCCGCCGACAAATTCGGCTCTTTGTCGCTGTTAAGCTTCATGTTTTCGTCAGCCACCGCGCCCTTGCGAAACTTTTTTTGAAACACGCTCTTTACGGGAAGCTCTTTTATCAAAATGTTTCTAAAACGAATTTCGCTTGCGCCGCCGGAATGGACCTGCAAGGCGATAAATCCTCCGTCGAGAATATTGAAAGCACCCTGCGGCCAGTCCAAATTAGCGCAGGGAACACCGTTTACCCATGTCAGGATTCTCTCATTGTCGCATTTTATCACAAGCCTGTTCCAGTCTCTAAATTCTGAGACGGCGGCGCGGGCGGCGTCATGCTCCTTACGCGAAAGCGAATACTTCCACGCGCCGCACCTCTCCCCATAAACCCCGCCCGTCCATGCTCGCTCGGGATTGGTTTCTATCTCGATTTGAGGGCCCGCAACCAAGCCCTTGCCGTCTATCCCCGCGCAAATCATGACACCCGAATTGCCGAGATGTTCACCCCACTTGAATTCGAGAGACAAAATGAAATTCGTGTATGTCTTGTCTGTCGCTAAAAAAGAATTGGGAACATCTTTATCGTTATTGCCAATTCCGATAATCTCCCCGTCCTTTGTAAAAAATTTGGCAGTTCCCGTCGCCTGATGCCAGCCGTTCAAATTCTTGCCGTTAAAAAGCGGCTTGAAAGAATCGTCAATCTTCGGCTCCTTGTCGCGGTTTAACTTCATCTTATTGTCGTCAACGGCAGAACGCTCGAACTGAGATTGATATACCTGCTTTTGCGCATGCAAAAAACCCGCCGCAAGCAAAAGCGATGACAAAGAAAATAGTGCAATTTTAATATTCATAAAAATTTACCTTGATTAAACGCAATAAAAACTAACCGCCTCAATCGAATGAGTCAATAGAAATAATTTAGATTGCAAAAAATAAGAATGCCTTAAATCTAAAAATTTTACTTGATAATCCGAATAAAATTCCGAAGATTACAAAATAATAAACAAAATTTTAAGTTGAACAACAAGGGGATGTCTTTGGAATTCGACTGAAAATCGTAGTTTATGCTTGCACGCCAGAGACGACACTTGGCTCTGTAAAAATGTGTCAAAAACACTATAAATGGCGAAGAATACGCTATTGCCGCCTAATTGACGCGGCACGTCGGCTCCCTGACACCCGATACGGGAAATCCGGCGTCGACATCGGGTAAAGAGGCTTGGGCTGTTCGGGCAGGGTTTCAAGCCGCTAATTTCTGTTCGATAGTTTTTCCGCGGCAGTTTTGGCCTAACGGAAAGACGAATTTAAATCAAAACTACGCGTTGTAGACGGTATATCCGAAAGTTTTTAGGACGAGGGTTCGACTCCCTCCATCTCCACCATTTTAGAAAGCCTGCAAACAAGAGCGTTTGCGGGCTTTTTTGTCGATAAATTTCATATGCCGAAAATGCGCTTTCGCGGATTTCCGCAAAAATCAAGGCATTCTTAATAGTTTACCGATATTGTCTTGCCGTTTTTTGTTTTTACGGAAAGCTTGCCGCCCGAAGAATCTATCACCAAGTCTTTATAATCTTCGCCGTAGAAAACAGTCGGCTCCGATATTAAATTTTGGCGCACCAAAGTCTGGCAACTCACGCGGCGTACCCCGTTTTCAAGAATGAAAGTCCTGCCTGCCTTTGAAATCGCGCCAAGCTGGGCTTCTATCATTTTCGCGCAGGAAGAAGAGCGAATGAAAAGCGCGGACGGCACAAGTATTGCCGTCACGAACACAAGTATTGCCAACACCAAAACAGTTTCGGTCCACGAGAAAAAATTATAGGCTTTTTTTGTACTCTTCATTATGAATAATGATGTATCGGCTCTCGGTATTTTCAAGTTTTTTATGAAACCGATTGCCATTTATGCCACCGATATTTCGGCGCAAGCCAAAATTTTAATAATAAAATTGACGGAAAAAAGGCAGGAGTTAAATTGAAAGACAAATTATGGATTTTTTTGAAAACACAAACCGTATGATTATCGACATCGAAAAAGCGATTTCAAATTTGCCAAACCGCCCGTCTTGGGACGAATACTTTATGTCAACGGCAATTTTAATAGCCTCGCGCTCGTCTTGCGAAAGGCTTAATGTCGGCTGCGTTTTGGTTAGCGGCGGAGAGCATAAAAACAGGATTATCGCCGCGGGGTACAACGGTTTTCTGGCGGGAGCCGCTCACAAGTCTTGCGTGCGCGACGGGCATGAACAGGCAACCGTGCATGCCGAGCAAAATGCCATTTCAGACGCGGCAAGGCGCGGCGTCAGCGTAAACGGCTCGACTGCATACATCACGCATTTCCCGTGCATAAACTGCGCCAAAATTCTGGCGGCGGCAGGCGTAAAATCCGTAAAATATCTGCACGACTACCACAACGACCCTCTCGTTTTAGACATTTTCAAGGAATCGGGCATCGAAATCATTAAGCTTTGACCTATGAAGAAAAACTACGAAGACAGAAGCTGGAGTTTTTTAATCGCCTCTCCTTCATTTGAGGATCCCGTTTTTGAGGAAAGCGTAATTTTGCTTCTTGAAGACACAAAAGAAGGCTCCATCGGGGTAATCATAAATTTGCCGCTTGAAAAAACGCTTGGAGAGATAGACGATGAGTTTTTGAAATATCCCATACTCTCGCAAGTGGAAGTTTTCGACGGCGGCCCCGTCGCAAAGAACAGGGTTTCAATCGCGGTTTGGACCGACGGACAGGATGGAATAAACGACTTTTCGTTCGGGCTTACCGCGGAAAAAGCGGAAAAGATGCTTTCAAAAAATCCGTCGGCAAAAGCCGCGGCATTCGTCGGATACTCTGGATGGGAAGAAAACCAGCTAAATACCGAAATAGCCGAAGGCACATGGCTTGTCATTCCCGCAGACTTGGAGTCAATATCGCAGTTCGACCCGTTTGAACTCTGGGAAGAGCTTTTAATAAGCCAAAATCCGATTTATCAAAAATTTCCCGAACCTCCCGAAAACTCCGAAAACGAAAATTAGGCGTCGGCTTTTTGGGCGTACTTTAAATTTTCGTCTATCAAAAACATCAAGCGGTTTTGCAAGTTTACGGGCGCAACGCTCGAATCTATGTCCAAGAACAGAATGTTCATGTGCGGAAACATTTTCTTTACCTTGCGCTCGATGCCCTTTGCAACGATATGGTTTGCGATGCACCCGAATGGCTGTACGCACACTACGTCGTTTATTCCGCGCTTGGCAAATTCGGCAATTTCAGCGGCAATAAGCCAGCCTTCCCCGAACTGGTTTGAAAGGCGCAAAATTTTCTCCGCGTCAGATGCCATCTCAAAAATCGTCGGGCTTCTATGGAAATATTTGAATTGGGACATTATTTTTTCCGCGCGGGCAAGAAACGAATTCATGTAAGAAAACGCCGCGGGCGACAATATCCTGCTAAAAAATCCCCGCTCTGATATTCCGAAACTTTCGTTTGCCTTTTCGTTTACAAACGTCTGCATCACAAAATTTTTAAGAGGAGGGCGCACAACCTCAACACCCCTCTCGGAAATCCAATCCGCCAAATTGCAATGCGAGAAAGAATTGTACTTTAAGTAAATTTCCCCTATGAAGCCTATTTTGCGGGTGCTTTCGAACTTTACGACTATTCTGTTGAAAGTGTCCACGGCTTCTTTAAGAAGGCGGAAAATCCCCTTGGCGTCGCATTTCTCAAAAAGAGGCACTGCCCTGTTTATAACGGAATCCGCAATATGCTTCGCGCTTCCCGAAACCGCCTCGCGCACGCGCATGGCATTGTACATTTCAGATACGGCATCGGTAAAAGCGATGCACAAAAGCGAAAGCTTGACGCTTTTTATTATTCCCGTCTTAAAGGCGGGCTGGGAATTTTTAAAGGTCTTGCCAAAATTTACGGAAACGATTTTGACATTCGAAAACCCCGCAAGCCTCATCGCGTTTTTTATGAGCGCAAGATAGTTTGTCGCCCTGCACTGCCCGCCAGTCTGCGTGATTGCAACGACGTAATCGGAAGCTTTGCGCCCCGCTTTTTTTAGAAATTTTATGATGTCGCCGACAATGACGGTGGCAGGATAGCAAACTTCGTTATGCCCGTATTTCAGCCCATCGCCGACAGATTCCGAGTCGGGAGGCGGCAGGCATACCGCCTTGTAGCCCATCGCTTTTGCCATCGCGGGAATGATGGGGGAAATTATATCGTTTACGAAAGGAACGACAATCGTTTTTTCCCTGTCTATTTTTTCGTACGAAAGGTTGTAGGGTTTGTAAGGTTCCAAAGCACCATCGGAAGAGTCCCCGAAAAGTTTTAGCGACTCTATCAGAGAACGCAGGCGCAATCTTATCGACCCCGTGCTTGAAATTTCGTCAACCCTTATCACCGTCAGATTTTTGCCCGCCGCATGTAAAACTTCTGACGCCTCGTCCATCAAAAATGAGTCGGGTCCGCACCCGAAAGAATTGAGCTGGACGAGCGCGACATTCTTCGGAAGCTTTGCCACGGCGATAGCCGCCCTCATGACGCGGTTCGGGTACGTCCACTGCGGAATGTAGTTTACACTGTCCAAATCAGCTTCGCTTTCAAAAAGGAAAGCGTCGTCAGAAACAACGTCCGCGCCCAAATCTGCGGCGATTTGAGATGCCTTCTGGTTTATCAGCGGGTCGCAATGGTAAGGTCTGCCCGTAAAAACGAGAACAGGCTTTCTCGATTTTATGCCCTTTTCCAAAATCTTCATTTGCGCCGAACTTGAATTGCGCCTGAAATCTTCCCTCTTTTTAAGAGCGTTTTCAAGCGACGCCAAAAAACGCCTCCTGCCGACCCCCAAACCCTTAAAATAGCTCCAACACGACTTTTCCAAGCTTTTCCGCGATTCAAAAGAGATGACGGGATAGTCAAACTCAACGCCGAAACGCGATTGAAGCTCCATTGAATTTTTAACGACATTCGGATAGCCCGTTACAACGGGGCAGTTGAAAGAATTAGAAGAGCCTTTGCCCTCGCCCGCCTCTTTTGCGACCATCGGGAAAAATATCCGCTTGCAGCCCCTCTCAACCAAATCCAAAATATGCCCGTGCGCAAGCTTCGCGGGGAAGCACAAATTGTCCGACATAAGAAACGAAACGCCTTTTGCCGCAAGAGACGATGTAGATTCTCCCGACAAAACCAAGTCAAAGCCGCACCCCCTGAAAAGCTCCGCCCAAAACGGATAGTTCTCGTAAACGTTCAAGGCGCGGGGAATTCCTATTTTTTCAAGGCTTTCGGAATTTCCGCTGTTTTCAAAAAGCATTTTATAGCGCAACAAAACGCCGTCCTCTCCGCGCGTTTTTGCATTCGCCGCGGAATGGAAAAAACGTTCGCACTTGTTGCCTGCATGGCTTACGTTCCCGTTTTCAAAAGAGAATCGGATTACGCTGCAACGGTTTGCACATCCCCTGCATTCCAAATTTTTCCTGCTTATTTTTGAAAAATCAACATTCGGGCAAATGGAGCTTTTGCCGCCTTTTTTGAAGAGGGAGCGCGCATACAAGGCGGCTCCCATCGCTCCCATAAGCTCGGGGCGGTCGCAAGTCGATATTTTTTTGCCTGAAAGAACTTCAAGGGCGCGCAAAACCGCAAGGTTTTTAAAAGTTCCGCCCTGCACGACAATATTATCGCCAAGCCTTTCCATGTTTGAAATTTTCAGCACCTTGAAAAGGCAGTTTTTAACGACAGAAATTGCAAGCCCCGCCGCGATGTCGCCCGCGTCCGACTGCTCTTTCAACGCCTCCTTCACCTTGGAATTCATGAACACCGTGCAGCGCGTCCCCAAGTCGCAAGGATTTTGCGAAAGACACGCAAGGCGGGCAAATTCGTCCAAATCCAAATTCATCATCGACGCGAAACTCTGCAAAAATGAGCCGCACCCCGACGAGCAGGATTCGTTAAGTTCCACGTTTTTTACCGCCTTGTTTTCAACGAATATCGACTTCATGTCCTGCCCGCCGATGTCCAAAACGAAAGATACGCTTTCGTCTATCCACATTGCCGCCTGCAAGTGCGCCATTGTCTCAACAATTCCGCAGTCCAAATTGAACGCCGCGCGGATTAAATCTTCCCCATAGCCCGTCGAGGCGGAAGAGAGGATTTCAACCGACGCGCCCTTTGATTTTGCGATCGAGAAAAATTCGCCCATAAACTTTCCCGCCATTTCGAGAGGCATTCCCGAATTTGAACCGTACCTGCAAAAGACCAAATTCAAATCTTCGTCCATAACCGCAAGCTTCGTCGTGGTGGAGCCTGAATCAATGCCGACAAACACTTGCAAATGCTCCCCGTCTTTTATTTCCCTCGAAGGGATTTTCTTTACGCTCAAAGAGCGTTTCCAAATTTCAAACTCCCGAGGGTTTTTAAAAAGAGGCTCCAAGCTTTTTTTCGCGCTTTTAAAATTCGATTTTTCGACACGCTCCAAAATTTCCGCCGCAGAAAGAGAGCCTTCCCGCTCCGCCGCACATGCGGCCCCCATTGCCGCAAACGTTTCGGAGTTTTCGGGAAGCAGCATTTCGCCTTCCGAAACTTCCAAGACATCTGAAAACGCCTTCCTCAAAGCCCCCAAAAAAGTGAGAGGCCCCCCTACACACAACACGGGAGCAACCAAGTCGGTAGCCCTTGCCAAAGACCCCGCGCACTGCAATGCAACAGCGTGAAACACGCTTGCTGAAATGTCTTCAAGCGGAATCCTGCGGCTTGCCAAATTTTGTATGTCAGTCTTTGCGAAAACTCCGCATCGGGAGGCTATCGGATAAACGCGCTTGGCTTTCAACGCAAGTTCGCCCATTTTGCCCGCGTCTATTCCAAGCAATGACGCCATCTGGTCCAAAAACGCTCCTGTGCCGCCCGCGCAAACGCCGTTCATCCTTATGTCGGGGGAACGCCCCGAAGAGAAGAAAATCATTTTGGCGTCCTCTCCGCCGATGTCGATTAAAGTGGCATTTTCAAACCCCAAAGTTTTTACCGCCAAACTCTCCGCAACCAATTCCTGAATGAACTTAAAGCCGCAACGCTCCGCGACTCCCATGCCCGCAGAGCCCGTAAGGCACACGCCAAACGAAGCGTTTGGAAAAATGTCCGCAAGCTTTTCAAGCTCCCCCGACAAACATCGCGCCACATCGGCATTGTGGCGCGAATAAGAGGAATAAAGGGTTTTTCGCCCCTCGGAAACCAAAAGTTTTACAGTTGTAGATCCCGCATCTATTCCCAAATTATAACGCATATTTTTTATTCAAATATTATCTTGTTCAAATTTGCACACATTTTTAAATTTTATCGGCAAATTCGAAGATAAAAAAAATAAAAAATACTTGTTTTTCGGAATTAATTTTTTTTCGCGGAATTTTCAAATTCGAGCCAATCGCCCATGATGCGCAAAGCTTCGCGCATGGAGACGTCAAACTCAGGAACGTCGTCTTTCTTGGACTTGCCCTTTGAATTATGCTTTTCGGAAGGCGGATTAGCTGATTTTTCACCCGATGAAGAGGATTCGGCTTTTTCGCCAGCCGCAGACTCTGTATTTTCGCCTTGCGGATTTTTTTCTTCAACGCCATTTTCGGAAGAATTGCCTTGCGCGGCGGAGCTTTCCTCCTGCATTTTTTTCTTGGCAATGGCACTGTCCAAAAGGATTTCCTCTTTTTTGAAGTTGGACTTCGCAAACTCTTTCTGACGCTCGTTCATCTTGTCCGCAAACGCTTCGTCGTCTTTTAGCTGCTTTTCACGCGCATCCAAATTCAAACTCCAATCCTTCTTCTCGACGCGCGATTTAAACCAGCCAATCCTTTCGTTCAAGAATTTGAATTCGTCCAAACTTTCGCGCCTTTTTTCCGACTTTTCGGAAAGAGTTGAAAGCAGCTTTGCGCCGCTCTCGCCCATGCCGTACCCGTATCCCGCGCGTATTGAAGCGGGATCGATTTCGTCCCAGCCCAAAGCGTTTTCACGCTTGTCTTCTCCCAAGTCGAGATGCTCCAAAGTAGAGGGCAATGCGATGTCGGAATGAATGCCTTTTAACTGTATTGATTCTCCGTTCGGCTGATACCATTTTTGAATGGTGATTTTTGCCGCGCTCTTGTGTGATTTGTCGAAATTCGCCAAATGGTAAACCATCTGCACGGAACCTTTGCCGAAAGTTGACTTGTCGCCGACGATTATCGCCCTTTCGTGGTTTTTCAAAGCTCCGGCGACAATTTCGGCGGCGGAAGCCGAAAGGCGGCTGACAAGCACAATCATTGGTCCGTCCCAAACGACCTTAGGGTCGTCGTCTCTCATCTGCACAACCCTGCCCGAGCGGTCGCCGACCTGCAAAACAGGCCCTGTTCGGATAAAAAGCCCCGCAAGATCGACGGCTTCGTTCAAAAAACCGCCGCCGTTTTTGCGCAAGTCCAAAATTATGCCCTTCACGTTGCGCTCTTTAAGCTTTAAAATCAGCTCCTCTACGTCGTGCGTCGTCGAAAAGCCCTTCACTCCGTCCGCGCCATCGGATTCCCCGTAAAATGCAGGAAGGTCTATCACGCCTATCGGAACTGTTTTATCGCCTACCGGAAGCTCGTAAACGCAGGCGCGGGCAAGCTTTTCGGTAAGCTGTATTTTTTCGCGCTGCAAAACCACGATTTTCCTGACGCCGGGGTTTCCTTTCGGCTCTATCTGCAAATAGACTTTCGAGCCTTCTTTGCCCCTTATGAGGCGAACTGTGTTGCGAAGCTTCTTGCCGACAACGTCCTCGATTTCATCGGCGGACTGACCTACACCCACAATCTTGTCGTCAGGCTCTATTTTTTTGCTCTTTTCGGCGGGACCTCCGGGCATAAGCTCGACAACGCTGCAATAGCCGTCCTTTTCCGAAAGCACCGCGCCTATGCCGACAAGGGCGTTGCGGACTGAAATGTCGAACTCTTCAAGGGCATACTCCGAAAGGAAAGACGTATGCGGGTCATAAATGTTTGAAATGGCGTTTAAGAAAAATTCCTGAATTTCCGTCGCATCGTCCTTTGTCATGTTGGAGATGAGATTTTCATAGCGCTTCAAGACTTCCTCCTTCGCTTTTTTGAGCTTTTCTTCAAAAGTCTTTGGAGCGTCGTTTTTCATTTCATCGCCCGCGTCTTCACGAACCGCATCTTCGTCGATTTCAGATATAATCTGCTCGTCTGAATTGTCGTAGCCGATGATTTGGCTTAGAACGTCGAATTTTATGCGCTTTTGCCAAAGCTCGTCGGCTTCCGCCATATTCTTGGGCCATTCAGCCTTGCTTCGGTCGGGTCTGAAAGTTTCGTCATTAGAAAAGTCGAAAGGCTCTTCCATGCGCTTTTTTATCCATTCCAACCTCGCCTTCGCGCGCGGCACAAACGTTTCGTGGTAAATTTTATTGGCGGGCAAAATCACGCCCTGGCGCAACAGCTGCGGCAAGATGGGCGCAAGCCTTTCCGTGTAGAAATCGACGTCGCTTTCAAGAAAAAACATCTTCATGAAATCGAGGGAAGACATGTATTCCCTCACAAGCTTTTTCATGTCGAGCTTGTCGAGGCTTTTTTTAAGGAAATGACCGTTTTCCAAACAAAATATGAAGTTGCGAGATTCTCCCCTCATCTTGGGAGACGCAACAAGCAAAGACGGATCCGCCTCGACCAAAACGGGGCTTTCCTCTTTTTGACCTGCGGCGTCCGAAGCAAACGACACTCCGCCACAAGCCAATAGCAGAAGTGCCGCAAAAATTCTTAAAAATTTCATGTAAAAATAGTTCCCTTTCATCATTTCAAATATTAAAATTAACACCAAAAAAGCGGAATGTCTAACAGTTTTTTGATTTTTACATGCGTTTGTTAGCCTCGCTTAAAATTTCCTTTTCCTCATCGGTAAGACTGTAAAACCCTTGTCTGTTGACCTTGTCCAAAATTCTGTCAACTTCCGCGCGCAGATTTTCCTCAGAAGAAATATCCACCTTGAATTTATAGTCGGACGCCCTGCCCATGGAACGCTTTTTGGGAAACTTAAAATTAGAAATCTTGAAAAATTCCGACCTGTTTTCCGACATCAAAACAGCGCAAAGGCAACCTGCGGCAATGCCGCCCAAATGGGCTGAAAAACCTATGCCGCCCCTTGAAAAAGGCGCAAGCTCGAAAAATATAAAGCCAAAAAACTCAAATGCCGACATAAATTTGAGCATTGTCCAAGCCCTTATTCTGACAGGGAAGACGAAAATTATAAAAGTCATAACTTCGTTTTTTGACATCATAAGAAACGCCGAAAGCAATCCTATTGCGCCTCCCGATGCGCCTATTAAAAGGCTATCATGCCCTATCAAACCAGACAACAAAAATATAACAGCTCCTCCCAAAACAGACGCAGCGTATATAAATAACGTCCGCGCCGCCCCAACTTTAAGCTCAAGGGCAGACCCCGCAAAGTAAAGCACAAGACAGTTTACGCCGATGTGCAGAAACCCCTCGTGCAAAAGCGAATATGTAAAAAGCGTCCAAACCTTGCCGTCCGACAAACTGGCAATAGAGAGGGCAAAATACCTCGCCAAAACATCGCTTCCCGTAAAATTGCGGATTATCAAATCTAGCAAAAAGAACGCGATATTTGCCAATATAAGAAATTTCACCGCCCCCATATTGCCAAAAAATTCGCGGGCGTATTTCTTCGGTGCCCTGTTAAAATATTCCCTGTCGTAAATCATAAAATTTCCTTCATTGCGAGATTTGCAAGCATAAGCCCGAAAACGCCCGTTACGACCGCTCCGCTTCCGACAATCTTTCGGGAATCCGCGCCCCCGCTTGAAACATGGGTTGACGCCCCGATTGCTTCGTCGGAATAAACGCACATGAAACCCGGCTTTAAATTCATTTTTCTAAAAGACTTCCTTATTGAAGAGGCAATCGGGCAGACGCTCGTTTTCATAAGTTTTGCGCACTTTACCATTTCAGGATTTTTGCGCCGCGCAGCCCCCATGCTCGAAACGATTTTCATGCCTCTTGACACGGCTTCCTTCAAAAGCTCGAACTTGGGCTTAACCGTGTCGATTGCGTCCAAAAGCACGTCGCATCCGCAATCCAAAAGACGGGGCGCGGTGCTTTCATCAATAAAGAAATCGGCAGTTTCAACTTTTGCCAAAGGGTTTATTTCCAAAATTCTGCGCTTCCAAACTTCCGCCTTTTTTTGCCCCACCGTCGAGGAAAGCGCGCCAAGTTGGCGGTTTATGTTGGTAATGTCAAAAGAATCGCCGTCAACTATGACAAAATTTTGCGCGCCAGTACGAGCCAAAGCCTCTATCGCAAATCCGCCGACAGCCCCCGCACCGCAAACCAAAAACTTGGCATTGCGCAGACGCTCCAAAAATTCCGCGCCGTACAAAACCTCTGTTCTCGAAAATCTATCCATTTTTAAAAAATTCCGAAAAATTCTCCCCGATTAAACGGCAAAGTTCAACCTCTTTCAAATTCAAAATTTCTGACGCGAGAAAATAAGTTTTTTCCATCTTTTCAATGCTTGGAAAGGAATCGCTTTCAAGAAGAATTCGATTTTTGCCCGCCGCCGCAAGAGCGGCCCTGCCCGATTTCAATTTAAGCTCCCTCTCTCCGAAAGAAAACCATCCGCCCATCTTCTCAAATTTCTTCACAAGCTCTGTCGAACACTTCGCGGCATGGATTAAAAACCGCTTGGGGCGCAAGCGTTTAAGAGATAATTCAAGCTCGTTCCAATGCCCGACTTCGTGGATTATTAGAGGCAGATTTCTTGAAATTGCCGCGCCCGCCTGAGCCTCAAAACAATTCCTCTGAAACGCCAAATCGAAACTTGAATACTTGTCAAAACCGATTTCCCCCACGGCGTCGGCATTATCCAAAAAAGAGGCAAACACATCTTTGTTAAATCCGCCCAAATATTTCGGATGAACTCCGAACGCCGCAAAAACATTCTTTGGAAACGCTTTTTTGAACGCCGCAAGCCTCTGCATGTCCGCAGAACTTGCACAAGCCGCGCAAACCGCCAACCCTCCCGAAAATTCGTCAAATTCGGAAGAAGGCAAATGGCAATGGGCGTCGCAAAGAAACATCAGCCCATCGCAGTTTCAAAAATTTCCCGAGCCAAAGATTCTTCTATGCCGGGGACAACAACGCCCGTGCCAATCCCGTTCATCAAGACATACCTCGACTTGCCCGACATCGCCTTTTTGTCGCGCCTGCCGGCTTCAATCAAAAGGTCGGAGGAAATAGGCTCGCGAAACTTTACGGGTAAACCGTAATTTTCCAAAATGCGCCTGATGCGGGAAGTTTCCTCTTCGGAGAGCATTCCCAACTTTTCGGACATCCTCGCCGCGAGCAGCATCCCAAGCCCAACCGCCTCGCCATGCAAATAATGCCCGTAGCCCGCAGTGTTTTCGATTGCATGCGCGAACGTATGCCCAAGATTTAAAAGAGCCCTGCCGCCGTCCTTCGAAGTTTCGCGCTCGTCATTAGAAACAATTTTAGCCTTCATCTTGCAACAGTGCGCAATTACGTTCCCGATTTCGGGATGCGAAGCGGAAAGCGGCTCTTTCAAATTTTCCAAGAACCCGAAAAACGACTTGTCGCCCAAAAGCCCATATTTTATGACTTCCGCCATTCCCGCCGAAAATTCGCGCGCGGGCAGAGTTTTTAAAAACGAAGTGTCGATAAAGACCGCCTTGGGCTGATGGAACGCGCCCACCAAATTTTTGCCCTCGGGAATGTTTATGCCCGTCTTACCGCCGACGGAAGAATCGACCATCGCAAGAAGTGTCGTCGGCACTTGATAAAAATCAATACCGCGCATGTAAGAGGCGGCAGAAAAACCCGCCAAGTCGCCGACAACGCCGCCGCCAACGGCAAAAACCGCGCCGCTTCTATCGACATTGTGCATCGCAAGCTCCCTGCAAATTTTTTCGAGATTTCTAAAACATTTTGCGCCCTCTCCGTTTTCGACAATAATTTTTGCGCAGTTTTCAAAATCGGGATTGTCGAAATTCACAAATTTGCCCCAAATGTTCTCCTCGCTTACAAAAGCAACGGGATTGCGTCTTGAAAGCCTGTCCTTCGCCGCGGAAACAGCCAAATCAAATGCGCCGTTTGCGATGTAAATATCGTAGCTTCTGCCGCTCAGCTCAACTCGTACAATATTCGTTTTCATATAAAAAATAATTGGGAGCATAAATACACCGCCGCCCCCTCCCAGTCAAACATTTAAATCTGCCTGCAAAACGGCGCAAAGGGAATTTTCCCCTTGCGCCGCTTTTGCGTTATTGGATTTTTAAAATCCCGATTGGTATTTTCTGCTAATTTTCGATTTCAAATTCCTCAAAATCAGAGCTTATAAATTTATCCTTGCCCTCGTTCCAATTTGTCGAAACAACCGCAACTCCCGAGTTTTCCGATAGAGCAAGCATTGAGACTTCCGCAGTATATTTGTCGCTCCCATCTTTATAGTTAAGCTTCAACACGCCCGTGCCGTTTTTGTTGCTCTTGTATGTGTATGTCCCCGAAACTTCACCCATTGCAAAATTCTTCTTGTCAAGAAGCATTAGCGTTTCCTCTCCGACTGTTATCTTTTTACTTATCGGCAGGCTCAAAAGCGAAGTCTTGTCGGCGGATTCAATATCGGCGTCCGTGAACGAGCCGCTAAACGATCCGTTTTTCTTGTCCGACAAATCTAAACGAAATACATTGTCTTTAAATTCTATTTCGCCGCTATATGAATAGCTTATCGTATTGAGTTTTGAAACAGGCTCGTCATTTGTGTAAAGTTTGAACTTCAAACTTACCGCGGCTTTGGTCGGGCTTACGCGCTTGTACGACCATGCGGGGTTGCTTACTTCGTAGTCTTCCATTGTAACTCTTAAAGTATTTTTATTTAGGAATATCATTCTCATGTCTCTACACGGATCTCCCATATCAGTAATATCGGAAACATAGAGCGAGTGCCCTTCAAACGAAGCGGGCATCGGGCATTCCCTGACTTCCAAAACAAACGTTGAAGATTGGTCTTTTACATCTCCGTTATAGACTTCGCAATAGTAGCTGTCTTGGCTTTCAAGAGGCTTTTTGATTGTGTACTTTGATTTTGTCGCGCCCTTGATTGCAACGCCGTTTTTATACCACTGGTATTTTATCTTATAGCCCTTGGCGGTTGCCTGCAAGTCTATCGGATATTCTTCGTACGCCACTACCGTCGAGCCGTCAAAACTCAGCTTTTCCTTGCACTGCAAAACTTCAATCCCTTCGACTTTCGGAGCCTCGCGCACAGTGTATTTTACTCCGCTTGTGTATGCTACGCTTCCATCGTTATAGACCTTGCAGCGATATTTCAAACCGTTGTTTTCAAGCGAACTTTCGGGATTATAATTTGCGGAAGTCGCCCCTGCGATGTCAACCCAGTCGTAAATCGGTTTCCCCTTAGCATTGTAACCGACAACTTTATAAACCTGCCATTGATATTTCAAATCACTTCCCGTAGCCAAAACCTTAAAGCCACTGTTTCCCACGCCCTCAAAGGCTTCCAACGCCTTCGGCTTGCCCGTTATCTTCGCCGGAGTCTTTACGGCAACTATCGTGGAAACCGAAGTATTGCGGGTTTCGCTTTCGTTTGAAACCGCGCAGTAATATCGCCAGCCGACCATATTTGCCTTTGGAGTTATCGCAAGCATTGGCTTGCTTCCAGCCTTTACAAATCCCTTGCCGTTGTTTTTATCGACATACCAGGTGTAAGTCAGCTTCTTGCCGTCCTTTTCCGACGCCGAAACTTCCAAATTATGCGTTGTGTTTTCAAATAGAATAAGAGACGTAGGAAGAGAGGTTTCTATTAAAATTTCCGAAACCCAAAGCTTTACACTTTCCGAATAAACAGTACCACCGCCATTTGAAACAACGCAACGATATTCCCCCGAATTATATTTTTGCACATCTTCTAATATGAGTTTTGGACTTTTCGAAGTTGCATTTTCAACATCTTTCCAATTCGCGGAATATTTTTTTTGCCACTGATAGGTTAAATTATAACCATATGCCAACACCTCAAAAGATGCATCAGCACCGATAAAACAATCAATATCGTCTGAAATATTTAGAATATTTGCAGATTCTCGGAGTGTTAATGTCGCACCATTGCTTATAACTGTTGCTCCGCCGTTTGAAACTACGCAACGATAAGAACCTTCATCTTCAACTTTTACTCTTTCAAAAGATAAAGTTGGAGTATTTTCACCATCAATATCTACCCAATTTTCTCCTTCAAGCTTTTGCCATTGATATGCAAGATTATACCCAATTGCATCAACTTCAAATCTTGTATTTTCACCAGAATAAATTTCAACGCTTTTCGGTTGAGAAATAATATTTGCGCTTTCATAAATTATGGAACGAACTTTTTGAGATATTACCGAACCACCTTCATTAGAAATTACACAATAGTATTCTGTATCGTTATCAGCCAATTCAAGATTTTCGATTAACAGAGTTGACAGTGTGGCATCTTCGATAATTTTATCATTTTTATACCATTGATATGAAATTTTATATCCCGTTGCTTCAATTTTAAATTCTCCGCTCTGTCCGACAAAAGCTTCAAAATTTGCAGGCTGTGTAATTATATTTGGCGGTTCGTAAACCATAAGGGTTGCAACTTCGCTTATAACCATTGCTCCGCCGTTTGAAACTACGCAACGATAAGAACCTTCATCTTCAACTTTTACTCTTTCAAAAGATAAAGTTGGAGTATTTTCACCATCAATATCTACCCAATTTTCTCCTTCAAGCTTTTGCCATTGATATGCAAGATTATAACCTATAGCATCTATTTTTAAAGAAGCACTCTTATTTGAATAAATTTCTATACTTTTAGGAGATGAAACAATGTTTGCAGATTCATAAATTGTAGGTATATATATCTTAGAATAATCAAGAATAGTACCTTTTTCATCTTTGATTAAAACTCTAAATTTGGAATTTTGCTTTAAATTAGAATATGATATTTCAAGAGAATTACTGTTTTCTATATCATGCCATTCTTCATCTTCATAAACTTGCCATATATATGTTAAATTTCCTATACTTACATTTGTAAAGGCTTTTAAACTAATTGTACCATTGGAATAAGCATCGCCTGAATGCGAGATTGATTCAATATATTTTATATATTCATAAGCACCGATTGTAGGTGCAATTTCAGAACGAGTAATTCCTCGGGCATCAGTTATGGGAGTATTTTCGTCAACAATGCCGGCTCCTATCGCAGGACTTTCTGCTAATACTGGTATTGTTTTAATATTGCCGCCATAATAACCAAGTTCTCCAAGCAATGGATCTTCCGTTATTATATTTTCTCCATCGCTATATCCGCCATCTATTATGCAATTTGTTACGGTTGGACTTGAACGCGAATCTAAATTATATATTGAAGTAGAATTGTTTCCCCAAATTATACAATTTTTTACAATGTATTGGAGTACATCCATATTAGTATAAATTCCGTGCTCTGAATTGTTTACTATAGTATTATTGATTATTGTAGGCGTTGATTTGGTACTAATGTAAATTCCAAACCTTTTATTTTTTGTTATCGTACAATTTATAATTAAAGGAGAAGATGAAGATCCATTAGTATAAATTCCATCACTAATATTTTCTGTTATATTGCAATTATTTATTGTTGGAGAAGAATCTATACTGGAAATTCCCTCGGTGTTAAAACTTATTGAACAACTATCTATGTTTAATGTAGAAGCATCATTTTCAATTCCATGGGTTCTGTTTGAGCTAATAATGCAATTCTTTATATCTAAAAAGTGGTAAGCATAATTATTAATTCCTGTGCCATTTGAAGTTATAACACAATCTCTTATAATAGAAGGACATGGAGCGGAAATATGGTTTTGAATACCCGTTCCTCCATTGTTTGTTATTATACAGTTTATTATTATAGGAGAAGAATGCTGATTATGAATAGCAGTAAATTTTGCTCCCGTAATTGTAACTGAATCTAATTTCGCAGTATTTGAAAGACGAGATGAAGAGTTATAATTATTATAAATTACATAGTTTCCCGTCGTTGTTAAAATGGTTTCGTTACCACTTGTACGTTCATTTAAACTAGTTTCATTTCCAACAAAATTTCCATAAATTTCTACATTATTTTTCATTACAAAGGAACTAGGAATATCTCCACCAGCGTTATAATATGTGCCTTTTGCAATCCAAACTTGTGAAGGTGAAGATAAAGTTGCAACCTTTGCCGCAGCATCTATCGCCTTTTGAACATCTTTAAATGCGGTTGCCCAGCTTTTGCCATCGTTTAAATCACTTCCTGTTGTAGTTACATAAAATCTTTCGCCTGCAAATGCCAACGCGGAAAAAACAGAAAATAGCAATGTTAAAATATATTTCTTCATAATCTTATTAAAAATTCCAAATTCTTCTAATTGCCGATCAATTTCCGACGATACATCTTTATTTTTCATAATGCTTGGGAGCATACAGTATTTGTAATACCATGCGTTTTTAATGTTTATAACAGTTTGAAAATTAGATTATTAGAGATTGGTGCATTGTAAGGCGAAGAATAAAAATGCCAAGTTTAGATTGTGTTTAAAGTTTCAAAAGTTCCAATATATCAAACAAATCCAATCTAAAATTGAAATTATAAGTTGACCATGGTATTACAAATACGATGGACACTACATTAAGCTCAGTTATGGAAGTTTTAGGGAGGGCGGAGGTTTCGGCTCTCGATTCGGCAAGGTTTGTCAGGAATATTTTGGATGCAAAACCAAGTGATAGCAAATTGACGGATGCGCAGTTTGTCTTGAAGGTAATTGAAGTCGGATTGCGCAACATTCGCACAAAAGAAATGTCCTTTACCAAAGGTTTTAACCTTTACTACGAAACCAAGAAAGAAATTCTTCGTCCCGATTCGCTAAGGGACATCAGGTACTTGGCAAATCGCCTGATGCGTTCCAATCCCCAACTTGCCAATCTCAACTTTTCGGAACTATCCCGCTCAAACTGCGAAGACTGGCTAAACGATACATTCTCAACGCCATCTCA
>OHMU01000121.1_pt1 | contig 58844 bp, 42 predicted proteins | sample 1569441 | NCBI WGS metagenome assembly OHMU01 (sample SAMEA3879527, study PRJEB24766) | human gut metagenome | biome: human-associated habitat; feature: feces | place: USA | collected 1985/1987 | reverse complement strand
TGCAATCTCCTATCACAGCTTTTTTTATTGTCCGAATTTTGGGGTACAGTTCAAAATCCCGCTTTTTTATGGAGCCGATGAGGCTCGAACTCACGACCTCCAGAGTGCGATTCTGGCGCTCTTCCAACTGAGCTACGACCCCGATATTTAAGCATCAAATAATCTGCCGAATTTAAAATTTGTCAAGGCATTTTTTATGTCTTTTAAATTTGGGATTTCAATCCTGCCTAAATTCAAGCGCAAGCCCTACTTGTACTCCTGCCATGATTTTATCGCGATTTTCTCAATCGGCATTTGCGAAAACGCCGTTATGAAAGCGTCGGCAAGGCGGGCATTCGTGATTAGCGGAATATTCAAGTCGATGGCGGCCCTTCTTATTCGGTAGCTGTTGTCAAGCTCGCCGGAAGTCAAGTTTTTGGGAATATTCACAACCATGTCGATTTTCCTTTCGTGAAGCAAGTCAAGCGCGCTCGGCTTTTTGTCCAACCCCGAAAAAACGAGGGTGTTTTCTATTCCGTTTTCCGCCAAGAACCTTGAAGATCCGCCCGTGGCATAGATTTTAAGACCCTTTTTCTTCAAGATTTTTGCGGCGTCCAATAAATCCGCTTTCTGCTTTGCGTTGCCCATTGAGAGCAAAACGCTGTGCTGCGGAATCTTATATCCGACGGATAGCATCGACTTTAAAATCGCGCACGAAGTGTCGTCGCCAAGACATCCGACTTCGCCCGTTGACGCCATGTCAACCCCCAAAACGGGGTCGGCTTTTTGAAGTCTGTTGAATGAGAACTGGCTCGCCTTAATGCCGACGTAATCCAAGTCGAACAAGTTTTTCTTCGGCTTTTCAACGGGAATGCCAAGCATTATTTTCGCGGCAAGCTCGATTAAGTTGAGCTTCAAAACCTTGCTTACGAACGGGAAAGAGCGCGAAGCCCTAAGGTTGCATTCAATTACCTTTATATCGTTGTCGCGGGCAAGATACTGTATGTTGAAAGGCCCTGAAATTTTAAGCTCGCTTGCGATTTGGCGCGATATGCGCTTAATTCGGCGCAAAGTTTCGACGTAAAGTTTTTGCGGGGGAAACTGTATGGTTGCGTCCCCCGAATGCACGCCCGCGTACTCGATATGCTCGCTTATTGCGTAGGCTATGATTTCCCCGTCTTTTGCGACGGCATCCATTTCAACTTCCTTTGCATGCTCGACGAATTGGCTTACAACAACGGGATGCGCCTTTGAAACGTTCGCCGCAAGCTTCAAGAAGCGTTCAAGCTCCTCTTGGTTCGAACATACATTCATTGCAGCTCCGCTCAAAACGTAAGACGGGCGCACAAGCACGGGGAAGCCCACTTTTTCGATGAATTTGCCAATGTCCTCCATCGAAGTGAGCGCGCGCCATTCAGGCTGGTCAACGCCTATTCTGTCGAGCATTGCGGAAAATTTGTCGCGGTCTTCGGCGTTGTCTATGCTTTTGGCGGAAGTTCCCAAAATCCTGACGTTTTGCGAGTCGAGGCGGAGAGCCAAATTGTTCGGGATTTGCCCGCCCGTTGAAAGAACCACGCCATGCGGATTTTCAAGCTCGATGATGTCCATGACGCGCTCAAAAGTAAGCTCGTCGAAATAAAGGCGGTCGCAAACGTCGTAGTCGGTCGAGACGGTTTCTGGGTTATAGTTTATCATCACCGCGCGGTAGCCCTCTTTTCTGATGGTGTTGAGAGCCTGTACGCCGCACCAGTCAAACTCGACGGAAGAGCCTATCCTGTAAGCTCCCGACCCTAAAACCACTATTGATTTTTTGTCGCCGAGGTACTTTACGTCGTTTGCAATTCCGCCGTATGTCAAATACAAATAGTTTGTCTTGGCGGGATACTCCGCGGCAAGAGTGTCGATTTGCTTTACAACGGGAACAATGCCGATGCTCTTGCGGTATTCCCTGACTTTCAAGATAGCCCGCTCCATGTCGGAATCTATTCCGATTGCCCTTGCTATTTGAAAATCAGAAAAGCCCTGTATTTTCGCTTTCTTCAAAAGCTGCTTTGGTATTTCAACCAAGCCGCGGTTTGAACCTGCCCAATCGTGCAGTTCCTTTGAAGTATCCATAATGTTTTGGAGCTTCTGCAAGAACCAGTTGTCGATTTTGGTAAGCGAATGGATTTCTTCGACAGTGTAGCCCGCGCGCATTGCCTTTGATATGGCAAAAATTCTGTTGTCGGTCGGCTCGCGCAATGCCTTGTCGATGTCGGCAATTTGCAGCTCCTTGTTTTCGACAAAGCCGTGCATTCCCTGCCCTATCATGCGCAAGCCCTTTTGGATTGCCTCTTCAAAAGTCCTGCCGATTGCCATAACCTCGCCCACCGACTTCATCGAAGAGCCAAGCTCGCGCGCAACACCGTGGAATTTGCCCAAGTCCCAGCGCGGAATTTTGCATACAACATAGTCAAGCGCGGGTTCAAAAAACGCGCTTGTTGTTTTCGTCACCGAATTTTTAAGCTCGAAAAGCCCGTAGCCCAATCCAAGCTTAGCCGCCACAAACGCAAGCGGATAACCCGTGGCTTTCGAGGCGAGAGCCGAAGAGCGGCTAAGGCGCGCGTTTACTTCAATAACCCTGTAATCTTCCGACATCGGGTCGTAGGCGTACTGCACATTGCATTCCCCCACAATCCCCAAATGGCGCACTATGCGTATGGAAAGCTCGCGAAGCTTGTGGAAGTCGGTATTTGAAAGGGTCTGGGACGGAGCGATAACGATGCTTTCGCCCGTATGGATACCCAAAGGGTCGAAATTTTCCATGTTGCAGACGCAAATGCAGTTGTCGAACCTGTCGCGCACAACTTCGTATTCTATTTCTTTCCAGCCCTTCAAGCTTTTTTCCACCAAAACCTGAGGGGAGAATGAAAACGCCTTTTCGGCAAGAACATTCAATTCCTCCTCATTGTCGCAAAATCCCGAACCCAATCCACCCAGAGCGTACGCGGCGCGTATGATTACGGGGTATTCAAGCTTCTTTGCCGCGCGGCGGGCGTCTTCAATGTTTTCGACAGCCTCGCTTTTGATGCTCTTTACGCTTATTTCGTCCAATTTTTTGACGAAAAGCTCTCTGTCTTCGGTGTCGATGATGGTCTGCACGGGAGTCCCCAAAACTTCGACGCCGTATTTTTCAAAAACACCGCTTTTAAAAAGCTCAACGCCGCAATTTAGCGCGGTTTGCCCGCCGAAAGACAAAAGAACACCGTCGGGACGCTCCTTCTCAATGATTTTTTCCACGAAATAAGGCGTGACAGGAAGAAAGTAAATGCTGTCGGCAATGCCTTCGCTCGTCTGAACCGTCGCGATGTTCGGGTTTATCAAAACCGTTTCTATGCCCTCTTCTTTCAAGGCTTTCAAAGCCTGGCTTCCCGAATAGTCGAATTCGCCGGCTTCGCCGATTTTCAGCGCGCCCGAACCCAATAACAAAACTTTTTTTATCTGTTTTTTCATCCTACAATAAATTTACAAATTCGTCGAAAAGAAATTCAGTATCCGTGGGCCCCGAAGCGGCTTCGGGATGGAACTGCACCGAAAAGAACGGCTTTGTCTTGTGCCTTATGCCCTCGTTCGAGCCGTCGTTCATATTTTCAAAATAAACCTCCCAGTCATCGCCCAAAGAAGAATTGTCAACCGCATAGCCGTGGTTTTGGCTTGTTATGAAACAGCGGTTTGTGCCGAGCATCCTGACAGGCTGGTTGTGGCTTCTGTGCCCGTATTTGAGCTTGTACACTTTCGCGCCCCCCGCCTTTGCAAGAAGCTGGTTGCCCATGCAAATGCCGAATATCGGCTTTTCTTTTGCCATTGCCCGCTTGATGTTCTGAACGGCCTCGGAGCACATGTCGGGATTGCCGGGCCCGTTTGAAATGAAAACGCCGTCAAAGTCCATTCCGCTGAAATCGTAATTCCACGGAACGCGCGCGATTTCAACGCCGCGCCGCAAAAGACAGCGTATGATGTTTTCCTTCACGCCGCAATCTATCAGCACAACTTTCTTGGGCGCGCCCTCGTTATATTTTAAAATCTCTCTGCACGAAACCTTATCGACAAAATTGATTTCGGAGTACTCCGTCTGAGGTGAAAAGCTTTCGGGCTTTCCGATAAAAATCCGCCCCTGCATCACTCCGCTTCCGCGCAAAACCTTTGTAAGCTCGCGCGTGTCAACGCCGCAAATGCCCGCGATTTTTTCCTGTTTAAGCCAGTCGGAAAGACTTAAAGCAGCGTTCCAATGGCTGTAATTAACGCTGTAATCGCCGACGACCAGAGCCTCGGCGTGTATCCTGCCGCTCTCCATAAATTTTGAAAGCCCGTCAGGGCAAGTCTCTGCGGACGGAACGCCGTAATTTCCAATCAAAGGATAGGTCAAAACCATAATTTGACCTTCGTAGGAAGGGTCTGTGAGGCTTTCGGGATAGCCCGTCATAGCCGTATTGAAAACAACTTCGCCAAAAACGGATTTTTCAAAGCCGAATGATTTTCCCTCAAAACAGCTTCCGTCTTCAAGAACCAAATATGCGTCTTTCATTTTCTATAAGTTTAAAATTTCAAAAAACCCGCCTTACGACGACTTGTAAAGACGGGTGTCAATTCCGAGTTTTTTTATTTTGTATAAAATTATGCGCGGAGTCGCCTGCAATACTTTCGCGGCGGCAGTCGCGTTGCCGTTTGTTTTTTTGAGGGCATTTATTATTATTTCGCGCTCAAAATTCCCGACCAAAGTTTCGTAGTCGGCAAAATCCCCCGACTCAAAATCCGCGCTCACCGAAGACTTGCATGAAGCTTCCGTCTGCAATGTAGGCGGCAGATTGTAGCCGCTTATGACGTTGTCGGAAGTATTCAAGACAGCGTACTCCATGCAGTTTTCAAGCTCGCGCACATTGCCTGGCCAATAGTAGGACATCAGCATGTTTATTGCGGGAGTGGAAATTCTTGCCACGTTTTTGCCGTGTATTAAATTGTACTTTTGCAGGAAATGCTCGGCAAGAACGGTTATGTCGCACTTCCTGTTCCGCAGGGCGGGCATGTAAATCGGAAACACGTTCAGGCGGTAATACAAGTCCTCCCTGAAAGTTCCCTCCCTTATCATATCTTCCAAGTTGCGGCTTGTCGCGGCGATAATCCTGACGTCAACTTTCCGCTCTTCGCCGCCGCCGACGCGGTAATAGGAATGCTCCTGAATGAAGCGCAAAAGCTTCAACTGCATAAGAAGCGGCAAGTCCCCTACTTCGTCCAAGAAAAGAGTGCCCGTGTCTGCCACTTCCACAAGCCCGATTTTTCTGTTTATCGCGCCCGTAAAAGCCCCCTTTTCATGCCCGAAAAGCTCGCTTTCGATAAGGCCTTCGGGCAAAGCGGCGCAGTTTATCGAAACAAACGGCTTGTCCTGCCTTACCGAATTTTTCTGTATCGCGCGCGCAACAAGTTCCTTGCCCGTGCCCGACTCCCCTCTTATCAAAACCGTCGCGTTTGAAGACGCCACCTTAAATATCATGGAATAGACGTTCTTCATACCCGAACAGTTGCCGACAATTTCGTTGGGGCGCATGCGGTTGTCCAGCTCAAGCTGCAAGCGACGGTTTTCTGAAATCAGCTTCTTGCGCTCCTCGACTTCCGTGTACGAGACGTATATCGCGTCCGCCATGATGTCGGCAATGATTTCAAGAAGATGTAAATCGGCGTCCAAATCGGTGCTTTTATCGACTTTTCTGTCGATTGAAATCGTGCCTATCACGTTGTCGGCGTAAATTACGGGAACGCAGATAAACGCCACATTCTTTTCGCCGCTGCGCGCACCCGTGCGGTTTAGAAAAGATTTCTCCTTTGAAATGTCGGCTATGACGCGCGGTGTTCCGTCTTTTGCGACAAGCCCCGTAATGCCTTCCCCTACGCGGTAAGTTCCGCGCTCTATTTCGTTTTTATTCAAGCCCTGCGAAGCTTCTATTACGAGCATGTCGCCTTCGCGCAAAGTGATTGTTCCGCGCAGAAAACCCATTTCGGTATAAAGAATGTCGAGCATCCTCGATATCATTTCCGACACGGGGGAGTGTTTTGCGATAAGATGGCTTATCTTTTTTAATACCGCAATGTTTTGATGTAGATTATCCATGCTCTTGGGACAATTATTTTACGTTTGTCTTGAAAAATTTGTCAATATTTTCCGCAAGATTTCTTCCGGAAGCTATCGCCCTAACCACCAAAGACGCGCCGCTTGCCGCGTCTCCGCAGGCAAACACGCCCCCAATCGAAGTCTGAAAATCCGAAGAAACCTTTAAAACGCCGCGCGGGGAAAGCTCCGCGCCCGAATCTTCGACAAGCCCGCCGCGCTTTACTCCCGTAAATCCCATGCAAAGAAGCACGAGTTCCGCCTTTATTTCAAAATCAGACCCCTCGATTTCTTCAAACGTCTTGGGTCTTCCGTTTTCAAAAGTCCATTTCAGTCTCTTGGCTTTCAGGGCGCAAACCATGCCGTTTTCGCCTGAAAATTCAGAACTGCCGACGCTCCACATTCTGCTGCCGCCTTCCAAATGGCTGCTCGAAGTGCGTTTTTTATACTCCCACATGGGCCACGGCGTAGAAGAATCCCTCGAACTCGGAGGCTCCGGCATTATTTCAATTTGGACGACGCTTTTTGCACCCTGCCTGATTGCCGTTCCCAAACAGTCGCTTCCCGTGTCTCCACCACCGATGATAAGCACATTTTTGTCTTTTGCGGAAATTTTCAGGCTATCGCTTTCGCCCGACAAAAATCGGGCCTGCGAATTTAAAAATTCGAGGGCAAAATGTATGCCGCCAAACTCCCTGCCTTTTATCTTCAAATCTCTCGGCTCTTCTGCCCCGATGCAGAGGGCGACAGCGTCAAACTTGCGCTTCAAAAAATCAAGGGAGACATCGGAGCCGACATCAACGTCATATTCAAAAGTAATGCCTGCTTCGCACATGAGAGCAATGCGGCGGTCGATGACGCTTTTTTCAAGCTTGAAATTCGGTATGCCGTACCTCAAAAGCCCGCCCGCGCGGTGCCTTTTTTCAAATACGCAGACTTCATGCCCCAAAGAGCAGAGTTTATCGGCACAGGCAAGCCCCGCAGGACCCGAACCGATTACCGCAACGCGCCTGCCGCTATGAAACGCGCTTGAATGCGGTTTCACAAGTCCGTCATTAAACGCGCTTTCGATTATTTCATATTCAATCTGCTTGATTGTGGTAGGCTCGGACGGCAAACCCGCGCAACATGCTGCCTCGCAAAGCGCGGGGCATACGCGCGACGTAAATTCGGGGAAAGGAGAAGTGATAGAGAGAATTTTATACGCGTACTCCATTCTGCCGCCGCACACTGCCGCGTTAAATTCGGGAATGGAATTGCCAAGCGGACAGCCGTAGGCGTTGCAAAATGCAATTCCGCAACCCATGCAGCGTTTGGATTGCTCCGCCACAATCTCGCGGCTCGGACGAATTTCGACGTCCTTAAAGTCCTCCGTACGCCCCGCGCGGTACTGCGGGTTTCGGCGCGGAATTTGCAAAAAATCCTTCAACATAACTTTTCCTTTCGCATTAAGACTTGCGCTCCATTGCGTTTCTGTAATCAATCGGGAACACCTTTACGAATTTCGGCAAAAATTCAGACCAGGAAGACAGAATTTCCCCCGCAACCTTGCTGTCCGTGCTTGAATGGTAGTCTTCGATTATAGAGCGCAATTCGCTTTCGCTTTCAGAATTTTCCGGAATGCTTTCAAGATCGACGCTTTCCAAATTGCATCTTCTGTCAAATTCGCCGTTCAAATCCAAAACATAAGCAAGCCCTCCCGTCATGCCGGCTGCAAAGTTAAAGCCCGTGTTTCCAAGCACGACCACCCTGCCGCCTGTCATATATTCGCAACAGTGATCGCCCGAACCTTCGCAAACCAAAACCGCCCCGCTGTTTCTGATTGCAAAACGCTCGCCGACAATGCCGTTTAGGTATATCTTGCCAGATGTTGCCCCATAGCCTATGACGTTGCCTGCAATCACGTTGACGCCTGCGTCTTCTCTAAGCTCGCGGGGAGCGCGGATAACGATTTCGCCACCTGAAAGGCTCTTGCCGATAAAGTCGTTTGCGTCTCCTTCAAGGTTAAACCTTATGCCTCCGCACAAGAATGCGCCGAAACTCTGCCCCGCGCATCCCTTGAAGTTCGCGGTTATCGTTCCGTTTTGCAGTCCGCGGTCGCCCCACTTTTTTGCTACGTGGTTAGAAAGCATCGCGCCCACGCTTCTATCGAAGTTGTGGATTTCAAAATCTCCGCTGAGAGATTCCGCGTTTGAAATGGAATTTTCAAAATACTTTACAAGCTTTTTGTCATAAGCGTTCGGCAGTTCGCGCGGCGCAATTTCCTTGCAGAAGCGTTCTGAATTGGAAACGGCAGGCTTGAAGACGCTTGAAAAGTCCAAATTCTTCGACTTCCAAAAGTCAAGAGCCTCGTCCTTGTCCAACAAATCGCTTCTGCCAACGGCTTCGTCGATTGAGCGCAAGCCCAAAGACGCAAGTATTTCCCTCGCTTCTTCCGCGACAAAACGCAAATAATTTACCACATGCTCAGGCGCGCCCTTAAACTTCTTGCGCAGCTCTTCGTCCTGCGTCGCAACCCCGACGGGACAGCAGTTCTTGTGGCATACGCGCATCATCACGCAACCTATCGAAACCAATATGGCAGTGGCAAAACCGAATTCTTCCGCGCCCAAAAGCGCGCCGACAACAACGTCCCTGCCCGTCTTTATCTGCCCGTCAACCTGGACTTTTATCCTGCCTCTTAAACCGTTAAGGCAAAGAGTCTGGTGGGTTTCGGCAAGCCCAAGCTCCCAAGGCGCGCCCGCATACTTTATTGAAGTAAGGGGAGACGCGCCCGTTCCGCCGTCATGCCCGCTTATAAGCACCATGTCCGCCTTTGCCTTTGCGACACCCGCCGCGACAGTTCCGACGCCCACTTCGGAAACAAGCTTTACGGAAATGCGTGCGTTTTCGTTTGAGTTGCGCAAGTCGTAAATAAGCTCCGCCAAGTCCTCAATCGAATAAATGTCGTGGTGCGGCGGCGGAGAAATCAGCGTCACACCGGGTATTGAATGGCGGATTTTAGCTATCGCCGAATTTACCTTGTAGCCAGGGAGCTGCCCGCCTTCGCCGGGCTTTGCGCCCTGCGCGATTTTTATTTGAATTTCCTTTGCGTTCGCCAAATAAGAGGCTGTGACGCCGAAACGCCCGCTTGCAATCTGCCTGATTGCGCTCGCCTTTTCGGTGCCGTTTCGGCTTTCGTCCTCGCCGCCCTCGCCGCAGTTGCTCATAGCCCCCATTCGGTTCATGGCAATAGCGATTGTTTCGTGGGCTTCGGGCGAAAGCGCGCCAAAGCTCATTGCGCCGCTGACAAAACGCCTTACAATGCTTTCAACGCTTTCAACTTCCGAAAGCGGCACCGGAGATGCGCCCTTGAACTTGAAAAGCCCGCGCAGAGTGCAGAGCTTTTGCGCTTGGTTATTTATTAGCGAAGAATATTCAAGATAGGCGTTCTTATCGTTGTTTCTGACGGCTCTTTGCAAAAGAGAAATCGTCTGCGGAGTCCAGAGATGGTTTTCGCCGCCGCGCCTGAACTTGTACTTGCCGAAATTGTCCAAAAGCTCCTCTTCTCCGATTTTCGGATAGAATGCGCCATGGTATCTTTCGAGGGCTTCATGCGCGACTTCCGCAATTCCTATCCCGCCGATTCGGGAAGATGTCGCTTCAAAATACTTGTCGATAAATTCCTTGGAAAGCCCGACCGCCTCAAAAATTTGCGCCTGACGGTAGCTTCTCAAAGTGGAAATGCCCATCTTGGACATTATCTTCAAAAGCCCCTTCTTTATCGCCTCGATATAATTTTCAACTGCTCTTGCGCCGTCAATGCCTTCAAGGATTCCGCCTTCCGACATATCCGCAATGGTTTCGATTGCAAGATACGGGTTTATGGCTGTCGCACCGTATCCCAAAAGAAGCGCGAAGTGCATTATTTCCCGCGCTTCCCCTGTTTCGGCGACAATGCCCGCGGCATACCTCAAACTCTTTCTGACAAGCCTCAAATTTACCGCCGAAACCGCCAAAAGCATCGGGATTGGCGCATAGCCGTAAGACAAGTTCTTGTCGCTTAAAATAATCACGGTCTTCCCTTCGCGCACAAGCTTTTCTGCTTCGTCGCACAAGCTTTCAAGCGCGCTTGCAAGCCCCTTTTCCCCCGACTGCGCCGAGAACTGCGCCTTTATCGTCGCCGACTGGAAAGTCGGGATTTTGGAGGAGCGTATGCAGGCGATGTCGTGGTTTGTGAGTATGGGGCACGGCAACTTCAAAAGGTGCGCAAGGCGCGGCGTTTCGACAAGGGAATTGCCGCAGTTGCCGATATACGTCATAAGGCTCATCACAAGCTTTTCCCTAATCGGGTCTATCGGCGGATTTGTGACCTGCGCAAAAAGCTGCTTGAAATAGTCGTAAAGAAGCTGGGGCTTTTCCGAAAGCACGGACAAGGCGGCGTCGTTGCCCATAGAGCCTATCGGCTCTTTTGCGTCGAGTGCCATCGGCTTTAAAATGAGGTCGATGTCTTCGCGCGAATAGCCGAACATTTTTTGGCGCAAAATCAAGTCGGCCCCCACGGACGGAGTGTCGGAAGATTCAAAAATGCCCGGGAGGGTTATCCTGTTTTCCTGAACCCAGCGGCGGTACGGCTTTGCGCGGGCAAGAATTGTCTTGATTTCCGTATCGCGCATGATGCGGTGTTTTTGGGTGTCGATATAAATAATTTCACCCGGGCGAAGCCTGCCCTTGTTCGCGATTTCGGAGGCGGGTATATCCAAAACGCCTGTTTCGGAAGCGAGAACAAACAAGCCGCTTTTTGTTATTGCGTACCTTGCGGGGCGCAAACCGTTGCGGTCGAGAAGCGCGCCTGCCGTTATGCCGTTTGTGAAAGCCAGCGCGGCGGGCCCGTCCCAAGGCTCGCTTACGCCCGAATGGTACTCGAAAAATCCCTGAATGTCCTTGCTTATGTGGAAGCTCTTTCCCCATGCCTGCGGAACTAGCATAAGCATTGTGTGGGCAAGACCCCTGCCCGCTTCGTGGTAAAATTCGACAGCGTTGTCAAGGCTTGCGGAGTCGCTTTGGCGCGGGCGGATTATCGGCAACAGCTTCTTGATTTCCCCGCCGAAAAGCGGGCTTTCAAAATGCTCCTCGCGCATACGCATCTGGTTTATGTTGCCGCGCAGGGTATTGATTTCCCCGTTATGCGCCAGATACCTGAAAGGCTGGGCAAGCGGCCATGAAGGAAACGTGTTTGTGGAATAACGCTGGTGGATTAACGCTATCGCGCTCTCAAAATTTTCGTCGCTCAAATCGGGATAGAATTTCTTTAACTGTGGAGCGTTCAAAAGCCCCTTGTAAACAATGGTGCGAGAAGAAAGAGAGCATATATAAAAATCGTCGCGCACTCCGAGTTCCGATTCCGCGCGGTTTTCAATCACCCTGCGCAAGAGATACAAGGCGCGTTCAAGCTCTTCCTGCAAAAGCCCCTTGTTCGAGAAAAAGAACTGTTCTATGCGCGGGCAGGTTTCAAGCGCAAGCCCGCCTATTGCGGACTTGTCGGGGTTTACATCTCTGCTTCCCAAAACCTCAAAGCCTTCCGCATGCGCGCATTGCCTTATTATATCCCTGCACTTTTCGGCGTCGGATTCTTCTTGCGGAAGAAAAGCCATCATCACGGCGTATTCACCCGCGTTCGGAAGTTTGAAATTCAATGTTTTTCTGAAAAACCCGTCGGGAATCTGCGTAAGTATTCCCGCCCCGTCGCCCGTTTGCGAGTCCGCGCCGACTGCGCCGCGATGCAGGAGGCGGTCGAGGATTTTTATGCCGTCCAAAACTATTTTATGACTCGCCTTGCCGTTTATATCGACAATCATGCCGACGCCACAGGCGTCATGCTCGTTTTGGGGATCATACAACCCTTGTTGTTGTGGATAATTAGTTTTCATTGCTCTTTGCATATTTTGAAAGTTTCTACTTTTTTGTAGCAGATTTTATGCCAACTTTTAAAAAAATACAAAATTTTACACGCAACATATTGAAAACAAACGTCTTGCAGACATACATTTTTGTGCATTTTGGATTTGGGCAATCAATACAAAAACGCAACCGACAAATTTGTCAGTACCAAAAATGAAAAAACTACAAATTTGTTTGTGCCAAGGAATACATTTTTGCAACAAATTGATTTTTGTATTTCTGAAAAAATTTTTTCAAAAATTAAAAAATCTTGTGTTTATAAAGGGCGGGCAACGCCGATTTTTGGCAATTTTACAAATTTTAAATACATAATTGCAGTTATTGGTACGGTTTGTGCTACAAAAAGTTATCAACCCTGTAAAAAGAGATGAAACTAATAATAGCATACATCAAGCCCGAACAGCTTGGCGACGTAAAGGAAGAACTCGTCAAGAGCGAAGTGTTCAGGCTCTCCGTAACTAACGCTCTCGGCTGCGGAAGGCAGAAGGGATACAGCGAAAATTACCGCGGAAGCGAAAGGGAAGTAAATCTTCTCAAAAAAGTCCGCCTTGAAATCGCAGTAAACGACGAGTTCCTCGATCAAACGGTTGACGCCATCATAAAAGGGGCGAAAACCGACCACATAGGAGACGGAAAAATTTTCATATTAAACATCGAAGAATGTATTCGCGTAAGAACAAGGGAAACGGGACGCGATGCAATCGGTTAACATTTAACGGAAAAACAAAATGAACTTAAAGTATTTATTGTCATTCCTTGCACTTGTTGCGGCAAGCAGCGTCGAAGCGGCGGAAGAAACTGCAAAGGTGTCGGAGGAAATGTTCACAATCAACAATCTCTGGATTTTGCTTGGCGCAATTCTGGTTTTTTCAATGCACCCGGGATTTGCGCTTGTTGAAACAGGCTTGTGCCGCGCAAAAAACAGCGTAAACATTCTGGCAAAAAACATGATAACCGTCGCAATCGGGCTTTTGACCTATTCGATTATCGGGTTCAGCCTGATGTATCCTGGCGAATCTTGGACGCTCGGCAAGGTCTTGGGCTTTTCGGGATTTGGGATTTCAAGCCCCGAAGGCATATCGGGCGCGATTGCCTATAACGGCGGCAAATACGGCTACTGGACAGACTTTATCTTCCAGGGAATGTTCGCCGCGACTTGCGTTACGATTGTTTCGGGCGCGGTTGCAGAAAGAATCAAGTTTGGCGCATACCTGATATTTGCAGTGATTTACGCAAGCTTGGCATATACAATCATAGGCTCGTGGGGCTGGGGCGGCGGCTGGCTTTCAAGCATAGGCTTCTATGACTTGGCAGGCTCGACTTTCGTGCATTCTGTCGGCGGCTGGGCGGCTCTGATGGGCGCAATGCTTCTCGGACCCAGAATCGGAAAGTATGTAAACGGCCATTCAAAGGCGATGCCCGGCAGCAACTTGGGCTTTGCAACGCTCGGCGTGTTCCTGCTCTGGTTCGGATGGTTCGGATTTAACGGAGCTTCGGTTTTCTCGGCAGACCCTGTCATGGTTGCGTATGTGTTCACAACAACTTCGCTTTCAGCTGCGGCAGGCTTGGTTGCGGCAATGATCGCATCTTGGGCAGTGCAGAAGAAGCCCGACCTTTCAATGATGCTTAACGGTTGCCTTGCGGGGCTGGTAGGCATTACGGCGGGCGCGGACTGCGTGTCAATCCCCTCTTCCTGCATAATCGGTATAGTATCGGGCGTGGTTGTTGTGTTCAGCGTTTACTTCTTTGACAGAATCCGCATAGACGACCCTGTCGGCGCGCTTTCAGTGCACTTGGTTTGCGGCGTATGGGGAACATTGGCAGTCGGTATATTCTCGCCTGACCACGCTCTCCTTCCGCAGGTAATCGGCGTGGTTGCGGTTGCGGCGGCAAGCCTTTCTTCAAGCTTCATAATATTCTACGCAATCAAGAAGACCATAGGTTTGAGAGTAAGCAAGAACGAAGAATTGAAGGGGCTTGACATCTCCGAACACGCAATGGAAGCCTACAACGGATTTCAGATTTTCATTAACGAATAACTTTTAGAGAAGGAAAAAATATGAACGCAAGAAGAATTGCAATGGCGGAGATTGCCGACACCAATACTCCAGAAATAGAAGAAGGCGGCAACTTCATCGAAGAATTCGGCTGCGACGTATTCGGCATCAACACGATGTCCGAATACCTCCCCAAGCCCGTATTCAAGAAGCTGCGCGAAACAATGGAGACGGGCAAGGCTCTCGACTCCTCCATATCCGACGATGTCGCCCACGCAATGAAAACGTGGGCGATGGAACGCGGCGCAACCCACTACACCCACTGGTTTATGCCTCTTACGGGCGCGACTGCCGAAAAGCACGATTCTTTCCTCGAAACATGCGCAAACGGCAATGTAATCGCAAGATTTTCAGGCAAGAACCTGATTATGGGCGAACCCGACGCGTCAAGCTTCCCCTCGGGGGGCTTGCGCTCGACTGCGGAAGCGCGCGGCTACACCGCATGGGACCCATCGTCCCCCGCTTTCATAAAGAGGGCAAACGGCGTCGCAACCCTCTACATTCCGACGGCTTTCTGTTCGTACACGGGAGAAGTTCTCGACAAGAAAACCCCTCTCTTGCGCTCGATGCAAGTTTTGAGCGCGCAGGCAAAAAGGCTTTTGAAGTGCTTTGACAAGGACTTTGAAGGCGGAGCAAAAGTTACGTTAGGTGCGGAACAAGAATACTTCTTGATTGACAGAAGATTTTATGTGCAACGCCCGGACTTGATGCAAACCGGCAGAACTTTGTTCGGCGCGCCCCCGCAACGCCACCAACAGCTTGAAGACCACTATTTCGGCGCAATCAAGCCGCGCATTCTCGCATTCATGGCGGATCTCGACCGCGAGCTTTGGAGGCTCGGCATTCCCGCAAAGACGCGCCACAACGAAGTCGCGCCCGCGCAGTTTGAAGTTGCGCCGATTTTTGAGGAAGTCAATTTGGCAGTCGACCACAACATGCTGATAATGGACGCCTTGAAGCGCATTGCCGAAAAGCACAATTTCGCATGCCTCCTGCACGAAAAGCCTTTCGCGGGCGTAAACGGCTCGGGCAAGCACAACAACTGGTCCATATCGGTGGGCGACATCAACCTGCTAAATCCCGGCAACGACCCGCACCAAAACGCGATATTTTTGACGTCCCTTTGCGCGGTAATCCAAGCTGTTGACAAGCACGCGGATCTCCTGCGCTCGGCAATCGCGGGGGCGGGCAACGACCACCGACTCGGCGCAAACGAAGCTCCGCCCGCCATCATTTCGATGTACCTTGGCGAACAGCTCGCAGACATCGTCGAGCAAATCGAAAAAGGTCAGGCAAAGACAAGCAAGCACGGCAAGACAATCAAAATCGGCGCGGACATTCTTCCCGAGCTCCCCTGCGACGCGACAGACAGAAACCGCACAAGCCCGTTCGCGTTCACAGGCAACAAGTTCGAGTTCCGCGCGGCAGGCTCATCGCAATCCTGCGCAAGCCCGAACATTGTCCTCAACACCGCAGTTGCAGAAGCCTTCGACGAAATCGCAACCGCGCTTGAAAATCTGCCAAAGAATGCCGATTTCCACGCGGAATTGCAAAAGATGCTTTCTTCCATCATAAAGAAGCACAAGAAAATCATATTCAACGGCAACAACTACGGCGATGAATGGAAGAAGGAAGCGGCAAAGCGCGGACTGCCGAATTTGCGCACGACTCCCGAAGCCATAAAGCCGCTCACCGACGCAAAGAACATCGCGCTCTTTGAAAAGTACGGCGTCTTTAACCGTGCTGAAATGCTTTCGCGCCACGAAATCTTCCTCGAAGAATACGAACGCAAAATCGGCATTGAAGCGGGACTTTCATTAAAGCTTGCGCGCACCCACATAATACCTGCGGTTGCGGCGTATTTGAAGGAGCTTGGCGGCGCGCTTGAAACGGAAAAAATGTTGGGAGGCGCAAAGAAGTCGAAGGCGGCGGCGTACGCTGCAAAAATTTCCGCACGCTTAAATTCCCTCATAGAAATTTCCGACAATCTCGAAGCGCAAATCAAGAAGGCTGAAAAGCTGCCGAAGATTATCGAAACAATGGCGGAATTGCGCAAAGTTGCCGATGAAGTCGAAGGCGAAGTAAGCAACGAACTTTGGACGCTTCCAAAGTATTGCGAAATGCTTTTCGTTTATTAAACCAAATCCCGATTTTAAAAAAAATGGACTTTTTACAAAATCTGTTTGCTGAAAGAATCGGAGGCGTCAACTACGGCAAAGCGACCGAAATTTACAAGTTTGAAAAAATCAAGCGCGCAAAGAGGTCCGCAATGCTCGCCCACCCCGATGTCGAGCTAATCGACATGGGGGTCGGCGAACCCGACGCCATGGCATTCAAGGAGGTTGTTGACGCCCTTTGCGAGGCGGCAAAAAAGCCGTCAAACAGGGGCTATGCCGACAATGGCGGCATTCTATTTAAAACCGCCGTCAAAAACTACATGAAAAGCGTTTTCAATGTGGAGCTTGACGCGGAAAGGGAAATCGTCCACTCCATCGGCTCAAAAGCGGCTCTGTCAATTCTGCCAAGTTGCTTCATAAATCCGAAGGACGTCGTTATAATGACAGTCCCGGGCTATCCCATTTTCGGCACGCACGCAAAATATCTGGGGGGAGAAGTGTTCAATCTCAAACTTCTGCCCGAAAACAATTTTCTGCCAAAGCTAAGCGATATTCCAAGCGATGTATTAAAGCGCGCAAAAGTGTTCGTCATAAATTATCCGAACAATCCCACAGGCGCAAGCGCGACTGAAAGCTTTTACCGCGAACTTGTGGATTTCGCAAAGAAAAACGAGATTATAATTATTTCGGACGCGGCATACTCTTCGCTTGCGTTTGACGAAAAGCCACTTTCAATACTGCAAATCAAAGGCGCAAAAGATGTCGCCTTAGAGCTACACTCGCTCTCCAAAAGCCACAACATGACAGGCTGGAGAATCGGCTGGGTATGCGGAAATCCCCTCCTTGTAAAGGCTTATGCCGACGTCAAAGACAACACCGATTCGGGACAGTTTCTGGCAATTCAGGAAGCCGCCACAACGGCTCTTGGCAATCCCGACATCACAAGGCAAATCGCAAAAAAATACTCGCGGAGAATGGATATTTTAATATCCGCCCTGTCCGAACTCGGCTTCGATGCAAAAAAGCCGAAAGCGGGATTTTTCCTGTATTTCAAAGCCCCGAAAGCCGCGGTTTCAAAAAGCGGAACAGTGAGGGAATTTAAAAATGCCGAAGATTTTTCAGAATGGCTCATAACCGAAAACCTGATAAGCTCCGTGCCGTGGGACGACGCGGGCGCACATGTCAGGTTCTCAGTGACATTCTCCGCACCAACGCCCGAGGACGAAATTAAAATCGTAAACGAAATCAAAAACAGACTAAAAGAATACACCTTTCAAATATGAAATTTTCAAAGTACCACGCGCTCGGCAACGACTATTTGGTCTTGGATCCGAACGACTGCCCAAACGTCCCTTCAAACGAAGACATTGTTAAGATATGCCACCGTAACTTCGGCTTGGGAAGCGACGGCATTTTGTTCGGACCTGAAAAGAGCGAAGTTGCCGATTTCAAACTTAGAATTTTCAACCCCGACGCAAGCGAAGCCGAAAAAAGCGGCAACGGGCTCCGCATTTTTTCGCGCTATCTCTTCGACACAAAAAAAGTCGAAGAAAACCGCGAATTTACGGTGGAGACGCTCGGAGGCGTGGTGAAGTCCACGGTTTTAAAGAGCGGCAATTTCATAAAAGTCGAAATGGGCAAAGTAAGCTTCGACTGCAAAAAAATTCCCGTTCTCAAAGACTGCGAAGAAGCAGTGAACTGCGATGTCGAAATAAACGGCAAAACCTACAAATTCTGCGCCGCCACAATCGGCAATCCACACTGCGTACTGCCGATGGAAAAAGCGACCCCGCAAATCGCCCATACACTCGGACCGATTTTGGAAAATATGACTTCGCTCTTCCCCAACAGGACAAACGTCCAGTTTTTGGAAGTAATCGACCGCCAAAACATAAAAATCGAAATTTGGGAGCGCGGCGCAGGCTATACCCTCGCCTCAGGTTCAAGTTCGAGCGCGGCGGCGGCAGTCGCCAGAAAACTGGGGCTTGCAGATGAAAAAATCACCGTGCATATGCCGGGTGGCGAAATTTTCATAGAAATTGCGCCTGATTTTTCCATCACCATGAGCGGAAACGTTGTAAAAGTCGGCGTTTACGAGATGTCAAACGACGTGATTTTGCAAAAATTACCCCAATGAACGGACGCAACACAAAAAAAAGCTTGCCAAGCATTGCCCATAAATGATTTAAAAAATTCCCCGTTATGAAGTATATTTTTATCACCGGCGGCGTTGTATCGTCTTTGGGCAAGGGGTTGACATCTGCGGCTCTCGGAGCACTTCTCGAAACCCGCGATTTGCGGGTTAAAATACAAAAGTTCGACCCATATTTGAATGTTGACCCCGGAACGATGAGCCCGTTCCAGCACGGCGAAGTTTACGTTCTCGATGACGGGGCGGAAACCGACCTCGATTTGGGGCATTACGAAAGATTTACCCATTCGCCGCTTTCCCGTGCAAACAACCTTACGTCGGGAAGGGTTTTTGAAACCATAATACAGCGCGAAAGGCGCGGGGAATTCCAGGGAAAAACGGTGCAAATCATTCCCCATGTCACAAATGAAATCAAACGCCACATTTACGCCGATGAAAACGAAGCAGATGTGGTAATCACCGAAATCGGCGGTACGGTCGGAGACATCGAAAGCCTGCCGTTTTTGGAAGCTCTGCGCCAGTTTTCGCTTGAAGTCGGCAAAGAAAACACGCTCTTTATCCATGTCACGCTCCTGCCCTATTTAAAGGCGGCAGGAGAGCTTAAAACGAAACCCTCCCAGCAGAGCGTCGCAAAACTGCGCGAAATCGGCATACAGCCCGACATCCTCGTATGCCGCACAGAACACCCGATGGACGAAGGCATGCGCCAAAAGCTTTCAATGTTCTGCAACGTCGAGCCCAAGGCGGTCATCGAAGAAGCCGACGTAAAGCATTCCATATACGAACTTCCGCTCACATTGTCGGAAGAAGGCATGGATGAACTCGTCGCGCAAAAGCTCGGCTTAAAATCAAAACCAAGCGACATGTCAGGTTGGCGCGAAATCGCACGCAAGCTCATACAGCCTTCCGTAGGCGAATGCCGCATTGCGGTCGTCGGCAAATACATCAATTTGCAAGACGCCTATAAATCCATTTACGAAGCCCTGACGCACGCGGGCATAGGCAACGACTGCAAAGTGAAAATCATCCGCGTCGATTCCGAAAACATCGAAAAATTCGGGGCAAAAAAATATTTGGAAGACGTTGACGGAATATTGATACCGGGAGGCTTCGGAAACCGCGGCATAGAAGGGAAAATCGCCGCGGCAAAGTTCGCGAGGGAAAACGGAGTGCCATACTTCGGAATTTGCCTCGGAATGCAAATACTTGTAATAGAATACGCGCGCAACGTACTCGGATTTTCAGACGCAAACAGCCTCGAATTTAATGCCGAAACAAAACATCCCGTGATAAAAATAATGGACGACCAAATCGGCGTCGATTTGGGGGCGACAATGCGGCTCGGAGCGTACGAATGCTCCCTTGCGGAAGGCTCAAAGGCGCATGCGGCATACAATGCCGAAACAATAAGCGAACGCCACCGCCACCGCTACGAATTCAACAACGACTACCGCGATGCCCTTCAAAACGCGGGACTTGAAATTGCGGGAATAAACCCCAAGCGCAACCTCGTGGAAATAGTCGAAGTTAAGGGGCACCCGTGGATGCTCGGGGCGCAATTCCACCCCGAATTCAAGTCAAAGCCGTCCCGCCCGCATCCGCTTTTCTGCGCCTTCATAAAAAACGCGCTTAAAAGAAGCAAAAATTCGCAAAAATAAAAGCGGTTTAAACACAAAGCTCTTTAAAATGCCTTCGGAAAATTTCGCAAGAAACCATCTGATAAGGAATAAAGAAATCGAAAAAAAATATTTGCAAAAAAATATTTTTTTATTTGACAAATCGATAAAAAAAAGCCTTAATGGCATCTTAATTTTTTAACGGTGCTCGGTAGCTCAGCGGTAGAGCAGGTGACTGTTAATCACTTGGTCGCTGGTTCGATCCCAGCCCGAGCAGCCAGTTAAAAAAACAGCCGTATTTCTTTTTTAGAATTGCGGCTGTTTTTTTTTGGGGGGGGGCAATCCGAAAAGTTGTGGTATAGTAATTTTGAAGAAATATAAGTTTGCGTTCAAACCGCCTGCCCGCAAAAATTAAAAATCCGAACTGACAGCATTTCCTTTCCGCATCTCCGCTTTTTTTGCGCCGACACCATTTTCGTTGTTTCTCTCCACATAAGCACAGTTTGGCAAAACATCGGGCAAATTTCGCACAAAACCGTTTTCATTCCATTACAATCCGCAATTTGTGGCAATACATCAAAATACGCCGCCCCCCCCGCCAATGAAAAATCAGTTTTTATTTGCGGATTTTTCCGCGAGAATTTCGTTTGCCAGCCTTGATATGTTGTCGTTTGCAATGCTTGACATCGGGTATATTTTTGAGGCGCGCACATAGCTTAGCAACGCTTCCCATTTATCCCCTTTCGCGTCGGCTTCCGCCGCTTGCGTCAGCACTGCCGCAAGCGAAGACGCCTTTACGGTAAAATCGCTACGCAATCTGGAAAGCTCCGCGTCTTCCGGAAACTTTTTATAAACTTTCTCCAAAATCTCCCAAGCCGCATAATTATTGTGCAGGCGCGAAAGCTCTTTTGCCTGCGCCATTGAAGTTTCTATCGCTTCCATCCGCTTCATAATTTCAAGAAATTCTCCGTTGCGGGCGGAATCCATTGCAAGAGCTGCGGCAAATCTAAACCTGTCGTTGAATATTCCGCGATAGTCTTTTTGAGCCAAAAGCCTGTCGAAATCAAGCGTTGCCACATCTTTTAAATCTATTTTTCCAAGCATCGTCTTTAAAAATTCCTGAATTTTCGGATTGGTCGGCCAAAACTCCACCGCTTCCTGCAATGCGGCATCAACACCCTGCCTATTGCCTGTCTGCGCGGCTACCAAGGCTTTCTGCAAAGCCAAATCGCTGAGCTGTTTCGATGTTTGAATAAAAGCCTCTATCTGCCCCGAATCGAAATCCGAAACGTAATTTGACATATCCTTCAAAATGCTTTCCGCGCGCTCGACATGCTTTACCTTTACTGCGTTCACAAGCTTGTCGGCGTCGCGCATATAGCGCAGAATTTCTCGCTTCTTTTCTGCGGGAAACATTTTTACCTCTGCAAGGTTTTCGCCTATGAAAAATGCCTCCATGAGACGCTGGGCGGCGGAGTGGATTTCTCCTTTTGAGACCAAATAGTCCGCCGCCTTGACGCTTTCGAGCGTATCGCTCACCGCCTCTTTGCAAAGAGCATCAATCGTGGAGGTCGTAAGTTTTATGTCCGCCCCGCCGAACACCTGGGTTTTGATTGAGTCAAGCCCGTCAAGCTTTGCGTCTTCCGCCTCGAACAAATACCTGTAAAAGTCGTTGGCTATCATTGCGTGATAATACCTGCGCTGGACAAAAAACTGGATTATCAGGCTCTGGAAATCCATCTTTTGGCTGACTCTGGAAGAAACTTCATAACTTTTGTTTTCCTCGATTTTCTTCTCGGTTTCCATGAGGCGTTTTTTCAGAGGATCCAATTCAAATTCGCGCGTTGGCGGAGGAGTGGCTTTATTGTCGCGCATGACGTCTATAAATTCGCGCCTGTCGCGCGTCTGGATTGTTATCATCGAGCTTTCGCGCCTTGCCCTGTCCCTCTCCAAGCGTTCGTTTTCCTTTAAAAGAGACTCTGTTTTGCGCGTTGTTTGCCAAAAATTTATGACCTTGTCGGCGATTGTCCTGCAAAGCTGGTTGTCAATGGCGTAATCCTGGGCTTTAAAGAGCATCTTCCAAGCGTCTATGGTGCGGGCAGTGACACTGCCTCCGCCCTTGCCCAAAAGACGCTGGTTGATGTCAACCAAAAGCTTGTTGTATTCCCTCTCCTCGTCGCTATAATCGACGGGAGTGCTCAAATATTTTTCAAATCTCGCCCTTAAAAGCTTTGCCTGCGCATCGTCTATCTTTTTGCCCGTAATATCTTTCAAGTCTGAATGCGAATTTAATGCGGATAAAATTTCGCCGCTTTGAAGTAATCCTGAATTTCCCAAGCCAAACGGCATATTGCCAATAGGATTTTGCCCTGCGGAAGGCTCTTTTTCAGAAACTTTGGAAGTGGAATTAGGCAAGGGCTGCGCCGAATTTTCATTTCCGATTTCGGCAGAACCATGCGTTTTTTTCTCTTCCATTTGCGTTCCGTCCTGCGCGAAAGCATGCGCGGCAAATACAAAACAAAGCATCAATACAAATTTTTTCATAGCTTTTCAAACGAAGTTAAAGTTAACGAGCCGTCATTGGAAATTTTCACGCAAAACACGTACCGCTGGCCCGCCATCGGATTAAAATTTTTTATGCCCGACGGAACAAAAACGGGAAGTTTTTCGCTGCCGTCAAGATTGTTCACAAGCAATATTCTTCCCGCACTGTCGTCATACGCAAGCTGCAAATCTATCTGCGCGCTAATCCTGTAAGCGTTGCCCGCAAAACTTTTCGGATTTTCAATATATTCCCGAACAGGGAAGCTTACGGAAGCATTCAAAGAGCTTCTTTGCATCTCAGCCACAACCACGAACACCACGGCTATCAAAAATACGGCGGCGCAACCAATTATTAAGTTTCTTTTCATATCAAATTTTACAAATCTTTTATCATAAAATATAAAAATAACAAATGCGTGTCAAACACTTTTCATTATTTACTCTTATTTTTTATTCTGCTTTTCGAATTATTAAAATTGAACCGCGGATTAAACATAAGCACCGTTAAAATCAACGCCGCCAAAGACAAATCCCTAAATATTACGCCCCAATAGCCGCCCCGTTTTCCTTCGCCGGCAAAACACCCGCATGAAATATCCAAGCCGCGTAAAGAGGCGGACAAAACCGCAGCGATAAATACGGCAAGCAGAATTGCCATAATAATTCCCGACGGCAACAAAAACCTCCCGGTTAAAAACATCGCCCCGCACAACAATTCAAGGACAGGCAAAAAATATGCCATAACAACGGATAAATCTCCGCTTAGAATTTGATAGTTTAATATTGACGCATAAAACTCGTCGGGGCGCGCAATTTTCCCCAGTGCCGCATAAATAAAAGTTCCCGACACGGCAAGGCGGATTGCAAGCAGAACTAATTTTTTGATTTTTTCCATTCCGTCCAGTCTCCCTTTAAAACAAATACATTTTGCATTCCGCACTCTTTTTTTAGCCTTTCTGCAACTATCCTGCTTGAATTGCATTTGCCAATGTTGCAATAAACCAATATTGAGCTTTCCGATGTCCACTTGCCCAAAAAATCCCCAAGCCTGCTATCAAACTGCGACTCAGGCAAATTAAACGCGCCTTTGATATGCCCTCTCTCATAATCCGCCGCGCTTCTCGCATCGACCACCAATACGGGCGGCTTTATTTTATGCAAGTCAGGCAGCGAAATTTCCCCGATTTGTGACGCCAAATTCGGACGGTTCGGATTAAGCGCGAAATTTGCGGCGCCAAACGCAAAAGACGCAGCCGCAATAAATGCAATGTCAAGAAATGCGCGCATATCAAAAACAGCCTGTCCAGTTCGGAATGAAGTCTGAAACTCCGTCTAAGATTTTGACTTTTACATTTCCGTTGCAAGAAGCAATGCGTTCCCATTCGCGGCGATTTCGCCAATCAGAGAAAGCCCCCAGATAAACATAAACATTGCTTTGCATTTTATCAAAACCGTCGGACGCCTTGGGGTTCAGCAACACCTTGCGTTTTGCCTTCGCACTTTCAATCTGCTCAAATCCAATATCTCCGCAAAACAGAGCGCATTCCAATTCGCCAATGTTTTTTACTCTATCCGAAACAAATGCGCCGACATCTTTTTCTTTGCAGAATTTCAAAAGCTCTCCCCCGAAATGTACACCCAAAACCTGTTCGGACGGCGCGTACAGGGCATATTTCACATTGCTTTTATTTCCGCAATAAACATCTCCGTTTTTAATGAAATCAAGCCCGCCGCCCATTGCGGCAGAAAGCGACACCAAGTAAACGAAAGCCAAAACCGCAAATCCTGAAATGAGAAAAACAAACGTAAAACGCTTTTTGAAAATACTACGATAGTTTGCAGACATTCCCGCAACCAACATAAAAAACGGAATTATCCACAACACCCAGTAATTCATTACATTGCTAAAAGACGCACATATTCCATAGCACATCCATGTAGCAAAAGCCGCCGCCGAAATCGGATTTTTATCATACGGGAAAAGCGCAGTTAAAACAAAACACCATAAAAATACATAGAATGCCACGGCAAAGAATCCATGCTTGCACATAAACTCCAAATGCGAATTTATCATCGACAAGTAAAAATTTCCGTCATCCGTATTTTGATACCATCGCATATAGGTTTCAACAGGGGAATTTTTCAGTCCGCTCGGAGCGTCGGACAGCATTTTTATTCCCGACAAATATATCTCCGCCCTGCAATTTGCCGACGAACTTTTGAGAGATGCCATATTGTAAACCCTGTCGGAAACATTGGAATTAAAGAAAGCCGCGCAAGCCAACAACCCCGCGGCGCACAATGAAATGATGCGCGCCCTGCCATAGCGTACTCTCGAAAAGGCGAAGAAAAACGCCATTGAAAAAACAAGAGCAACCAACGCTCCGCGCGACTGGGTCAAAAGCAAAAAATAAAACAAAATTAAAGACGCAAACAGCGAAAGCCAATAACCCGCCCGCTTGAACACTCCGACAAAAATCCAGCTTGCGACAATCGCGCAGGCAATAAACGCGGCGGTGCGGTTTGCGCTCGACACCCCGTATCCGAACCAGTCAAGCCGCTCAGCCAAAAACTGTCCAAACAATATTTTCACTTTTCCATAATCGCGCCCCAGGCTTTTGCAACGGGCTTTGTGGGAAGCGCAACCATATACTTTTTAGACGCCACTTTCTCAGACGCCTTTTCAAACGGATACGCAATCTGGTTCATGTAATCCCCCACATAAGTAGGGTGTTTCATCAAATAAAACTTGTCTATCGGCGGCTCTTTCCAATCGGGATTGGAGTAGTCCGGCATAAAATTTATCATATACTTGAAAAACTCAACGGATAGATTGTTTATTTGGGAGTTGGTCGAATGCCCCAAGTTTTCCCCCGCCTTGAATATCGCCGAATAGCCCAAATCAATTATCCTTTGGTAAAACCGCGTCGCGGCAGGATAGCCGTATTCCAATTCCCCAGTGCTCACGAGCCACACAATGCTTTTCGCGTTCGCAGTGGGCTTGTCGTAGCTTGAATTTACATGAATATGTATTCCCGAAAAATACTGCGGCTTGCGCAATGCAATGCGGTGCGCTATTTGTGCCCCTCCGCTGATTCCGTAAATCAAGGCGGAGTCTTTGGGAAGATTATGCCTGTTTAAGACGCGCCTAAACCCCTGCTCCCATTCGGAGAGCCTGTCGTTAAACATAAATTCATAATCCTTTGCGCGGGATTTTTCCATTTCGTCAGAGCTTGTGGAAGCCGAATATCCCCCGAAATTCGACCACGCAATTACCGCGAGATTGTTCTCGTCGGCAAATTTTATCAAATGCTTGTGCGGACTGCTTTTATAAGACACGTTGCGCTTTAATTTTTCGGAATCGCTCTCCCAAGTGCAAATTGCAAGAACACCGCGAACGGACGGAAGCTTCGCCTTTCTAAATTCGGCATCGCGTTCCTTCGTCCAAGCAGATGGCATCCTCGCAACAAAGACGATTTCCTTTAACTTTGAACGCTTGCGCAGTCGGACTTTGACGCCTTTGAGGCGGCATCGGTGGGCAATGCAAAAACAAATACGCGGTCGCTTTCCGCAAGAACGCCGTCCGCTTTCAAAAGCTGGAAGCAAAATAAAAGGAAAAATACTGCGGCAAGTTTTTTTAAAATCATCGCGACTGGATTTTCCTCCATTCTTCAAGCAATTCTTTTGTCCTGAAAGGGCATTGAAGCTCGGGTTGTTCCGAAAGCAGAAGCATATCGTTTTTTACGTTTGATACATCGGCATGCAAGTCCTCCACAGCTTCCTTTTCCCCGCGCCAGACTGCAATCTCCTCATCAAAAAACATCCTTACGAATTTTTCAAATTTCGCGCTGCGGTTATGCCCCGTATTTGATATGCTGACCCATATCCACGGGCGATTGCTTTTTCTGCCCTTGTAATAAAACGCAAACGACGGCTGCCACCTAAGCCCGTCCCTATCCCCACATGCGACGATTCCGCGCGCGCCTGCCGTTTTTGTGCCGTCTTTCGGATAGTCCCAAAACTGCGCGGAATAGGCGCACCACGCGACAATTCTATCAGGGCACCAGTCAACAAACCTGCTGACAAACTGCGCCCCGCCCGAAAATCCATAGAGAATTATCGGCAAATCTTTGCCGTAAACGCGTTTTATCTCGCGAAGCAAAGCCTGCCCCGACCCCTGGTCGGGCCAGTAATAGCCTTTTCTATTTTGATACAAATCTTCTTCGGTCGAAGAATAATTGAGAGCGATGACACCAAGATTGTTTCGTTTTGCAAAATCCATCCATGGCGATTCTTTCAAAAAGAATTCTCCGTTCATATTCATTCCGGGGGCAAGAACAAGAATTGCCGCCTCATTGGAGTTCGGCTTTGAGCATGAAAAATCGAAGTTGTCTTTTGCATGCAAAACCACCGTAAATGCAGCCAAGACAAAATATGCAATTATTATTTTCATTTCGTAAATCAACTACCGCAAAGCCAAACGCCATTTTTGACGATTGAAACATTCTGCTTCAATTCAGCCATGCAGAAAAGGCATCTCAAACAAGACAAAAAATAGCGCCCTTAAAATTTTACTATTCGCCAAGCTCTATCGACATACAGTCTCCGCCGGGATTGCCGCCGCAATTTGGCTCCCCTTCTTCGCATGGCTTGCAATCATCTGCCATCAACACTAATGGCGATAAAAACAGCCCCAATATCGACAATATTTTAAACAATGTATTTTTCATAAACTTAATCTCCTTGTAAAACACAAAACACATATTCTTTATATTGTCAATGACTTTTTATTTATTTTTTCAACAAATATAATAACAAAGACAATTTTGAAATATTGATTTTCGTTTTTTCTAATTCATGAAACATTCATTTTACCAACGCATGAAGCGCGATCGTCTTTATCTCGCCGTCTTTGCTTTTCAATTTTATGCTTATCAAATCCCTCATTGCCTCATTCGTCCGCAAAGGTTTTACTTTTATTAAATATTTACCGCCATTTTCCGCAACATTTACCGAAAATTTATTTTCGGAACATACTGCGCCGTCAAACTTCCAATCGGAATGCATTAGGGAAAGAATTACCGTTTTTTTCAACTTCTTCGGAATCAAGCCTCCAATAGACAAGACGGCTGCTAATTTCATATTCGTTTAATATTTTAATCTTTAATTGCAGCCTTATTTTCGACTGGGATATATCGTCCGTGCCGACAACTATTTCCTGTTCCTGCAAGCCTTGTTTGCCATATACATAAAAAACGCCTTTTATTTCACCGCTTTCCCCCGATTTATAAACTTTCTTTTCCAAAGAAGGAATGGTGCACGAACAAGTCGAATTTAAAGATTCTATTTTTACGGAAGACGCCCCTTCATTTTTAAATTTAAAGCAAAATTCATAAAATTCTTTTCCGCTTGGAATTTCGTCGCTTAAAATCGTTTTATAAAATTTTAGCTCTCCGTAAGAAAAGCCGTATAAAAATATAGCAATGATAAAAAAAATATATCTCATACCGCATCTTGATATAACATTTATTTGGCATTTTTAAGCCTGTTTTCTACTTTTTGATTTTGCGGAATTTTGACTTTCTGAATATCTAATGCGAACGGATCCTCTTTATAATTTTCAATCAGTTTTAGAATTTCATCTTTGGAAAAAACGAGCGGCTTGTTTACAAAACTCACACGGTTTTCAATCGAATTTTCAGTCATTTTTTCAAAATATATCTTCATTGAAACAGATTTTATCTGATCTATTTTCAAATCTTCAATTTCCTGATAAATTATATTAAAAACATATTGAGTTGCAAATTCCAATGGAATGGGATTTTCAATATTGCATTCAATAAAATTCGGACGCCTTAATGCCGATGATTCAGGCGAAAACATTTTAATGCACGAACGATCGTCCTCATAAAAAATAATCAAAGAAACCAAAAAACCGTTAATTAAGGAATTTTCGTTCAATTTGATGTTTTTCTTTTTTGATGCCGGAAAAATTTTTAACATCATCGGAGTTTTACCGATGGGCTTAGAAATATCTAATCTAAGTTCCGACATCTGCGAAAAAATCCCTTCAACATCGACTTCTTTTGCGAATGAAATTAAAGGCAAACAGCTAAAAAATACAAACGTCAAAATTAAAAGCCTCATATTATTTGGCATTTTTAAGTTTATTTTCTATTTTTTGGAAATCCAATTTTGGAGTACCCTTTGGTTTAAATTCCTCTTTTATTATTTTATCTTCCGAAATTGAAACAATCTGTTTGGCGATTTTTACGCCTAAGTCAGTTTTCAGTTTTGAAATTACACCATTTACTTTTTCGATTGCGCTTATAGGGCTTATATTGTTCCCGCAAAAGATATTCGATAAAATCTTTATATCTTCGACCAAAAGCATTTCGGAATACGTATAACTTAAAGGCTTAGGAAAGTTATCAACATTCACCCATTTTAAACAAACCGCATTTTGAGCCTCTGGCATCGAAATTTTATAAAAAGTATCTCGATTTATAAAATCAAACTCTTCGATCCCTTTTAGATTTTCCATATCTTCCGCTTTTATCTTCCCATTCTCTTCATACATGCTGTTTAACAACACAAGCCAAATGGAACTTTTCGCTATCAATATTGGCTGTCCTTTATCTACAGGACCAAAACACGTTTGATCTATTTTCAAAAAAATATTTGTTTTCAATTTTTCACAAAATGAAGTAATCACACTGATATTATTGTAGATAAAATAAGGTTCCCTAAGAAATTTTTTACATTTTGGATGGTAAAAAAAGCTTAACTGTTCGGGAGATAAATCTTTATCGCTCCTTGAATCTTTTAATGTAATTAAAGCGATTTTTGCCTTACTCTCCCCTAATAATGCATTGGCAAAATTTTTTGCAACCTGCTCTTCATCCGCATATGCATATGCGCCCAAAGACAAAACCATAAAACACAATAAAATAATTTTCTTCATAAGCATATATTTGAATTTCTTTTATCAAACCATCATAAAAAATACCTCATTTATCTTTTTATAATAAAAATCATTTTTTATCCCACAAGACATCGCTTTTTAAAAAGCGTTTCGCCCTATTTATAAGTCTTCTCTCTTTCAAATCAAATTTTCGGAAAGAAACACTTTTACCGTTTTCAAGAAATTCAACGACGACAGGAGCTTCTCTATTTAAAATAGCATTAAGTTCATTCAAAGAATATTCGCCGACAAACTTGCCATTCAACTTTGTTATGTTCAAATTGCTTTGTGGAACGTCTTTATTGCCCGAATACAAATATTTGCTCCAATCGGAATTTATATCAATAGATAGCGAATTTGCGTCCTTCTTGAAAACAAAACCGTATTCAGGATTTTTTCCGACATCATGCTCCAAATCATATTCTTCCACATAAGAAGGAGAAACATATTCTTTGGAATCTTTTGATTTTACAAATTCGGAGTTTGCGGACAATTCAAAATCTTTCGCCTTAAAATTAAATTCCTCTATCAAGAAATTTTTCGTTTTTATATGCAAATTTCCAATTCCGAGTTCAAAATTTTTTGACATCTCCTCATCCGAGATATTTGCAAAAAAAGAAATAACATCTTTTATTCTGTCTGAAAATATTTCCCGATCAAGAATCGAATAGTTTTGCGGAATTAAAATTTCTTCAGAAAGAGTTTCGTTCATCAATAACTGATAAATATTTGTAGGGAAACCAAACAACATCTTGGAAATATTAAATTTATTATTCCAAGTCATACCTAAAAAACCCATAAGAGTTTCAGGAAAAAGAATCTCATTGTTTATAACCAAACGCGTAAAGCCTTTTCCATTTGGATTATTTTTTAGCGGCAGAGTTTCGCCCGACACCAAAAGCCCATATTGATAAGAATAAATATATCGGGATTCTTCGTCGTTGTTTCTTTTCACCCAAATTTCCACTGTTTGAGATTCGGGCCAAACAAACATCGAAATCTCTGAAAAATCATTGGAAAATTTTTTCCTAAACACTGTTTTAGACAAGACAATTTCTTGACGCTCCAAAGCTTCAAAAATAGCCCTTGTTTGCAAATTATTTACAGGAATTCCAATCTCCTCCGCCTTGGAAAGATCTTGCGAGTACGCAAAAAAAGGCAGAACGAAACAAATCAAAAAACAGAATATCCTTAAGTTCATTTTATCAATCAATACATTTAGAATATTTACATTCATAATCAACAACCAATCCAGTATCTTTTTTCATATTAATCGCATATTTTGTGTAAAAGATGATACCCATTTCCAGTTTCGATTTTTAATAAATAACCATTTATTTTAATTTTATTAAATCTATAATATATTCTTTATACAATGTCAATATAACTTATCTATTTTTTCACAAACTTTATCGCTTTTTCAATGATTTTGAAAAGTCTTTTGAGGCTTCATTTATGTATTCAGAAAAACTTTTCCAATTATATTTAGATGCCAATTTTTCATATAGTTTCACAGTGCCGATATTCTTGGATAAACTTATTATTTCTTCCATGCTCGGCGGCGTTTTCTTAACAACAAAAAAGGAAGGGGCTTACGCGCGAACGCAAGCCCCATTTAACTACCTACCTATATAACTATCTACCTATGAAAAATTAAAACTATCATTGTTTTAACTAAACAGATACACTTGTCTCAAATTTTTAAACAAATGTAAATATTTTCAAATATTACAGTAATTTTTCCAACATTTATCATTTTACCGCCATTGATTTTAAATGTACGAACAAAGGCTTTAAATATAAGCTACCACATCTTTTTCAAATGCGGAGAAATCATCTGTATTAACACAGCGGCAAACAAATAAGAGATAGATGCGAATGCAAATATCAGCGTGTAATTGCCGTTTGCAGACTCCAAAACATAGCCGATGCTTTTTGACGCGGCAATGGAAGTCGCAGCCGCGCACATTGTGCCAAAGCCCGTGATTGTCGCAACGGAATTTTTTGGTGCAACATCGCTTATCAACGCGTAGAGATTTGCGAGAAATCCCTGATGGGACGCCCCTGCCAATCCCACTAAAAGAGCGGCTATAACCGCGCTTGAAGTATGCGGCGCAAAGAATACGGGGCAAACCAAAAACGCGCATATAAATAGCGACATCTTTCTCGAAAAATTCAAAGACTTGCCACGTTTCAAAAGGCTTGAAGAAATCCATCCGCCCCCCACGCTTCCGACACATGCCATTAAATAAATCAAAACCAAATACGGAGTCTGCTCGGCAATGGACAAATTAAATTGCCTGTTCAAAAAAGTCGGCATCCAAAACAGATAGAAAAACCAAACAGGAGACGCAATAGCAGTTCCCACGGCAAAAGCATAAATTTGGCGGCGTTTTAAAAGCTCCCAAAAAGAAATAGGTTTCTCCTCTTCGGATTTTTCAGGCTCTCCTGCATTTGAATTTATATGTTTGAGTTCGCCTTTTGTAATATACTTGGATTTTTCGGGCGCGGAATACAACAAAAGCCAAAACAATATCCAAACAATTCCCAAAACACCCAAGATAAAAAACGACATTCTCCACCCCAAAGCCCAAGCCAATACAGGCACGATGACAGGTGCTATAATCGCGCCGACATTGCTTCCTGAATTAAAAAAACCGTTTGCAAGCGCGACTTCGCTTCTTGGGAACCAAGTCGCAACAGAACGCACCGAAGCAGGAAAATTCCCGCTTTCAAACAAACCCAAACCCACTCTTGCAATCATAAATCCAATAGTGGCGGAAACCGTTATTCCAAAAATGTCAAATTCGCATACAAAAGCATGCGCCGCTGTCGCCAAGCTCCAAAAAAAAGCCACTATCGCCATTCCACGCCGCACTCCGATTTTGTCTATAAATATCCCCATCAAAACCGAGCCAACAGCATAGGCGAATTGAAAAACGGCAACTATGTTGGAGTAGTCGATTTCAGACCACCCGAAATCTCTTTCCAGCTGCGGCTTTAAAAGGGCGATTATTTGCCTGTCCATATAGTTTATCGCAGTTATTGTAAACAATAAGCCGCAAATGATCCATCTGAATTTGGGAATTTTCATTTTATATATTTGTTAATCAATGCATAAATAAACAATTCTCCGAAAAGTTTTAAAGTTTCTTCTCGCTTTACTGTAAAGCAAAGATTTGATACACAAGCAAAGAAAATCTTTTATATTTTTATTTTATCATGAAAAAATATATGAATGTTAAGGGGTTATTTATAGCGTTTTTTTTGTTTTCTGCTTCGGCAAGTTTTGCGGAAGAAATGAAGCTGTGGTACGCAACGCCGGCGCATGAATGGACGCAGGCTCTGCCGCTCGGCAACTCAAAACTCGGCGCAATGCTCTACGGTAATCCCGAAAGGGAGGAGCTTCAATTAAATGAAGAAACCGTTTGGGCGGGCGCGCCGCACAACAACGCAAAAGCAGGGGCGCACAAATATCTTTCAGAAGTCCGCAAGCTGATATTTGAAGGCAAGACAAGTGAAGCGGAAGCTCTCATAAACAGGGAGTTTAAAACTCCACAAAACGGAATGCCATACCAAACCATTGGCAGTCTTTTTATTGATTTTGAGGGTCAGGAAAACTACAAGGAATATTACAGGGAACTCGACATATCAAAAGCAATAGCCACGGTTTCCTACAAAATCGGGGAAACAACTTTCAAGCGCGAAGTTTTTGCCTCGCTTAAAGACGGCGTCATCATAATGAGAATTGAAGCCGACAAAAAGAACGCCTTAAACTTTTCTTTAAGCTACCAATGCCCTCTTGACGAAGTGTCGGTAAAAAATGAGAAAGACACTCTCATATTGAACGCAAAAGGTAAAGGGCACGAAGAAATAGAAGGCAAAGTCAAAGTTGAAACCAGAACTTTTGTAAAAATCGACGATGGAAAAATCGTTTCAGAAAACGGAAAGCTATCAGTATCCGGAGCGAAAACCGCAACCATATACATAAGTGCCGCCACAAATTTCAAAAACTTTCAAGACATTTCCGGCGACGAAAGCAAAAAGGCAAACGACATTCTGCAAGCGGCGATAAAAAAAGACTACCGCTTAGCAAAAGAAGAGCATATAGAACTTTACAAGTCGCAGTTTGACAGGGTAAAAATCAATCTCGGAAAAAGCGAAGAAAGCGGAAAAGAGACGCACGAACGGGTAAGGGATTTTGCAAAGACAAACGATAAGTCTTTGATTGCCCTAATGTTTCAATTCGGCAGATATTTAATGATAAGCTCGTCCCAAAAAGGCGGGCAGCCCGCCAATCTGCAAGGCATATGGAACAAGGATTTGATTGCCCCGTGGGACGGCAAGTACACAACAAACATAAATCTTGAAATGAACTATTGGCCCGCCGAAAACACCAATCTTTCGGAATGCGCCGAACCGCTTTTTGATTTCACAAAAGGCTTGGCTGTAAACGGGGCTAAAACCGCAAAAGAAATGTACGGTTGCAACGGCTGGGTACTGCACCACAACACGGATATTTGGCGTTCAACGGGAATTGTTGACCCCGCATATTTCGGGATGTGGGTCGGCGGAGGCGCGTGGATAAGCCAGCATTTATGGGAGCATTACTTGTTTACGGGAGACAAAAAATTCCTCGAAGAATATTATCCCGTTTTAAAAGGATGTGCCGATTTTTACATGGATTATCTTGTGGAAGATCCAAAATACAAATACATGCTAACCTGCCCGTCAAACTCTCCCGAACACTCCCCAATCGGCAAAACGTCAATCGTCGCGGGTCCTACAATCGACAACCAGCTCGTCTTTGACATTCTTTCAAACGTAAAAAATGCGACCATTATTCTGGGCAAAAACCCAAACTACGCAAAAAAGCTTGGCGACATGATAAAAAAACTTCCGCCGATGCAAATCGGAAGGCACAACCAGCTGCAAGAATGGCTTGAAGACGTTGACGACATTAAAAGCAACCATAGACACGTTTCGCATCTTTACGGGCTTTACCCCGGCAATCAAATATCTCCCTATCAAAATCCCGAACTTTTCCAAGCCGCAAAAAAATCTCTTGAATACAGGGGAGACGCGGCTACAGGTTGGTCCATCGGCTGGAAGATAAATCTCTGGGCAAGGCTCTTGGACGGAGACAGAGCAATGGATATCATAAAAATAATGCTCGTATTGGTCGAACCAAACAGCGACGGGCGCACATACCATAATCTTTTCGACGCCCACCCGCCATTCCAAATCGACGGCAATTTCGGCTTTACGGCTGGAATTGCCGAAATGCTGATGCAAAGCCACGACGGCGCATTGCACCTGCTCCCCGCACTGCCAAGCGACTGGGAAAACGGCAGTATTGAAGGATTAAAGGCGCGCGGAAATTTCACTGTTTCAATGGCTTGGGAAAACGGTGAATTAAAAGACGCTAAAATAACATCGCATATCGGGGGAAACCTTCGCCTGCGCTCCTACGTTCCGCTCAAAGGCAAGGGGTTAAAGCCCGCGCAAGGGGAAAACCCAAATCCGCTTTACAGGCGCGCAAACATAAATCCCGTAAAAATTTCAAAAGAAATAACTCCCGAAAAACCTACCCTAAAAAAAGTGTACGAATACGATTTGCAAACTTCCCCAAACAAAACGTATAAAATTTACAAGAAATAATATTTTCAAAAAAATGCGATTAAATATATTTTCAGCCCTGCTCTTTTTCGCCTGCTCCGCAACAATGCAAGCCCTGTCGGAACCGTTGCCCGACGAAGACGGTAGCCGCCTATGGCTTAGGGCAAATGTCAACCAAAATTCAAAAATTGATGAAAACATTGGCGACGATAGTATAAAAATCGCAAAGAAAGAACTTAACCGCCAATGGAAAGGTTCACCTGTAAAATTGCTCATTTCCCACCAAAAAGAATTGCAAAACGATGCATTCAGGATAAGTTTTTCAAAAAATTTCACATCCATAGAATCTGCAACTTCAGTCGGTATATTATATGGAACATATCATTTGTTGAGACTTCAAGAGCTTGGAGAGCTTTGCGGGAAAAAAACAATAAAAAGTGCGCCGTCATTCGATATCCGAATGCTAAATCATTGGGATAACCTCGATGGAAGCGTGGAGCGCGGATACGCGGGTAAATCAATTTGGAAATGGGAAGAACTGCCCGAAAAAATCTCTCCGCGATATGAAGAGTATGCGAGAGCAAACGCATCCATAGGAATCAATGCAATAGTCTTAAACAATGTAAACGCAAACCCTAAAATTCTTGACGGGGAATATTTGACAAAAGTAAAGGTGATTGCTGACATATTCAGACCTTACGGAATAAAAGTTTATCTTTCCGTAAATTTTGCATCGCCTCAAATATTGGGAAAGCTCAATACGTCTGATCCTGAAAATAATGCTGTTAAAATATGGTGGAAAAAAAAGTTTGATGAAATCTACAAACTTATCCCCGATTTCGGCGGAGTGCTTGTCAAGGCAAATTCGGAAGGGCAACCAGGCCCGCAGGATTTTGGAAGAACCCATGCGGACGGGGCAAATATGCTCGCGGAAATTTTAAAACCCCACAATGGAATAGTTTTTTGGAGAGCGTTTGTTTATGCCCCGGACACGCAAGACAGAGCAATGCAGGCATACAATGAATTTATGCCATTGGACGGCAAATTTGCCGACAATGTAATTTTACAAATAAAAAACGGCCCCATTGACTTTCAACCGAGAGAGCCTTTTAATCCGCTTTTCGGCGCGTTAAAAAAGACTTCTATGTGCGTGGAATTTCAGCTTACGCAAGAGTATTTGGGATTTTCAAACCACTTGGTATATCTTTCACCCCTGATTAAGGAATGTTTAAATTACGATACATTCGTGTGCGGACAAAATTCCACAATCGCAAAAACCACAAACGGTTCCTTGCGCAAAAATTCACCAACCGCTGTTTGTGCAGTCGCAAACATTGGAGAAGACAAGAATTGGACGGGACACCATTTTGCCCAAGCGAACTGGTATGCATTCGGAAGACTGTCTTGGAATTGCAATTTATCGTCCGATGAAATTGCGGAAGAATGGCTTAAACTGACGTTTTCAAACAATCCGGTTTTTCTCAAAAAAGCAAAAAGAATTATGATGATTTCCAGAGAAACAGCCGTAAATTACATGATGCCATTAGGGCTACACCATATTTTTGCCGAAGGTCACCATTACGGACCACAGCCATGGCACGACAAGGCAGAACGCATTGACTGGACTTCCACCTACTACCACAAAGCCTCAAAATACGGCATAGGGTTTGACAGGACTTCCAATGGGACAGGAGCTGTAAACCAATACAATTCCCCCCTTAAAGAATTGTACGAAAATCCAGATTTATGCCCCGATGAATATTTGCTTTTCTTTCACCATTTGCCGTGGAAATACACAATGAAAAACGGGGACACTCTTTGGAACAATTTGTGCAAAGCTTACGATTGCGGAGTAAAAAATGCAAGAATGTTTCAAGACATATGGAATTCTCTGCGCCCTTATATCGACAAAAGAAGATTTGAAGAAGTAAAAGCAAAATTTGAAATTCAAGCAAACGATGCCGTGTGGTGGAGAGATGCCTGTCTTCTCTACTTTCAAACATTTTCAGGATTGGAATTTCCCGAAGAAATTGAACGACCAACTCAAAAATTAGAAGATTTAAAAAATATAAAACTTAACTTAAAACATCACAACTAATATAAAAAAAACAGATTCTTTTACTAAAAAAAAAATCAATTTTTATGCGTTAAATAAAGAAACGCCGCCCGAGCTAACAGGCGGCGTTTTTTTGCACACGGAATTTTAGCGGCTATTTTTTTGCGGCATTGTTTTTTACCGATTCCATAATTTTTTCATATACAAATTTGCCTGTTGTAGGCTGCCAGTCCATATGCCTGTATTCGACTTCGCACAAAACATCCTTCTTTGACTTCACGTTGTTGTATGCTGCAAATGAAGACGTCGGCTCGCAAACATCGTCGGCAAAATTTATCGTAAAGTATGCGGGGCATTTTATGCGGGAAGCAAAATTCATGCAATCCACATATCTTGCCGCCTCCACTCTTTCTTTCGAGTAATTGCCGTTTGCATCCTTTTCCTTAACAAAGTGAGGCCAGCCAGTAGTCCTGCCAACTACAATGCCGCTATGGTCGCAAAGGGCGGGAATTGTAGCCACAACCAAAGAAACTTTGTCGTTATATAGCGCAGCTCCCGCAATGGACTGTCCTCCTCCTTGGCTTCCGCCCGTCAAAATCAAATTTTTGCCGTCCCATTGCGGAAGAGACATTGCAACGTCCATAGCCCTCATCAAGCGCATAAAGGCTTCCCTGAAAAATATGGTTTCGCGGGATTCGCTGTTTCGTGTTTCGTACCCCCACAACCCGTCGCTTTGCGCCTTTTCATAATAAGAGCGGGGCTTTCCATTCGGCAAGCCGTGCACATTGAAATCTAAGGCAATAAAACCCTCCTTAGCCCAATTATATCTTATTATCGAAGAATACACTCCCGCGCCTCTCGGAAAAACAATCGCAGGCAGACTTTTAGGCTTTGCGCCTTTTGGCATGGCAAGATACGCGCTCATCTTTCCGTTAAAAGTGTCGGCTTGGATATCGAAAACTTCAATATTCGGGTCTTCAGACTCAACGGGAGTCATTACGATGTTCATTGGAATTTTCTTTAAGATTTTTTTCTGCTCGTTCCAAAACTTGTCAAAATCTTTTGGAGCAGGCAGGCTCGGCTTGATTTTAAAAGGGTCGAAAGCCGCCCCCGCAAGCATGTCAACTTTCTTTTCCTTTTGATTTTCCGAAGGCGGAATTGAGACAAAAATTTTGCACTTCAAAAACCCGGGCTCGTTCAAAGTCGATGAAATTTCAAAAGAGCCGTTTTCATCTGTTTTTGCCTCGATTGGAATTCTTGGCGCAACCGAATCTTTTGATATTTCGCCTTTAAGTTCCAAACCTGCGGCAGGATTTCCGTTTTTCGTGGCTTTCAGGATAAAAGTCGCCTTTTCGCCTTGTTTGTATATGGCATCTGACTTTGTTGTTTTGATGCTTATTTCATAATCGCCCTCTTTTTTTGTTTCCGCAAAAGCGAGAACTCCAAAAAAGATTGCCAGTATTGACACTATATATTTTTTCATGATTATTTTTAGAACAAATTAGTTTGCGCTTGGACCGACATAAGTTTTTTTAAGACCGCCCCAATCTATCACTACGCGCTGAATCATTACGCCCGCATCCGCGCAAATAAAAGATATTGTATGCTTTCGCGACTTTTTTACGGGAATTTCCCGAACTTCTACTGCCCCGTTTTGCAAGACTTGGTCTTTCCACCTGCCTGAAAATTCCTTAAATTTATTTTCAAAAACAATCGGTTTGCCGCCGTCAACCGAAACGCCGAACTTCGTGCTTTTCCCATCGTGGACGGGAAAAAACGGAACAGTATAAACATGGATTTTCAGCTTCTGCGCATTTTCGTCCGCATTAAATTCATACTCAATGCGGGAAGCGTTTAAGCCATTGTCGGCTGTTTTTTCTTTTGGATTTCCCAACTGTATGGAATGTTTATCATAGCCAATGCCTTCCACAATTCTTATGGCATTCCCGTTTTCAATCTTCTTTTTAAAGTTTTTAAGATTTATGACAGCGCAACCTTTCAATGCGGATTTCTCTTTTTTGGGAGCCAAATCGACAGCCCTCGGCTTGACATTTTCAGCGACAGAAAGCTCGGGCATCAGATGGTATTTTGCGCACCACCCGGGTGCAAGCATCATCATTTGATTCCACTTGCCGCCCAATAAAGCGTTGTAATCTGCATTCAGCTTCTCAATTTCATTGTAAGCCGCCCGCGATTCCTCCGCCGCCCAATTAGCCCCTGCAAAATCTTTCTTCGCCGCCAATTCATGGTTTAACTGCGCCATTAAAAACTTGCGGTTCATCTGCCATGACGCCTTTACGGGATAGCCTGCCAATTCAAAGAACGCAGGCTTATATTCTTCGGGCAGGGAATTTTGGATTTTATCTGAAATTTCCACTATTTTCTTGTAGTCGGCAATTCTCTGCTGAGCATCGTTGTAATTTTCAAAAGAGAAATCAGTATCCAAAATATCCTTCCATTTCGGGGCGTCCCATTCGCGCTCCCAGCCCATAAATTCAGGCTTTCGGCTCCAAGAAAGGCGGTAAAATTCCTCCAAGACAAACTGCAAATCCTTTCTGTACTTAATGCCGAAAATTTTTGAAAGCCAATCCGCCTGATAGCGGTTAACGGACACGTCGGTCGCTTTTGAAATATCCCAAGCCAAGTCGAAGAAAGACAGCATTCCAAGCTCCATCGGCTTTATGTCGCCGACATTCAAAAGCCAATATCTGTCGGCACCGAAATCATAAGCCTTTTTAAGCTCTTCAAACATCAATACGGGCGAAGTTGTGCAAAGCCACAAATAGTCGTGCGGCCCGCCCAAATAAGACAAGTGATAATAGATGCCCGAACCGCCGCTTCGTTTTTGCTCATCGGGATTACTTAGGCGTTTGAGGTATCCGTAATTGTCGTCGGGCCATACCAAAGTTATGTCGTCGGGAAGATTCATTTGCTTTTCGTAAATATCCAAAGTTTCTTTGTACGGGACAAATATCTGCGGAATTTCCGCTATCGGCTTTTTGATGTATTTTGAAAGAATTTCGCGCTGGTCTTTCATTACGCCCTCCAAAATTTCTACTTCCCTGCCCTCGACGTTTTCCATTTTTGCGTCATGCAATCCGCGCATTCCCATCGTATAAATATTCTCATATTCCGCCGCTTCCGAAACGCGCAAATCCAAGACAGACAATATGCCGTCTTTGTTGGTTAGGTAATTCCACTCACCCATGGTTTTCTTTTGCCACTCGGTTGCGTTGTTGAAAAGAAGAGGCTCGCAATGGCTCGTTGTTATGATAATCCCGAAGGAATCAGCCACTTTTTTGTTTTCGGGAAATTTGTAAAAAGCCTTCGTGCAAGGGTGCATTGCAGGAGCTAACATATTGCCCTTTAAACGCAAAATAAGCTCGCAAACTTTTTCGTAAGTTTTGGGGCCTATCCCGCCCGATTCCTTTTCAAAAGTATGCCTGCTCCATCTGTGAAGCCCCCAGCCCTCGTCGTTTATGAATATGCCCCTATACTTTACGGACGGGCTTTTGCTTGAAAAATTTACAGGCTTTAAGAAAATCTCTTTGGATTTTTTCACGGGGACATCAGCCCACCAATATAGCGGCGAAACTCCGCACGCCTCGGAAACCGAAAACACGCCGTAAGATGCGCCGCGCCTGTCGGAGCCGACAATCACCAAGAGTTTTGAAATGCCGTTTGCGGGATTTTCAAGCGTCTTTATCAAATATTGCTCCCAGCCGCCCTTGATTTTTGAAACGTCCAACTTTTTTTCGGCGATGAGCCTCTCGATAAACTTATTTTTGCCAAGCGTTCCGATGACGACGGCATATTTTCCAAAAGGGCTTTCCATTTTGACTTTGCTCTTAACCCCCGTTGCCATCTCCAAGTCCGAAGCAAACAATGAAGCGGTTTTCTTGACAGACTCGAAATCGTCTTCATCGACAAAAATTTGTGCGGCATTCCCGCCTGAAATCAAAGGGAAAGCATTTCCTGCTTTATTAGCTACTTCAACCTGAGCACTCAAAGGCAGGGTAAAAAGCAAAATCAAAACAAAAATTTTCTCCATCATACACGTTTTCTCCAATAACAAGTACTATCAATAAAAAAAGATTTATTTTCATAAAAAGTTAAATACAAATTCTTTTAATTTTACAGTAAAGCAAGACGTTGAATATGCAAAAAAAACATCCGCCGTTTGGCGGATGCGTCATCTTAAAGAATCATGTTTTAAATTTACTTGCGGCGGCGATACATTGCAAACCCGAGAGCCAAAACCCCAAACACCGCGGCGTAAGTCGAAGGCTCCGGAATCGGATTAAACGACGTAAACTCCAATGTGTACTCAACCCATCGGGAATCTTCATACTTGTCCGAATTGAATGGATCGTATTCTCTCAAAGTAATATTATATATGCCGTTTGCGCCTTCAAAAGTGGTTGTTGAATTGTAAGTCAAATCCACCCATGCGCCTTCAATCATTGCAGCCCATTCCGAATTATTATTAAAACTTGACCATGTGCCCGCCTTGAAGATTTCCTGCGTTATGGTCTTGCTTACAGACGTGTCAAAATTTTCAAAATCAAATAATTTCAAGCCTTGTATTTGGGAATTTTGGGTTCCACCGCTCAAGTTGGTACTCAAATATCCCGTCTGACCGCTTTCGCCGACATTGAATTTCCAAACTACGCCGGAAAACTCTTCATTTGAAGAATAACTGTTTACGCCTGCCGATTTTGTTTGAAACCATGTCCACATTCCCAAGTTTATCGCGGAATCCGCGCCGATTTCAAACAGAGCGTTTGCATCGTTTGCGGCAGTTTCATCTTCGCTTGAATTAATATTTACAAAAGAGTTGTAAATCGTATCAGGCTGAACATTTGTAAGGTCGAAATAATAATCGCCAGTTGTATAAAGTTCTTGGGTTGCGGGCGGAGTGTTAAAGTCCGCCGTTATAATTTCAGCAAAAGCAGAGCTTACGGCTGCGAGAGCGAATAATGATATCAACTTTTTCATGGTTTTCCTTTCATAAAATAGAATAATTAACAATCTATATTTTTGAATTTAACATATTTTTTACAAAAAACAAGTTTGGCGAAACTTGACAGTAATAGGCGGCAAACGCCTTTATTTAAGGGCAAAAAAAGCGTTCGGAAATTTTTCCGAACGCAAAACCAATATATTAAGAAGAAATTTTTGCGAAGAAACAAACCAAGTATTTGCAAAAATCTTTTTATATTTTTAATAAGTTAACGATTTTCGGGAACAGCGTCGTTTTTTGAGGTCGCGTACAAGCCTATGAATGCGCCCGTAAAGCCTCCCGCGACATTTGTCGACAGTATGTCGCCCGAAACAGACGCAAGCGTTTTAAATTTCTTGTTTTTTGAAAGAGAGTAATTGAAGCTGTATTCGTCGCCATTTGCTTTCACCTGTAAAAATACGGGCTGTTTCAATTGAAATTTTTCGGAGGCGATTATTGTGGAAAACTTTTCATTTTTGCCGCCTTCGCCTTTGCGCGCTTCGGTTCTTTCAAGCAGAATATAATACGCCCCGCCTTTTTTCGTTATGCCGAAAGTGTAGCAAAAATCCTCGCTCTGATAGCACACCATTCCCGCCAAATCCCTTTCCGATTCGGGAATGTACGACATTGATGCGGTAGCGGTGAAAGAATTGTGCTGCTGGCGACGGAACAAGCAGGATGTCGGTCGCGCTTCCTTTATGGAAACATCAAAAGGAGAAATTTTAACACCGCCCCGTATTTTTTCGGCGAAATCCAAAACAGGTCCTCTCATGCCGACCCAAGTCATATCGAAATCCTTTCCCTTGAAATCGTCTTTAAAAACGAAATTGCCGTTCGGGAAAAATCCCTTTTTGCCCGCCATGTTTTTTGCGCCTTTTGGCATTGGATACTTTACAGGCAAAGGCTCCAAACCGCCTTCATAAACAGGCCATTCGCCCGTCCAGTCAACGGGGATTATGAAAGTTTCGCGCCCCGTGTTAACCCTGTTTTTTTCGTTGGGACGAACGCCCAAAAATACGGCGTAGTACTTGCCGTCGAGACCTTCGACCAAGTCGGCATGCCCCGCCCAGTCGATTTTATCGGGTCTTTCTTGCGGCAAATGCCTCTGCGTCAAAATCGGATTTTTTTCGGCGGGAACATAGGGGCCCATGACATTGTCGCTTTTAAATATCACTTCGCTGTGCGCTCCGCCCGTGCCGCCTTCGGCGCACATCAAATAATACTTGCCGTTTTTCTTGTAAATATGCGGGGCTTCAATCCATATTGGCTTTTTGGATATGTCCACGCCGCCGTCAACAATCACCTTGGGCTCGCCGAAAACCCGGTCTTTTTCGACATCATACTGCCTAATCCAAATCGCGCGGTGCCCGCTGTAAAGCTCCTTAACGGGAGCGTCGTTATGCACGATGTACGCCTTGCCGTCGTCGTCGAAAAATATGTCGGGGTCAATGCCTCCGAAATCAAGCTTGATGGCGTCGCTCCAACCTTTCATGGGGTCTTTGGTCTTTACTATTATGTTGCCGAAGCCTCCCGAAAGCTGGGTCGTAATCATATAGAAAGTGTCGTTATGCTTATTGTACCTGATGGCAGGGGCGTAAACGCCGAGCGCAATGCCCGAAGAGCGGACGTCCAGCTGTTCGGGACGTTCGAGGACGTGCCCGATTTGCTTCCAGTTTACCAAGTCTTTTGAATGGAATATGGGAACTCCGGGATTGAACGCAAAAGAAGACGCAACCAAATAATAGTCATCTCCCTTTTTGCAAATGCTGGGATCGGGATAGCACCCCTGCAATATCGGCGTGTAAAACTCGTTTTTTTCAAGCGGGTTTTCAGCATAATAAGCGTCTTCGCCCCTGTATTCAAACGAATGAAAAACGGCGTCCGCCGCGTTTAAGATTGAAGAAGGCACCAGCAAAGAAAATGCCAAAAGCCTGCCAAACAATTTCACTATTTCTGTTTTTTTCATAAAGTTGTCTTCCTCTCTTTTGAAAAACATCTTGAAAAAAAACAAAAAGCCTGCAAACCCTTAAACATATTACAGTAATACAACCCCTGCTTTCGGGCGGCGGTTAATATTACTGTAATGGAAAAGCCGCCTTTACCGTGCAAAAAAAAACATTAAAGTTTCACCCAGTAAAAATCAGAATTATGAAAACATCGGCTTTTAAAATTTTAACGCTTCTTGCAATGTTGCCCTGCTCTGCTCTGCAAGCCAAAGAAATAAGAAACCCCGTCATTTGGGCTGACATTCCCGACACTTCCTTGATGCGCGCGGGAAACACCTATTACATGTCAAGCACCACAATGCACATGGTTCCCGGCGTTCCCGTGATGAAGTCCGAAAATCTCGTGGACTGGCAGATGTGCGGATATGCCTGCAAATATTTGTCGGACAAAAGCGAAATGAATCTTGAAGGCGGCAAAAACGCATACGGGCAGGGAACTTGGGCAAGCTCAATGCGCTTCCACAAAGGAACGTTTTATGTATCCACTTTTTCATATACGACGGGAAAGACGCACATATACTCAACAAAAGACCCGTCTTCGGGCAAGTGGGAAGAAAAATCGTTTTCGCCCGCATTGCACGACGGCTCATTGTTTTTTGACGACGACGGAAAAGTTTACATGGTTTACGGCGGCGGCAACATCCGTTTGAGGGAGCTTAATGAAGATTTAAGCGGAGTAAAGGAAGGCGGCGTTGACAAAATCATCATAAAAGACGCGCAATCGATCACAGGCACGACAAAAGGGCTGCCTGCGGAAGGCTCCCAGATGTTTAAGGCAAACGGAAAGTACTACCATTTTTCAATCTGCTGGCCGCCGACAACAGGCATGCGCACCGCCTTGGTTTACAGGGCAGACAATATCGAAGGACCTTACGAGGGAAGAATCGCAATAAAGGATAAAGGCGTGGCGCAAGGCGGAATTGTCGATACTCCCGACGGCAAATGGTACGGGCTGTTTTTCAGGGATTCGGGAGCGGTAGGCAGAGTACCCTATCTTGTGCCGATGAAGTGGGAGGACGGATGGCCCGTTTTCGGGACAGGCGGGGAAGTGCCGATGGTTCTTGAAATGGACGCAAAACAAAGTTCAGTCCCCGAATCCGTTGCATTTTCAGATGAATTTAACCGCGGGAAAAACAATGCCGACTTCCTGCCGCTTCAATGGCAATGGAACCACAACCCGAACAATGATTTTTGGTCGCTCTCAAAACGAAAGGGATTTTTGCGGCTTGAAACTTTCAGACTGGACGAAGATTTCACACAGGCAAGAAACACCCTGACACAAAGGGCGTTCGGCCCGAAATCGTCCGCGCAAACCTGCATAGACACAAGCAAAATGAAAGACGGCGACGTCGCGGGGCTTGGTCTTTTGCAGCGCAAATATGCGACTATTGAAGTAAAAATGCTCGGCGGAAAAAAATTTATCGCAACCCGACAAGTTTCAAAATCGGGCGATAAAAACGGTCAAGACGAATTCATTGAAACAACGCCCGTTCCGCTAAAATCGAAGCTTGTGTATTTCAAGGCAGACTGCGATTTTGAAAACCAAAAAGACACCGCCAATTTCTATTACAGCCTAAACGGCAAAAACTGGACAAAGCTTGGCGGGGAATTTAAAATGGCGTACACGCTTCCGCACTTCATGGGGTACCGTTTCGCCCTGTTTAATTATGCAACAAAAGAAGTCGGAGGGTATGCGGATTTCGACTTTTTCAGAGTTTCGGACAATCTTGAAGGCAAATAACTAAAATTTCATACCCCATATAAAAAGCCCCGCATATGAACTTTTTTATATGCGGGGCTTCCTTTTGCCAAAAATTTTAATAAATTATTTGTATTCGCTCACAGGCTTTGCGCCGCGCAAAATTCTAACATTTCCCTTGCCGTTTTGCTTTACCCATGCGCGGGCGGCGGCTATCTCGTTTTTCTTGATTTCGCCTTCGCCCGTCTTCGGCAATAGAAGAATCATGTTGAAGTTCGGCTTTGGAAGATTTCTGTCTGCATATACTTTTTTGAATATATCCCCGTACGCCGCGTAAAGGCTTGGCATGGTATAGCCCTTGAATTTCCACGGCACCATGACTTTCGATTCAAGCTCCTTGCCGTTTAGCGCAATACCCTCGGGCAGATTTTGCCTGATTGCGACTTGGAAATAATAGCCGTGGTCAACCCAAAGGGGCTTCCCCTGCGCCTTTCGCTTTTCGTTTTCGGCGTCCACAAAACGCTTGCCCGCTTCGTCCGCCGCGCGTATCAAGGCTTCATGCACGGCAGGCTCAACAAATGTCCCTCCCTTTTTAAGAAAATCCTTCTTCTTCTTTTCAACCGCGCTTTTGTATTTGCCAATTTCCGAATCTGACGGGCGCATCAAAAAATCCTTGGGCTGAAACCATGCAGCGGTAAGAAAATATATGCTTCCCGCGCCCTGCTCGATTGCCGCCTGATAGGCGTCGTAAACGGGATAAACTCCCAAACCCTGAAACCAGTCGCCGGGATACGCCAAATCGCCCAAAAGCTTGTTTGTAAGCCTCGGAGGAGTTTTATACTTCAACTCGCTTGCAGGCAAACGCCCCAGCCCGATTTCCGAGATGTCGGAATTTATGGGAGACAGCCACGCCTCAAACGACTGCTTGTTTGCGTTATTTGCCATTACAAGCCCCGGGCGGAAATAAGACCTTGAATGGTCGAATACGATAACATTGAAAAGAACAGTGGAAGGCAGATTTTTAACAAGCCTCAAAATTTCGGCTTTAACTATGTTGTAAGCTTCAAGCCCCCCCATGTCGTCTGACATCGTTCTTCTGGCGGCGTCAAAGCAAATCAAAACCCTGTCAGAAGATGTTTTAAGACCGAACAAGTCGAGTTCGGGAAGTTCGATTTTCAATTTGTTAAGGGTCGCCGCCCCGTCCATTTTAAAAGACGCAAATCCGTCGCTTCCCTCTCCGCCGAGCCCGCTTGGAAGAGTTATCTCCACCTGCGGAGTGTTTATCTGCTGCGGCTTTAAAACATTTATGCGCTTTACCAAAGAGACACTGCGCTTTTGGACGTTTTTTGTGATTACCTTTATTTTCTGCTTCTTTGGCTCTATGCTGTTTTGCTGCGACGGCGGAACAGCCTCAAATTCAGTCTCCTGAGGCAATACGGCATTTGTCACCATTATGCCTCCCGCCAATACAAGCAATGCGCCCATTAAAAAGCCCACGGCAATCATCACTTTGAAAAAAAGCGAATTTTTTTGATGCTTCGGTGTAAAACGTCTGAGTTTCATATGCGGGATAAAAATCAAATTCGACTTCTTTTTTAGCTCCGATTTGCAAAAATTCAAACCGCAATAATATTACAGTAATTCAAACATTCCAAGACAAAAAAACCGCGCATAAATTGGCGCGGTCTCATAAAAAAACTTTCACAAAAAAAGAAGTCAGTCTGTTCCGCTTATTGTTTTTATTTTGCCGAAACAGTCATATTCAAGCTCGCAAACTTTCAGGCTTCTTAGCCATGTCTTGCCCTTTGACGGAACGCAGTCATGGTGGAACAAATACCATTTGTTTTTGTACTCTATAATGCTGTGGTGCGTGGTCCAACCGACTACGGGAGTCAAAATAATCCCTTGGTAAACAAATGGCCCGTAAGGATTGTCGCCGACTGCATAACAAATAAAATGCGTATCTCCCGTCGAATATGAAAAGTAGTATTTGCCGTTATATTTGTGCATCCATGACGCCTCAAAAAAGCGGTGCGGATTGTCCGCAGCCAAAGGCTTTCCGCTTTCGTCGATTACCAAAACGGGTCTCGGCTCTTCCTCAAACTCAAGCATGTTTTCCGAAAGCCGCACAACGCGGGACGGGAGAGCCGGCATTCCGCCGGAAGGAAGCGACGCGCATTCCAAAGCCTTGTTGTCCCTGTATCTCTGCAACTGACCGCCCCACAAACCGCCAAAATACATATAGTGCGAACCGTCGTCGTCCTTAAAAACCGCAGGGTCGATGCTGTAGCTTCCGTTTATCGGGCTTGGAAAAGGCTTGAAAGGGCCTTCGGGAGCGTCTGCCACTGCAACCCCAATCCTGAAAATATCGTTTTTGTCCTTCATCGGAAAGTACATATAATACCTGCCGTTTTTTTCCGCGACGTCGCAATCCCAAAGCTGCCGCCCCGCCCATGCGATGTCTTCAATTTTCAGAACAACGCCGTGGTCCTCAACCTTGCCGTTCATGACATCTTCGGTTGAAAAGACGTGGTAGTCTTTCATGTTGAAGTGGTCGCCGTTGTCGTTTTCGGCAACTCCGCTTTCCCAATCGTGGGATGGGTAAATGTAAACTTTGGAGTTAAACACATGGACGGACGGATCCGCCATGTAGTCGTTTTCAACAAGATAGCGTTTTTTCATTTTAATTTATTTTGTTTTCGGCAATGCCCTTTCCCTCACTTTGCCTTTTAAAATTTTTTCGACAAACGGCTTCGGCTTTAAGTCTCTTGAAAATGCCAAAGCGTAATCGGTGCGCCCGCGCATGGGAAAGTTGTTGAGCCAGGAATCGTCGTCGGACACCCCCCAGAAAGCAACACGGCTTATGGAGTTTGAATGTCTCAAAAACAGCCTGAAAAATTCTTCCATTCTGGCGTTCCATTTTTCGGAAACGTCTTCGGGCAATGATTCCGTATAGGGATTATATTTTGCGTTGAACTCCTGCGTGTCGGAAATATTTGCGCTCGCGCCCCACGCGCTTGGAAGCGCACTCATGTCCCATTCGGTAATCATCACCTTAACTCCCGCAGACGAAAATGCGTTTATGCTTTTTTCAAATTCCGCAATGTCGGGATGGACAAGCCCCATGTGCCCCTGCATACCGACACCGTCAATGCGTATTCTCTTCTTTTTCAAATTTTTGACAAGCGCGACGACTCCATCTCTTTTCTTTTCTCCGTCCATTCCGTAGTCGTTGTAGTAAAGCTCCGCGTTTGGGTCGGCTTCGTGGGCATATTTAAAAGCAAGTTCGATGAATTCTTCCCCCAAAATTTCGTAGAATTTGCTTTTGCGGAAAGACCCGTCGCCTTCTATCGCCTCGTTTACAACGTCCCAGCCTTTTACTTTGCCCTTGTATCTGCCTACAACCGTTTGGATATGCGCCTTCATTCTTTTTTTGAGAACATCCGCCGAAACGTTTTTGCCGTCTGAATCAACGCAAAACCAGTCGGGAAGCTGGGAATGCCAAATGAGAGTATGCCCTATTATGAACATCTTGTTTTTAAGCCCAAACTCAACAAAGGCGTCTGCCGCCTCAAAGTTGAATTCTCCCTCCCTCGGCTGCAAAAAACCCGACTTCATCGTGTTTTCGGCGACAATAGAATTGAAATGCCTCTTTATGATTTCCGTTTTTTCGGGAAAGCGATTTGCAACTTGGGCATCCGTAAGAGCAACCCCCATCAAAAAGCGGCTTTTAACCTCGTCTTTCAATCCGCGCATTTTCTTTGCCTGCGCATATGAATTCGATGCAAGCGACAGTAAAAGCAGCGCGCACAAAAATTTTACAAAATATTTTTTCAGCATTTTAAACTCTTTTCTTTTTCGCGCCTCAAAGCAAGTTCGTTTTGGATTTTCACGTTAAGGCTCTTTGTTATCGGATAAAAATAAAGGGCGGCAACCCCCGTAAAAAATGTAAGCGCGGGGATTAAACTCGAAGCGTACAAAATGCCTCTTACCGCAGTCTCGGACTGCTCTGCAACTCCGCCTGAAACATATCCGAAAGTTGAAAGTATAAAGCCCAATATCGCGCCCCCCAAGCCAAGACCCGCCTTTAACGCAAACACAATGCCCGCAAACACAAACCCCGTCGCCCGCCTTCCGCTTACATATTCGCCATGGTCAGCCACATCTGCAATCATCGACCATAAAAGCGGAATTGTGGGGGCATAGGCAAGGCTTTTTAGGAAGTTCAAAACAAAAATCGCCCCTATGTCTTTCGGGCTTGGGAAATAAAAGCACGCCGTAAAAATCGCCGTTAGCGACAAGCAGACGATAAATACATTTTTCTTCCCGAATCTGTTTGCCAAAAAAACGGAAAGGCAAACCACACCGAAAAACTGCACTACGGCTCCAAGCATGTTAAACAGGCTGAAACCGACCGCATAAGCGTCTTTGGGATTGTCCGCAACCAATCCGAACGCGCCCAAAACGCAAGATGTAAAACCTTCGCCCGAAACATCGGCAAGCCCCAGAGACTTCAAAAAATCATAGAGCGCGGAAGAATCGACATAATCGTTAAAGTAATAGCTTGTCGCGCTTCCCCACATTGCAAGGGTTATAAAAATAAAAATGGTTAATACAAACATCGACCGCCATGAAACGTCGCCAAAAACGTCTTTTATGTCCTGCCTTATGTCAGTCTTTTGCGCGGCAGGCGGCGATATTCTTTCTTTCGAAGAGAGGAAAGCTATTACAAGAAACACAACCGCAACCGCCGCAAACACTGAAATTGTGCAAAGCCATCCCCTCGACATATCCCCGCTTTCCCCCGCAAATTTATTGACGAGAGGAAGAGTCAAGCCCTGCACCGCAAACTGCGCAATGGTGGCGGCAATAAACCTTATGGAAGTGATGCTGTTTCGCTCCTTGATGTCGCCTGTCATCACTCCGCCAAGCGACGAATAGGGAGTGTTGTTAAATGAATACATCGACATCAGCAAGATGTACGATATGGCGGCGTATCCCGCAAGAGCCGCCTTGTTTTCAATGCCCGGATTATAAAAAGCAAGCACGTAAAACACTCCAAACGGGATTGCAGTCCATAAAACCCAGGGTCTGTACTTCCCCCATGCGGTATTCGTCCTGTCGCTTGCAATGCCGACCATCGGATCGATAAAAGCGTCGAAAATTCTCGCAATCAAAAGAACCGCGCCCGCGACAGCTCCCTTTAAGCCGAAAACGTCGGTATAAAATTTGGTCTGGTAAATCATCATCATTTGAAAGACCAAATTCGCGGAACAGTCGCCAAGACTGTATCCGATTTTTTCAAGCAATGGAACTTTTTGGCTTTGCATGTTTTTTATTTCGTTGAAATCACAAATCCGCCGTTGAATTTAAGCGGAGTTTTAAATATTCCGCTTTGCGGGATTTTTATGGAAGACTCCTTAAAAGACAAATCTTCGGCGTCGCTTAAAAGCCTCGCCTTTTTGCCTTTCAACATCGGGAGATTTAAAGCCAAATCAATACCCTCCTTCGATGCGCAGACTCCCGCCACATACCAGTCTTTCCCGCTTCTTCTTGCAAGCACGCAATATTTGCCGGGGTAACCGTCAATGAACACGGTTTCGTCCCAGACTGTCGGAAGATTTTTCAAGAAATCTATGCATGCCTTGGGGGCGTCTGAAAGATTGTTCGGAGTTATCGCAAGAGCCTGAATCGGATTTTGGAAAAGAACTGACACAGCAAGCTCCGCCGCGTCGCCCGTACGGCGGATTGTGCCGCCGTCGTTGCCCCTGTTAAGCCTTTTGTTTAGGAAAGTCCCGCCAAACTCCATAGAGCCCGCAGTATTGCGGATAAACGGATGCATCGACGCAAAATAGCTCATATTATCGCAAGCCCACTGCCCGAAAATCAAAGCTTCGGAAGCTATCACCGCCTCGCTTCCGACATAATTCGGGTACATTCTTTCCCAGCCCCTCGGCATTGTGGTTCCGTGGAAAAACACCATGAGTTCGTTATCGTTTGCGTCGCTTAAAATCTGCTCGTAAAGGCGCATTGTCTCTTGCTTGTCCCCGCCGAAGAAATCGACTTTTATGCCTTTTACGTTCGCCTTTTTAAGCCACTTCATCTCGCGCTTGCGGATTATGGAATTATCCATTTTGTTTACGGGAGTTTGGGCTATGTCATTCCAATATCCGCTTGAACTGTACCACAAAAGGACATCGACATTCTTCGAGTTTGCATATTTGATTAAGTCTGAAATTTTTTCGTATCCTATATTGACGTCCCAACCCGCGTCTATCAGTATGTATTCAAACTTCATTTCGGAAGCCAAGTCTATGAATTTTACCTGATCGTCCCAATTCATGCTCGGATCCTGCCAGACAATCCAGCTCCATGTGCTCCTGCCGTATTTATATTCTTTTTCAGGTTCGTAAAGAGGCTTTACGACATCCCAAGTTATTGTTGTTTCAACTATAGGCTTCAAGGAATCGCCAACGGTTATGGTGCGCCACGGGGTGTGGTTTGGCAATGAAAAAGCAGGCTCAACGGTTCCGTTTCCGTTGTTTTCCATGGGATTTGGAAAGGCGATTTTAAAAGTGTCGCCATTCTGAACCTCGCCAAGCTTCGAGGCGCAATAATTGCTGCCGACCCCGCTTTCTGCAACCAGCACCCAATAGTTCTTTTTGACATTGAAAAGTGCGGGCATAATCCAGCCGTTTTTTCCGCCCGAAATTTTTGAAAGCGGCGCGTTTGCGTGATAAACCGCCTCGTAGCTCGGAGTGGAACGCTTCCAGCCCTGCATCGGCAGCATCTGCTCGCTCATAAAAGTGGAAGTTTCAAGAGGGAACTTAAAGCCGCTGTTTTCCTCAAAAATCCTAATGCACGCCGCCTCACCCGCCTTGGGGATAAAATACCTGAATGCGACATTGTTGTCTGAAACCCTGAAAATAACGTCAAATGAATGCTTGTTTGAGTTTTCGAGGCTTACGGTCAACTCATTCGCGCTGAAATTTACTTTTGACTTTTTTATCGTGCGCAATTTGTAAGAGCCGCTTAATTTTTTTAGCGCGCTCCTTTTAAAAGAAAGCCCGCTTTTGAAGTCGCCGATATCGGCGGAAAATCCCAAAGGGGAATTTTCAAGCACCCTTTCGCCATTGAACTTTACATTGTAATTCAGAAGCCCGCCTTCCGCCGCGACTTCCACTTCAAGCCTCCCGTCAGGGCTTTTTACGGAAACTTTTTCGGCAAGCGCACTCTGCGCAAAAATAAAGAATGGCACAATGCACGCAACAAAACTTTTCATGTTAAGCATAAGATTTATTTCCCTTCTTTTCCCATTTGGCGGAAATGCATATTGAAGCGTTCCGCATATAAACTGTCTTATCCTTATAGACTGCGAATGCCTTTTTTAAAGCAATTATAATATTACAGTAATGCAAGCGCGGCTTTCGCGCGGGTTTAATATTACTGTAATAAAAAAACGTTTTGAGATTTTCAGGCGCGGCTGTTTTATCGATTAAAAGAATTTTAACCAAAAGATATATGAATAGAAGAATGTTTTTAAGAAATCTCGCTCTCGGCGCGTGCGGCATCGGGCTTGCGCCAAGGCTGCTTGCAGAAGAGCAAAAAGAGGAAATAATTCCCGAAAAAGACGCCCTCAGAATGGCGTTTATCGGCGTCGGAGGAATGGGAGGCTGGGACACCCACTGCTTCCATAAATTCCAAAAGCAAAAGGTTGCCGCGGTTTGCGACGTAAACAAAAACACGCTAAAACACGCGGGCGAACTATACGGCGCGCCGACTTTTACCGACTACCGCGAAATGTTCGACAAGATGGCGGGGAAAATCGACGCCGTGCTGATTGCAATACCCGATGTTTCGCACTTCGGAGCCGCGATGTGCGCCGCAAAACACAAAGTGCCCATGTATTTGGAAAAGCCCATGTGCCATACAATTTGGCAGGTGCGCGAACTCTACAAAACCGTGAAGAAAAACAATGTAATCGCGCAAATGGGAAACCAAAGCCACTCGACAGAGGGCATAAGATACTGCAAGGAATGGATTGAAGCGGGACTTATCGGCAACGTAAGGGAAGTCATTCTCTGGACCGACAGACCCCTCGGGCAAGGCGTCGCATCGTTTCCAAACAATGTTTCCGAATATCCTCCGTCGGCAACGCCCCCCGATTTCATAGACTGGAATCTCTGGCAAAACGTCGCAGAGCCGCAGGAATACTTTGAAGACGGGCTTGTGTTCGGAAGATGGCGCGGATGGTGGAAATACGGCAGCGGCTCTTTGGGCGACATAGGCTGCCATATGCTTGACATTCCCGTTTACGCCCTCGGCTTGGGCTATCCCGACATGGTAAAATCCCGCACAAGGGGCGCGACAAAAATCTCCGTCCCAAGCCAGGAAAGGGTTGACTACTACTTCAAGAAATCAAAGCAGGGAGTGCCGGTAAAAGTATCGTGGTACAGCGGCTTCAAATTCCCCGCAAAGGACGGCTCATACCCAGAAGGCTACGACACGTCCCTTCTTCCGCCGCTTCCCAAAGAATGGACAAAACTCGGCAGGACGCACCGCGATATTTCCGACAACGGTCAGTTCATAATCGGCGACAAGGGCGTGATATACTGCAACAACATGCACATGGGCGGCAGACCTGCACTCCTTCCCAGAGATTTGTGGCTTTCGGTAAAAGACAACCTTCCGCGCACGGAGCCGCGCATATTCAACAACGACCACCACCGCAACTTCATTCAAGCCGTAAGAGGCGAGGCAAGCCTTAGTTCCCCTTTCGACTACGCCCATGTCTTAACTGAAATCGTGCAACTTGGCAACCTCGCAAGCAGCACGCAAAGCGACATCGTATGGGACGCGAAAAGGCTTGTCTGCAAGAACAATCCCGCCGCGACAAAGCTCGTAAACACCCCCATGCGCAAAGGCTGGTACTAAAAAAAATAAAACATATGAAAAAGACATTATTATTTTTGCTTGCGGCGTTGCAATGCGGAGAAATCTTTTCGCAAAGCGTCGAATTTGCGAACTACGGCAAGACTTCTTCGGGAGAAAGCGTCGAACAATACACGATAAAAAACAAGTCGGGCATGACAATAAAAGCCCTGACTTTCGGCGGAACTGTTACCGACATCATAGTCCCGGACAAATACGGCAGGTTTGAAAACGTCGTATTAAATCTGCCAAGCCTCGCCGACTACGAAAAAAACAAAAACTATATGGGACCCATAATCGGCAGATTCGGAAACCGCCTTGCAAAATCGCAATTTGAAATAGGCGGCAAGACCTATAAAGTGCCGCCAAACGAAGGCGAAAACGCCCTGCACGGCGGCCCCGAAAGCTTCGACAAAAAAATATGGAAAGCCGAAGAAATAAAGGGCGACGGATTTGCGGGAGTGAAGTTTTCCAGAACAAGCCCAGACGGAGAGATGGGATTTCCCGGCAACCTGAAAATCGAAGTAAGCTATGTTTTGGACAACGAAAACCGCTTCACCATACAATACAAAGCCACGACCGACAAACCCACCGTCTGCAATTTCACATGGCATCCGTACATAAATTTGGCGGGAGCGGGAAACGGGAGCATACTGACGCACCAGATGTTCATAAATTCAGACTTCATTACGGAAGTTGACGACAACCTTATCCCGACAGGCAGAAAAATTCCGGTTGAAAACACGCCGTTTGACTTCAACTTGCCGGAAAGAAGCATCGGCGAAAAACTCCATGAAAAGCATCCGCAACTTGAAGTAAAAATGGGAGGCGGAGCGTACGACCACAACTTTGAATTGAAAAAGCCTGCCGACACAATGGGGCTTGCCTGCGTTGTATACGCCCCGAAAAGCGGCAGAATGCTGACGCTCGAAACGGAAGAGCCTTGCATGCAGCTCTATACGGGGCAAGGCTTTGACGGAACAATAAAAGGCGCAAACCAAAAGGCGTATTACAAACATGCGGGATTTGTGGTTGAACCACAACACCACCCCGACCAGCCGAACCAAAAGAGCTTCTTTCCATCGACCCTGTTGACGCCCGGAGAGGAGTTTACATCAAAATCGGTTTACACCTTCTCGGTTTTCGATCCCCGAAAAAAGTAGTATTTAGAAAATTTCAAACACAAAAGCGGGCTTTCCCCGCTTTTTTTGCGGATTGCCATATTACTGTAATATAATAATAAGTCGCAAGCCCCGCGCAGAAGAGTTTACATTGAGTTCATAAAATTATTTTAACTGCGATAAAATATTTATGGAAAAAATATTTAACGAAAATGAAATCTGGTTTATAACGGGCGCGCAGCTCCTCTACGGCAGAGACGCCGTAATTGCGGTTGACAAGCATTCAAACGAAATGGTGAAAGGCTTGAACGATTCGGGCATTCTGCCAATGAACGTGGTTTACAAGGGAACCGCCAACTCTTCAAAGGAAGTGTTGGAAATTTTCAAGGCGGCGAACAATGACGCAAAGTGCGCGGGCGTAATCACATGGATGCATACTTTTTCCCCCGCAAAGATGTGGATTCACGGCTTGCAGGAATTCAGAAAGCCGCTTTTGCACTTCCATACGCAGTTCAACAAGGAAATTCCTTTCGACAAAATCGACATGGATTTCATGAACTTAAACCAGTCCGCGCACGGCGACAGGGAATTCGGGCATATCACTTCCAGAATGCGCAAGCCGCGCAAGGTGATTGTCGGACATTGGCAGGACGAAAAAACGCAGAAAAAAATCGCCTCTTGGATGCGCGTTGCCGCCGCATGGCTCGACGCGCAGGACATGCGCATAATACGCTTCGGCGACCAAATGAACAATGTGGCGGTGACGGACGGCGACAAGGTCGAAGCAGAATTAAGGCTCGGCTACCATGTCGATTACTGCCCAATCGCGGTTCTGAAACGCTATCAGGACAAAGTTACAAAAGAAGAAGTCGAAAGCTTGTTTGAAGAATACAAAAAGTCGTACGCCATAAAAGGCGAAGACTTGAAAAACGAACATTTTGTCAAGCAGGTCAAAAACGCGGCTTTAATAGAAATCGCCCTACGCAGGCTTCTTTCCGACATGGGAGCCAAGGCGTTTACGACAAACTTTGACGACCTCGAAGGGATTGACCAGCTTCCGGGGCTCGCAAGCCAGAGGCTCATGGCGGACGGCTACGGCTTCGGGGCGGAAGGCGACTGGAAAACCGCCGCGCTTTTCAGAACGATGTGGGTCATGGGCAAGGGTCTTCCCAAGGGCTGTTCTTTCCTCGAAGACTACACCCTGAATTTCGACGGCGAAAAAAGCGCAATATTGCAGGCGCACATGCTTGAAGTATGCCCTCTTATTTCGGAGGAAAAACCGAAGCTGGAAGTGCATCCGCTCGGAATTGGAGGAAAGGCAGACCCCGCGCGCCTCGTGTTCACCTCGAAACAGGGCGAAGGCGTTGCCGCCACAATCGTTGACATGGGCAATCGTTTCAGAATGATAGTAAACAAGGTTGACTGCATAAAAAGCCAAAAGCTTCCGATGCTCCCCGTTGCAAGCGCGCTTTGGATACCGCGCCCGAATTTCGAAGTCGGAGCTGCGGCGTGGATTTTGGCGGGCGGCACGCACCATACAAGCTTCTCTTATGACTTGACAATCGAACAGCTGCAAGACTATGCTGAAATGGTAAATATTGAGGTGCTTGTAATAGATGAAAACACCACGATAGATTCCTTTAAAAAGGATATGCGCATAAACGAAATCTATTACATGCTAAACAAGGCCCTCATGTAAAATTCATACGGAAGGAGAATCTCTCATGGACGGAAATCAAGTTTCGATGAACGATGTCGCAAAAGCTTGCGGCGTTTCAAAAAACACGGTTTCGCTCGCACTGAGGGATTCTCCGTCCATTTCCCCCAAAACAAAAAGCAAAATTCTAAAAGCCGCCAAAAATTTGGGATACGAAAAGAACATGACGTTCTCCAAATTCATGTCGGAAATAAAAAAGCACGGCGCAAACAAGTACCGTGAAACAATCGCGCTCATAAACGCAAACAAAAACCCGAACGCCTTTAAGGAGCACCCGACAATCCCATGCTATGTCGAGGGGATACGCAAGGCGGCAAAGCGCGAAGGATTTGCCATCAACGAATTTTGGCTTTACGACAAGGATTTAAACGGGCGCAAGCTCGCAAGAATAATGAAACAGCGCGGCATACGCGGAGGCGTCATAACGGGGCTTATGGACACAAACCTCCTGCCGCAGAGCTACAAGGAAGTTTGGAGCTCGTTTAAGTTTGTCATTACGGGCGTAAGGACATACAACCCGACTTTGAATTTCACAATCGCCGACCACTTTCTGATTGCCTACAAAGCCACGCTGAAAGCCCTTGAATACGGCTACGACCGCCCCGCCTTGGTTCTTGAAAGAAGAATTGACGACCTAATCGAAGGCAGGTTTACGGGAGGCTTTTTGAGGGCGCAATTGCAAATGCCGAAAGAAAACCGCATAGAGCCTTTTTTCGACGTCAAGGAAGCCAACGAAGACATCGAAGTCTTCAAAAAATGGTTCAAAAAAAACAAGCCAAACGCAATCATCTGCCTTTACAACTCCGTCGAAAAATGGGTTGACGACATGGGGCTGAAAGTCCCGCAGGATCTCGGGCTTATCCAGCTTGAAAGAAGGACGCACCAGGGGAAATGGGCGGGAATGAACCAGCGAAACGACATCGCGGGGAAAGCGGCAATCGAAAGGCTTTCGCAAATACTCTATTCTCCAAACCCCGACTTCAACATAAACATCACTGCTTCTTTGATAAGCCCCGAATGGGTCGAGTCGGAAACTATTTTAAACAGAAACAAAACTTCCAAAAAAAAGAGCCGTTAAAGGCTCAGACTGCTGACAAAGTACAAATAGTATTTTGTCAGTTTTTTTTTGGAAGAAACAGATTGACATTTTGATATATTTTGGCATATTTGGATATGAGATGATAA
>OHMU01000116.1_pt1 | contig 61584 bp, 54 predicted proteins | sample 1569441 | NCBI WGS metagenome assembly OHMU01 (sample SAMEA3879527, study PRJEB24766) | human gut metagenome | biome: human-associated habitat; feature: feces | place: USA | collected 1985/1987 | reverse complement strand
AGATGACACCGAAAGAATATCGATGCCATCTCTTGTCTAAAATAAAAATCTCCTACCCCCGATTTTTTTATTGTCCGAATTTTGGGGTACAGTTCATTTTTCCGCGCTTTTTTTTGAATGCCTTTTATTTTATCGGGATTGAAATAGAAAATTCCGCGCCTTTTTTGGGTTCGCTTTTTAGCGAGGTGTCTCCGCCGTGCAGCCATGCGACATGCTTTACTATCGCAAGCCCAAGCCCCGTGCCGCCAAGCTCCCTGCTTCTGTTCTTGTCAACCCTGTAAAAACGCTCGAAAATTCTTTCGGCATGTTCTTTTGCAATGCCTATGCCGTAGTCTTTTACGGTTATTTTGGCGTTGTTTGCCGAGCGTGAAAGGGAAATATCGACGTTTTTGCTTTGGCTGTATTTTATCGCGTTAAAAATCAAGTTTGTGACGGCTTGCTCCAAGAGCTTTCTATCGCATTTCGTTTCCGTGTCTTCGCATTCTTTCAAATTGAGCGACACTTCTTTTTGGGAAGCCTTGTCGCGGCAAATTGCAATGGATTCCCTTATTATGTCCGCAAGGTTTTCGGTTTTGAAATTTTCGTATTTGGAAGGGGATGCGCTTTCAAGCGACGATAAGCTCAATATGTCGTCCACAAGCGAATTAAGCCTTTGCGACTGCGTTTTCAATATCTTTACGCATTTTGAAGTTTCGGGCGACGAGGCAATATCATCCAAAAGCTCCGATGCCGACAAAATTCCCGTAAGCGGGGTTTTTATTTCATGGGAAACGTTTGCTACAAATTCGCTTCTGAAAGATTCGAGCTTGCGCAGGTTTGTCAAATCGGTAATTGAAATCAAAAGGTTTTTTGAGCCGCTGTTTTCAAGAAACGCTCCGCGCAGAAGCAGGGTGAATTTTTTGTCGGGGCAAACGTAGGCTATCTCGCGTTCGGGTGCCTTGAAGTTTTTGAAGGCGTCGTTTACGTAGCTTATAAGCTCTTCCGAAGAGCAGTTTGCAATGTGCGCGTTTTTTAGGCTTTGCTTAATGCCGAAAATCTGCGATGCGGGCTTGTTCCACGACGAAAGTTTGCCGTCGGGCGAGGCTACCAAAATCGCCTCGCTCATGGCGTTGAAAATTACATCCCTTTCGTTGCGCTGTTTGGTCAGCGTTTTGATGGTTTGCTTCAAGCGGTTTGACATCGCGCTTACGGCAGATGCAAGCTCGGTCAGTATTCCCGATTGCGGGACGTATATTTCGGCTTCAAGATTTCCGTTCGCGATTTCAACCGCGCTTTTTTTGAACATGTCAAACGGTATCCTTACTTTCAGATAAGAATAGCTCATTGACGCAAGCGAAAGGGCGGCACCGAAAACCATCGCAAAAAATATGTTTCTTTTTGAGTGGGAAATGAAATTCGACATGCTTTTGGTGGAGATGGAAAGCCGCAGGACGTACTCTTCTTTGCCTGCGGAAAACGCCAGCGAATAGTAAATCATCTCCATGTTAAGCGTTGCGCTGTATCTTACCACGGTTTCCTTGTTCCCGACGAGGGCGTCTTTAAATTCGGGGCGGTCGGAATGGTCGCCCAAGTTGCCGTCGTCGGTTTGCGATTCGCCTATGGCTTTGCCATCTTTGGAAAACACCGTTATTCTAAGCGGGACTTTTTCAAATTTCTGGCAGTAGTCTTGCAGCTTTTCAAAATTTTTTTCTTCGATAATCGGGATAATCGCGCTCAATGTTTGCTCCGCCTGGATTTTTAAGACGTTTTCAGCTTCGTCCAAATAGGAATTTTTAAAGCTTTTAAGCTGCAAGTATAGGGATATTACCCCTATGAAAACAATGGCGGTTATTACGGCGGGAATGACTGCGAGAGTCAGGTTGCGCTTTTTCATTTTACGCCTCCTTCATTTTGTAGCCTATTCCGCGGACGGTTTCGATATTCGCGCCGAAACTGCCGAGCTTTCTGCGAAGATTTACTATTTGGACGTCGATTGCGCGGTCGGTCACCGCATATTCCTCTCCGCGTACCCCCGAAATCAGGGCGTCGCGCGAGAATACTCTGCCGGCGTTTTTTGCAAGCAGGGCGAGTATTGCAAATTCTGTGTATGTAAGCTCCACGGGTTTTCCGTCCAAAACCGCGCTATGCTTTGAGCGGTCGATGGAAAGATTTTTGTACGATATTGTGTCGGACGGTTTCTCCGGCTCCGATTTTTTGCGCAGCTGCGTTCTAAGCCGCGCAATCAGCACATTGTTTGAAAACGGCTTTGTGATGTAGTCGTCCGCGCCGAGTTCAAGACCCAAAACTATGTCGCTTTCCCCGCTTTTTGCGGTGAGCATTATTATGGGTATTCCGTTTGTTTGCGGATTTTCCCTTATTTTTCTGCATACTCCGAGCCCGTCGATGTTGGGAAGCATCAGGTCGAGCAGGATTGCGTCTGGCTTGTAGGAAAACGCGAGGCTAAGCCCCGTTTCGCCGTCGGAAGCCGTTTTTATGTTTGAAAAGCCGTTGGTTCTTAAAACCATTTCGAGGATTTCGCGTATTGGGGCTTCGTCCTCTATAATCAGTATTTTTTCTTTTGACATGTCTTTTACAGGTGGCTGTGGCGTATGATTTTGCCTTGTTCCAAATAGATTAGGTTTTCGCTTATGTTTGTTGAAATATCGCAAATCCTTTCGAGGCTTTTGGAGATGCTCAAACAATCCAGATAATAAGATGTGAAGTTCGGGTATTTTATTATCAGGTTTGTGATTTTCGCAAAATTTTCGCGGTGCATTTTGTCAACTTCGTCGTCTGCGCGGATTACGTTGAGAGCGGCAATGCAGTCGCGTTCGATGAAAGATTCCATCGCTTTTTGAAAGTTCGCGTAAACAAGTTTTAACATTTCCGCAAAGTCGATTTCTTCGGCAATTTTTTCTTCAATGCCTGAAATGTCCAAAGCCCTTCTGGCAATCGTGGAGGCGAAGTCCGCAATGCGCTCCAACTCCGCATTGATTTTAAGAACTGCCACGATTGTGCGCAAGTCTTTCGCCACGGGCTGGTAGAGGGCGATGATTTTCAGGCATTCCTCTTCTATTTTGACTTCCATTAAATCAATGCCGCTGTCGTTTTCAATAACATCTTTTGCGGCTTCTGAGTCTTTTTCGCGCATTGCGTCCAACGCTTTTACAATTGATACGCCCGCGCTTACCGACATTTCAAGCAGAAGCTTTTGCAGGCTGTCAATTTCCCTTGTGAAGTGTTCTCTCATAAAAATCCTTTTTTTATCATCCGAAGCGTCCCGTGATGTACTCTTCGGTTTTTTTGTTTTCTGGGTTTGTGAAAATTTTTTTTGTCGCGCCGCTTTCTATTATTTTGCCTTTGTAAAAGAAGGCCGTGTTGTCGGAAATGCGTGCAGCCTGCTGCATGTTGTGTGTGACAATCACAATGGTGAACCGCTCTTTCAGCTTTAAGAGAAGGTCCTCTATTTTTAATGTTGCTATCGGGTCTATTGCAGATGTCGGCTCGTCCATCAAAAGAATTTCGGGACGGGCTGCGATTGTGCGGGCGATGCAAAGCCTTTGCTGCTGACCGCCCGAAAGGGCAAGCCCGCTCTTTTTGAGCTTGTCTTTTACTTCGTCCCAAATCGAAACGCCCCTTAACGCCTCTTCGACCCTTTCAGAGATTTCTTTCTTGCTTAGGTTGAAGTGGAGTTTGAGGGGGTAGGCGACATTGTCGAAAATCGACATCGGAAATGGCGTAGGCTTTTGAAAAATCATGCCGACTTTCCTGCGCAGCTTCAACAGGTCCACGTCTTTTTCAAGGATGTTTTTGCCGTCTATAAGAAGTTTTCCCTCCGCTCTCTGGTCGTGGTAAAGCTCGTAAATTCGGTTGTAAATTCTAAGATGCGTCGATTTGCCGCACCCCGAAGGACCGATGACGGCGGTTATTTTGTTTTCTTCTATGTCCAAGGAGTTGTCAAAGAGTGCCTGGTGGGGTCCGTAGAAGAAGTTTATGTTTTGAGCGCTGATTTTAATGCCCATTTTTCTTTTCCCTTAATAAAATTCTGGTTGAAACGTTGATTGCGAGAATTGCGAGTATTATGATAAGCGAAGCTCCCCATGCGGATTTGTGCATTTCTTCAAACGGCGAATTTGTTGCGTATTCCGCTATTAAAACGGGCATGTTTGCCGTTGGTTTTGTGAAAAAATTTTGGATTGCTCCGTCGCAAAATAGCGCGGTGAATAAAAGCGGGGCAGTCTCGCCGCCGACTCTTGCGATTGCAAGCAGTATCCCCGTGATAAGCCCGTTTTTCGCGGAGCGGCAGACAATGCAAAGCGTCGAGCGCGCCTTGGTCATGCCGAGCGCAAGCGAAGCTTCCCTCAGATGATTCGGCACCATTGCCATCATGTCTTCGGTGGTGCGCATTATTATGGGGAACATAATAATCGCAAGCGCAATTCCGCCCGCAAGTCCCGAAAAATTCCCGCTTGGAACCACTACCGTCATGTAAACGAAAAGCCCGACCAAAATCGACGGAACGCCCATCATTACGTTTGCCCCGAAGCGTATTATGTCGGCATGCTTTTTGTTCTTGCCGAACTCCGAAAGATATATGCCTGCAAGCATCGCGGGCGCAATGGATATTGCCGCCGCCGCCAATGTTATCAAAATCGTGCCTATGATTGCGTTTGAAATTCCCGCGTCGGGTATGCCGTAAGGCTTTGAGGGGTTTGTCAGGAAATCCCATGAAATCGCGCCCGCTCCGTTTTTCACTATTTCAAATAAAATCCAGCCTATGAGAAACAGCGAGGCGGCGATTGCGAAAAATGAAAAAATTGAAAAAAGCCCGTTTTTGAGTTTTCTGAAAAACAAGCTTTTGTATTTTAAGTCTTGCATCTTAATTTGAGTTTGCATCTGTTTTATGTAGATAGTACTGCGAAACCGCCTGTATGAAAAGCGACATCGCAAGCAGTATTAGCCCGAGGGCAAACAGCGCGCTTTTGTGCAGCCCGTCGGCCTCCGCAAAATTGTTCGCGATTGTGGAGGCTATTGTCGTTCCGCTTCCCATGAGGGAAGATGGCGCGCCCATGAAGTTTCCGATAACGAACAAAACTGCCATCGTCTCTCCGAGCGCGCGCCCGAGCCCTATGAAAACTCCGCCGAGAATGCCCCTTCTGCCGTATTTTACGATTATGTCTTTTGCCGCCTCAAACCGCGTGCATCCTATGCCGAATGCGGATTCCCTGAGCATGGGGGGCGTCATCTTGAAAACGTCTCTCATTACGGCGCAGATGTACGGCAGTACCATGACAGCCAAAATAAGCCCCGCCGTGAGAAATCCAAAGCCGTTGCCCTGTGTTCCGAAAAACGGAATTTTTCCTAAATGCAATGTCTCAATCAAAAACGGCTGGACGATGTTTTGCATTACGGGGCAGATTACAAAAAGCCCCCACATGCCGTAAATTACGCTCGGTATGGAGGCGAGCAGGTCTATTGCGTGCGCGAGGGGCTTTGCAATTATTTCGGGGGCGTCGGCGATGAAAAGCGCGAGCGCGAATGCGAGGGGAAGGGCGACGGAAAGCGCGATGAGCGTAGTTATCAGAGTCCCCAAAATGGCGTTTAGCGCGCCAAACTCCTCCGTAACGGGGTTCCATTTCCCCGATACGATGAAGTCAAGCCCGAACTCTTTCCATGCTTCGGAAGAAGACAGCGCAAGCTGTACGAAGAACGCGCTTATGAAAATCAGCACCGCAAATGCGCACAGCCTGCATGTCTTTTTGAAAATGAAATCCGCCGATATTTTCATTTTTATTTGAAAATTTCGTCTCTTATAAGCTTTACGACGCTTTCGGGAATGGGAACATAGCCCAGCTTTTCAGCGTTGATTTTTCCCGAATTGAAGCACCAGTTGAAATACTTGAACATTTCAGATTTCTTTTCCGCGCCGCAGTTTTCGGGGAAGAGTATGTATGTAACTCCCATTATCGGGTACGAATTTTCGCCGCCCTGGTTTGTAAGCACCATGTAAAAGCCCTTTGCGTCCGCCCAGTTTGCGGATTCCACCGCCGCGGAGAAGGTCTTTAAGTTCGGCTTGACGAATTTGCCTTCCGCGTTTTCGAGCGTGGCGCAGGCGAGTTTTGCTTCAAGCGCGTAAGTATATTCGGTATAGCCTATTGAGCCTGAAATCTTCTTTACGTTGTTGCATACGCCCGGATTTTTTTGCCCGCCGATGCCCGCAGGCCACTTTACGGAGCTGCCTTCGCCCACGTTTTCCTTCCAGTCTTTTGAAATCTTTGAAAGGTAGTTCGTGAATATGAAGGTAGTCCCGCTCGAATCCGAACGGTGCACGACGGTTATCGGCAAGTCGGGAAGCTTGAGGCTTGGGTTAAGTTTAGCTATTTCGGCGTCGTTCCAATTTTTTATTTCCCCCAGAAAAATTCGCGAGAGGGTTTTGCGGTCGAGTTTAAGCTCCCCGTTTTTTACGTTTGGAATGTTTGTAATTACAACAACGCCGCCCGTCAGCATTGGGAATTGCCTGATTGCAAATTCTTTCTGGCTTTCGAGCGCAAGCGGATTGTCGGAACCCGCGAAGTCTATTGTGCCGGACTTCAACTGGTTTAATCCCGCGCCCGAGCCGATGCTTTGGTAATTTATTTTTGCGGCGTTCTGGCTGTGGGTATAGAGGTAGCTCCACATCTGGTAAACAGGGGCGGGGAAAGATGCCCCCGCTCCGTTAATCATCATTTCGTCGGCTTTTGCGGCTCCAAGCGCAAGTGCCGAAATTAAAATATTTGCGAGTAATTTTTTAACTTTCATATTTTGTCCTTCTATTTTTGCGCATTATTGTTTTTTGCGTATGAGGATATTGTTAGTTTTTTGTTAATATCGCTTAGAAGAGAATTTGCAGCTGTGTGCGGAAGGCGTTTACGTTAGCACTCTTGGACGCGAAGCTTTCATTTGACGGAGAGCCTGAAAATCTTGCGTATTCATAGCCCGCTTGAAGCTTTACGCTGTTGCCGTCGATATACCAGTTTATGCCTGCAAATATGCTGTTTGCATTTTTATAGTATTCGGAACCGCCCGAGCTTACATTTGCCGCCGAATTTATGGTGTCTGAAATCTTTGCGCCGCGCCCGTCGGTAAAGAGCCCCGAATACCTTACTGTGGGTGCGATTTGCCCGATAAACCCGCAGTCGAATTTATATTCCGCGCCGACATTTACGCCTTGCGGAGTCGCGTCTTGGAAATTCCCCGCCGCGTCTTTTTTGCCGTATTGAATGTTAGCCATCATGTATTCGCCCCAGAGGGTGAAGTTGTCGAGCGTGAGTTTGAAATAGGGATTTGCGCCCACGATATAGCCGTTGTCGGAATAGCCGTCGGTTGTTATGTTTGCGCCCATTCCATAGCCCGCGTTTAATCCTATTTCGTATTTAAGCTTGCCAATCGAGGTATCGGCATCGTTTTTATAGTTGATGCTCGCCCAGAGGTTTACCGTGTTGTCCGTTCCGCTGTTGTTGGGCTTTATGGCATAGTTTTGCGGATTTGTGACGGCAAACGAATACGAGAACCCTTTTACGGCGTCGGTTTTGCCCTCCCAGAAAACTCCCGTGTAGCGGTTGCCGAAGCCGATGTTGCCTTTTGTTCCCGAACTCTGCCCTTCGACGAAGTAGCGCGTTGCGGGGGAGCGTTCAATGGATAGGAGCTTGGACGATGAGGTGTTTTCCTCAAATACGAAGTTTACCTTCCTATATCCGACATCGAGTTTTCCGTTTAAAAATTCCCAGTCGATTTTTTTTGATATTGTTACGCTGTCGAGATAGTTTGCGCCGTTATTGGTTGTTTTTGCCAAATCCAAAACGAGATTTCCCGACCATCCGTTTGCAAGCTCTGCCGCCATTCCCAGATACATGCGGCGCATTCTGAAACCGCTTTTGGTGCTTGTATCTTTGTAGAAGGGATCGTCTGCTTCGGACTTTATCCACATGAACTGCTCATGTATTCTGCCCGAGAATGTGAGCTTTACGGTTTCCTTCTCCTTCGCTTTGACTTGTATTGAGGAGCTTTTTAAAATTTTTCCGGCTTCGTCTTGCGTTATGATTCCCTTTGAAACCAGAATGTCCAATGTTGCTTTGTCTTGCGCGTTAGCAAAATTTGACGCGCCGAAAACAAATGCGGTTAGTATCAATTTTACAATATTACTCTTTTTCATTGTTTTTCAAATTTCTCCGAAAATATTTCGGCTGAAATTTGAGGGCAATGATAAGCAAGCTGTATTTAAATAATATAAGGCAAATGTGAATTTTTCGTTAAAGGGCGCGGATTTTCAAAAAGCGGCTTCCGCATCTTTCTTTAATTCCGTCTTTTTGGCGAGTATTTTGTCTATTCTCGCCCCGTCCATATCGACGATTTCAAACACAAAATTTTTCCATTTCAGCTTTTCTCCCGTTTTGGGAATTCTGCCAAGTTGCGCTAAAATCAAGCCTCCCACCGTATTATACTGGTCGCGCGGCTTTTCGTCGAGGTTGAAGAAAATTGAAAAATCGTAAAAAGAATACTGCCCGTCAACCAAGTATGAATTGTCGTCCCTTTGCACTATTTCAGGCTCTTCCCCAAGCTCGGGCATATTGCCCAAAAGGGCGTCTATTATGTCGTTTAAAGTCGCAATGCCAAGCGTAACGCCGAATTCGTTGCATACTATGCCGTATTTCTGGCGTTTTGCGCGCAACTCTTCGAGAGCATGGTACACTTTTGTGTTTTCGTGGAAATATACCGCGGGGCAGATTTTGTCTTTTAAGTTGAATGACGGGTTTTCAATTTCGCCGAATAAATCTTCAAGGTACAAGACTCCCAAAATATCGTCCAAAGAGCCGTTTGCGACGGGATAGACCGCGTGCGGAAATTTTGAGACGATATTCTTTATGTCGGCGGCAGTTGCGTCCGCCTCAATCCGCACGATTTCGTTGCGCGGCGTCATTATTGAAGAGACGAACCTGTCTCCGAGGGAAAACACTCGGTTTAGAATGTTGCGCTCTATCTTTTGGACTTCCCCGTTTTCCGTCCCTTCTTCAACCATCATTTTGATTTCTTCTTCGGTCACTTTGTTTCGCGCCGAATCCACGCCGAGAATTTTGCATATTGCGCCGCTTGACTTGCTTAAAACGAATACGAATGGCGACATTGCTTTCGAGAGGGCGGACATTGGAACTGCGGCGATTTTTGCGATTTTTTCGGGATAGGCAAGCCCAAGCCTTTTGGGCACAAGCTCGCCTATGACGAGCGTAAAAAATGTCGCGCCGACGACTATCGCCGCTTTTGCGGCAAACAGGGCGTATTCGTCGGGGATAGGCGTTTTTGACAGAATTTTGGCGAATTTTTCGCCGAGCGCGTCTCCCGAATATATGCCCGTCAAAATTCCAATCAGCGTTATGCCTATTTGGACGGTGGAGAAAAATTTGTCGGGATTTTTCGCAAGATTCAGGGCTTGCGCGCTTCTTTTGCCTCCTTTTTTGGCTTCGTTTGAAAGCTTTGATTTTGAAGCGGCGACTATTGCGATTTCCGACATCGCAAATATTCCGTTTGAAAGTATTAAAATTAAAATAATCGCAAAATCCATATGCTAATTTATCTTAAAGCTTTCGATGCCGAATTTCTTGTAGAGCTTTTCAAGCTCTTCGGCGTTGTCGGAGATTACGAGAACCTTGTCTCCCGCGCTTAATTCCGTGTTGCCTTGGGGGACGAAATACGCGCCGTTTCTTTTGACCAATACAGCCAAAGTGTTTTCGGGCATGCTCATGTCCATCAGCCTCTTGCCGTTTTCAAGCATTTTTTCGGATACCACAATTTCCGACATAGTTGATTTTATGTCTTCTGAAAGCGCCACGCCGAATTCGTCCGATGAAATTTCGTTCGGCTTTATGAGATTTAGGACTTTTGCGGCAAATCCGACCGTCGTTCCCTGAATCAAAAGGGATATGATTGTTATGAAAAACACGACGTTAAATATGAGGTTTGCCTTTTCGAGATTTGCGAGCATCGGGTAGATTGCGAAAATAATCGGAACCGCGCCTTTTAACCCGACCCAGCTTATGTAGTATTTTTGCGGCCTTCCGATTGAAAAGGGCAGAAGACAGAACAAAACGCTTAACGGGCGTCCGAAAAGTATCATGAAAGCCCCGATTGCAAGTCCGAACACCGCTATCGGCAGAAGTTCGCTCGGGCTTACCAAGAGCCCCAAGGTGAGGAACATCGCAATCTGCCAAAGCCATGCAAAGCTTTCAAAAAACGAGGTAATGGCTTTTTTATGCGAAAATTTGTTGTTTCCCACAACCAAGCCCGCTATGTAAACCGCCAAATATCCGTTGCCGTCGAGAGTGTCGGTAATCGTGAAGGTGAATAAAATGAGCGCGAGAAGCAAAATCGAATAAAGAGACTGGTTTGCGACGTTTATTTTGTTTAGCGCGTACAGCGTGGCTCTTCCCAAAACCCATCCAAGCGCGGCGCCGACCGACATTTGTATTATGAAATCGATTGCGGATTTTTCCCAGTTAAAGCTCTCTGAAGTGATGACCTGTATAAGGAGAATTGTCAACATGTACGCCATCGGGTCGTTGCTTCCGCTTTCAAGCTCCAAAGTGGAGCGCAGTTTGCGGTCGATGTTAAGCCCTTTCGAGCGCAAAAGCGAGAATACCGACGCGGAGTCGGTGGAAGACATTACGGAGGCAAGAAGCAGAGATTCGGGAATGGAAAGCTCGAAGTCTCCGCCGATTAAGCGGGAGAGCGCGTATATGAATCCGCCCGTGATTATCGCCGTTAAAAGCACCCCCAAAGTCGCCAAAACCACGCCCTCTTTCCATACGGGCTTTATGTCTTCATACTTCGTGTCCATGCCGCCCGAAAACAGTATGATGCTGAGGGCAATCACTCCTATGAATTGGGCGATTGCAGGATTTTGGAACTCGACGCCTATGCCGTCCACGCCGCATGCCATTCCCACTCCGAGGAAGAGCAGAAGGACGGGGACGCCCCATTTATAGCCGAATTTCCCCGCTATGACGCTCAGAAAAAGCAGGGTCGAGCCTATCAATAAGATATTTTCCGGTGTGATTGAAATTTGTAGGGCGGATAAAAACATGGTTTCAGGTATTTTTTCGGCAGATTTTAGAAAATATTTATTTGTCGATTTTGCAAAAGGCGGAATTTCTCAAAGAATCAGCATTGCGTCTCCGTATGAGAAAAATCTGTAATCGTTTTCAATGGCGATTTTATATATTTCTTTGAGCTTTTCAATTCCGCCAAGCTTTCTGGGCGTCAGGAACGCGCCGACAAGGCACATTAAAGTTGAGCGCGGCAGGTGGAAGTTCGTTATGAGGGCGTCTGCGGAAATTATTTCTTGCGGCGGATAGACGAAAAGCGAAGCATCGCCAAAGTAGGGTTTATCCAAATCAACTTGCGGATTTTTTCTGCAAAAGTCCTCGCTTGCGCGCAGCGACGTGGTGCCTACCATAAGCGTTTTAAAGTCTTTTCTGCCTTTCAAGACGCGCAGGGTTTCGGGGGGAATTTCATAAATTTCGGAGTGCATTTTATGGTCTTCGACCCTTTCGCTTTTTATGGGTTGGAAAGTTCCAAGTCCGACATGCAATGTTATGTCGTAAAAAGTGTTTCCGCTTTTTTCAAGGCGCGAGCATAATTCGGGGGTAAAGTGAAGTCCCGCAGTCGGAGCCGCCGCCGCGACGCGCCTTGAAGGGTCGGCATAGACAGTTTCGTAGCGTTCGTTGTCGAATTTCCTGTCGTAGTCCGGCGCGCGCTGGTCGCGCTCTATATAAGGGGGAAGGGGAACTGCTCCTATGTTTTCGCACAGTTCAACTACGTTTGAAAACTTGTTTTCGACAAATTCCACCATTGCCTGTCCGTCATTGAATTTTTCGAGAACTTTTGCCTTGAATATTCCATCTATAAAAAAGCTTGCCCCGACGGGCAATTTCTTGCCCGGGCGCAGCATCGCTTGCCATACGTTGTTTTCGACGGGGGAAAGAAGCAGGCACTCAACAAAGCCGCCGCTTTTTCTGGTTGCGAAAATTCTCGCTTTCAGCACGGCGGCATTGTTGCGCACAAATGAAAATGAATGCGGCAAAATTTCGCCGAGTTCGGAAAATCGGCGGTGTTCGATTTCTCCCGTTTCGCGCCTGTAAACAAGCAGTTTTGAATTATCGCGCTTTTGCGCGGGCAGTTGGGCTATTCGCTCTTTGGGAAGGTTGTAATCGAGTATAGAAGCGTCCATTTTTCAAAGTCAAAGCGCATAAATTTGCAAAAAAAACGCCCGAGGTCAATAGGCGTTTTTCGGAGGGCGGTTTTAATTTTTTTCTTGTTTTTTCAACGCCCGCTCCGCTTCAAGTTTTGCCAGCTCTTCGGGGGTTAGCAGGAGCAGGAGCTTGGACTTTTCAATCTCAATCATGTATTGTCCGCTTCCCATTTCGTACTTTTCCTTCATCGCGTCTTCGCTTTCTTTCAAGGCTTTCTCGTAAGAGGCGATTTTTTCGGATATTTTTGCAAGCTCGTTCACATCTGTCGAAGTTTCAAGCTGCTTGCGCAGGGAGGCAATTTCATTGCGCGTTTTCATGGAGTATTGCAGTGCGCGCTGAAATTCGTCGTTTGCCTTAAATCCTTCGACGGTGCTTTTGCGGTAAAAGTGCTTGCCGGATTTTGTGACGATTTCGAGGGGGTTGATTTTCGTGCCGTCCTTGAAGGTGTACGAAGAATATTCCTCGGGGGAAATCGGAACGCATATGTTTGTCTTTAAGAACAATACGACATACTGGCGGTTGCTTGAAAAGTTGTATCCGCCCACCATCGTCTTGTCGTTTGCCTGAAATTCTCCGTCGATTTGTTTTAATTTCAATTCGAGGGATTTTTTTATCTGCGCGTCGGTTTCTTTTTTTATCTGCTCTTTAAGAGACTTCATCGTGGCGTCCGTCGCCTTCATTATTTGGACGTTGCGTTGGAACTCTTCATACTTCGGGTAGGAATTGAAGTCGAAAACTATCATGTAGCTTTGCTGTCCCATTCTTACGATGTCGCCCACTGCGGGAGATGTTTCGCTTGCGTTTGCGACCGCGCTTGCGGCGAAAATAGGCAGAAATTTGAATATGTTTATGTTCATTTTTATATTTCCTTAAATAAAGTTGAGCTTAAAAGTTCGCTTTTGTTGCTTGAAAAGGCTTCCTGAAACTGCTTGTAAAGCGAGTCGAAAGCCTCTTTTGTTGCCACTGCAAATTCGAGGGTTTTCGAGTGCGTTGTGGAGGGGTAGATTTTATATACGTTTGAAATCCCCGCATTTTTTTCGGCGTCATTTGCAAACGGCACTTTTTCTTTTACGGCATTAGCTTTGTCAACGGCGGTTTCGATGTGCGGCTTCGCTCTTGATGCAATTTCGTTTGGAAGCTTGTTTGCTGCCGTATTTATCTGGTTTTGCGGGTCGATTGGGCTTGCGTGGTAAATCCTTATTTGCGAATTGCCGTTTGTGTCGATTGAAAATTCGCGAACTTCCAATGGACCTGCAATGTAAATTTGTTTGGAAATAGAAGTTATGGAAGCTATGTTTATATAAACCGATGTTTCGTTTAAAAATTCTATGCCGCAGAGAGCCTTGTTTTGCAGTGCGCCCTTTGTCTTTACAAAAGAAGTGCCTTGCTGCCCGAAAAGCGTTGCCTGGGCAAGCAGAAGCAAAATTGTCAGAACTTTTATTATTTTTACATTCATTGTTGCAATTTTTAAAAATTTTTTGAATATTTACGGATGTTAACGATTTTTATTTGTACCGCAAGAAATAATGTTAAGCTGCAAAAATTTAACGGTGAGGGTGGACGGCTCCGCGGAGCCTATTTTGTCTGATGCAACCTTGTCTTTCAAGCCGCATGCAATGAATGCCGTGATAGGCCCCTCGGGATGCGGCAAAACCACTCTTTTAAAGGCGATGATGCGCCTTGTCGAGAGGGAGGGGAAGTCGTATTTTTGCGGGGAGGAAATTCTTTCAAGCGAGTCTTTGTCGGGCAGGGTGGGCTATGCTCCCCAGTTCACCTGCGCGCACCCCAAGCTCACGGTTTTGGAGGCGATAGAAGGCGCGCTTAAAATAGGCGAGCGCGACTTGTCAAAAATTTCGACGCGCGCGAAAAAAATTCTCAAAATAATAGGTCTTGAAGCCCATTCCGAAAAATTCATCGAAAGCCTTTCGGGGGGGCAGCTGCGGAGAATCGGCTTGGGCTTGGAGCTTGCCGCCGACCCTCCCGCAATGTTTTGCGACGAAGTGACAAGCGGGCTTGACCCTCTTTCCGAAAACGCCATTTTGGACATGCTTAAAAAGTTTTGCGGCGACGGCGGCAAAACCGTAATCTGCATTATCCACAACCTCGCAAAGCTCGAATATTTCGACTTGGTTACGGTGGTTTACGAAGGGCATGTGGTATTTCAAGGCTCTCCCAAAGAGTTAAACAGGCACTTTGAAATAGACTCTCCCTTGAACCTTTATGACGCGCTGAACGCAAAGGGCGTAAAGTATTGGCTTGAAAAACGCCCGCCTCTTGAAGATTTTTGCGCGAATTGCGACCCAAAGTCTCTTCCGTCGCGCCCTCCCCGCCCGAGCGCGGCTTCGCAGATTCTCACTCTCCTGATGCGCCGCTTCAAGCTGTTTTTCAGGGATTCGGGCTATCTTCTTTTGACAATGGCGATAACTTTCGGGTTTCCCATAGTTGTCGTGATTTTCGCTTTCGGGGGGCTTCCGCAAATAAGGGGGCTTGCGCTTGAACGCTCGCTTGGCGGCGTTGAGGAGCTTAGGGAGACTTTGCGCTTTTCCATTGAAGCCGCGCAGACTTCGACATTGGTGACGGGGCTTATATTGTTCCAGGTTGTTCTTCTTACGCTGATGGGTTCTAACAATTCGGCGCGCGAAATCGCCGCGGAGCGCAATTTGTACGAAAAGGAGCGGTTGCTTGGCTTGCGCCCGTGGGCTTACGCTTTTTCAAAAATAATATTTACTTCGATAATCGCGCTCTTTCAAGGCGTTTGGATGTGCTGGTTTGTCAAGTTCATATGCGATTTCCCCGGCAGTTTTTTTGTTCAGGCGGCGGTGCTTTCGGGCGTCTGCATTTCAATGACCCTCGTGTGCCTTGCTTTTTCCGCCTTGTTTTCATCTCCCGACAAGGCGAACATTGTTTCGATTTATTTGGTTGGGTTTCAGCTTCCGCTTTCGGGGATTGTGCTTGCGCTTCCCGAGTGCCTGAAATGGATTTGCCGCCCGCTCATAAATTCCTACTGGGGCTGGGCGGGCTTCATGACCTCAATGAAAGACACGCGCCTTTACGACGCGTTTGTCCAGACAAGCCCGTCTTACGAGTGGATTGCAAAGCCAAGCATTGCGCTCTTTGCCCTTGCAGTGCAGGGAATAATTGGAATTGCTTTTGTGCTTAAAGGCTGTTATCAAAAAAAGTGGAATTAGAAAATGTTTCTTTTGCCAAAACAAATTTAGAAAAGTATGAAAAACAAATTTAATCCCGTTATAATCGCAGTCGCCATACCGCTTTTGGCGGTTGCGTTTGCGCTTGGGTCGGTTCTTTACAAAAAATCGGCGTCGGCAAATTCGGCAGTGTTTCCCGTTGACGCCTATGTTGAAAATCCGGCTTCGTTTTTCGGCAACAAATACATTTTAAGGGCGCAGGTGGATTCCCAACTCGCCTACAAGGAAAATGCGGGCAGGCTTTTGTGCGTCAGAACTCCCGACGGTTCGAGGGTCGCCGTCATAGTGCCGATTGAAGTCGGCAAGAATATTCAGGCGGGGCAGAAATACGGGTTTGATGTCGAGGTTATGCAGGACGGTTCGCTAATTGCAAGGGGTTTGGAGAAGTTTTAAATGAAGCATTTTTTTATAACGCCAATATTTGTTTTGTTCGCCTTTTCGGCGCAGGGGCAGATTTTGCCGCAAACGCCGTCCGTATCTCCGTCTGCGGTTTCTCCGCAGTCGCATGGAAGCGGAAACGTCCAAACGCAGTCTCAAAAGACCGAAATTGCTCCCGCAACGAACAACACTTCCGTTTCTCTGGCTCCTTCGACGAGCCTTGACAGCGGCACGCTTGAACGCACGCAGGACAAGCTTTTCGACGTTGAAAGCGACAGCATAGATTTTGAAAACGGGCAGTTCAAGTGGAAGGGAAAAACTTTTGACTTGGGCTCTTCGCGCGTGGTGCGCGCGCGTTTTGAACGCTACCTCGCAATGGATTTGCGCGACCAAAATTTCGATTCCTACCAGAAGATTTTAAAGGAAATTACAGGCGCGCTATCTCCCGCAAACGACGAAATTTCCCCCGAAGTCATTCGCAGCGCGTGGTCGAAGCTCTACGATGCCGCGGAATACGACATTGATAACGACGGCTGCATTGCAATCGCAAACTGCGTCTATCAGGCGTGGAGAATGAAAGTCGAATACGAAAAGGCGAAGGTGCGCGAGGCGCAGGCGGGATACGAAAAATCTTCCGCAGAGCGCGTCCTCGACCAGATGGAGCGCAAGGCCAACATGGATAATTTTGATGCGAAAAAGCGTGCTGTGGCGGCAACGAATAACAAGAAAGAGATTGTAGCTCCCACAAACGTGAACAAGCTTGCGTTCGCCTCGAAAGAGTATGCCGAAAAAGTCGCGAAAAAAACTTTGAAAGCGGCGGAAAGAAACGCCGTCGGGGCGCAGTCGATACTCCAATTCCAGTCGCAGACAATGACCTTCTTGCTTGCGCGCAAATTCCAGCACGCGAATATCTCCGCCTATTTTTACAGGCATATTTACAAGGGCGGGGCGCAAAACTTTGAAGTCGGGAAAGAGGAGTTTGCAAATTTCTACCCCGTCTCCAACATTCTGCCCACAAACGACCTCATGGAAAGCCTTGCAACAGAGGCGCGAAACGACGTCCGCGAGGGCATGATTACCGTAAACACCCTTTACGATTCCGGGCAGAGGTACACCGCTTTGATGCGCTTAATGGAAACTTTCATGCTTGGCGAAAACGAACCGAGCGTGCGGGCTTTCGACTACGAAAAAAAGAAGGTTCTCCATCAAATTTACCGCGACGCAATCCTCGTTAAGACATTGGCGGACAATCGCGACTTGGCGGCGATAGAAGAGGCTCTTAAAAGAATTTCCGCTCTCGCTGACGACTTTCCGTCCCACGAGGCGTACTCAAAAATCCGCATCGCAAAACAGGCGTCCAACTTGAAGATAATGGAAGCGCGCGCCTCCGCGTTCGCGGGGAATTTGGAAGCCGCAAAGGCTTCGATAACAGAAGCCGCCAAAATCTGGCCCCTCAACCCCGAACTTGACAAATTTACGGACGAAGTAATGAAAATGTCTGTCGGAGCGTCGAAATACATTTCAAGGTTCGACGAGCTTTTGGAACGCCAAAACTACCGCGAAATTATGGATAACGCGGCTGAATTCGGCATCGCCTTGCGCGACAACCCCGAAAAAATCGCAAAGTTGAAAGAAATAGTTTCAAACGTTTCTCAAATAGATTTTTTGATTGCGCAGGCAAAGGAGCTGGGCTTGCAGGGCAATTCATACGTCGCGTGGGAGCTGTTGGAAAAGGCGCGTGCAATCGATGCCGCCGATCCGATTTTGGCGCGCGCCATGGCGTCTCTTGCCCCGTCTGTTGCGGGCTATGTGCAGATTTTGGACAAGGCGCGGCTTGCCGAAAAATCAGGCAAATTTATCGAAGCGTTGAACTTGTACCTTCGCGCGCAGGACATATTTCCGACATCGCAAACTTGCAGGGAAGGCATAAGCCGCATTTCAAATAAATTCCCCTCGTTTAAATAACGCCATGCAAAAGTTCAAGGTTTACTGGAAGGGAGAATTTGTAGGCGAATTTGACGCAGGCAACCTGCGCGATGAAATCTCGCGCGGGACAATCGGGCATTTGCACGGCGTCAGGCTTAAATCGGGCAAATTCATAAGCGTTGGCGACCTGCTTCAAAAGCTTGATAATTCCGCCGAAGATTTCGATTTGGAAGCGGAATTTGCAAAAGAAAACGAGAGCGCAAGAGAGTTTGAATTTGCCATATTCGGCTATGCGCTCGCGGGGCTTTCATTTTTGTCGATGGCGTCAATGGCGGGTTCTTTTCTCTACTGCATATTTCTTGCGAAATCTGGCAGGGGTAAACTTGCGGCGCAAATTTTCATCCTTTCGCTTATAATCGGGCTATTGGGGCTCTTTTTTAACGGCGTCATTCTCTCTTCAATGTGATTTAAATTTTTCCGTGATATTTCCACAAAAAACGGCGCAAAGTTTTTTCTTTGCGCCGTTTTGGTTAGCGTTGTATATAAGTCCCATTAAAGTTATTCGCGGATCTATCTAAAAAATTTGGGTAGAAGTTTGAAGCTCAGATTCTTTTTCAGTTTGTTCGATATTGGTAATACTCGCTAAAAACAAACATATAAAAACGCACGGTGTAAATTAATCGTGCGTTTTTGCAATAACTTTTACCTATTCGCTACTTTCTTCTGCGATAAACTGCAAATGCAAGCATAATCGCTCCGATTACCACCGCATATGCTGATGGTTCGGGAATAGAAATATACAATCCACCCGATCTAACTTCAAAAGTCCAAAAATCATCATTAAATTCAAGACCATTTTGTTTTAAAATTAAATTTTCGCCTTTTACTAATTTATAGAAACCTGTTATGGTAGTTCCGTCATCCCAAGACATTACATTTATTTCCTTATCATTTAATACAAATTCATCTGTTAAATTTATGATAAGTTTACCATCTGACCGATTAAAATATGATGATTCACCACCCGTAATACGAATTGCAGGAGTATTGGAATCTTTTATATTTAGGATAATAGAGGACTTTTTTAATGAAATTTCACATTGAAACAATTCTGTATTTTCAAATATTGTATCTGAAAATATTATATTTTTTTGAAGATACAATACTGAATTCTGTAAGTTTTGTTGAGATAAGTCTAAAGTACTATAATCTTCGTAAAATCTTGTTAAATATATATTTGATAAATCTTTATTTTTATAAGAGAGCGTAGAATATAATTGTTCACTTGTAAAATTAGAACCATAAAAATAAGCTCCATTTATTATAGCATTGTCAAATTTGGCATTCGTAAATTCGCAATGCATAAAATTTACGTTCTTTAAATTCATTCCTTCAAAATTTGCATTACTAAAATGTTGAGACATAAATGTTGTTAAAGTAGTACCATTCCCTCCTAAGTCATTATTTTTATAACTTGCAGTAGAATAAAGTTGTTCTAAGGTTAAAGAACATTTTTTCTCACTAAATGGGAAAGTCTGATTATATTCGGACAGTGCAACAAAACTTGCTCCTTTTATTATGGAATTAGTAAAATCTGCATTTTCTAATGAGAAAATTGAAACCTCAGATGGAAATTCTACCGAAAAATTTGCTTTCGTCAGGTTTGCTCCATTAAACGATACGTTTGTTAGATTTGCACCCTCAAAATTTGCCCCCGTTAAATCTTGGTTTGAAAAGTCTTTTCCCGATAAGTCTTGATAAGAAAAGTCTTTATTTGCAAAGGCAAAAGCTGTGATAAAAATTTGTAAAACAATCAGATATTTTTTCATTTATTACACTTTCTAAAATTTTTCCCATTCTTGGACGTCATTGATATTTCCAAAAATATTATTGCTATTTTTTCTATCTATTTTTTTTATTTCTAATAATTGTGCGTTTCTTTCCAAAAAACGTCCTATTTGCGAATGGACAACTTGAAACGGTTCATTTTCATTCTTGCAGTTATATAGCAATTCTATATATTTCTTTTGAAACATTGATGAAAATTTCTTGATAAAATCATGGGAAGAAAATTTATTTTCCATTTGTTTCAAAGCCTCTTTTACTTCATTTTCTATATCCATATAAACTCCTATTTCTTTTGGTAAATTTAATGAATAAGAAGCATACAGTATTTATAATACTATGCGTTTTTTATGTTTATAACAGATTGATAATTAGATTATTAGAGTTTGGGGCATTGTAAGGTGAAGAATAAAAATGCCAAGTTTTGATTATGTTTAAAGTTTCAAAAGTTCCAATATATCAAACAAATCCAATCTAAAATTGAAATTATAACTTGACCATAGTATTATAAATACGATGGACACTACATTAAGCTCAGTTATGGAAGTTTTGGGGAGGGCGGAAGTTTCGGCTCTCGATTCGGCAAGGTTTGTCAGGAATATTTTGGATGCCAAGCCAAGCGACAGCAAATTAACCGATGCGCAGTTTGTTTTAAAGGTAATTGAAGTCGGATTGCGCCATATCCGCACAAAAGAAATGTCATTTGCTAACGGATTTAATCTTTACTACGAAACAAAGAAAGACATTCTCCGCCCCGATTCGCTAAGGGATATCAGGTACTTGGCAAATCGTCTGATGCGTTCAAATCCCCAACTTGCCAATCGCAACTTTTCGGAACTCTCCCGCTCAAACTGCGAAGACTGGCTAAACGATACATTTTTAACGCCGTCTCAATTTAATAAAGGCAGGTCGTTTTTGCATGCGATATTTGAATTTGCCATTCGCAGGGAGTGGGTCGATAAAAATCCAATCAAGCTAATCGAAAGGAAGAAAATCATTGAAAAAGAGATAAAGCCGCTCAGCTTGGAAGAGACAAAAATCCTCTTAAAAAACGCGAAGAAGAAAAACTGCACGGAAGTTGTCGGGCTTATGATGCTTGCGGGAATTCGACCGAAAGAAGCCAAGCGGCTCGAATGGCGCGACATAGATTTGGACGACAACTCAATCAAAATCCGTTCGATATGCTCGAAGACGGGCGGCATTCGGCATGTCGAAATTTGCCCGAAGTTAAAGAATATTCTTTTGGATAGGGAAACGAGATTTGGATGCTTGTCGCCAAGAAACTGGTCGAAGAAGTGGAAACAGATTAGGGATAATTCGGGATTCAAGGGGCTTTGGGTGCAAGACGTGCTTCGACATACCTACGCAAGCTACTTTACGAAAAGATACTCCGACCTCCCCCGACTCCAACTCAATATGGGACACCACGACCTTTTCCTTCTCCGCTCCCGATACGTCAACATGCAAAATATCTCCAAAGCCGACGCCAAAGAGTTTTTCGGCTGAGCAAGGGGGCGCGATGGTTCGAGTTTCAATGTGTTCGCTTCCGATTTAAAACATGAATAGATATAAGCCGCAAAGGCAATCATTGCGGCGTTGTCTCCACAATACTTTCTTTCGGCAGGTAAAACTTCTCCGCTTCAATTTTACAAAAAAATTGCAGGCATTCTATAAAATGCAAAAACCGCCGCTTGTAAAATACAAGTGGCGGAGATGAAATGTATTCGATTTTTTTATGATTTGCGGCGGAGTTTATTGTTTTTCGCCTGCGTTATAGCGGCTTATCCAGAAATTTGACCATTCGGCAAAATCGCCGATTTCAAGGTGTTCGCGCGCCTGTCGCATCAAGTCCAAAAAGAAAGAAATATTATGGATTGAAAGCAGGGTACAGGCGAGCATTTCATTTGAAACAACAAGGTGTCTTATATAGGCTCTCGTGAAATTTGACGCATAGCTTGGGACAGTTTCGTCTATTGGCGAATGGTCTTCTTTAAAGCGCGAATTTTTCAGGTTTATTACGCCGTTAACGGTAAATGCGTTGGCATGGCGCGCGAGTCTTGTAGGCATTACGCAGTCGAACATGTCTGCGCCCAAGGCAATCATTTTTAAGAGCTGGACGGGTGTTCCGACTCCCATAACGTAGCGCGGTTTGTTTTCGGGCAGGTATTTTGCAGAGGCGTCAACTTGTTTTAGCATTTCCTCTTCAGGTTCGCCGACGCTCACTCCGCCGATTGCATATCCCGGGAAATCCATTTGCGAAAGCTCTTCGGCGCACATTTTGCGGATGTCGTCGTAAATTCCGCCTTGCACGATGCCGAAAGTCAAGTTTTGGTCTGCAAAGCTTTCGTGGATTTTCTTGCAGCGTTTTGCCCAGCGGATAGTGCGCTCAACCGATTTCAGGCAGTCGCGCTTTTCGCATGGGTAGGGTATGCATTCGTCCAAAACCATGCGGATGTCGCTGTTAAGCTCCTTTTGGATTTGCATGCAACTTTCGGGTGAGAGAAAGAGTTTTGCGCCGTCTAAGTGCGATTTAAACGTTATGCCTTCTTCGGTGATTTTGCGCAGTTTTGAAAGCGAAAACGCCTGAAAGCCGCCGCTGTCGGTCAAGATGGGCTTGTTCCATCTCATAAAGCCGTGCAGTCCCCCGAATTTTTCGATTAGCTTTGATGTCGGGCGAATGTTCAGATGGTAGGTGTTTGAAAGGATTATTTGCGCTCCTGTTTCCTCTATCTGCGCGGGCGTTAGGGATTTAACCGTCGCCTGCGTGCCGACGGGCATAAATATCGGAGTTTGGATTTTGCCGTGCGGAGTCGTTAAAACGCCCCTTCTTGCGCCTTGCTCTGTCTTTAAAACTTCAAACATCTGAAAATCAGAGAATGGGGGCGGGGGCGTAGCTTTCGGCTTCGGGATATTTTTTCAACCAGCATTCCACGCGCTTTGCAAAGTCGAGGGCTTGCGCTTTTGCCATGCCTGTTTCGTTTTTGCCTTTTTCCAAAATATTTTGGAGCGCGGGAAGGTCAAGAGGCATGCGGCTGTCGTTTGCGAGGCGTTCAAGCAAATCGTTTTTGACGATTTTGCCCGCGCGCAAGTCGCGCAAAGTGGCGACGGCGTGCTCTTTTATGACTTCGTGGGCGTCTTCTCTTCCGATGCCGTTTTTTACCGCCTGCATCATCACGGTTGTCGTGAGCAGAAACGGCATATACTTTTCCTTTTCGGCGTCGATTACCGCTTCGTTTATTTCCATTTGCCTTGAAATTGTGAGGAATGTCTCAAAAAGCCCGTCGATTGCAAAGAAAGTTCCGGGAAGCATCACACGTCGCACAACAGAGCAGGAGACGTCGCCTTCGTTCCACTGGTCGCCCGCAAGGGAGGCCGCCATTTCCATGAAGCCCCTTATGATTACTTGGAAGCCGTTTAAGCGTTCGCAGCTGCGGGAGTTCATTTTGTGCGGCATTGCCGAAGAGCCTGTCTGCCCTTTTGCAAAGCCTTCGCCCGCGAGTTCGTGGCCCGCCATTATGCGGAGTGTCTTTGCAAACGAAGAAGGACCGGAGGCGAGCTGGTACACCGCCGCCACCGTTTCAAAATCGAGCGAGCGCGGATAGACTTGCCCTGTCGCTCCGAACGAGTTTGAAATGCCGAGGTGTTCGAGGACAAGTTCATTGAGCTTCAATGCCTTTTCCTTGTCTCCGTTAAAGAGGGTGAGCTGGTCGAGCTGGGTGCCGATTGCGCCTTTCAGCCCGCGCACAGGATAGGTGTCGATAAGCTGTTGAAGCCCGCAAACTGCGCGCAAGAGGTCTTCGCCGAACATTGCGAAGCGTTTGCCGAGCGTCGTAAGCTGTGCGATTACGTTGTGCGTGCGCGCCGCGTACGGATATTCGGCGTATTTTTCCGCGTAAGCCTTGAATGCGCCAAGAGACGCCACTGCTTTCATCTGCGCGAGTTTTAGCGACTTGTAAACTTGCAGTTGTTCGACGCATTCGGTCAGGTCGCGGCTTGTCATTCCTTTGTGGATGTGTTCAAAGCCTGCCAAATCGCAAAATTCCTCGATTCTCGCCTTTACGTCGTGGCGCGTGATTTTTTCGCGGGCGTTGATTGAGGCGACGTTTATGTTCGACTTTGCTTTTTCGTAGGAGTCTATCGCTTCCTGCGGAATATCCAAGCCCAGCTCCTTTTGCGCCTTCATAACGGCAATCCAAAGTTCGCGTTCGAGTAAAATTTTTCCTTCCGCGCTCCAAATATCTTTCATTTGTGAGGAGGCGTATCTTTCTGCCAATACATCTGCTATCATGATGGTTTTTTATATTGGCGAAATTTTGCTCCTTTTAAAGATTAAAATTAGCCGACGCGGGGAAAAATGAATTTTTTTTGAAATGCCGAATTTCTTGACAAACATTAAATCATATATCAAACTTTTGTCCATTCATGAAAAAGACTATCCTTTTTACTCCCGAAAATCGCGCAAAACGCGCGTTTACATTGATTGAAATTCTCATAGTCATCGCAATAATTGCGGTGCTTGCGGCTTTGACAACGCGCGTTGCGGATTCCGTGACGCAGGCGCAAGGGCGTTCGAGAGCCGCCGCGGACATGGCGGCAATCGCGGTCGGGCTTGACGCTTTCAAGGGAATGTACAACGACTATCCGCGCCTAAGCGCAAAAGGCGGCGTTGAAAACTGCGCGCGCAGGCTTTACAAATGCCTTGCGGGGCAGTCTTACATGAAAGTGGAGGACAGGCAGGTGAAGTTCATTGATGTTGACAAGGAATCTGACTACAAGCCGCTTTTGGACGTTACTTTGATGCGCATTGGCGACCCCTCAGACCCCGATGCTTCCGTTTCCAATTACGACAACGACAGAAACGCCTTTATCGACCCATGGGGCAATCCATATTTGTACTATTACGACACTTCGATTATGGTAGGATCTATCGGTGCGTGGGAGGGTACTTCGTTTTTCCTCATGAGCATGGGCGAAGACGGGGAATCCGCCGAAGTGCAGTCGATGTTCTCCAACGGAATCATGCCTAATGAAGACGACTACCGCTCGAACGTGAAAAACGTGGACAACATCGTTTATGGCTGGGATTGATTTCCCCTTAAAAAAATTTGTTGAAAATATCTTAAAATTAACCCATTATAAAAACCCGATTATGAAAAAGAAAAACGCATTTACTCTTGTCGAACTTTTAATTGTCATTTCGATTATCGCCGTTATGGCGGGTCTTTTGATGCCTGCAATCGCGGGTGCACGCAACAAGGCGAAGCGCAGCACTTCAAAAACTTTCATGGTTCAGCTTGCGGGCGCAATCGACCAGTTTAAGACGGAGTACGGATTTTATCCCGAATTTTTGGTCGAAAAGGAGCGCGTCAACCTCGCTGACGGCAACAATGCCGAAAATCTCATAAAATCTCTCACCGGCAGGAACATCGACGGCTCCAACTTGTCGGACGCCGACAGAAAGAAGTTTAACCGCCGCATGCGCTCTTTCTTTACTTTCGACAGCACTGTCTTGCAGAAGAAGGACAATTCTTGGAAGATTGTCGATCCTTTTGGAAATCCCAATATTTACATTTGTGTTGACAAGACGGGCGCAGGGCAGATACGCAAGGGCTATCCTTTGATTTCCGACGGCATTTCCGCCGAGGACTTCAAGGAAATCGTTCCCGATGTGGCTTCGGGCGTCCGCAAGTCGGTCATTATTTTCACTCTTAAAAAGGACGAAACCAAGGCGGGCGCGGACTACGAGGCTGACGATGTGTTCTCTTGGGTAAACTAATATATTTCTATGTTAAAAAGAACAAAAAAAGCATTCACTTTGATAGAGCTTTTGGTTGTCATTTCAATCATCGCTCTCATCGGATCTGGCAGCGTGATGCTTGTCAACTGGAATTCGGGCAAGCAGTCTTTGCGCACCGCACAGCAGCAGCTTATGTCGGCGTTTGAGGAAGCGAGGCTCTTGTCATGCTCCAAAAACGCGCGTTCAAGGGTTTTGATTTACAAGGGCGACGACTTGACGAGAAAATTGCGTCAGGTAGGGCTTGTTTACGAGTATTTTGACGAGGACGGCAACAGCCTTGGCTGGGCTTCCTACTCAAACGCGATTATGCTCCCGAAAGGCGTTTTCTTCGTTCCGACTTCGGGCGAGTATAATGCCTATGCCACTCTTCCTGAAACTTTTAAAGGTCAAAGGCTCATGTACAGCACTTTCCGCAACGGAACAACGGGGGCTCCGAGCATAGTCGGCATATCCCATTTCGGCAGCAGAAAGCCGCAAAGCATGGGCGAGGGCAACGGAGACTGGTATTGCTATGAATTTTCTCCCGAAGGTTTGTCTGAAAATCCGAGCGCGCAGATTGTTGTCGCGACAGGCGCACTGAACGCATCGGGCAAGTATGTGCAGTCAAATCCCTACGACATTTTAGGTTTTAGGGTCGTCAAGAGCGGCAAGTGCGTAGGATTTTCCGATTATGCTGAAATTGAAGGAACTTTCCAATGATTTTGAAACTTAAAAATTTGAAGAAAAGGGCTTTCACCCTCGTGGAAGTCATGATTGCAATAGGCGTGCTGTCGGTTTCGCTTACCGCGCTGATTGGGTTGTTGTCGGCAATTTCGACTAAGGTTGCCGAAGTCAGGGCCGCGAGCAAGGCGATTTCCATTGTCGCAGACTTGGAAGTCATATTGAAGTCGAAGGCATTTGACCAAGTTTACACTTGGGTGCGCAATCCGCGTCAGGATTACGTGATTTATTTCTGGGACGAATATGCAAATGACGACGAAGTTGACGATCCGTCGCTTGTCTGCGTTTCTTCGGAAGACAAGGGCAGAAGGGTTGGAGCGCCTCCGAACAGCGAGGAGTTGAAGCGCACCGAAGGCAATATTTACCGCGTGATTTTGAAATTGAACGAAGACGCGCTTGTGGGTTGCCATACGGAATTGGCTTCTCCCGATGCGGAATACAACGGCGGTCCGTTGCCGAGTTCTGCGGATATGTACGGCGAAGCTTTTCTTCCGATAACTGTTGACGTGCTGGTTGATCCCGTAAACGACATCATAATTGGAAGCGGAGACGAAGAGCAGAACAACCAGCGGCGCGTCCATTCCGACTTAACAATAAAAATGAGGTAGCTTTATGCCTAAACAGACAAACGATTTTAAGGCGCGCAGGGGGTTTACTTTGATTGAAGTCTTGGCCGCGGCAACCATTATGGTCATTATTTTGGGCGCGGTTTTGCTCGCTGTCAGCGACGTATTGAGGTCTTGGAACGAATCGGCGGGCAAAATAGAGGGCTTTTACGAAGGCGACTCTCTCGCAGATTTCATTCAGCAGGACATGCAGAGCATGATAGTAAAGCGCGACGGCAAGGCTTGGTTGCAAGTTTCGTATCCCAACAATGTCGGCATGCTTACGGGGGCAAGGCTTGGCGGCATTCCACTGCGCCCTCCGCAAATTATGTTCTTTTCCCCGACTTATGTCCGCCCGCGTTTTGACGCCGAACAGCTGATGACAAAGTCAACACAAAGAACTCCGATTGCAGGCAGCATTTGCGCGGTAAAATACCAGATGAGCTACAAAAGCCCGTTCCGCACCGGTTCCGCGAATGAAGGCACCAACTCAAGACAGCCGAATGCTTTTTACGGTTTGTATCGCGCAGTCATTGATTCGAGATCCACTTTTGAAGAAGCATTGGGTGAAGCGCAGGGGAACATGAATACGGTTGAAAACGCATTGCAGCGTTTTTGGAACGGGACATGCTCCGTATTGTCTGACGATGGTTATTACACAAAGGGCATAGACTTGAAAAGCTGGGTTTTGTCTCCCGAAAATTTCATCGCTTCAAACATTGTGGACTTTCAAGTAACCTTTGCCGTGATGTATCCGAAAGAAGGAGAAGTAAGGCAGTATGAAAGCCCTTACGACATTGCCTACATCGAGCCGGGGACTCCGTTTACGGTTGCCGACAAGCTTTATATTGACGGCAAACTCTATCAGCGCACAAGCGGCGGCGGAAAATCTTACATAATGCCAAATGAAGTGGAAAACGGATTTCTCGCTTTCGCGGAAGTTTCAATGACTTTCATTTCCGATATCGGGGCGCAGGAAATACGCAATCTTTCCGGCGAAAACAAACAGCAGAGATTCAAAGAGTTGCGAATGAAATACGGCACGACGACCACAAGGAAGATTTCATTTATGGTTCAGCCTGCCGAATAATATATTTATATGGAATTATCTTCAGAACAAAAAGAAGCCGTAAAACAATGGATAAACGACGGCGCGAAACTTGTCGATGTCCAAAAACTGTTAAGCGAAAAGTTCAATGTGAAAATGACTTACATGGACGTCCGCTTTTTGGTTGACGATTTGGATTTGACGATGCGCGACCCAAAGACGGAGGCAAAAGAGGAAGCAAAACCGGAGCCTGCCGAGGCTGAAACTCCGAAGCAGGGCGGTGTTACCGTGGAAGTAAATCCCGTGCAAAGGCCGGGGGTTTTGACCGGCGGCAACGTGACATTTTCCGACGGGGTGCAAGCTACTTGGGAGTTAGACGCGGAAGGAAGGCTCCATCTTGGCGGAGCGGCGGAAGACTATCGCCCCTCGCAGGAGGACATTATTGATTTTCAAGAAAAGTTGCGCGCTATTTTAAGCGGTAACGTGTAATTTTTTGCGAAGTTTTGAAAAACTCCCGATTTTTCGTCGGGAGTTTTTTTGTCGTTTTTTCAGCTGCTTTTGGCGGATATTTTGTTTTTTTCTTGCAATGCCTTTAAATTGGCTATTTAAAAAAGAGGCTTTACCTCATTCAAAATCGAAGAACAGGTTAAGCAAATGGAAATACCAAATCCTCATATTCCCTTCAAATTCCGCCCTAAGCTTTTGGATACCCTGCGCGGATACAATTTAAATGCGTTCTTTTCCGACTTGGGCGCAGGTGTTATAGTGGGCATTGTGGCTCTGCCTCTTGCAATGGCTTTTGCAATCGCAAGCGGTGTCAAGCCTGAGGCGGGCATATTTACCGCCATTGTCGCGGGCTTCATAATTTCCGCATTCGGCGGCTCTAAGGTTCAAATTGGCGGTCCTACGGGCGCGTTTGTCGTGATAATATCGGGCGTTGTGGCAAAATACGGAATGCAGGCTCTCTTAATCTGCACGATGATGGCGGGCGTCATGCTTGTCATAATGAGCGTGATGAAGATGGGTTTTGTCATAAAATTCATTCCAAGACCCGTAACAATCGGCTTTACGAACGGCATTGCCGTGATTATTTTTTCGACCCAGATAAAAGACTTTTTCGGGCTTGAAATCGAAAATATGCCGTCGGATTTCTTCGGCAAAATGGAGGCGATATTCGGCGCGCTCAACACCATTGACTGGCGGACGACCCTTGTTGCGGCAATTTCAATATGCACCATTTTGTTTTGGCCCGTCAAGTGGAGAAAGCGCGTTCCGGGTTCTGTTGTTGCGCTGGTTGTAGGCACGCTTTTTGCAAGCATTACGGGGCTTGAAATCGCAACGATAGGCTCAACTTTTGGTGGCATTCCCGATTCTTTGCCTGCGTTTTCGATGCCCGAATTCAAATGGGCTGACTTGCAGGGGCTGATAGTTCCGTCTCTTACGATAGCGATTTTGGCGGCAATAGAATCTCTTTTATCGGCGGTGGTTGCGGACGGCATGATTGAGGACAAGCACGATTCCAACCAAGAGCTTATGGCGCAGGGCATCGCAAATATCGTCTCTCCGCTTTTCGGCGGAATTCCCGCAACGGGCGCGATTGCAAGAACCGCAACAAACGTTAAAAACGGTGCCAAAACCCCGATTGCGGGCATAATTCACTCCATCACGCTATTGGTTATCCTGCTCGTGTTTGCGCCTTGCGCAAAGTATATTCCGATGAGCTGCCTTGCCGCTATTTTGTTTGTCGTCTCCTACAATATGGGCGACTGGCGCGAATTTTTGGTCATAAACAAAATGACAAAGAGCGACGCGTTGGTATTTATCATAACTTTTGCGCTAACCGTGATTTTCGACCTCACTATCGCGGTTGAAGTCGGAATGCTTCTTGCGGCATTCCTGTTCATAAGGCGAATTGCGGATTCCACCCATATCGACGCCTTTGACCGCCAAGTCGAGAATTTGGAAAATCTCGAAAGTCTGGAAGGCTATAATATTCCTCGCGGGGTAATGATTTTCCGCGTTTTCGGCGCGTTGATGTTTGGTGCGGCGGACAAGCTCGACGGCGTTTTGCGCGGCAACGCAACTCCGCCGAAAGTCGTAATTCTTAGAATGCGCACGGTTATGGCACTCGACACAACGGCGATAAACGCGCTTGAACGCCTGCATTCAAAGATACGCGCAACCGGTGCAATCCTCCTGCTTTCGGGGACTCACTCCCAGCCCTTGCAGATGATATATAAATCTGGGCTTGCCGAAATAATTGGCGAGGAAAATATTTGCCAGAACATTCACATTGCGGTTGAGCGCGCGGACAAGCTCATTGCACTGATGGATGCGGAGGAAATTGAGGAAAAGTAGTTTTGTGCTTTTTTAGAAACGGGATTGCTGATTTTCGGCAATCCTTTTTTGTTAAACACTTTTTTTTGCGTTAAAAATGCGGATATGTATCCCGCATGTTTTTTTTATTTGGCAAGCTCGGCTTTTTTGCTGTTTTTAGGGTTTCGCCGATGGCGTTTCCCGCAGTTTTTGCCGTACAGTTATACCAAAATTTGCAGTTCGGAATTTTTCAAGTCCAGATATTTTTTTGCGCGGCGGAGCGCAAGTGCGGTTGAAAGCGTGGTGTTTTCGGGAGTGTATGCGAAGATATTTTCCGCTCCGACTATGTTTCGGGTCCCCGAATTTTTCAGTATGCCCGCAATTTCAGGCTGCACTTCGCAAAGCAGGAGAACGCCTCCTCTTCTTTGCATTTGTATGGCAAGCTCCGCGATGTCTCCCGCGCTCGTGGCGTCAAAATTTATGGCATTGCCGAGTTTTAGAAGCAGAACTTTCAAATTCGGAGTTTCGCAAATTCTGCGTACTTGGTCTTGGAAAACTTCGCTTGCGCCGAAAAACAGATTGCCGCCTACGTGCACGATTGAAATTTCAGTCGATTTGTCCTTGTCGGATTTCTTTTTCTCCCTGCCGTCGTCTCCTATGTCGAGTTCTATGACTTCGGGAGAGCTTGCTTTCTTCAAAAACAGCAGTATTGACGCGCATACGCCGACATAAATGGCGTCGTCAAGCGAGCTTATTATGCCGGTGAAAAAAGTCAGGAGAAAGACTGCCGTATCGGATTTCGTACTGCAAAGAGCAAGTTTCAGCGTCCTTTTGTTAAACAGCGTGAAAGCAAGCACTATTATCACCCCCGAAAGGGCAGGGCGCGGAATATAGCCAATCAAATTGCCGAAAATCAAAACGCCAAGAAGCATAAAAAGACCGCTGAAAAAGTTGACGACGGTTGTTTTTGTGCCCGCGTCCGCTCCCGCCGCCGAGCGGGTCAGAGAGCCTGATTCAACCGTTCCCGAGAAAAATCCCGCAAACAGATTTGCCATTCCGAGCGAAAAAATTTCCTGGTTTGTGTTGAGCCTTTCGGCGTTTTTTGCCGCGAGGCTCTTGCCTATCGAAGTGGATTCTATCACGCAAAACAGGGCTACAGCCAAAGAGGCGACAATCAGCCCCCTCAAATCAAGACCCTCGAAATTCGGCATGGAAACTTTCCAATCTCCAACGCTTACCGAGCTTACATATACCACGTTTATGTCGAGGGTGTCTTTTAGCATTGCGCACAAAACTGATGCCGTAATCAATGCCACTGCCTGCGCAGGCAGACGTTTAAAAAATTTTTTGCAGGCAAAAAGCGTTGCTATCGCAATTAAGGCGAGCGCGATTGCCTGCCAGTTCGCGTCTTTTATATGCTGAAATGTTTGGATTGTTCCTTCCACGAATTTTCCCGAAGGGTTTTCAATCGTGGTTATGCCAAGCGCGCTTTTTATCTGGTTTGACATTATTAGGAGCGCGCCCGCCGATATGTAGCCCGTAACCACTGTTCGGGAGACATAGCGCACGAAGTTCGTAATCTTGAAAATACTCGCGAATATCAAAAATGCCCCGACCAATATGACTATCGCCGCCGCCGCCGCTACGCGCTGGTTTTCATCGGCAAGACCGAGCGAGGCGAACGCGCTCATAAGCATTATTGCCGACGCGTTGCTGGGTCCGAACATTATAAATCTCGACGATGAAAATACGAGCGAGACAAACGCCGCGACAATGCAGCCGAAAAGCCCGTAGCTTATGGGAAGCCCCGCAATCATCGCGTATGCAATGCTCATTGAAAACGAAAGCATCGCGACGCTTATGCCCGCGCGCAAGTCGCCGACGGCTTTTTCCTTGGTGTATTTGCGCAAGACTTTCGCAATCGGAAACGGAGAAATTCCGCCTTTTGTGTTCAAAATTCCTTTCAGGACTTTTTGGGGAATATCGGAATTTCGCATCATAATTTTTCAAACGCGTCAACTCTTGCGGGGGGCAGGTTTGCATAAACCTTTGCGCATTCCACGGGGCGCATTTCAGTAAAGCCCACCGCTTCGGGAACGCGGTTTAAATTGTAAGTAAATTGTATGAAGCGCGCGCCTTGCGGAAGAATGCTTTGGGATTCTTTTAAGATTTTTTCGGTTACGTTTTTTGGAAGGCTCAAAAGCGGAAGGCTTGAAACTATTGCGCATATTTTGCAAGATTTTCCTGCAAACAGCTTTCCCAAATTTTCCGCGCTTGCGTTTATCACGTTTATTTCGGGAAACTTGCGCTTTATAATTTCGCACATTTTAGGGTCGAATTCCACGCAATAAAGGTTTTTTGGCGGGAGCCCTGAATTTATGAGCTGGGCGGTTATAGACCCCGTTCCGGGGCCAAGCTCTATGGTTATTCTTTCGGGGTCTATTTTGGCAAGAGACGCCATCTTTTTGCCCAAAAAGCGGGAGCTTGGCAGTATTGAACCCGTAAATCGCGGTTTTGCGAAAAAACGTGATGTAAATGTTAGAATGTCGGAAATTCTGCCATTCATTTTTTAACCTTGCGGCGTGTAAATATCGTGGAGCCTTATTAACCCCGCGAGCTTTTTTTCGGAATTTAATACAGGCAGGACGGAGAGTTTTGACTTGCGCTCTTCCATGAGCCTTACCGCATCTCCGAGGCTTGCGCTCTGTTCTATTGTTATCGGGGAACGCGTCATTATTTCAGACGCCTTTGCGGAATCTATTTCAATTTCGTTTTGAAGCATTCTGCGTATGTCCCCGTCGGTAATCAACCCGAGAAGCCCGAGGTTTTCATCTACAACACACGCCGCACCGAGGGGCTTTTTTGTCATTGCAATCACCGTTTGACGGATTGTGTCGCATTCCGAGACGAGAGGGCATTCTTCAAGACTTTGCATCACGTCCGACACCTTGTAGGTGAGGTTTCTGCCGAGTTGCCCCGCGGGGTGGAACTTGGCAAAGTCGGTTTTTGAAAAGCCCCTTGCCTCAATCAATGCGCAGGCTATTGCGTCTCCCATGGCAAGCGCGGCGGCGGCGGAAGTGGTTGGGACTATGCCGAGGGGGTCTCCCTCGCTTTCAAAACTTGCGTCAAGGGTTATGTCGGCATTGCGCGCCATGGGGGAATCGGGATTGCCGACAAGCGCGATGAGCGTAGAGCCGAAGCTTCTTAAAACTGGCATAATCCGCAGGCATTCGCTTGTCGCCCCGCTGTTTGAAATGAGTATTGCGGGGTCTCCGTCCTCGTATATGCCGAGGTCTCCGTGGACGGCTTCGCATGCGTGCAGAAAGACTGCGGGAGTCCCCGTGCTTGTGAGGGTTGCGGCAATTTTTCTGCCAATCCAGCCCGATTTTCCCACGCCGCAAATTATTATTTTGCCATTGTGGCTTAGTATTGTGTTTACCGTCTTTTCAAATTCCGAACCGAGCCTTTCAGACAGAGCCTCGATTGCCTTGGCTTCGCTTTTTAAGACTTCCTTTGCGGCTTTTGTGAAAGTTTTCATTGTTTTATATTTTTGCTTCGAGCATCTTTTGGGCTTTTTCCAAGTCTTCGGGGGTGTCGATTCCGACGACCTTGTAGTCGCTTTCAACCAATGACATAGGTATGCCCGCATCGATGAAGCGCAACTGTTCCAGGCTTTCGCATGTTTCAAGCGAGCTTTTTGGCAGTTTTGCGTATTTTTGCAGGGCTTCCCTTGAATATCCGTAAATTCCGATGTGCTTCAAGTATTTGCGCTTTTTAAGCCACATATTTTTGTCGTTTTCCCCGCGCACGAAGGGCAGGGGGGAGCGGCTGAAATAAATGATTTGCCCCGAGGCGTTTGTGAGAACTTTTACGTTGTTGGGGTTGAAAAGCTCTTCCGCATCCGCAATGGGGGTTGCTGCTGTCGCGATTTCGCAATGTGTTCTCGAGCGTATTTCAAAAATCGAGTCTATCAAACTTGGAGGAATGAAAGGCTCGTCGCCCTGCACGTTGACGATAAATTTGGCGTTGATTTTTTCGAGGGCTTCGACAATTCGCTCCGTGCCGTTTTGGCATTCGGGGCTTGTCATTATGCTGTTTGCGCCGATGGATTTTGAAAAGGCGTCGATTTCGGGGCTGTCTGTCAAAATGAAAACGCCCTGCGCATTTTTTGAAGACAGGCATTTTTCGTAAACATGTTCAAGCACCCGCTTTGAGCCGAGCATGGCAAGTGGCTTGCCGGGGAAGCGGGTCGAGCCCATTCTGGTCGGTATTGCGATTGCGCCCGAAAGCAACATCGCGGTTTTAAAAATCGCGTTTGCGCCTTTAGATTTATCTATTTCGTTCCAGAAATCTTTTTCGTCGTCGGGCAAGCTGATATTTTCGCTCAAATGGACATAGTAAAAAATTGCCGCCGCAATCGCAATCAGCAAAACTCCAAGAATGCGGAAGATTGCGATATATTTGCGCTCTGAAATTCCGTTTGCCCGCCAAGAGGAATTTACATAGGAATCTTCGTAGGATTCTTTGCCGCGGATGAGCATTGCAATGCCTATGCAGGCGGGAATTGCCCAAAGGGCAATTTGAAAAGTGGATATAATGATGCCTTTCATTTTTTTTAGAATTTTATGCAAAAATTAAAACTTTTTATCAAACGCTCGTCAATGCTTTACTTGTGAACATGGGAATTAAGGGACTTTTGTTTGCCCGCCACTTTGCGAAAAACATTAAGTTTGTCTTGACGCGCTTTGAAGCAAACGTTTAAATGAAAAAATTGTTTTTTCGTTAAATTCTCTTAATTAAACGGGGTTAGTCTATATGATTACGCTAATGGTTGTTGTTTTTATGCTTGGCTATATTGCCATAGCAATGGAGCATCAGTTGAGGATAAACAAGTCGGCAACAGCGATTACTTTGGGGGTTATTTTGTGGACGATGTACATCTTCATAGGAGATGCGCAGATTGTCGAAATCAACAAGGAAAGTTTTGACTTCTTCTTGAAGCTCCATCCCGAGGCGTTAAAGAACAGCCTTTCATCGCAAGTGAACTCGTTTGTGGGAAACTATCAGATTTTAAACCACTTGGGGGACATTTCGAGCATACTGTTCTTTTTGCTGTGCGCAATGACGATTGTCGAGCTTATAGATTCGCACGGCGGATTTGCGATAATCACAAAGCGCATAACAACAAAAAACAAGCGCAAACTCCTGTGGATTGTCGGCATTTTGTCTTTTTTCCTATCTTCCGTTTTAGACAATTTGACAACCTCTATTGTAATGGTAATGCTTATAAGAAAGCTCTTGCCCGAGCGGACCGACAGGTGGATTTTCGGCGGGGTAGTCGTAATAGCGGCAAACAGTGGCGGCGCATGGTCTCCCATTGGCGACATCACGACGATAATGCTTTGGATTAACGAAAACGTCACGAGCGCAAAGCTTTTAGAACATTTGTTTTTGCCGTCGTTAGTGTCGTTGCTCGTTCCCCTTGCAATTCTTTCAAAAAAGATAAAAGGCGGGATAATTCCGGACAAAGTCGAAACTTACGAAGAGGCTGAGCACCATCTGCCTTACAGGTTCAGGCTTTCGATTTTTATTTGCGGCGTCGGCGGACTTATTTTCGTTCCCGTTTTTAAATCCATCACGCACTTGCCTCCGTTTATGGGGATATTGCTTTCTTTGGGCTTTCTTTGGATATTTTCCGAAATTATTTACAATCTGTTCAGGCGCACGGTTTCGCACGGAATGCGCAGAATACCTTTTATCCTTACAAAAATAGACATGCCGACAATCCTGTTTTTCCTGGGGATTTTGATGGCGGTTGCGGCGTTGGAAAGCGTCGGCGTTTTGCATTCGGCGGCGAATTTTTTGGACAAGGAAGTGCATAACACATATTTGATTAACACGATAATCGGACTGCTTTCTTCGGTGTTTGACAATGTTCCGCTTGTCGCCGCCTCCATGGGTATGTACCCGATTGCCTCTCCCGAAATGGTTCAGGCTTCGGCAAATCCCGAGTATTTGTCGCACTTTGTCCAAGACGGCACTTTCTGGCAGCTACTGACATTCTGCGCGGGAACGGGAGGCAGCATTCTCATAATAGGCTCGGCGGCGGGCGTAGTTGTGATGGGCTTGGAAAAAATAGATTTTCTATGGTATTTGAAGAATATAACATTGGTTGCGCTCTTGGGGTTCTTTGCGGGAATCGGCACGTTTATGCTTCAAATGCTGATATTTTGATTATTTAAAGACAACAGGTTCTAAATGAAAATTAGAATATTTGTTTGTTTTTCAGCATATAATATTGGTCGATATCCCTGTATTTTATGATTTTTGCGGGATTGCCGCCGACAACCGCGCATGGCGGAACATCTTTGCTTACCACTGCTCCCATCGCAACCACCGCGCCTTCGCCTATTCTGACACCCGGCGCAATGCAGCATCTTCCGCCAAGCCATACATTATCCTCTATTATTACGGGTTTTTTGATTACTGCTTTGTTGAATGGCAGGCGGTCGGGCTTTTGGAAATCGTGGTTGTCGGTCCATATGAAAACTTCGGGGCCTATTACAACATTATTCCCTATTTTTAAACTGCCTGTTGCGCCAAATGTACAGCCAGGGCTTATCCAAACGTTTTCTCCGATTTCCATGTTTTTTGCGGAGAAAATTTTGACTTTTTCGGCAATGTAAAAATTTTTGCCCGTCTTTTTAAGGCGTTTTGAATAAATGAATTTTCTTAAAAATTTTGAAAGCGACATTTTACCCCTTGTATTTGTTTTTCAAATATTTTTTTACCAGTTCGTTAAAATTGTTTTTTGTGAGGCTTAATAGAAATTCATCTCGGCAGGGATTGAATTTCGTAGGCTTTACGAGGGTGGAATTCCCTCTTATTGCGGCTTTGTACGGAGTATTTTCCGAACGCGCGAAAAGATGTTTTATGTTTTCGAAAAAAACTGCCCCTTTTGGGGAATTTACAAGCAATATTGAAGTTCCCTTGCCATCGTCCAAATCTTTTTTATATTTTGCCACCTTCCAAAAGTCGCCAATCGTTATATCTCCCTGTCTCGGAGTGGATTGGAAGGGGCAGGTAAAACACGATTTTCTTATGGACAAGTTTTTAAGGAAGGCGGAGACAAACGGGTTTTGGCTTGAATTGCTGTTGTATTCCGACTTTTCAGTTTTTATGGAAACCGTAAATTCGGAATTCCAGCCGCGCTTTTTGTCCCTGAAATTTATGCTCTCTATCTTTTCGTCTTGCGGCACGGCGTTTTCCAAAAACATTTTAAAGATTTTGTATGACGGCGTTCCATGGCAAACAATGTCAACCGTTATTAAATTTTCGCAGTCTTTTTTCAGGAAGTTTTTTAAGCCCGCTATTTGGCATGGTGTTCCCGTGAATAAAACAGGCTTGTTTTCGCTTAGAATTTTTTTCGTTTCTTTGTAAACGTTTAATGTGTCGCTTTGGTAATATTTTGAGCCTTTGAATAATTTTAAATCTTCTTCTTTGTTTGAAATTTTGTGTATGGCTTTCCATTCATCATCGTATATTGCGCCGACAACATAGCCTCCGTTTTTCAAAAAATAATCCATCATTATTGTTGACGCTCCGCCCGACGACACTCCCGACATTCGCACAAAATCGTCCGCCATCACGGCGTAGCATTGCGGATTTTCAAAATTTGCGTTTTTCGACGGAGAGTTTGTGGGGCATGTCTTTTGGCACAAGCCGCAATTCGTGCATTTTTTTGAATCAACCCTCGGGTATAAAAAACCTTCAAAGTTTTCGCGCATTGTTATTGCGCCGAAAGGGCATGCGTTGCTGCACGCTCCGCATCCCGTGCAGTTATTTGTTATGAAATTGTTTTTTTTTAGCCTTAAAACCTCTTTTAAAGCTTCCAAGCCGCGCTCTTTTTCTTCGGAAATTGTGCGGTTTACCTTTTCCCAATTTATTTCGGCAAAGCTTGCGTTTTTCAAATCTTGAATGCCGCCGATAAAACATTCTTCCAAATTAAATATTTTTGCGAGAGAATCAAATCTTGCCGACCCCCTTTTTTTGTTCGCAATGGCGATAAACTTTTTGTTGAAAATCAGCGGAAAACAGCTCCCATGAAAAGAATCGGTAATTATATATTCCGCCTGCATGAAAGCTTTCAGCCAGTCTTCCACAGAGTACTCAAATCTGCTCATTTTGCAGACGGGAAGATTGTATTTTTCCCCGATTTCTTTAAGCAGGCTTTCCGCATTTTCGGTTTCGTTTAAAAGATAGGCAACGATTTTGCCTTTGAAATCCTTTTCGGATTTTTCGGCAAGCTCTTCGAAACGCTTTTTATCAAGCAAAAATACGGGGTCTATTATTTGCTCTGAAAATATGTTGAAAATATTTTTGCAAATGTCCGTTCCCGATAGCTCCCTTGTTGACACATAGTCAAAAGTTTCAAGCGATTTTTTAATTTCTTTTACAACTGATTGTTTGGATTTTTTTATCTCTTCTTCTCCAATGCCGAAGCTTGCGCTGAATGCGGCTTTTTTGGCGCAGGGGGAGGCAAAATTTAACAGGAACAAGTTTCTGTTTTTTGATTTTTTCAAGTATTCGGGGCGGAAAATCTGATCGGAGCCTGAAATGAAAATGTCGGCAATTTCACCCGCTCTTTTTAGGTTGTTAAACTTGGGGGCTCTCCGTAGATAGCGGTTTGCAAACAATGTTCCAAAGCTTAGTTTGTATTTGTCTCTGACATCAAATTCATTTACGAACGCCACGGAATATCCCAAATCTTTAATCAATTCTTGGAGCGCGTAAGCCGTAAGGCATGCGCCGTGATTTTGCGAATGAAAAAAGTTTACGAGAGCGACATCGAAGTGTTGTTCTGGAAATTTGTTTTTCCCGAAATATTTTTTTCTTAAATCTCTTAGCGTGTGTCTTACAAGGTTTTTTGGAAGCTTGTCAATGTACTCCTTGTAGTATTCGGGAATCCATTTTCTCTGCCATGGTTTGCCGAGCGCGCCCGCATAATGTATTATGACGGGATCTTGCGCCATTTGTTTTAATTCTTCAACGGAGTAAAGGGATTTTAGTACGTTGTATTCGCTGATTTTCGTGGGGTCGGTATATTCAAGGAGAGATTCAAATACGGTATAATTGAGCGGAAGCGGTTTTATCTTGGTGCAGGTCAGATTTAACGCATCCATGTCAAAGTAAACCAGCCTGTCTTTGAATTTGTCAATGGTGTCAAAAAATTTCCGCACGGTTTTTTCCTCCCTCATTCTCTTGTTGTTAAACAGTATGAACGAGGAAATGTAATTTTTGTCGTTTTTGTTCTCTTTAAAAAAGCGTTTGGGATTGTATTCTTTTATGCTTTGGGTGGTGCATGTCGCAGGGGCAGCAATTTCAAAATTTTCAATGTCGGCGGAAAAAACTTCCTGCAAATCCTTTTTGAAAAGAACATCGACGTCCGAATAAATGGCTTTGTCGTATTCTTTAAGAATTTCCGGAGTTAAGAGGCGGTAGTAAACATTTCTTTTCCATGAACCGGAATTGCAAGGCGCATCCGCAAACAAACTTTCGTCTATGAAGTGAAATTTCATTTTATGGCGCGTGTTAAAAACTAATTGCCGCAACGCGCTTTGTGTCTTTTCAGGGATGTCCGAGTGAAAAATTCTGATGTCGTATGTTGTGTCGGGCTTTGCGCATTCAATAAGGCTTTTGATTGCCACAGATGCGCCTAATATTATTCGTCTGTCAAAACAAAATACAATGGGGATTGTCATTTTTTAGGGAAAGCTTTGATTTTTTCGCAGTTTTTTCTCGTTGATTTGGCATTGCAAACAGCCTTTTTCAACCGATAAAATAATGTTTAGATTTCCCTTTGAATTCAAAAGATTTATAAATAAAGTTCAAGACAATTTGTTTCTTTAAAAGACGCCGAAAAAGTTGTCCTGTAATAGTTAGGGGCACGAAAAATTATCGCGGGCGCATTCTTGCAAAAAAATAAGCCTGCAAGAAAAATCTTAAACAGGCTTCAAAAACAAAAGCCGAAGATGAGACTCGAACTCACGACCCACGCATTACGAATGCGTTGCTCTACCAACTGAGCTACTTCGGCGGAGTTAAACCGTCATTAAACGATTAAAATTAAAGATAAAATACAATGCGTTTTTTTCTTCGATTTCAAGAAAAAAATCAACAAACAAGAATTTTCCCGAAAATGGACTCTTTTGCGTTTTCAATTCTTTTGTCTTAGCCTTTCAGGGACAATTTAAGTCCTTCTATTTTCCGCAGTAATTCATTGCGCTTCGCTTGCCCTTTGGGTAAATTGCAAATGCAATTTATGCCATTCCCGTCAAACACAAAAAAACCGCAGTTTCCTGCGGTAATTTTTCAAGCTGGCGTCCCCACGGGGATTGTGCTCGCGGCTTGGTTTTGCTTTACAAAATCCGCGCCGTCTCGGCACTCGCTACGCTCGGCTCTTTTTGCGAATGCAAAAAGCCACCGTCTCAGGCTGTCGCTTCGCGCCACCTTCGGCGTCGAACCCCAAGGGTTCTCATCCCCTTGGGACGCAAAAAAAACCGCAGTTTCCTGCGGTAATTTTTCAAGCTGGCGTCCCCACGGGGATTCGAACCCCGGTCGTAAGAATGAAAATCTTATGTCCTAACCGGGCTAGACGATAGGGACGTAGCTCGATTTAAAGCTTATATACGATACGAATGCTTTTTGATTTTGCAAGAAAAATTTTTAAAAAATTTTTTCAACAAACCGCATCGCTAAATTTTTATGCCTTTGCGAAAACTTTGTTTTCCGCGTCTTCCGAGGCAATTTGTGTTTCGGCGGGGGCGGATGTTTTGTCTTCCGCGTCTTCAATTTGGATTGGCGTTTCCACGAACATTAAAATCATCAATGGCGACAGCGTGAAAGTGCATCCCGACAAGATAACGGATGCCAATGCCAAAAGCGAAACTCTTATTAGAAACATAATTTTAATTTATCAAAATTTTTTCATTCAATGCAAGCGCATAATTATTATTGCGCCAAAAACGGCATATTTAAACTTGCCCATTCTTTTCCTTTGTATTCTTATTGGCTTATATGAATTTCGATTTTCAAAAAATTTCCGCGATAAAGTCTTTGCCCGAGGGCAGCCGCGCGCAGTTTTGCGCATGTGCCATTTTGAAGTCTTTGCAGAAGCGTCTTGCGAAAAACGGCAGCGAGTTTCTCGTTGCGGATTTTGCCGACAATTCGGGGTCGATGACTCTCATGGTTTTTGCCGACTCTCTTGCGTACATCTCATTGACGAGGGCAAGCGCGGGCGACGCTTTCAAGATTTTCGGCGTTGCCGATTTTTACAACGGCAGGTTCAGCCCGAAAATCGACTCCATGGAAAAGCTGTCGGAGGAAGAGTTGCAGTCTCTTTTGGGCGAGCTTGTTGAAGTCGCGCCCGAAAATGCCGATACCATGCGCGCAGAACTTTTTTCCATTATCGAAAAAATCCCCAATCCCGATGTCCGCGAGACGGTTAAGTATGCGCTAAACGATGTCGGGGAGGTTTTTTTCAGAAGCACTGCGGCTATAAAAATGCACCATGCTTATGTCTGCGGGCTTTTGGAGCATTCGCTTCATCTGGCGCGTCTTGCGGTGAAGCTATTGCCGATGTATCCTTTTGTAAATCCGTCTTTGGCGATTGCGGGAGCCGTGTTGCACGATATCGGCAAGACTATAGAGTATTCGCAGGGGCTTGCGACTGAAAAGACGAAAATCGGCATTTTGCAGGGCCATGTGGTGCTTGGTTTCAGGATAGTCCGCAAGGCGGCGTTAAAATGCAAGCTGAACGAAGACTTGACCGGGCGTTTGGAGCATATCATATTGAGCCACCAAGGTGAACTGCAATGGGGCGCGGCGGCAGTTGCGGCGACGCCTGAAGCTGTTTTTGTTTCGATGCTCGACTATCTCGACGCCAGAATGGGCGCGGTTTATTCTGCATTGAAAACGGGGGGAGACGGCGAATTTACCGATCTTGTTCCCGCGTTGCAGACGAGAATTTTGCAGTCGAAGCCCGACGATGAATTTGCGGGCGCGAAAGTCGAGGTTTCAAGCGGAAAGAAAATTTTTATAGCCACGTCGAATGCCCACAAAGTAAAGGAAATCAAGGCGATGTTTGAAGAGTGGGGCGTGGATTGCGATGTGGGCGGCGCGGACGAAATCGGCGGAATGCCCGAATGCGATGAAAATGCCGATACGTTTGAGGGCAATGCGTTTATCAAGGCTGACGCCCTCAAAAAAATCGCTCCTGTCGATGCCTATGTTTTGGCTGACGACAGCGGAATCGTGGTTGACGCGCTCGGCGGAAATCCGGGCATACATTCCGCAAGGTATGCGGGCGTCAAGGGCGAAGGCGCGGACAAGGCGAACAACGAAAAGCTGTTGAAAGCTCTTGAAAATGTTTCTGACGGCGAACGTTCCGCGCGCTTTGTGTGCGTTTTGGCGTTGGTATGTCCAAATGGCGAAAGGAAAAGTTTTGAGGGCAGGGTTGAAGGTTTTATAAACCACGGGGCGAAAGGCAAAAACGGCTTTGGATACGACCCATTATTCGAGCTTCCCGAGGGAATGACCACCGCGGAGCTTCCCGAGGCTTGCAAAAACGAAATAAGCCACAGAGCCCGCGCCCTTAAAGAGCTTATAAAATTCTTAAAAACAAAATAGATTTTGTTTTGGATTTGAAAGACCGCAATCTTGTTTTGCGGATTTTCATTTGTGGTGGTAGCCCGAGCCTGCGGAGATTGATTTTGCCCTGTAAAGCTGTTCGAGAAGTATTGTCCGCGCCCATTCGTGCGTGAATGTCATTTTTGAAAGCGAAAACAGGCAGTGGGCGGCTTCTTTTACTTCTTTGGAAAGTCCGTACGGGCCTCCTATTATAAATATGGAAGAGCCGCTTGCCATCAGGTCTTTTTCGAGCATTTCCGAAAACTCTTCTGAAGACATGGTTTTTCCTTCTTCTGCCATCGCGTAGATTTTCCCTTTTGCGCCTTTTAGAACTTCGAGTATTTTTTCGCCTTCCTTTTCGACGCCCGCGTCTTTCAGTTCGACGATTTCAAGTTTGTCGTATTTTGAAAGCCGTTTGCGGTATTCGTTTGCAAGCTCTTCGAGGGGCTTGTTTTTCATTTTTCCTATGGCGATGATTTTCAGCATGTCTTTTAAGTATTTTTCCGCCCGCAAATTTGGCGACAAAAAAATATGAAATTTTTTCTTTAATTTTGCTTATTATTTAATACATTGATTTTGCATATACACCAATTTGTTTAACATGCAAAATACCATCAAGATGAATTCCGCGCTTTTGGCGAGCGCGGTTGTTGCAGCCCTTGCGGGGCTGTTGTTCGGGTTTGACACGGCGGTGATTGCGGGGGTCACGAAGCCGCTTTCAAAAATCTACGCTTTGAGCGAATGGGGGCAGGGCTTTACGGTTTCAATCGCCCTCTGGGGAACTATGCTGGGAGCGGCGTTTGCGTCTTTCCCTGCAGATAAAATCGGCAGGCGCGATTCGCTTAAAATTACGGGCGCGCTGTTTTTATTGTCGGCTATCGGGTGTGCGTTTGCGTGGGACTGGCATTCCATGCTCTTTTTTAGGTTTGTGGGAGGAGTGGGTATTGGCATTGCCTCGGTCATTGCGCCGATGTACATTGCCGAAATCGCTCCCGCAAAGTTCAGGGGAGTATTTGTTGCGACGTTTCAGGGCAACATAGTTTTTGGCATTTTGCTTGCGTATTTTTCAAACTACATTGTCTCTCTTTGCGGATTTAATCCCGATTTAACGGAGTGGAGGATAAAGCTTGGCGTAGAGGCTTTGCCTGCGTTTTTGTTTTTGGTTTTGCTTTTCTTTGTCGGCAGGTCGCCTTACTGGCTTTTGAAGGTTGGCAGAAAGAGCGAAGCCGTTGCGGTTTTGGAGCGAATTTCGCCCGATTTTGTGTCTGAAACAGTTTTGGAAATTGAAAAATCGATAGAGGAAACAGGCAGGCTTGGCAATTCATCTTTATTTTGCAAGGTGTTTTTCTATCCCGTTTTTCTGGCGTTTTCGATTTCTTTTTTCAACCAGTTTTCCGGCATCAACGCCGTGCTCTATTACATAAACGACATTTTCGCCAAAGCGGGGCTTGACGGAAATTTGTCGGCGGTTGTGGTGGGAAGCGCAAATCTTTTGTTCACGGTGCTTGCGATGTTTTTGATAGACAGGCTCGGCAGAAAAACGCTTCTTTTGATAGGGGCGGCGGGGACGTCTTTAATGCTGTTTTTGTCAGGTTTTATTTTGCAGACGCAGGCGGCGCAGTGGGCGCTTGTTTATGTGCTTTCAATTTACATCGCGTTTTTTGCCGTTTCGCAGGGTGCCGTCATTTGGGTTTACATCAGCGAAATATTCCCCGTTTCGGTTCGGGCGAAAGGCGTGTCGTTCGGAGCGTCGGCGCATTGGGTTTTTTGCTCTGTAATCGCCCTTGTATTTCCTATTCTCGCGGCGTTGGACGGGGCGGATTTTGGCATTGACGGCGTGCGTCTTAATGGTTCGTTTCCGTTTTATTTGTTTTGCTTAATGACGCTTGTGCAGTTCGCGGTGGTCTTTGTGTTTTATCCCGAAACAAAGGGTGTTCCGCTTGAGCTTGTAAGGGAAAAAATGAAATTTGGGAAAAATTAAAATGTTATGGGGGTTAAGCTGCAGTCGGGGGTGGCGCTCCGCAGAATTTTCGGAGGCGGTTTTGGGATTTTCAAAACTGAAAATACGATTTCTCAAATTGCTTTGTGCGTTTGGAAGTTGTTTTGCATTTGCTTTGGCAAAAACTGAAGGAGCAACCCGATTTCTCGGATTGCTCCCCATACTACTTACCAACTTGCTACTGAAAATAAACTTATTTTATTAAGTTCGCGTACCAGTCTGTACTATTCGGGTTTTATGTCAATGTTTTTTTGAAAATATTTAAAAGAAAATTTTTAACAAGGAGTGAAAATATGAAGAAATCAGCTGTTGTTATGGCTATTGCGTTTGCCGCAAGCGCGGTTTTTGCGGATGTTTGGATGCCAAAAATCTTTTCCGACAATATGGTTTTGCAGTCGGGGGAGAAAGTAAAAATCTGGGGCAGGGCGGAGACGAATGCGAAAATAGAAATCGATTTTGCAGGCGTCAAAACTTCCGTAACCGCGGACAAGGACGGCAAGTGGACTGTGTATTTAAAGCCTCTTGAAAAGTCTTTTGAAAACAGGGTATTGGGCGTTTACGAAAACGGCAAATTAGCAAAATCAATAAAAAATGTGTTAGTCGGCGAAGTCTGGGTTGCGGGAGGGCAGTCGAATATGCAATGGGAGTTGCAAAGATGCCTTAAAGAAGCAGTGGCGGAAGCCGTCGAGAGCGCGAAATCCATAAGGGCTGTCAGATTTTTGAGAATGCCCGCAAACGCCGTGAGCATAAGTCCGCAGGAGGACTTGCCCAAAAATGCAAAATGGGTGGAAGTCAAGCCCGATAATTGCAAGAATTTGAGCGCGATAGCATTCTACTTTGCCCGCAATCTGGAGCGCGATTTGGATACTCCCGTCGGCATTTTGGAGACGTCGTTTCCAGGCAGCTTTATGTCGGTATGGCTTGCGAAAGAAGACTTGAAAAACGTAAGTGGATTTAAAGACCAGCTTGAGAAATACGAAGCTGAAAACAAGGATTTCGACTATCAAAAATCAATGAATGCCTACAATGAGAAAGTCGCCAAATACAAGGCGGAAGTAGAAGAGGCAAAGTCGCGCGGAGAAGATGTCGGCAAAATTAAAAAGCCGACGGGGAAGCCCGAACCGTGGGGCAGGGGCAGGTTTACCGCAATCCCGTCAATCTTTTACAACGCGAAAATTGCCCCGATTGCGGGCTATACGTCAAAGGGCTTTTTGTGGTATCAGGGCGAAAGCGACACCACAATCCATTCGGAGCATTATGCGGAAAAATTTGAACAGCTCATAAATTGCTGGCGCAAATATTGGGGGAGCGAAAATATGCCGTTTTACTTCTTCCAGTTGCCGAGCATGGACAGGGATTTTTGGATAGGCCCGCGTCAGGCGCAGGAAGATGTCGCAAAAAAACTCAAAAATGTACATATGGTCGTGCACATTGATTTGGGAGAGGAAAAGGATGTGCATCCGAAGGACAAGCTGTCGCCCGCCGTGCGTTTGGAAAACCTCGTAAGGAGATTTTCCTATGGGGATAAAAATGCAAATGCATACTATCCTAAACTTTCAAAAATAAAGTATTCGGCAAATTGCGCAAAGGCATTCTTCGATTTTGAAAAATCAAAGCCGAATTTTAGAAGCGGGCTTTCGGGATTTGAAATCTTGGTTGGCGGAAACTGGATTTCTCCCGAATCTGCAAGAGCGTCGGGGAATGCGGTTGAGCTTTTCGCAAAAAAAGGCGAGGCAATCGAAGGCGTCCGCTACTTGCACAAAGGCTGGGCGCGTCCGCTTGCAAGCGTGTTCAATGCCGACGGACTTCCGCTTGCGCCGTTTTGCGTGTTCAAAAAGTAGCAAAATTTATCCTTTGCTTCATAAAAGAATTGAAAAAATTTATATTTAATGCATATTATGCCAAATATGAAACTTCCCCCCAATTCAAGTGTTTTGTTTGATTCCCAAACCATAAGGTCGCGCATTTTGGAAATCGCGGAAAAAGTGAGGAAGAGCTATGCCTCCTGCGATTTGGGCGAAATCGAAATGGTTTGGATTGCGGAAGGCGCGCGACATTTTGCAGACGCGCTTTTTAACGCAATGAATTTGAGCATAAAAACGCGTTCGATAAAAGTTTCGAGCTACGGAAAGGCGTTCGAGTCTTCGGGCGATGTAAAAATCTACGATTCCATAAATGACATAAAAGCCCGAAGGGTTTTGCTTGTCGATGATATTTTAGATACGGGGCTTACCGCAAAAACCGTGATTGCGAAACTCAAATCAAACGGAGTGGAGGAAGTCAAAACGTGCTTTTTGCTCAACAAGGCGGAGAAAAACAAAGGCTGTTTGAAGCCGGATTTTGAAGGCTTTGAAATCCCCGACAAGTATGTGTTCGGGTTCGGGCTGGACATTGCGGGGGAGTATCGCGATTTACCCGACATAATGGCTTTTGATTACTGACTTTTTTATATTCGGCAAATCGGGGCATTGCGCGCAAAGTTTTTTTGCGCGCATTTTTTTGGGGGAAAGAAATTTTTATTTGCGCAAAATTTTTTGAAAGTGTGTTTTGCAAGTTGCGCATAAATTTTTCGCAAGTTAAAAAAAGTTTTTACAAAAGAGATTTTGCATCAAATTTTTATTGCATTTTTTTTCAATGTTAAAATAATCAATTTCATCGAAGTAATTTTTACGGCGTTGATATTTTTATTTGATTGAAATCTCGCTTTAAAAAATTTTTTCGACAAGAATTAACCCCTATCTCCGAGCAAAATATTTTGGAAAAACCGCGCTTGCCCATTGTCGTTTTTTATGCGGAAAAAATCCGCAGGCCATGCTTTCTCGAAAATTTTTCGATGCGCGGTTTTTTTGCGTCGGCGTTAAAGCCTTTTTTTGAATTTGAAGAATTTTTTGCAAGAAATGAAAATTTTTATCGGTACGGCTCTTTTGAAGAGCGCGTTTTTCCGCATGTGCGGCAAGGCGGTATCGGTTCGTAAAAAATCCAAAAACAAAATATTATGGCAGTAAAAAAAGCAGTAAAAACGCCTGCAAAGAAGGCAGTGGCAAAAAAAGTGGCGACAAAAAAAGTTGCGGCAACCAAGGCTCCCGCTAAAAAATCGGTGGCAAAGAAAGCTCCCGCTAAAAAGACAGCCGTAAAGAAGGCTCCTGCGAAAAAGGCGGCTGTAAAGAAAACTGTTGCGGCAAAAGCACCCGCAAAGAAGGCGGTTGCCAAAAAAGCTCCTGCCAAAAAAGCGGCGATAAAGGCCCCTGCGAAAAAAGTCGCAGCCAAGAAAGCTCCTGCAAAGAAAGTTGCAGCCAAGAAAGCGCCTGCAAAGAAGGCAGTGGCAAAAAAAGCCTGTGCGAAAAAGTGCGCTTGCAAAAAGTAATTCGCGCATCGGCTGATTTTTGCAAGACGCTTGATTTATGTTTTTAAGGGATTGTCGGCGGCGCGTTAAACGGCGTCCGCTGATAATTCCGTTTTTATGGCAACCATTCCCGTTTGGCTTTTGAAGTGGCAAGGTGTTTTGTTGCGGAGCGTTTTTGTAAAAATCTTCGTTTTTATGGTGTTCTTGCCGTTTTTTTCAAGACGGCGGTAATTTTTCAGTGCGCAAATCAAAAATTTGGGCAGAGGAAAACATTGTGCGCCCATTTTTTTATTGCGCCGCATTGTGTTTTTTATTGAATTTCGGATTTTCTTTAAGCGGAAGCACTTTCTCTTAGGAATGCCGATTTCTTTCAATTTTTGCGGCGGCTGAAAAAACATACAATAATTGTTTGCAATTTTATGGATTTTGCTTTCATATAATCGCGTTTTTTTAAGCTATGGAAAACAGACTCTCAACATGGGCATTAAACATATCTCCGTCGCCGACTTTGGCAGTTGACGCGAAGGCGAAGGCATTGAAGGCGGCAGGCAAAGATGTTTGCGGCTTTGGCGCGGGCGAACCCGATTTCGATACTCCGCAGTTCATAAAGGACGCTTGCGTGAAAGCTCTTGCGGAAGGCAAGACAAAATATATTCCGGCTCCCGGTCTTTTGGAGTTGCGCACTGCTCTGGCGGATTATTACATCGGCAAAAAAGGCTTAAAAAACATTGATTTTTCAAACATAATTGTAAGCCCCGGCGGAAAATTCTCCTGCTACCTTGCAATTATGGCGGCGATTTCCCCGAACGACGAAGTCATAATTCCCGCGCCTTATTGGGTGAGCTATCCCGAAATGGTGAAGCTTGCGGGCGGCAAGCCTGTCTTTGTCTATGCGGGCGATGAAAGCGACTTCAAAATTACTCCCGCAATTCTCGAAACTGCGCTGACGGAAAAAACCAAGATGGTAATCCTCACAAGCCCGTCAAACCCGACAGGCGCAGTTTACACCCGCGAAGAGTTGAAGGCGATTGTCGATTTTGCCGCAAAGCACGATATTTATATTTTGTCGGACGAGATTTATGAAAGCTTGGTTTATGACGGAGTTGAAGCGGTAAGCCCCGCAAGCATTTCTGAAGACGCGCAAAGCCGCGTCATAATAACTGCGGGTTTCAGCAAGTCTTACGCGATGACGGGCTGGAGGCTTGGCACAATCTGCGCTCCCGACGACATTGCAAAAGCGGTTGCAAAACTGCAAAGCCAGACTTGCTCTAACGCAACGACATTTGCGCAGTACGGCGCATTGGAGGCAATGAAGCGTCCCGACTTGGCGAAAGAAGCTCTCGAAAAAATGCTTGTCGCCTTTGACCGCCGCCGCCTGATGTTCTATAACGGGCTTAACTCCATAAAGGGAATTTCATGCCGCCGCCCGAAAGGCGCGTTTTATGTCTTCCCGAATATCTCTTCTTTTGGAATGGGGTCTGTCGATTTTTGCTCTAAGTTGCTGGATGAAGAGCTTGTTGCGGTTGTTCCCGGTTCTGCTTTTGGCTCTGAACCGAACATAAGGTTTAGCTACGCCGTAAGCGAAGAAACAATCGAAAAGGGATTGGAACGCCTTGCGCGTTTTTGCTCGAAGCTTTAAAATCATTTAAAAACATTTTTGGGCGGTTTTGGATTGCGAAATTTAAAATCGCCTTTTTTATTTCTTTTAATGATTGAAGAATTGAAAAGCGGAATTGTTTGCAAAAGCGCGCGCGAAACTGCGGAACTTGCAGAGCGCATTGCAAAAGCCTGCCCGCAGGCGGTCATTGCGCTTGTCGGAGACTTGGGAGCGGGCAAGACAACTTTCGCAAAGGGCTTGGCGCGGGGGTTGGGCATAACTGCTTCCGTAAAAAGCCCGTCTTACAACGTTTGCCTCACATATTCGGAAAACGGCGCAAACTTTGTGCATATAGACGCTTACAGGCTCAAATCTTCGGACGATTACGAAAATCTGCTGATTGACGAGCTTGTTCCGGAACCTCGCTTGATATGCGTCGAATGGCCGCAAATCATTGCCGATGCCCTGCCTGATGACACTATTTGGATTGAAATTTCCTCTCCCAATCCCGAAGAGCCCGACACGAGGCTTTTGAAGCTGGTCGCCCGATAGAATTTTCTTGTCTTAATTTCTTAAATTTCTATAATTTAAGTAAAAATTAAGCTATGGAAAATTCAATAAAAATGGCAAGGGAAAGCATTTTGGGTTTGCGCGTTTGCGCGGTTTCTTCTGTATCTGCTTGCATTGTAATAAGTATTCTTTGGTGTAAGTTTTTGCCGCCAAATCTTTCTTTTACTGCGAATTATTTTTTGTTGGGCAGCCTAATATTTTTTTGTTCTTTTTGCATTATCGGGGACTTGATGATGTATAAAATGAACGTCTTTATTAAGAGTATAATTGGCGCAATTTTTATTGGGGCTTATCCAATATCAAGTGCGGTTTTGGATGGGCTTTATTTGGGGTATTTAATGTGGCTTATGCCGCTCCCATTTTTGTTGTATGTGTTGTTTGCCGCACGCGACCCCGAAACTTTTTATAAAAAACGCAAATACACTTTGCCGTTTAAACATTATATGCTTTGTATTTCGGCTATGTTGCAACCTTTTTTTAATATTCTTTTATGCTTTGAAACTAATGAAATATGTAGCAAATATTTTTACACAAGTAATGCAAAGATGGTTATAATAATCATTTGTCTTATCGAGTTATTATTATTTACTATGCTTTTGCAATACGACATTTATAAATGCAAAATTCACTATGTTCGTAAATGCGTATATATTGTTTTGACTTCGCCAATTACTTATTTCTTGTTGGGGTTGTTTGAAAGATTTTCAAATTGTGATTTTCTTTTTTCGTTTTCACTTTTTTCTTTTTCTTCGCTGTTATATTTGAATCAATATTGTTCAGAAGAAAAATATTATACTTTTCGCAACTAAAACTTCTTCACTCCCAAAACAAATTCCACATTGCCGTCTCCGCCTTTGATAGGCGAGGGAATATCGCCGATATATTGCGAGTTCGGGTAATTTTCTTTTAGAAACTTCTTTATCTTTTGAAGGGCGTTCTGCTGGATTTCCGCATCTTTTATTATGCCTTTTGTTCGGCGCAAAAATTCGGGCAGTGTTTCAAATTGCGGCTTTACAAGAAATATTGCTATCCCGCCGTCTTTTAGGAATTGCCAGACGCTTGGTATCACTTTTTCAAGGGAAATGAAAGATAGGTCAGCGCAGAGTATGTCGAATGTTTTGCCGTCTAAAATTTCAGATGAAAGGTTGCGTGCGTCTGTCTTTTCAAGATTTTTCACGCGCGGGTCGGACTTTATCTTTTCGTGAAGCTGGTTTACCCCCACGTCAACGCAAGCCGCGTATTTTGCACCCCGTTGCAAAAGGCAGTCGGTAAATCCGCCCGTGGAAGCTCCAATGTCGATTATGTCAAGTCCCGACGGGTCTATTTTGAAGGCGTCCAAGAAAGCCTCTATTTTCAGCCCCGCGCGCGAAACGTATTTTAAAGTGTTCGCGTCTTTAATTATTTCGATTTCGGAGTCGTCAGGAATTTTTCGCGAGGGCTTGTCGATGATTTTTCCGCAGACCTTCACTTTGCCTTCCTCAATCAAGGCGCGGGCTTTTGAGCGGCTTTCAACCAGTTTAAGTTCCGCAAGAAGTTCGTCGGCGCGCTTCATTTTTGCGAAGGCTTGTAGGTGATTTCGTATGTTGCCGACTTGTCGTAAGGCGCGGTTTCGGCGTTCGATTTCTCCGCTTGGATTTCAATGTAGCGCGAAGATTGCTTTACGAGCGTCCAAATCAAGTACGCGCCGCCAATGGTTATGGCGATTAAAATCAGCGCGCCAAACAAGGTTGAAAATCTTTCCGAAAGTTTTGCCGTCGGGCTTTTTTTGTTAAATCGGGAAATGAAAATGCCCGACTTCGGACGGTCCATGATTTTCGTCTTTGTCCGCGAGCGGATTTTGTTTACGTCAATAATCATTTTTAAGCCTTTTCAATAAGGCATACCGCGTGCGCCGCCAAGCCTTCCTTTCTGCCAATCCAGCCCATTTTTTCATTCGTGGTAGCCTTTACGCCGACGTCTTCGGGGGCAATCCCCAACGTTTTTGCAAGCGTCCTTTTTATATCGGCAAGATGCGGGGAAAGTTTCGGCGTTTCCGCAATCAAAGACGAATCGATGTTTACGAGCTTGTAGCCGAGTTTTTCGATTTCGGCGACTGCGCGCCTTAAAATATCTTGGCTGTCCATGCCTTCGCACTCTTTTGAAGTATTCGGAAAGAAGTGCCCGATGTCCGGCAATGCCGCCGCGCCCAAAATGGCGTCAGCGATTGCGTGGCTTAATACGTCGGCGTCGGAATGTCCGAGAGGCCCTACTTTGTTGGGGATTTCAACTCCGCCAATTATACATTTTCTGCCTTCCACAAGCTGATGCACGTCATAGCCGTATCCAACTCTGAATTTGCTCATATTTTTCCTTTTGATTTTAAAAATTCAACCATTGCCAAGTCTTCGGGCACTGTGATTTTGGGGTTTGGATAAATGTTTTCGACAATCGTTATTTTGTATCCCGACTTTACTGCCGCGGCAACGTCGTCGGTTATTTTTGCGCCCGATGAATTAACTTTTTGGTAGCAGTCCAAAATTATGCTTCTTTTGAACGCCTGCGGGGTTTGCATTGCCCAAAGCAGCGGGCGTTCAAGGTCGATAAGCTCCCTGTTTCTCAACTCATTCGGATTTTTGTCGAGCTTTTTTATTGTATCGACCACTTTTGCCGCCAACACTGCGCAGGAGTCGCTTTTTAAGGCTTCGCTTAGCTTTTTTATGTTGTCGGAACCGACCAATGGACGCGCGGAGTCGTGGATAAAAACATTTTCGGATTTTTCAGAAGTTTTCAGCAATCCGTTTAAAACGCTGTCCTGTCTTTCCGCGCCGCCGTATGTAAATGTATGGGCGATTTTTTTTAAGATGGGCGCAAGGTGTTTTTTTATTTGCGCAATTTGTTCATCGTCGCGGCATACAAAAATAATCTCGCTTACAACGCCGCTTTCAATAAAGGCTTCCGCGCTGTGGTACAATACGGGTTTGCCTAAGAGAGGGGCTAAGGTTTTGTCCTTTACGGAGCCTCTCATTCGCGAGCCGCCGCCTGCGGCGAGCAATATTGCGGAATTATTTTGCATCTTTTAGTTCTTTTATGATTGCTTTTGCGGCTTCGGCGGGATTTTCCGCCTTTAATATGGGTCTGCCGACAACGATGTAGCTTGAACCTGTCTTTGCGGCAAGCGACGGCGTCATAATGCGCTTTTGCTCGTTTGAGTCGCTTCCGGCGGGTCTTATGCCGGGGGTGATTAAATCCATTTCGCTTTTTAAATTTTTGCGCAGAAGTTCGATTTCAAGCGGAGAGCACACAAGCCCTGAAAGCCCCGATTCTTCGGCGAGCTTTGCAAGTTTTAAAACTTGTTCGGACAGAGTCCTGTCAAAGCCCGTTGCCCGCATTGAGTCTTCGTCAAAGGAAGTTAGGACTGTAACCCCCAAAATTTGCATTTCCTTGTTTGTTTCTTTTGCGGCGTTCAAGGCCGCTTTCATCATTTCAGCCCCTCCGCTTGTGTGGATTGTGAGCATTGAAACGGGAAGCCCTTCAAGGCTTTTTACGGCGGAAGCCACTGTGTTTGGAATATCGTATAATTTTAAATCCAAAAAGACTTTAAAGCCCATTTCGCCGACTTGGCGCACGAAGTCCGCGCCGTATTTCAAATACATTTGAAGCCCGATTTTAACCCATTCGAGCGAGCCTTGCAGCTTTTTGAGCATGTCAAGCGCGCTTTTCTTGTCGGGGAGGTCGAGGGCGAGAATTAATTTACATTGTTTTGACATATTGGTTAAAATTTGGCACAAATGTTTTTATTTTTCAAACCAAATGACATATCAGACATCATTTTTCAGCCCGTGCAAAGTAAATTACATGCTTGCGGTTACGGGAGTCCGTCCCGATGGCTTTCATAATCTTGTCAGCCTTGTCGCTCCGACGCGCTTTGGCGACGAGCTTTTTATAGAAGAGGCGGGCGAGGATTCAATCGAATGCAATTTGGAGGGCGTGCCTTGCGACGAGTCAAATTTGGTTATGAAAGCGGCTGCGGTTTTCAGGCGGGCGACGATGATGAACCGCTTTTTCAAATTCAATTTGGTCAAGAAAGTTCCGCACGGGGCGGGGCTTGGCGGGGGGTCGTCAAACGCGGCAACTGCTCTTTTGGCGTTAAATCAAATTTGCGGCTATCCGCTCTCTAATGGGGAGCTTGAAAGGCTTTCTGCTCTCATCGGTTCAGACTGCCCCCTGTTTTTGAGGGATAAGTCCGTTGTCATGCGCGGCAGAGGGGAGCTTCTTGAAGACTTGCCCGAAAACGCGCAAAATTTGATTGCGTCTTTGAAACTTTTGATATTCAAGCCGAACTTTTCCATAAATACGGGTTGGGCGTACAAAACCATGAAAGAGTCGGGCAAGATGTATATTTCAGAACAAGAGGCGGAAGATGCGCTTTTGTCGTGGATAAAAAATCCCGAGATTGAAAATCTGCCGCTTGTTAACAATATGCAAATTCCCGCTTTTGAAAAGTTCCCCGCATTGGAGGCTGTTTTGAATTTTATCCGCAACGAGTACAATCTGCCATGCCTCATGAGCGGATCGGGCAGCGCGTGCTTTGCGGTGGTCAACAATTTGCAACCCGACGCTTTGCAGAACCTGAAAGACGCAATTAAAAAAAGGCTTGGCGAAAGCTGTTTTATTACGGAGGCTTAAAATGAAATACACATTCTTAAAAGACAATAATTTGCCCGCATTTTTGGGCGACGATTTTGAAATATCGTATTCCTCCATGTATGCGAATGTTTTGGAGTTTTCAAAGCGCGTGCCAAAAGAAAGGGCGCATGTCGCAATCTATGCCGAAAATTCGCCGGAGTGGGTGTGCGCTCTATACGGCGCGTGGCTGAAACATTCAACGGTTGTGCCTGTTGACGCGACATTGCCGGTTGCGGAGACTGCGTTCATTTTGTCGGATAGCGAAACGGATTTTTTGTTTGCCTCTAAAGCGAATTTGGAAAACGCGAAGGCGGCGGTCGAAAAGTCGGGCAGGGCGATTGAAATTTGCGTAATCGAGGAAGTCGAAAAGCCTTTGATGAACGCAACTTTGCCAAACGGCTGGAAAATTGAGTGCGACGCGGAAGATTTGGCTTTCATTGTTTACACTTCGGGAACAACCAGCAACCCTAAAGGCGTGATGCTTACTTTCGACAATTTGCAGGCGAATATCGAGGCGGTTTCGGACGAGGGATATTTCCATGAAAAAATGCGCACTCTCGCGATGCTTCCTTTCCAGCACATTTTGCCACTTGTAGGTACTGTTGTGGGGGTGCTTTACGTTGGGGGCGCGATAGTTTTCCCAAAGAGCCTCGCTCCCGCAGACATTGCGGGCGTTCTTGCAAAGCGCAAGGCTACCATGGTTATTTCCGTCCCCAGATTTTACGAGCTTATACATGCAAACATAATGGAAAAGGTGAACAAGTCCATTGCCGTGAAGTCGCTTTTTCTGCTTTCTAAGTTTGCGGGTTCTGTAAAGTTTGCAAGAATGCTTTTTGCGAGCATTCACAAGCGTTTTGGCGGAAAAGTTTCGGCGTGGGTCTGCGGGGGGGCGGCGTTAAACCGCGAAGTGAACGCTGATTTGAGCGCGCTCGGATTTAAAATCTGCGAGGGCTACGGAATGACGGAAGCCGCTCCCATCATAGCTTTTCCCAGAATAGGGAACATCAAGATAGGCTCTTGCGGTCAGCCTTTGCCGTCGAACGAAGTCCGTATTGTGGACGGCGAAATCACCGTCCGCGGCAGGAGCATAACCAAGGGCTATTACCGCCGTCCCGAAGAAAACGAAGCCTCATTTAACAACGGATGGCTATATACTGGAGATTTGGGATATTTTGACGATGACGGCTTTTTGTTCATAACAGGCAGGCGCAAGGAAATTATAGTCTTGCCCAACGGCAAAAAGCTGAACCCAATCGAGCTTGAAGAACAGATAAAGGAAAAATGCCCCCGTCTTGAAGAAGTCGGAGTTTTGATGTATGACGACATCTTGCAGGCAGTTTGCAGAATTTCAGACAAGATGTACGCCGAGCTTGGGAAAGAAGGGGCGGAGGATTTTGTGAGGGAAAACGCAATTCTTCCATACAACAGGGCAAACGCCTCTTACAGGCGCATCATACGTTTTACCGTTACAACGAAAGAGTTTCCGCGCACGCGCATAGGCAAGCTTAAAAGGTTCCAGCTTGCGTCGTTTGTGGAAAGCGTGAAAACGGAGCTGCCCATAGAGCAGGTTTTTGCCCCTGAGCCTGAAAGCAAAATCTACAAGGACTTGAAGGAGTTTTTGGCAATGCAGGTTTCTGTTACTGTTTTGCCCGATGCCCATATGGAAATGGATTTGGGCTTGGATTCTTTGGGCAAAGTTGCGCTACACGGATTTATAAAGGAAAATTACAATATTGATATGCAGGAAAGCGATTTTGAAAAATATTCGTCTTTGCGCAAGGTCGCAAATTTCATAGAGGAAGAGCAGAAGAAAAAGACGGAGGAAAAAGCAGTTGCCGATGCTCCGAAGCCGAGAAAGCCCAAGGCTGTCGCGTGGAGTGAAATTTTGAAAAACTGCACGCCTCCGGCAATTCCCAAAACTTATTTCTTCCATTCGATAACCCTGCTTGCCGCAAGAATTTTCTTTAAGTTTTGGTATGATATCGAAATAGAGGGCAGGGAAAATATAAAAGACGGCGAGCCTATGATTGTTGCCCCCAACCACCAGTCTTTATGCGATGGATTTTTCTTCGCCAAAATGTTTCCGCGCAAGAAAGTGTACAAATTCTATTTCTTCGCGAAAATGCGGGCGATGATGAGCAGCAAGTTCATGAAGTTTTATGTGCGGCACAGCAACATTATCGTAGTTGACGTAAAATCGAACATAAAGGAATCCGTGCAAAAGCTTGCGGAAATTCTGCGCAAGAAAAATTACGTTGTGATGTTCCCCGAAGGGACGCGCACGCGCGACGGAAATGTTGCCGAATTTAAGCCGATGTTCGCTATTTTGGCAAAAGAAATGGGCGTAAGGGTTGTTCCCATGGTAATTTCTGGGGCGTTTGAAGGCTTGAAAGCGAGAGCGAGTTTGCCCGCGCGCGGAACGAAGATAAAAATTAAGCTTTTGCCGCCCGTTTCGGTTGAAGAGGGCGAAAGCTACGCGGATTTTTCAAACCGAGTCCGCGAAATTGTTATCGCCGAAAAGGCGAAAATAGAGGGCAGGGAGCTATCGGCAGATTAAAATTATAAATCCCAAAAACGGAAAGGCGGGGACAGCAAAAAAGCAGTCCCCGCCTCGTTTTATTGACTATAAGAAGAAATTATAAAAGCGAATAAAGGTACAAGAAGCAGAGTGTTGCCGCAGTGTACATCAGCATTAAAAGAGAAATGTTAACCCCCATTTTGTACGAGCCGTTGTTTTCGCTTTCGGAAGTATCTATTGCCGCAAAATTCAGCTTGTAAAATCTAAAACACAAGAACGCGAATATAAGAAAGGCATTTTTATGCCTACAAAAAAGCCGCTTGGAAAAACCCCAAACGGCTTTTGATTTTATAAAGAATTGAAATTATTTTCTTCTGCGGTAAGCCGCAAATGCAAGAGCAACCGCGCCTAAAATTGCCGCATACGTCGAGGGTTCGGGAACTGCAGCGGTAAAGCCATATTCCGAGAAATGGGAAACCACGAATGAAAGGTATTCGCCGTCGTAGTTCAAGTTTGAAACATCGTCGGCTTCTTCCCATTGTCCGTTTTCGGACTTGTGGAATATTGTGAAATTGTCAAGGCTTAGTGTTGCGTCGCCAATCAAGAAGCTTAAAACAACAGTATCTCCCGCCTGCATTGAAACATCAAAATCATAAGCACCGATTTTAACAAATTCAGAACCAACGGCTTCTATAAGAGAATCTGTTGTTGTCGTGACTGAATTTACTGTTGCGCTTGTGCTGTTAAATGCCATTGATATTTGCGTTTGAGAGTCGGAAAGCATTACTCTGCCGTTATTTGAAAGAGTGATTGCATCTCCTTGCACGTCAAGATTCATAAGCTTTGCTTCGGAAACGACAAATGTATTTTCTGCAAATGTGCCGCCATAGGCTTTTACGTTGCCAAAGTCCGTTATGCCTGCCGCTGAAACTGTATAATTTCCTGCTTCCAAATTAGCGTTTGCGGTCATTATTATTGTGCCGCTGTTGCGGAGTATGAGATTTGAATTTGCCAATGTATTGTTGCCTGCGATGTTCAATCCCAACGTCGCGCCGCTGTTTACGGTTATTGAATTTGCGTTTAACGCATTGTTTATGTTAACAGTGCCGCTGTTTAAAGAAAATGCGCCGTCAAAAGAATTAACTTTAAGGGTAACAGGATTTCCGCTTGCAAACACATTGATGTTGTCAAATTCGCTTACATTGAGCGTTGAACCGCCCGTATATGAGCTTTCGGAAGTACCGATATTCAGAGTTTTTGTTCCGTTTACAGTCGCGCCATTTGCGCCGTTTCCGCTTATTATGCCGCCAACGCTTGCATTGCCTGTCAAAGTTATGTTGGAGTTCCCTAAAACGGAAGAGTCTTGTCCGTTGCCTCCGCCGTAAACATTTCCGCTGATGGCAGTGTCTGAAATTACTATGTTTGTGTCTCCGAGAACCGATGTTTTTACGGTCAGCCCTTCCGCTCCGGAAACTCTTTCGGTCAAGCCTCCGCCAAATACATTTTCAATGCTTCCGCCTGTAATGACAATGTTTGTATTGCCTTTAACTTCGCCCAATGCGCTGCCGTAGCCGAAAGCTTCGTTTACATAATTTCCTCCATATACGTTTCCGACTTTTCCGCCGCTGACATCAACATTCGTGTTTCCCCAAACCACTGTGTTTGAAGCTTGGGAGGCATTATTGCCATCGGAAGAATATCCGCCGCCGAAGACATATCCTGTGCCTTCCGTTTCATTAAAGATTTTTCCGCCTGTTATGGATACATGCGTGCTGCCGTAAATATCGGAAGACTTGGAACCGTCTCCCCATGAGTGGTAAGCTCCGCCAAAAACGTACCCGCCGCGGATTTGGGCATTGTCAGAGATTGAAACATTTGAAACCACTTGAGAGAAATCGCTTGCGTCTTTGTTCCCGACATAAGCCTGCCCCGTAGGTCCCGCATGCGAACCGCCAATCACAACACCGTTTACGACTGCGTTTCCGCCAATAGAAACATCTGTGGCGCCAAATGACTGGGTTCCGTAGCCCGCAGTATAACCGCCGCCGTAAACGCTGCTGAATATAATATCGTTATTATCGCTTTTGTCTTTTGCGGAGAGGACGGTTTCTCCAATTACCGCATTGCCGTTAATGATGATTTTTGACAAGCCTACATGCGAATTTGCCATTCCCACAGAGGTATCATTATTGTAGGTAAGCACGCTTCCGCCCAAAACAGAATTGCGGACAAGACCGCCTGATATTGTGATTTCGGAAAGTCCTATTGATGATTTTGCTTTCTCAACCGCGAAACTGCCTGCAATGACGTTGTTTATGTCTCCGCCTGTCATGGTTATGGAAACTTTGTCGGCACTGAAAGAGGTTTTATCGTTGCCAAATTCGGATGCTCCCCCAAAGATGCCGTCTTTCCAATATTGACCTTTTGCGGAAACCACTCCGCCCGAAATGTCTATATTGACATTCTGATATTCTGCCGACTCGTCGGCGGAAAGATTGCCTCCAACATAAATACTGCCGCTAAAATCAGTATCTGCATTTACGGAATAGTTTATATCTTCGGCGTATAACACCCCTAAAAACAGGGAAAATGAAGTTATGGATGCTGTAAGTCTTTTCATGATATTTAAATAAGAAGTCAAAAAAATGCGTATTTATAATACGCATTCCTGCGGTATTTGTAATACAGTGATTATTAATATGTTATTATTTGTATGCTTTTAACTCCGAATTAAAAATATTAAAAAATCGTCGCGTATCCCTTTAAAATTAAAAAAGTGTTGACATGCGTATTATAAATACGAATGCCTCTTTCTTATATCCGCAAAAAAAGCCGCTTGGGGACTCCCAAAACGGCTTTTAAAATTATAAAAATCTGAAATTATTTTCTTCTGCGGTAAGTCGCAAACGCAAGAGCAACCGCGCCTAAAATTGCCGCATATGTCGAGGGTTCGGGAACTGAAATTCCCGTAATGTTGCCGCTTTCGTCATAGGCAAAGTTTACGTCTTCGTATGTATTGCCTAAAGAGTCAACAACGGAAATATTTGGCTTATTTGCCGAAAATACAACGGTTTCCCCTTCGGTTTCGCTTATGAATATGTCGCTGAAATTTATGGATTCGAGGGAATCGAGAACTATGTTCAAATTTACAATACCCAGTTTGTCATAAGAATCCACGATGATTTTGGAGTCCTTTGAAATTGTCATATCACTTGCGAGCAAGCCATCTACGTCTATTGACGAGTTATCGAGCATTGAAAATGTTGTTCCGTCTTTTATATAAAGTTCAGTGCCCTTAAACGAAGTGTTTCCTGAAAGTATCAGATTTCCATTCATGGGTTCGCCGGTTGAACCGTTCGTGGCGGTAGATGCCGTAATTCTTCCGGCCGCTGAAAACTCGACGTCTTTCAAATTCATGTTTCCAATGATTTGATAGGTTGCGTCAAGACCTAATGCGGGAAGGTCGGAACGGTCTCCCGTCAAAGCAAGTTTGCCGCCGTTCATGTTGAAATCTCCTGTGACAGCCAAGTATGTTGCGGTAATATTTGTATTGGTTGCATTCAAATTTCCGGAAACTTTGAGATCCTTGCTGAAATTGAGCATTGCATTTTCAGCATTGAGGGTGCATTTAATGTTTCCTTGTGCATTTACTAAGCCGTTTGTGAAATAGAAATTTCCCGAACCATCGCCTTGGTATCTTTCCGATGTGTTTTCTCCGCTGTGAAAACTTGCTTCAACGCCGGTCCTTGCGGAATTCCACCACTGTATATTTAGACTTAATGATTCTCTGTTATCAGGCGTTCCGTAGGAGGTGTACTCTTTATAGTAAGCGCCTGCATTTATTCCGAGTCCCCATGCAGAATACATGCATCCAAGAACTCCAATCAGTCCAATTAATGTTGTTTTCTTCATAATGAATTACTCCTTTATTATTAAAAAATTTGAAAAAATATGCGTATTGTTAATACGCCAGACTGCTGACAAAGTACAAATAGTATTTTGTCAGTTTTTTTTTGAAAGAAACAGATTGACATTTTGGTATATTTTGACATATTTGGATATGAGATGATAAACAATAAACCGATACAAAACGAGATGGAATTT
>OHMU01000106.1_pt1 | contig 64477 bp, 61 predicted proteins | sample 1569441 | NCBI WGS metagenome assembly OHMU01 (sample SAMEA3879527, study PRJEB24766) | human gut metagenome | biome: human-associated habitat; feature: feces | place: USA | collected 1985/1987 | reverse complement strand
CCAGTATTATGAGCCCTGAGTTTCGAAAGAAGCTCAGGGCTCTCTTGTTTTTAGGCATAACCACTGGAAAATTACAACGCTTGTTATCTACCACCTGACGCTATGAGGTTTGATTGCTTAATTTTGTTGCGAATCTACCTCTGCTTTTTTTTAACTAAGAAAGTAAGCTTGATTTTCAAAAAGGCTTTTGTTAAAAAATTTTTATGAAAAAAAGTTTTTTATTCTTTGTGCTTTTTTTTACATGCGTTTTTTGTTTATCAGAAAATAAAAGCAATCTTGTAAATGTTTCAACTTCGGTATCGTCCGCAAGTAATAAATCTGAAGTTTCCGATTTTTGGATATCCAAAAGCGGAAAACGACATAATAAAAATTGCAGGTATTACAGAAATTGCAAGGGCAGGACAGGCACAAAAAGCGAGGGAATTGCTTGTAAAATTTGTGGCGGATAAATATGTCTTTATGTACAATATTTGATTTATATAAGCGTTTAGGCATGAGAAAATTTTGTTTCTTGCTGTTTTGTATGCTTTTCTTGCAGTTGATGGCGATGGCTGAAAAGATAAACGTTTTGAACGATGATTTTTTTATAAAAAGAAATGCCAATGCTATAGAGGGTTTAAATGCGCAATTTGAAAATTTACAAAAGAATTTCATAGCCAATTTAAGCGAAGAAATTTTATGGGTTGGCATCAGCGATTATGGCATTATTCGTCAAAACATTTATGTGGTTGTCACCTCTGATAATGCTTATCTTTTTAAAAATAAAAGCATTGTAAACGACATGGATTTGGGGGATTTTGCGAAGATTTTGCTGACTCCCAAATTGAAGGAATTGTCGGATAAGGTTATTCAAAATCTTAATTCCGGTAAAATGAAAAATAGCGGGATTATTTATGACTCTCCCTTGATTTTATTAAAGTGGAGGAATGCAAGTTCGGCATTTAGTGAAAAAGCATTCTATTTCAATCCTTCGCAAAACGAACTTTTAGGTGATATTTTTGCCTTTGTGGGCGAATGTGAAAATATTGGAACTTTTGGTTTCTTCAAACTTTTAAGGGAAGAAAATCCATCGGCAAACATCGCTTTTTCTCCTGCTTTGGTGAATATGGGGCTACGCTTTATTTGTGAAAATTCTTGCGGAGCAGTCAAGCAAGAGGTAGAGCCTTTTGTGTCGCCTGAGCGTTTGCCTAAAAATGAAAGGATATTTGATTTTTCACTCACTGCAAATTATAATAAATCGCTTACTCTTGTTGACGGCATAAAAAAGTGCGGATTTTCGTTATCGCCTGCCGATTTCGGATTTTCAAATGATGTATTGAGGCTAGTTTTAAAATCTAAATTTGAGGGAAAATGGCAGAAAGATTTTGATAAAGTTTTTACGTCAAAAGGAATTTTTGGCTCAAAAGAGTTTGGCTATTACGAAGTCGATTTTATGAAGCGTAACGACGAAGAGGCGAAATATGCCGAAACTGACAGCTTTGAAGTTGTATCGCTGCCATTTAAAGATTGCGATTATGAAATGTTTTTCTTCAAGCCGAAACAGGGAAAGTGCTTGGCGGATTTTGACGGGTCTAATTATAAAATGGCTATTGAAAGAACGAGATATGCGTCAAGAAACGTGAAGTTGTCTATCCCAAAATTTAAAATAAAATCGGATTTGGATTTTATTCTCACGCTTAAAAAGTTAGGCATAAATCGTCTCTTTAAATATACAAATGACTACAAGTTGTTTAAGGAAGAAATTTCTGTTGCATGTGAAAAATTTCAGTCTGAAACGGAAGTTGAAATTGACGAAAAGGGGGCGATTGCAATTTCACAAGTTGTTGTTATGATAGCTGTTTTGAGTTCGGAAAATACATCTGGCCCCATTGAATTTAAATTGGATAAACCCTTTGTTTATGCAATCTATAATCGTAAAACTTCGCAGATTTTGTATATCGGGCAAATTGTGACTTTTGAAAACAAAATCAAGAAATCCGACAATAACAACTTAAAAACAATGTTAACCGAATACTTGGACGAACAAGCAAAAAAATGAAAGCCCGCATCCGTTTTTTAATACGAATGCGAGCTCCGATTAGCTATATATGACAATAAACCACAAACTTAACAACTGTCTTTATTTTACTATTCGCAAAAAGTTTTAAAATCTCCCGCGTTTGATAATAAAACATTTAATAACAAAATTTTTACTGATGTTTTATCTTGTTTATTTCGTTTTTTAGAATTTCTATTTCTTTTTCCATTTTTCGCATTTTACTTACAAATAAATAGATCACTGCTATTATGACGAAAGATATAATTATATATAAACAAGGTAGAAGTTGTTCCGGTAGAGATGGAGGGAGAGATGGTTTGGGCTTAGGTTTACCCCAACTAAATCCTAAAAGGAAAATTGTTGAACATAAAAGTGGGAAGAAGTTTTTTTTATTCATTGCACAAAGTATTATTGGAATTAGTATTTTATATATCCAAGCGATAAAATTACAAAAACTGTAAATATAAGAATAATGTTAAAGAAAATTTGCCTGAGTTTTAATATTGCAATTTTTCGCTCTTCTATATTTTCATCTTTTATTGCGCGTTTAGCTTGAAATGCTGGTAAAAGCGAGGCGATTAATAGTAGCCAAACCGCAAGTTCTCCTGTAATTGGCATATCTTTAAGCTCTTTAATAACTATAATTTTTGCATTTATTAAAATTGCGCAAAATAAAAATCCAAAATATATAATGATAAAAGATCTCGATAACGATTTTGCATCAAAGCGAAATATATTTTTTAGAAATTTAATTCCTTTTTCTTGCAGTAATGGAAATAAATATAAAAGTAAAATCTAAAATATTGAATATATTAGTAGCCCAAATGCTACACCATTTAAAAAAGTTTTAGCATCTTTCATTTTTTTATTTTTTTGAAATTTTAGTTTTGTCTTTTTTATTGTACCGTATATAGATATATACAATCGCGATGATGGTTAATAACAAAAGGGCGAAATATAGTATATATTTAGAATCACCTAATACTTCAGCTACTTTATCTGAAAAAATAAATATACTTATTCCCGAAGCGGTGGCAATTAGTCCTATTGAAAAAGCAATTGCCCACCATACCATTACGGGGATTACGGCTTTTCTTTTTTTGTTTAATAATTCGTTCAAAATTTTCATGATATTTACATTCTAGTTTTAATTGTGTTAAAAAAATTATTTCTATTTAAAATTTTGTCAAGAAAATTGCACTACCGATAAAGAGGTGCTAAGTTGTGGGTTGACACCGTACAATCGGTGGCATGGAAAATTTTGATATAGCTTTAAGGCTTAAAAACTTGCGGAAAATTGCAGGCGTAACCCAAGAGGAGTTTGCAGAGTATGCGCAGATGAGCTACAAGTTTTACCAGCACATTGAATCGGGACGCAAAAAGCTTGTCAGAATCGACACGATTGAGCGGATTTGTGCCGCGTACAAAATCGAGCTTCACGAGTTTTTCAATCCGAAGTTTTGCGAGCTTAAAAAGTTTTCCGTCCGCAAGGAAATCAATTCAAGCGCGCATTACAAGCCAAGGCGCAAGTCTTGAATTTTCTATTGGCGTTTGGGCATTGAAAATTTTTAATTGATAGTATTATTTTTTTCATAAGTTGAAACTCTTGTTGTGGTTTTCTGTTTATTCTCGCCTAAATAAAAAATCTCCCGCGCTAAAAATTTTTTTCTAAATTATTTTTGCGTCTTGCGTTTATTTTTTTGAAAAAAGACTTTGCAAAAATTCAAGCTTTGGTTTTTTTGTTTAGGTATGAAGAAGATTAATGATTCCGTTTTTTTCTTGGGAATTGCCGACAGGGAACGCAAGCTGTTCGACCAGCTTGTTCCGCTCAGGGAAGGCACCACTTACAACTCGTATCTTGTGAAAGGCGGCGAAAAAAATGCGTTAATCGACACGATGTATGCGCCGTTTGCAAAAGAATATTTGGATGACGTAAAGTCGGCAGGGGTAAAAATCGACTACATTGTTTCAAACCATGCCGAGCAGGATCACTCTTCCTTAATACCCGAGCTTCTTGAAATTTATCCTGATGCGGTTGTTTTATGCTCCTTGAAAGGCGCGGAAAATTTAAAGAACATGCTGAATGTTGATTCCTCTAAAATCCGCGTCGTTTCCGACAATGAAGAGGTGTCGCTGGGCGGAAAAACCCTGTGTTTTTACATGACGGCGTTTGTGCATTGGCCCGACACGATGTTTACTTATTTGGTTGAGGACAATCTGCTTTTTACATGCGATTTCTTCGGGGCGCATTATACTTCGTTTGATTTGTATGCAGACAATTCTCCTGCCTTGGAGCTTGCGGCGAAGAGCTATTATGCTGAAATCATGATGCCTTTTGCGTCGTTTTGCAGAAAGCATCTTGCGCTTGCAAGAAAGATAAATCCCGCGATGGTTTTGCCGAGCCACGGGGCGGTTTACAAAGACCCGAAATTCATTTTCGATCTTTACGAAAAATGGACTTCGACGGAAGTTTCGGGCAAGGTTTTGATTTGCTATGTTTCTATGTATGGCAACACGAAGATTTTGGCGGAACGCCTCTTAAATTCGTTGTCAAAGCTTGGCATTTCCGCAAAGGCGGTTGATTTGATGGAAACCGACGAGGGCGAGCTTGCCGAAGAGTTGATTGACGCAACGGGCGTTGTTTTCGGCTCTTCATGCATATTGTCGGGGCCGCATCCGCGCTTGGTTTACTGCGCTTATTTGATGTCGATTTTGAAGCCTAAAACAAAGTTTTACACGCTAATCGGCTCTATCGGGTGGGGCGGAAATTTGATTGCGCCGATTGAGGTGAATTTAAAACTCCCGTCGATCGAAAAGCTTGATCCGTTTGTAATAAAAGGATGTCCCAAGCCCCAGGATTTTGAGGCGTTGGAAGCGTTTGCACGCGACATTGCCGACAAGGTTGCAGAGTTAAAATCAGCTTAAATTCGGGTTTGTCATAACTTCAACAAGTGCGGGACCGTCGAATTGCAGGGCTTTTTCGACGGCTCCTTCGAGTTCTTCCGCTTCCGAAACTCTTATGCCGAACGTGCCGCACGACTTTGCAAACTCTGCGAAATTCGGATTTTTAAGCGAAGTTGACCAAACATTGAAGCGGGCGTTTGTCTGCTCCAATGATATTTTTGCAAGCTCGGAATTGTTGAATACGACACATTTTATCGGCATCTTGTATTTTGAGACGGTTGTCCAGTCTGCGAGGTGTTGGGCTAATCCGCCGTCGCCCACCACTGCGAACACCGGCAGGTTTTTAAATTCTCCGTCTTCTTTTGTCGCGCAGTATGCCCCCATGGCGGAAGGAAGCCCGACGCCGATTGAGCCGAGATAAAAAGAGAGCAATATTCTTTGGTTCTTCGCCTCGAAATATCTGCCGAAAGAGTAGGCGACGTTGCCGACATCAACGCTTATTATTGATTTTTCTGGAATTTTTTTCGACAAAACTTGGCAGGCGAATGCGGACGAGATTGAGTTTTTCTCGTTTTTTGCGGCTCGTTTGGATTTTTCCGAAATCCAATTTTCTTTCAGCGTTTTTATTTCGGAACGGAAATCTTGTTTTTTTACCGCCTTTTCTTTAACTATTGCAAAAAGCGCGGATAGGGCGAGTTTTGCGTCTGACAAAATTGCACAGTCTGCCTTGCGGCGTTTGCCAAAAGCTGACGGGTCATTATCTATTTGAATGACGGGAACTGTTTTTGAAAGCCCTGTATGCTTGCTGAATCCGCAGCCTGCTGCAATTATCAAGTCCGCTTTTTCGGCAAGTTGCATTGATGCCGATGTCCCGCTTCTTCCAAGCACTCCGCAGGCGAGTTCTCCGCTTTCATTAACGAAGCCTTTTGCGCGGTATGTCGTAAAAATCGGCGCGTTTAAAATGTTTGCAAAATCGAGGCATTCCTTTACTGCGCCTTTTGCGCCGAAGCCCATAAGAATTGCGGGGCGGCTTGATTTTTCAAGCATTTGGCAGGCTTTTTCCAGTGCGTTCGGGCTTGGATAACATTCCGTTTTGCAAGTTTTTGGGAATGTTTTTGAAGGCGATGCGGCGGCAGTTTGTACATCGTCGGGAACAACAATTTGGCTTACGCCGCGTTTTGCGACTGCGTTTGCGTAGGCTTCGTTTGCAGTTTTTGCAAAGTCGGAATTTTCAAACAAGGTGTATTGGTTTTGCGCAACGCTTTCAAAAATGGAAGTTAAGTTCAGCTCTTGGAATATGCCATAATCAAGTTCGCTTGTCGGAACTTGCCCCATTATTGCGATTGCGGGGGAATTATCCAAGGCGGCGTCGCAAAGCCCTGTGAGTAGGTTTGTGGCTCCGGGGCCCGCGATTGAAAGGCAGGCGGCGGGTTTTCCTGTAAGTTTTCCGTATGCGGACGCCGCGAATGCCGCACTTGATTCGTGGCGAATTCCGAAAAATTCCATTTTGCCTTTTTCTACATTTTTTCTGATTGCATCGGCAAGCCCAAGGTTTGAGTGCCCGACCATTCCGAACACAAAGCGAAGCCCGTTTTCTTGAAGTGTGTCTATCAGGACTTCCGCGGCGGTGTGATTTTCGCTTTCGTTGGTCTCCTGATTTTCAGGCTCAAACATTTCTTTTGGCGCGCCGCAAAGTGGGCAGAGCCAGTCGTCTTTCAGGTCTTTAAAAAGTGTTTTTTCCGCTGATTCATCGTATTTATATCCGCAAACCGTGCATATGTAAGTCATTTTCAATCCTTTTTTTTATTGTGTATTTATTTTTTTTGATGCGCAAATTTATTGCAAGAAAATTTTATGAATTGACTTGGATTTAGATGAAAATAAAATTCATTAGTATGAAAAGATTGGCGTCATTATTTATTCTTTTGCCGTTTTTTGCTTTAAGCTTATCGGCGTCGGAAGTCTTGGTTTTGTCTGTTCCAAAATCTGAAAATTCAAAAGTAAATGCGGCTTTCTCGCGGAGTGTTTCGGAGGTTTACGAGCTCAGGGTTCAAAATATTGAAATTTTTAACGACGCGCTGAAATCTTTGAAAGCACTTGAAAATCAAAAAGGCGCGGAGCTTCCCGTCTTGCGGCTTTCCCTGTTTGACGATGTTTCTTTCGATATAAAAATTTCTTCCTTAAAAACAAATTCCTTGGGCGTATTCTGTATCAGGGGAAGTTTGGAAGACGGCAGAAATTCGTATGCAGTATTGGCGGTTTCTTCAAGCGGGGTTTTGACCGCAAAAATTTTCGACGCATCGAAAAATTACGAGTATAAAATCGTTTGCGATGTTTTAAATTCAGAGCAGAAAGCGGTTGAAAACGACGTTTCAAAAATGCCGAATTTGCCTTGCGGAACTGTGCAAGAAAGGGTGATTGGCAAATGAAAAAGCTTGCGATTTTAATATTTTTACTTTTCGCGATTCCGCAGTTTGCGCTTTCTGCCGTGATAGACATAATGCTTGTCTTTGACATCGACGCCCAAAACTACGCAAGGCGCAACTACGGCGGAAGCTTGGAAGCATACGCAACGGAAATAATTGAAGAAGCGAATATTTTTTACGCAAATTCAAATGTGAACATCGAGCTTAACTGCGTAAAAGTCCACGCTTGGAACTACAACTCGTCGGGAGACGGAAGCGTCGATTTAAACAATGTTACCAACTCTTCTGAAATTGCGTCTTTGCGCGACGAGTGCAATGCCGACATGGTCTCGTTGATTACAAACGCGTCTTCTTGGGGAAATTTGGGCGGCATCGCTTGGCTTGTCAGTTCTTCTTCCGCAAACAAGTTTCTTTTGTTTTCGGCAGTCAATCGCTCTACGGGATCTGCTTCTACTTTTGTCCACGAGCTTGGGCATAACATGGGGCTTACGCACTCGCCCGACCAGGCGACGGAGCCTGGCGGCAACGGGTTTTATCCATATTCATGCGGCTATCATTTTACGGGTTCAAGCGGCAAGAAATATCATACGATAATGGCGTACAACTTTGACGGTAAAGGCGGCTACTATTCGCCTACTTCGATGTTTTCTTCTCCCGAAATAATTTTTGACGGCGTTCCAATGGGAACTTACGAAAAGCACAACTCGTCGCTTTCATTAAACCAAAGGAGGCTTGACATTGCAAGGGTTGGGTTTGATTCGCATTCCGCGCCGAGAATTCTCGAATTTACGCGGAATGCCAAGATAAACTCTGCGGGCGACACTGCGGAGTTTACGGTAGAGGCGGAAAATTTGTCGGGGATTTCATACCGCTGGCAGATAAAAGAAAACGCAAATTCGCAGTGGTCGGATTTGCCGCATTGCGCGTCGAAAACATTGTCTTTCTCGGGAGATGAAATTTTTGAAAAGTACGGGGCAAAATTCAGGTGCGTTCTTTCAAATGCTTACGGAAGCAAGATTTCGGAAGAGGTTGGGTTTGAATTTGCCGTGGCTCCAATAACGCTTCTATCTTCAACCGATTCCAATATTGAAGTTTTTGAAGGGCAAGGCGCGGATTTGTTCGTGGAAGTCAAGGAAACGGACGTCAAGTTTCAATGGCAGGTAAAAAAAGGCTCGGCATGGTCTGACATAGACGGCGCAAATTCCCCCGAATGGGAGGCGAAAAACATTCTTTCAAAAACGTCATTCAGGTGCAAGATAACGAGGGGCGAATTTGAATTTTACGCTCCGCAAATATCAGTGTCCGTTTTAAAAAACGCAAAAATCACTTCCGATTTAAGTTCGGAAATCCGCGCTTATACAGGCAATGTGATTGTTTTTTCCATAAAGGCTTCGGGCGACGGGCTTTCGTATTGCTGGCAGAAGCTTTCAGACGGCATTTGGCTCGACATTGAAGGCGGGGACGGGGCAAGTTGCCGAATTGCAAATGTCGGATTGGAAGATGCGGGGCAATACAGGTGCGTGGTTTCAAACGGTGGCGGCTTTGTCGTTTCAAATACTGCAAATTTGCAGGTTTTGCGGAGCGCGCGGATTGACGCCAAGCTTGGAGACGCAGATGTGTATTCAGGCGACGATGCGTTTTTTGAAGTTATTGCAACGGGCGACAATTTGGCGTACCAGTGGCAAAGTTCTAAGAATATGTCTTCATGGACGAATTTAAAGGGCGAAACTTCTTCGGTACTTAAAATTGAAAATGTCGGCTTAAAAGACGGCGGAATTTTTTACAGATGCAAAGTTTCAAACGCGGGGGCTGCGGCATACTCGAATGCCGCAGAGCTTATAGTGAAAGCCCGCGCAAAAATCGAAAAGTGCATGAGTTTTTACACGGCGAAGCATTCGTCTTTGAACATTGAGGCGTCGGGCTTTGACCTGCATTACAAGTGGCAGAAATTCGAAGGCGATATTTGGATTGATGTCGGAGAAGATTTAAATACGCTCAAGCTATCTTCCGCCGACTGGCAAAACAGGGTGAAATTCCGCTGTATCATCGGAAACACTTTGGATTTTGAAAACCAAATCATAACGGAATTCTCAGCGGTAAATTCAAGCATCGTTTTGGACGAATTTGAAAAATGCTTGGAGTGTTATGAGGGTGTTAAAATAAAACTTGCTGCCAATGCCGAAAACTTGCTTGAAGGCTCTAAGCTGACCTTTAAATGGGAGTGCGACAAAAACGACGGCAAGGGCTTAAAGCAGGTCGGAACAAAGCAGGAGTTAGCCATAACTCCGACACTCAAAATGGATGGGTGGTCTTACAAGCTTACTGTTTCAAATGGAGAGGACGCCGAAGAGGCGGCGTTTTCTTTGAAGGTGTTTGAAAAACTCAAAATCACGCAAAAGCCCAAGCCATTAACGGTGTTTGAAGGTTTGCAAAGCGAGGCTTTTTCAGTGTCGGTGTCGGGGTATAATCCGTCATATCGGTGGCAGATGCAGGTAGCCCGCGTGAATGAAAAGGGAAAAATAGAATGGGTTTGGGAAGACATCGAAAATGCAAACTCTTCAGAATTTTATCCCGAAACGGCTTTGGATTTGAACAGCGCAAAATTTCGCCTCAAAGTCTTCAACGGCGGAATGGAAATTTACACTTCCCCTGTAAAATACACCGTCAGAGAGTCCGCAAAAATTTTAGGAATTGATGCGGTTCAAAACAATGCGTTGATAAGCTCCGAAAACGCGGCGGCGGAAGCGGGCGAAGGCTCCGCCATTACGCTTAATGCAGACGCGTGCGGCTACTTTGTCAAATACAAATGGTATGAAAACGGAGTGGAAATAAAGGGCGCGACGCAGAAAAAGTACGTCGTAAAAAAGCCGTATTCGGGAATGTACGCATATACTTGCGAAGTTTACAACATGGACAAAAAATCGGTTGCGACTTCTTCAAGCAAAACGATATTTCTTCATGTAAATCCGTCACCCAATCCTTTGGAGCTTTCGGGGCAGAGCTTTGCGTTCTTTGAAGGAGGGGAATATATGTTTACCCTTGCGTTTGTTTCCAACTCTTCCGCAAAAGTCATAAGCGAAAACGATGTTTTGGAAACGGGCGAAATTAAGAGCTACCGCCTTTACAAAAACGCAAGTGCATCTTACAAGCAAAAGGGCGGTATTTGCAATTTCAAGCTTGGCATCAGCTGGCAGGACGCGCTTGAAAACGGCGAAACTCTTAACCTTTCAAAGGCGGAAAAAGAAGAAATTTCGGGCGCTATTGATTTCGGAGGCGGGGAAACCGCAGAATTCGGACGATTTGAAGTCGCGAGAGTTATAGAGCCTTTAAATCCTCTTCCGATAAGCCTTGCGGGAGCATTCTTGAAGCTTGGAGAATTTGAAATCGAAGTTCTTGGCGACGGCAAAAATTGTTTTGTAAACGGGGAAAAAGGAAGTTTGTCTTACAAGAGAATATCTCCGTTTGTCGCGACATTTACGGGCAGGCATGGTAAAAATTCGATAAAAGACGGCGTTTTGGCTGTTTCAAACGGCAAAATAGTTTTCCGCTTTCAAGACGGGAAGTCCCGCCTGAAAACAGGGGTTGCCGAGATTGATTTTTAAAAATCTCCGCGGTAGAATTTGCGGATGTGGCGCGCAAGGTCGGCTTCTTTGTCAAGCTCCGCCTCTCCTTCCAAATACTCGGCGAAGTGTTTTGCAAAATACGGAGAGAGAGCGTAGCCTTTCGAGCCGAAGCCGTTGAATGAATACAGGTTTTGAAACTTTGGGTGGCGTCCCAAATGGGGGCGCGTTGTGGCGGTGCAGGGGCGCACTCCGCTTTCCTGCTCTACAATTTCAAATGGGATTTTCCCGATGATTGAGGGAAGGGCTTTTGCAAGCTCTTCGCGGGCTTCCGAAGTGGGGGATGGGTTCATGAAATTTACCCTGTCCCAAGTGGAGCCGTTGCGGTATAGGTTGCCCTTGTATTTCATGAGCCATTTTTCGCGGTGGATTATGTGCTCAGAAACGTTTTCTTCTATTTTAACCGTCAGAATTTCCCCGCGGGCGGGGCGGTATGGAAGCCAGTTGAAATAGGGGTTATAGATTGCGCGCCAGCCTTCGCAAAACACTATTTTTTTCGCCTTTAAGTTTTTGTACTTAACAAAGCCGCTTTCGATTTCCAGTTGCGAATAATCGAAATTTTCAAGCCTTAAAACGCCGCATGAAGTCAAGTGGCTTCTTAGCAAATTCATCGCATGCGGAGCTTCAACCCACGCGGCGAAGTTGATGAAAAAACTGCCGCAGTTGTCGTTTAGTTCGGGAAATGTTTTGGGAGGGTTGTATTCGCTTAAAAAGCTCGAATAGTCAATGTCACCTTTTCTCTTATGCCAGAGTTCCGCCTCTTCCGAAGACTTGCAAAGCTGTAAAATCTGGCGGTCGAAGAAAAATTTTTCGCCGAACTTTTCTTGGAGGGAGGCATAGTATTTTTTCGCGTAAGGCATTGCAATGCCGCTTCTCCAACTTTTTACGAGACGCTTGCCCGTAATGGGGTTCAGCACTCCCGCCGCAACCTTGCATGCGGCTCCGTTCCAATCGTCGTCAATCACCGCGATTTTTTTCCCGCGCTCTAAAAGGTGCATTGCGAGGTTTGAGCCTGCTATCCCCTGCCCTGCGATGATGTAGTCAAAAAAATCTTCCATTTCCTAAAACAGACTGCCCTGCATGAAGTCTTCGCCCAAATTTTTTATGCCGACAACATTCCACGCCTTAGGGGTCAGCATTCTGCCTTGCGGAGTGCGCTGAATGTATCCCTCTTGAATCAGAAACGGCTCGTGGACTTCTTCAAGCGTGTCGGCCTCCTCGTTTACAGCGACAGCTATCGTTCCGATGCCGACGGGCCCGCCCTTGTAGTTTTGCGCCATTACTTTCATTATGCGCTTGTCCATTTCGTCCAATCCGTTTTCGTCGATTTCCAAAAGCTCAAGAGCCTTTGAGGCGGAATGCTTTGTTATTACGCCTTTTGCGCGCTCTTCGGAGTAGTCGCGCACAAAGCGCACGAGGTTGTTTACGATGCGCGGAGTGCCTCTCGATCTTCTTGCGATTTCCATCGCGCCGTCTTCATCGACTTCAATGTTAAGAAGCGAGCATGTGCGCTTTACGATTTTTTTAAGCTCTTCTTTCGAGTAGTAGTCGAGCCTTGTTTTGAGGGTGAACCTGCTGCGAAGAGGAGCTGTCAAAAGCCCCGTTCTGGTGGTTGCGCCGATTAGCGTGAATTTGGGAATTGTAAGGCGGACGGAGCGGGCGTTAGGGCCTTGGTCTATCATTATGTCTATGCGGTAGTCTTCCATTGCGCTGTAAAGATATTCTTCGACAGTGCGCGGAATTCTGTGAATTTCGTCGATAAACAAAATGTCGCCTTCTTCGAGGTTTGTGAGAAGCCCTGCAAGGTCCGACGCCTTTTCGATTACAGGTCCCGAAGTTATGCGTATTTGGGAGCCCATTTCGTTTGCCAAAATGAGCGCCAAAGTCGTCTTTCCAAGCCCCGGAGGGCCGTGCAGCAAAATGTGGCTTAGCGAATCCGCCCTGCGCTTTGCGGCCCCAACCATTACTTTCAGGCGTTCGATTGTCTTTTCCTGCCCCGAAAAAGAGTCGAACCCCGACGGGCGCAATGAAGCTTCAAAGGAGTCGTCTTTTGTTTCGAGAGCCTGTTTAAGATAATCGTTTCCTGTCTGCATGTAAAATAGAATTGTTTTCCATAATCGCCTTTACAAGCAAAAAGATATTTTTAATGTGTTATATTTTCAAAATTTGCGCATAAAATGGACATCGAAAGCGTCAGGCTTTGCAATTTCAGAAACTCCGGGCTGTCGGAGGCGTCTTTTGGCGCGCCCTCTGTTTGGATTTACGGAAGCAATGCGCAGGGCAAGACAAACCTTCTCGAAAGCTGCGCGCTCCTTTGGGCTTTGCGCTCTTTCAGGACTTCAAAGACCGCAAACTTGATAAAAAACGGCGCGCAAACAGCCCAGGTTTTGGCGAAGCTCAACCATGAAACCCTTGGGAAATGCGAAGTTTTGATGGAGTTTTCAAATTCCTCGAAAAAAGTTTTCGTAAACAATGAAGAGCAGAAAAAACTCGGGGAATTTATCGGTAAGTTTCCGATTATGCCCGTTTGCAACGACGACATAAAGCTCGTGCGCGGAGCGCCCTTGGAGCGCAGGCGTTTTATAGATATGCTGATTTCTTCGATGGACATGCGCTACTTTAACGCCCTTCGCGGATACCACGCGTCGCTTTTAAGCCGCAACGCCCTTTTGAAAGAGAACAATCCCGACGAAATTTCGCTTGGCGCATTTGAGGCTCAAATGGCTCAAAACGCCATGGTTTTAAATGAAATCCGCGCCTGCTTTTTTGAGCGGATAGGGGAAATTGCAAGCCGAAAATACGAGATTTTGTCAGGCGGGAAAGAGAAAACCGCCATAAAATTAAAGCCGAATTTTTGCGCCGAAGACGTCGAAGGCTACCGAAAACTCCTGTTTGAATCAAGGCGGCGGGATTTTGCTCTGGGGGCTACTTCGTCCGGTCCGCACAAGGACGATTTTTTGATTTTTGTAAGCGGAAAAAACGTCCGCGATTTCGCCTCTGAGGGGCAGCAGCGTTCTGTTGCGCTCTCTTTGAAGCTTGCGCAGTTTGAAATCATGAAAGGCGGCGGCGAAGTTATGCCCGTGCTTTTGTGCGACGATATTCTGGGCGAGCTTGACGAAGATAGAAGAAGCGCGTTTTGGTCTTGCATAGATTTTGATGCGCAAGTAATTGCAACATCGACAACTTCCGCCCCGCAAAATTCTTCGCGCCAAAACTGGCGTTTAATCCGCGCCGAAAAAGGCGAATATTTTTGCGTATGATGAATTTGCGCAAATTAAAGAAGCTCGACTGCAACCGAGTCTGCAAGCGGAATGCCTTTGCGGGAAAGGCGCAGGAAATCGCCTGATTTTTCCAGCAATCCCGTGGAAACCAGAAATTTTATCGGCTCTTCGTAGCGCGAAAAATCCGCATTCTTAAAGCGCGATTTCAGGCTTTCCAAATTTACGCCATCCATCTTGCGAAGCCCGAAAACAACCGCGCTGTTAAATAATTCGTCGTCGTCCAATTTTACGATGTCTTTGCGCGCAGGGGAATTTTCCATTACGCCTTTTGCCCAGCTGTTCAAGTCGCTCGTGTTTCTAAATCTGAACCCGCCAAACTGGCTTGCCGCGCTTGGTCCGAAGCCTATCCACGAGTTCATGTTCCAAGTGTTCAAATTGTGGGCGCATTCCTTCCCATGCTTTGCGTAGTTTGAAATTTCGTAATGCTTGAAGTTCTTTTGGGCGAGAAAATCCATTGCCAAATACAAAAAGTCGGCTTCTTTTATCTGTGTTTCAAACGGCTTTTCGTTCCCCGCGCAGCATGAAGTCGCGCTTTCAAATTCGAGGCAGTACGCGCTTATGTGCGAAAGCGGGAAGCTTGCGGCTTTTTCCAAATCGGAATGCCAGTCTTCCCTTGTTTGGTTTTGCGCGCCGAAAATAAGGTCGATGTTGACGTTGTCAAATACTTCAAGGCTTTGTTCTATGGCTTTTTGCGAAGCTTCCGCCTTATGGGGTCGCCCAAGATTTTTCAAAGTGCGCTCGCTGAAACTTTGCACTCCGAGGGAAATCCTGTTTATTCCGAGGCTTTTTAAGGTTTTTAGCTTTTGCGGATTTATGGTTGAAGGGGAGGCTTCGATTGTCCATTCAACTTTCCCCGCCTGATGCTCAAAGATTTTTGCAAGTCGGGAGAGCTGGTTTTCGCTTAAAATCGAAGGAGTGCCGCCGCCTATGAATATGCTTGAAATTTCCGCGCCTTTTGCGCTGTTAAAAAATCGCGACGCTTCTTTTTCAAGGCATTGCAGGTAAAGCTCCAGATTTTGGAAAGAGGGGGCTGTTTTGTAGAATTTGCAGTAGGCGCAAGTTCTCGCGCAAAACGGAACATGGACGTATGCGGCTGTTTCTTTTGGCGAATTTTTAAAAATATCTTTAAGTTTGTCTTGCACTATCGAAATAAATATTTAAAGCTTTTGATATAAAATTAAATGTCAAAACCATGAATATTGTAAAGATTTTTAAATTTCTTGGCGGAGCGTTCGCGGGCTTAATCGTCGCGGGGTGCTCTTCGATTACCAATTTGTCCCCCGAAAAATTTCCGCAAAATCCTTCGGGAATATACACTTTGAGCATGCGCGCGCACATCAACGACGGCGGCGTTGTCAAAGGGTCCGTTAAGCCGTTTGTCGTCATCGACGAACAGACTTTGCCCATGCGCGAAATTTCTTCGAGACCGGGCGACAGAATGTACGAGTTCGACTATAACATGCCAAAAGGCAGAAAAGAGGCGAAGTACTACTACATTTTGGAATACAAGTCTGACACCGGCGCAGGCGGCGTTGTGACGCGCTCCTTCCAAAGCGACAATGTTTACACTTTGAAAGTCGCCGACCGCTACATTATGAACATGCAGTTTGACAGAGGGCATATCGGCGCGGTTGTTCCCGTTGTCGGCAGGGGCTTCAATTCGCAGGATAAAATCAAGTTCGGCCCCGTCTTTGCCACAGTGGAAAGCGTGACGCGCGACACGATAAGCTTTGTCGTTCCCCCTCTTGAATCAGACAAGACATACGATGTCGAGCTTGTTAGCGCATCGGGCAAGTCTTGGATTGGCGCGTTCCGCATTGACCGCTCTGAATTGGAAGTTTCGCCTGCGCAAATCGACATCAATACGGGCGACATCGTAAACGTGATTTTCAATATCGGCTTCAAGGCGGGAGAAAAGGGATATTACATTGACGTGAAAACAAACATTCCAAGCGCGGTCATGATGGGCGAAGTTTTCGTAAAGCCCGGGCATGACAGCGTTGTCGTTCCCTTGAAGGGCGTTGCCGACGCCAAGGGCAAGCTTTTCATCCGCGCGAGAGGGTTTGCGGAAAAGGTTGTTCCTGTTTCAATAAGCCCCGCTCAAATAAAGGCTGAACCCGTTGACTCTGCGACGGCTGAGCAGGTTAAAGAGCAGGTCAATGAAATTGACGTTGATGTAAAATAGCATTTAAAAAATCGAAAAAATCCCCGATTTTTAAGTCGGGGTTTTTTTTGCATGGCAAAACGAAAGGCAAATATGGCAAAAGTATCAAAGACAAAAAAATCAAACGGGGGTTCAAAAGCCGTGAAAGGCAAAATAATTGATTCTCCCGCCGACCAGCCCATTGACAGCGCGATTTCAAACATGTCGGATCGCATAGTGAAAATTCAGCGCGACTTGCTTATGCCCGCGATTGTTTTCGACCACTTCGGCGTCCAAAACACAATCACGTTTTTCGGCGCGTCGCGCATAAAGTCTCCCGAAGTCGCGGAAGCCAATTTGGCTGAAATTAAAAAGCGCGCAAAGGGAGTTTCACGCCTTTCGCAGGCAATGAAAAAGAAGCTTGCCGACGCCGAGCGCGACAAAAGAATGTCAAAGTACTATGCGATGGCAGAGGAGCTTGCAATGCGTTTGCAGGAGTGGATAAATTTGAAAAAATTTGGCGAGCGCGACAACTTTTACATAATGACCGGCGGAGGTCCGGGCATCATGGAGGCGGCGAACAAGGGCGCATTCAAGGCAGGCGGCAGAAATTTGGGGCTTACCATAACAATTCCCGACGAGCAGCGTCAAAACGATTATGTAACAAAGGAGTTGGGCATAAATTTCCACTATTTTCTTATGCGAAAATTTTGGCTTCTATTTTTTGCGAAGGCCATTGTCGTATTCCCTGGCGGCACGGGAACTTTCGACGAGTTCTTTGAAGTCTTTACGCTAATGAAAACCCGCAAGACGCACGAAACATTCCCGATTGTCTTGTTTGACAGGGAGTTTTGGCAAAAGGCGGTGAACTTCCGCCACTTGATAGACAGCGACGTGATTTCAGAAAACGACTTGAAGTATTTCAAGTATGTCGAAAGCGTTGACGAAGCCTATAATTTTATCGTAAAGGGCTTGGAAGCGCGTTTGAAGCTTTAAAAACTCATTCAAATCTCAAAGGGCGGCGTTTTTTAAGCCGCTTTTTTTTGTACCCGCAATTAAAATGCTTGGAATATTTTTTTTGAAGTGTTTTAATGGCTATAAAACTGGTTTTTTTTCAGATGGAAAATGTCGGAACAGCTTTTGTTTTGTTGATTTTGTCGTGCGTAGTGCTTTTTGCTTGGGCGGTTGGGGGGTATTTTCGCATTGCGTCTTTGCGAAAAGATTTGGGCGCGAGCGCGGAGGAAAAATCGAATTTGGAATTTGCGTTGAAAGAGGAGATTTTTAAGCGCGAGGCCGCTGAAAAGTTTTCGGCGTCTTTGGAGGCGGGTATGTCTGAAAAGGACAAGAAAATAGAGTCTCTTTTAAATGAAAACATTCGCCTTGAAAAGTCGGAAGCGCGAATGCAGGAGAGGGAAAAAGCCATGCTTGAAAAGGCTGGCGAATTTGAGGCTTTCAGCGCGAAAATTTTTGACGCCGCGCGCCAGAAATTTGAATCTTCAAACAAAATCCAGCTTGACGGCGTCTTGTCTCCGCTAAAAGAAAATCTTGCGTCTTTCAGAAAGCGCATAGACGATGTAGCGGAGCACGACGCAAAAAAATACGGAAGTTTGGAACGCCAGATAAATATGCTTTCTGAAATGAACGCAAAAATTTCAAAAGAGGCGGACAATTTGGCAAAGGCTCTTGTTTCAAACAACAAAACGGCAGGAAATTGGGGCGAAATGATTTTGGAGGACGCCTTGAAAAATTGCGGGCTTGTGGAAAATGTGAATTTTTTGACGCAGGACAGCCATACGCAGGACGGAAAATCGCGCATATTGGACGTTTTGGTGCGTCTGCCCGACAACAGAAATTTCATAATAGATTCCAAGGTGTCGCTTGTAAACTATATGAATTATTGCGCCGCGCCTGACGATAAAACGCGCGAGGCGGAATTAAAGCTCTTTTTAAATTCGGTGCGCGCCCACATAAAAGGTCTTTCCTCAAAAAATTACGAGGCGTTAAAGGACGTGCAAAACCCCGACTTCGTTTTGATTTTCATTCCAATCGAAGGGGCGTTCGAGCTTGCGATTACGAAGGATTTAAATTTGCTTCAATATGCCAATTCCCTCAAAATCGCCCTTGCAAGCCCCGCAACTTTGTTTGCATGCCTAAGGACGGTGGAAAATATTTGGAGCATCGAAAAGCAGAACAAGAACACCCTTGAAATCGCGGAACTTGGCAAGAGCCTCCACGAAAGGATTTGCCTCTTCCTCGAAAGGTTTGGGGAGCTTGGCAAGTCGATAGAAAAAGTCCAAAGGGGATATGCCGATTTGGATACTTCGATTTCGGGTAGGCAAGGCGTTTTGGGCACTGCGATACGGTTGGAGGAACTTGGCGTAAAGTCGAAAAAAAACATCGGAAAGAAATATTTGGAGGACGGCGGCGATGAATGACGATAAAACTTTGCCCGAATGGGTTCCCGAAAATGCCGACAAGTCGGTTTTTGCAACCGAAGTGATGCCCGGCGTCAAGGCAAGGCACGACGGCTTTGAAGATGGCGGATTTTCGCAAGTGGTAAAAAGACGCCCCGTTGTTAAGCGCAAAAGCTTTTCGGTTGCCGAATATAAAGACGGAATTTTAAGCGGCGACAAAACAATGCTTTCGCGCGGGATAACCTTGATTGAAAGCAACGCGCCGCGCCACATAGAAAAAGCCCAGGAGCTTGTTTCGGAGCTTTTGCCGCATTCGGGAAAGTCTTTCAGAGTCGGCATTACGGGCGTGCCCGGGGCGGGGAAATCCACTTTCATCGAGTGTCTTGGCACAATGCTTTGCAAAGAGGGAAAGAAGGTTGCCGTTTTGGCTGTCGATCCGTCAAGCACTCTTACAGGTGGTAGCATCTTGGGCGACAAAACCCGCATGGAAAACTTGTCGAGGCTCGAAAACGCCTTTATAAGACCTTCGCCTTCGGGCGGTGCATTGGGGGGAGTTGCCCGCAAAAGCCGCGAGACAATGCTTCTTTGCGAGGCTTTCGGCTTCGACACGATTTTAATTGAAACTGTTGGCGTGGGGCAGAGCGAAGTCACTGTGAGGTCGATGTCCGACTTTTTCCTGCTTGTGCAGCTTGCGACGCAGGGCGACGACTTGCAAGGGATAAAAAAAGGCGTTATAGAGCTTGCCGACGCGATAGCTGTCAACAAGTGCGACGGCAATTTGGTCGAGAAATCAACCCTTAAAAAGGCGGAGCTTGCGGGTGTGCTGCATTTTTTGAACAGCCCGACACCGAACTGGTCGCCTTTTTGCGAGGTGTGCTCTGCCCATACGGGATTTAACGTGATGGAAATTTGGCGCAGGCTTCAAGAGTTTCATAAAAAAATGCTTGAGACGGGATTTTTTGAAATCCGCAGGGCTTATCAAAAGCGCGAGTGGCTGCATTCGGTGCTTGACGATGAAATTTTGCGCGAGTTTTATTCAAGGCCAGAGGTCGCAAGCATTTTGCCGCAAATAGAGGCGGACGTCGAAGCGTCTAAAATGCCTGTAACTGCGGCAGTAAGAAAACTTCTTTCCGCGCGGTAAAATATGCTGCTTTCGCAGGAATTTAAAGACGCTGTTTTGGAATACAAGCTCTATCTTGAAATGGAGCTTGGCAAGAGCCGCAACACCGTAGCTTCTTATTTGAGCGATGTCGAGCAGTTTGCGCTCTTTTTGCAGTCGAAAAAAATCCGGTCTTTCAGCGGTGCGTCCGAAGCCGAAATTTCAGAATGGATTGCCAAGATTTCGCGCGGGGCGAAAACCTCCACGCAGTCGAGAAAGCTGAGCGCGGTAAAGTCATTGAGCGGTTTTTTGATTGAGGAAAAAATCTGGAAGTCCGATTTTTCGGAGCTTATTGCGCGCCCCAAAGTCCGCAGGGAAATTCCGAAAGTTTTGAGCAGGGAAGAAGTCTTGAAACTCCTTGCCGAGCCGTCGCGCGAAAATATGCTTGAAAAGCGCGACAGGGCAATGCTTGAACTTATGTATTGCAGCGGATTGCGCGTAAGCGAGCTTTGCGGGGTGAAAATTTCCGATTTGGATTTTCAAGCCAAAATAATACGCGTCTGCGGCAAGGGCGACAAGGTTCGACTCGTCCCGATAGGCGGCAGAGCCGTCGGCGCGATAAACGACTATGTGAATTTTTCGCGCGATTTTTTCAGAAAAAAACACCCGATTTATCTTTTCATCACAAATAAGGGCGACAAGCTTTCGCGTAAAACTTTTTGGCACAACATCAAAAAATACGCGCTGAGGGCTGGCATCGAGCATGAAATAAAGCCGCATATGCTGAGGCATTCGTTCGCAACCCATCTCTTGGGCGCGGGCGCAAATTTAATGGCGATAAAAGAAATGCTGGGGCATTCCGACTTGGCGACAACTCAGATATACACAAAAGTCGCCGATTCCGCCTTGATTGCCGAGCACAGCGCGCACCACCCGCGAAACAAGATGAAAATTGAATTTGAAAAATAAAAAAATCCGCATAAGGCGCGGATTTTTTGTTTTTTGCAAAATAGTTGGCATGAAATCAGCCAAGCTCTTCCGTCAGCATTTCCAGGACAAGGCTTGGATGCTTTGCTTCTTTTGCGACGGGAATGCCGGAATTTTTCATCTTTTCGGAGCATTTTTCGCCAATCGAATAAGCTTTCGGGCTTTTTGCGCCTTTTTTAAGTGAAAGCTTCTTCGCGTTTTTCACAAAGCCTTCGACTGCCGAGCCGCTTGCGAAATAAATTGCGTCCGCCCCGTTTTCAACAAACTCTTTCAAGGTTTCGTGTTCGCCGTCAAGCTCTATTACCGAGGTCTTGTAAACGGGGAATGTATCGACGATGGCTCTTCCTTTTTCTTCCAAAATCTTTGATACGGAGTTGTCGTTTAGGTTGCCCGTGACGTAAAGCATATTTAAATTTTCGATTGTTTCGTAGTTTAAAATTGCTTCCGCCATGGCTTCGCCTGTGGCTTTTTCTGGAATGACGTCTGTTTGAATGAAAAACTCCTTCAATGCGTCGGCGGTTGCGCTTCCCACGCAGGCAATTCTGCAAGGCCCTATGCAGCGTATGTCTTTAAACTTCTTGAAGAATTCCTTGAAGAAGCCCTTTACGCCGTTTGCGCTTGTAAATAAAATCCATTCATAGCAGGCGAGGTTTTTCAAAACATCGTCTGCGACCTCCGCGTCCGCCTCAAATTGCACGTCTATCAGCGGCAATTCCAAAACTTTCGCTCCAAGCTCTTTCAACTGAGAGGCGAGGGGCTCGTTGTTCGGGCGCGTAAGAAGTATTGTCTTTTTGCTTAAAGGGAGATTTTTCATGATATTAGAAAGTGAAGTCGTCTTCTTTTCTGACGGAGAGCGCGAAAGCTTCAAGCAGGGCGGCGCAGCTTTGGACGTCTTGCAAATCCGCAGTTTCGGCGGGAGTGTGCATATATCTTAACGGAATGCCCAAAAGCCCTGTTGCAACGCCGCGCCTTGTCATTTGCAGTATGCGGGCGTCTGTCCCCGTCGGGCGCGGCTCTGCGTTTATCTGGTATGGAATGTTATTTTTCTTTGCGCATTCAACGAGACGCTCAAAAACGACGGGGTTGATGTTCGGACCCCTTGAAATCACAACACCTGCGCCGAGCTTTATAAGCCCGTATCTGCGGATGTCGCAAGTTGGGAAGTCTGTCGCATGTTCGACGTCTATGGCGATTCCTATTTGCGGGTTTACGCTGTAAGAGGCTGTCCATGCGCCGCGCGTTCCAATTTCTTCCTGGCTTGTGGCGACCGCCGTTATTTTGAAGTCGGGGTTTCCGCCTTTTTCCTTTATCCTGCGCAGGGCTTCAAAGGCGCAGTAGCATCCCGCCTTGTCGTCGAAAGCTCTTGCGGCGTAGCGGCTGCCGTGGAGGTGTTCAAGCCCGCATTCAAATACCGCGCTGTCTCCGATTTCAACGAGGCTTTCAGCTTCGTCTTTTGATTTTGCGCCGATGTCTATCCAAATCTGGTGGGTTTCGGGAACGTCTTTGCGCTCTTTCGCGTCCATCAAGTGGATTGCCTTCTTGCCCGTAACTCCGCGCACAATCCCGTTTTTTGTAAGGATTGCGACTCTTCTTCCCGAAAGCATTATGTTGTCATGCCCTCCGAGCTGTTGGAAGAACAAAAATCCGTCGTTGTCGATATGCGAGATTATAAGCCCGATTTCGTCGATATGCCCCGCGAACATTATGGTTTTTTCCGCATTGCCGACAGTGGCAAATCTGTTTCCCAAAACGTCGCGCGAATATGCGTCGGCGAATGGCTTTGCGAAAGCATCGACAGCACATGCCGCCTGCGTTTCCGCTCCCGTGGGCGATTTTGTCGCCATTAGCGTTTCCAAAAAAGCGTCTGGTTTTATAGTTTCCATAAAAATAGTTTAAAGTTGTTTTATCGGAAAAATTTTTCAATTATTCAGGGCGCAGCTGTTTCATCGAAACTCCCAAAAGCTTTTGCGCTATCTTTTCAAGCTCGTATTCAGAACCCTTGAAGTGGAACGTGCGCTGTATGTGTAGCTGCGATTTTTGGGGTTCGAGCGCGAGGGCGGGAGAGAATGTCGAGGTTTTGAAAAACTTGTCGGCATAGAATGTGTCGTGGTTCGCGGGGCCGTTGTTGAATATCGAAACGGCGTCTCCGTCAAGCATGTCATTTGTCCTGCGCCAGTAAGGGGCGATGTATTTTGCGGGCGCAGGCGGCGGAACGAACGTTATGATTGTCAGCAGGTTTTGGTCGGAATCGTACGCGCCCAAAATGTTGCGCGTGCGCTTGGGATTCATAAAAATTTCGCCGAGCTTCGAGCCGTCCATGCGCATTCTCACAAAATCACTCGCAACCGAAAGCCTGTCTCCGATGGGGGATTCGTTGTACATGTCGGTTATTATCGAGCCTATGTCTTTGGGCGAGCCTTGGTTAAACGGAAGGAAGGCGTAGGTGCTTTTATTCGCATGGAACGTGGAAACCACCGCCAAGTTTATAAGACCGCTTTTTTCTCCCCAGGGCTTTTCTCCTTTGTTCGTGATTTTGTTCACCGATTGAAAGGCAACCATTTTGACAGTTTCGGGAATTTCAGTGTCCAAAATCATTTTGGCGTTTTCTTTCGTGATGTATGTAATTTCGCGGCTTGCCAAAATTTTTATGTTTTCCCCCTTGGCGTTTTTAAGCGAAATTTCCTTTTCAAAAGATGCTTGGTGGCGGTTCTTGCTTTTCACTTTCCACGGCTCTGACGAAATATCCTGCGGTATTTTCCAGTTGTCGGGGACAAATAGCGCGTCTTTTTCAAAGAACACAGAGTGGTCGGTGCCTTCGGGGCCTATCCAAAATCTGTCTTCGCCGCCGTATAAGTTGCCGTGGCTTTCCCTCTCTCCCGAAGCTATGAGATTGCGGTTTATCCAGCCCATGCTGTATCCGCCATCACCGCTTAGAGTGGATGTCATGACTCGAGCTTGGAGCTTGGGCGACACTGCCACAAAGCTTTCGTTTTCGCCAAGCACGATGCAGTCCGCGTATTTTTCGAGAAAAGCCAAGTCAAGCCCGAATTCCCACGCGTTTGAGGCGGATTTTTCCGCAATGGAATCTTCCAGCAGTCCACAGGCACTTATAAACAATCCCGCACCCGCCAACAGGCAATATGTCAAAGTTTTTTTCATATTGGCTTTAAATAATGTCAAAACATTGTTTTTGCGCAATATAAAAAATGTAAAACGCGCTTTTATGGCGGACGCAAAAAAAAAGACGCCCGAGACAGGCGTCTTTTTTTATCAAGATTGGGTTTGTTCCCGCAAATCTTACTTTGCCTTGAATGCGGAGCTTGCCTTGAACTTGATTGCCTTGGAAGCCTTGATCTTAATCTTTTCCTTGGTCTTGGGGTTGATGCCTGTGCGCGCCTTGCGGTCAACTACGGAGAAAGTTCCAAAGCCGATGAGCTGAACCTTCTTCTGTTTCTTTACGCCAAACTGGATGGCTTCGATGACTGCGTTGAGGGCTCTTTCCGCGCAAGCTTTTGTTGCGTCTGCGCCGAGGATTTCTTGTACTTTTGCGATGAGATCTGCTTTATTCATATAATATTTATATTTTTGTTGAGGTTAATTGGAGTAAAATCCGCTTAAAACATAAGCAATTAAGGTGGAATTTTTTATTTCAGTCAAACGAAAAATTAAAAAAATCCGAAAAAAATATCGGAAGAATGCCGATGAATAAAAGAGATTTTAAGGTTGAAAGGAGTTTTTTAAATTTTGTTTTGCAAAGTTTGGGCAAATTCATAAACTTTAAGAATACAATTTTTTTTAAGGACTATTATGAAAAAAGCAATAAAAGTAGCAGTTACCGGCGCCGCCGGCAATATTGGTTATTCAATGGTGTTTCGCATCGCAAAAGGCGATTTGTTCGGGGCTGACCAGCCTGTCGAGCTCAATTTAATAGACATTGCCCCCGCGATGGACAAGCTTGAAGGCGTGAAAATGGAGCTTGACGACTGCGCTTTTCCGCTTCTTGAAAAAATCGTTTGCACTTCCGATTTGGCGGAGGGCTTCAAGGATGTAAACTGGGCAATTCTCGTAGGTTCCATGCCGCGCAAGGCGGGCATGGAAAGATCAGACCTCTTGAAAATCAACGGCGGCATTTTCACGGGGCAGGGCAAGGCAATCGAACAATATGCCGCAAAAGACGTGCGTATTTTTGTGGTAGGCAATCCCTGCAACACAAACTGCTGGATTGCAAAACAGTCCGCTCCGTCAATCCCCGCAGACCGTTGGTTTGCAATGACGATGCTCGACCAACACCGCGCGACATACCAGCTTGCAAACAAGACCGGCGTATTGAGCCGCGATGTCAAGAATGTCGTAATTTGGGGCAACCACTCTTCAACCCAGTATCCCGACGCATACAATGCCACGATAAACGGAAAGCCCGCGGTTGAAGTCGTAAACGACAAGGACTGGCTTGAAAACGACTTTATCCCGACCGTGCAAAAGCGCGGTGCGGCAGTCATCGCCGCGCGCGGGGCGTCTTCGGCGGCTTCCGCTGCAAACGCGGCAATCGACACTGTTTACGCGCTTTCAACTCCGACCCCGAAAGGCGAATGGTTCAGCGTCGGCGTCTGCTCGAACGGAGAATACGGAACGCCCAAGGGAATCATAACTTCCCTTCCCGTCCGCACTGAAGACGGCAAGACTTGGCATGTCGTTGAAGGTTTGGACATCAACGAATTTTCCCGCGCGAAGATTGACGCAACAAACAAGGAGTTGCTTGACGAAAGCAATTCCGCAAAAGAAATTTTGGGTCTTTAATTTTTAAGGCTTGCGGGTGTCCGAGAAATTCGGGCACCCGTTGTTTTATGCGGGCATGAGGGCGGCTTTAAGAAAAAGCATTGAAGGCGGAGTCGAAAAATTTTTTGAGGGCGGCTTCGCGCAAGGTTGGTTTTTCAAACTTTCCGACGCTTTTATGGAAAGCTTGGACATTGCGCTCACTTTGAAGGGGGCGACGCGTGGCACATGCTTTTCGTTTGCCGCGGGCGATGTCTTTTATGATGATGCTTCCGCATATTCCCTTGAATGGGGTAGGGCGAAGTTGAAAATAAAATTTTGCGCGAGGGTGTTGCAGGCAAATCCGTCTTCGATAGTCCAACAGGAAATTTCGGGAGGAAAAAAAACAAGGGAAGTTGTTGACGGGCTTTTGGTTTTCGCCCTCGACTCCTATTCGGGCGGCGAAGTTTCCACCCGTGAAATTGAAACTAACCAGTACGACTTTGCGAATTTTTTGCGGACGGGAATATTGGAAAGCGCGGGGCTTAGGTTGTCTTAAAGCCTTATCTGCGTTTTTAGGAATTTGCGCTGTTTTTTTATCAGTTTTTTTGTCGATAAAAATATTTTTTCGGCGAGGTTTGAAAAGTCGTTTTGCCTTATGGCTTCCATTGTTTCGCGGTATCCTATTGCCATTGCAGCCGACGGATTTTTTTCAATCCCGATAGACATCAATTTTTTCGTTTCTTCTATAAGCCCGTCTTCTATCATTTTTTCGGTGCGTGTTTTCACCCTTTTAAAAAGCTCTTCGTCGGGCATGTCGGTGCTTTTGAAATTGGTTTTGAAGTTGCCCATCGGGCAAGGCAGGCTCTCGAATTTTTTGCGCAGTTCTTTGAGGGTGAGAGATGTCGCCAAAACTCTTTCGAGCGCGGGGCGTATTCTGCGCGGATTTTGAATGTCTATGGAGTCGGCGGCTTCGGGGTCGAGGGATAGCAACTTCTCTTTGAGTGCTTCGCTTCCGCCCAAATCAAACAGCTTTTGGCATTCATCCTTTACGGATTTTGGAATTTCAATTTCGTCCGTCACGGGAGAAAACCAAGCTTTCAAATAAAATCCGCTTCCCCCGGCAACGATTACCCTTTTTTTGTTTTTCAGGATTTTTTCCAGCGCGTGTTTTGAAAGAGCCACATATTCGCCGACGCTGAATTGTCGCGACGGATGGCATACGTCTATCAAGTGGTGCGGAATTTCGGCGCGCTCTTTTGCGGACGGTTTTGCAGAGCCTATGTCCATAAATTCGTAAACTTGCACGCTGTCGCAGGAAATGATTTCGGCATCGACAGCTTTTGCAAGCTCTATCGCTTTCGCCGTTTTTCCCGAAGCGGTCGGTCCGCTTATTATGAAAATTTCTTCGCCGTAAATATCCATTGTGAAAATTTAATCATACTCTACTTGAAGGGAAAATTTTTTCGAGAAAATTTTAATGGGATTTTTTCTTGAAGAACGACGGGGGCTTGTTAATTTTCTCTTTCGATGAAAGCCTTTTTCGCAAGTTCGATTTTTTTGTTTTTGGTGGCGTTTGCGTTTGCAAAAGAAGACTATTGGAATGTCGGTTTGCAGATAAACACCGTACGCCCTCCGCTTCCAAGCTCGTTGGAAGATGTCGAGTATTTGGATTTAAACGGCGATGGAGTTTTTGACGCCATTAAGACCGTCTCTTCAAAGGGCATTCCGATGCTTTGGCTTGACGACGGAAAAAACGGCATAAATAAAGGGGATTTTGCCTTGCCGGCGGTGAACTCCTGCCTTCTTGTAGATAGAAACAATGACGGCGTTTACGACTTTATCGTAAAGTGGCTCGACGAAGACGGCGATATGAAGGCCGACCTTCAGCTTGTCGCGGAATATCCGCTTGAGCCCACTGATTTGGTTTGGCCAAACGGTCATTACATGTGGGTTATAGACACTCAGCATGATGGCGTTTTCAACTGCATCGACTGGCAAAATTTCAAAATAAACGCATGGAAAAAATCGGGGCTTTCAAACTTTTATTTGGGCTACGGCGGGCAAAAGGCGTTTTTGAAAAACCATACTTCAACCGACAAAATGCGGGATTTGCGCCTAAACTGGGAAAATCCGTTTTTGTTTTATGACGAGGATTTTGACAATTTAAGCGAAATGGCAATCAGGGTCATGGTTCCATTCAAAAAGACTGGAAAAGAGGGCGCGAAGCCTAACACCAAGGAATATTCGCAGCTTGGCGGCAACTGCGACTGGCTTTCGCTTGCGGTTGATTTGGACAATGACAACGCTCCCGGCAACGAATTTGATTTCGATTTTTCCATATGCTATATTGGCGACGGTTTTAAATACACCGACTGCGTGCAACGCATAAAAAATTTAAAGGCGATGAGGGGAATGGAAGAGGCTGACAAGTTTTTCCCCGACCCGAGAATAAGAAATTTGCAAGAGCTTGTTTATCCCGACCACAGGCAGGTTAAGGAGCTGATGTACTCAAAAGACGCCAAGTGGTCTAAGTTCTGGTTTGTATATGACGAGGACGACGACTGTTCAAGGTGGGAGCGCGTGGAGTTTTACAAGCCTTTGGACGTGTTTAAAGTCGGTACAAACAAAGGCGGGCTTGACGACAACGTGCAGTCAGACCCTTCGGGCGACAGGGGAGAGTGGGATTTAAATGGCGATGGCGGCGGATTTTTGTACATCGCAAAATTCGACGGAAAGCTTCACTTGGCGGGGGCTGAGTGGGGAGCTTGGCGCATAGACCAGGACGCCGAGTATTTCCAGGGCTTTAACAGGACGTTTCAAAACAAGGACCCCAAAAAGTTTGCAACAATCCTCTATGAGGATTCCGACAAAAACGGATTTTTCGACACGATAAAATACGACTTGGACGGCGACAAGGTTTTCGAGGAAACCGTGAGTTTGGCGGAGCTTGGAATTTCCGATATCTGCGAAAAAATCGACATTTCAAAATTCTCATACGCCGACTATTTGAAGCTTGGCGCGGAAATGGCAAACCGCATGTGGGAAAACGCGCAGGAGCTTCTTTTAATCGCGCAAAAAAGCGGGCTTGACACTTCTTGGTACGCAAAGCTTTCGGCGGCAAACTCAATCCGCGAAAAATATTCAAACGGCTGGTGGCTTCAATTTTATATTTACCGCGATTTAAGAAGCATGCTTGTTTTAAAAGGCGAAACCGAAAAGGCTGAAAAGCTGAAAAAAGCCTATTATTCGGGCGACTGGTCTCAATTCGGCAAATAGAAAATAATTTGCTTGAAAACTTTTTAAGCAAATCCACTCTGTCTTGTATGTTTATAGACGAGGCAGAAATTTACATGAGAGCGGGCAACGGCGGCGACGGTTCGGCGAGTTTCAGGCGCGAAAAGTTTATTCCGTTCGGAGGTCCCGACGGCGGCGACGGCGGCAACGGCGGCAATATTTACGCTTTGGGCGACGAAAATATGACAGACCTTGAAGCCTACCGCTTCACTCCGCAAATTGTGGCAAAGAGTGGCGGCAAAGGCATGGGACGCAACAAGACGGGCGCGGACGGCGGAGACATCGACGTGCATTTCCCGCTTGGCACGATAATAATAAATTCCGAAACTTCCATGGTTGCCGCGGAAGTTTTAAAGCACGGAGAGCGCATCTTGATTTTGCGCGGCGGCAAGGGCGGCTTGGGCAATACCCATTTTAAGACATCAACAAACCGCGCTCCGAGGCAGTTTACGGAGGGAACAGAGGGCGAGGAAGGCACGTTTAAGCTTGTTCTTAAAACCATTGCCGATGTCGGAATGGTGGGTTTCCCGAATGCGGGGAAGTCTTCTTTAATGAATTTGATTACGTTCGGTCGTCCAAAAGTCGGCTCTTATCCGTTTACGACTTTGCACGTCAATGTCGGAATTATAGAGTATCCCGAATTTTACGACAGGCTTGTTTTGGCGGACATTCCGGGAATTATCGACGGGGCGTCTGAAAACAAGGGACTTGGGCATAAATTTTTGCGCCACATTGAAAGATGCAAAATGCTTTTGATTATGCTCGACATGGCGGGAGAAGACGGCAGGGACCCGATTGAAGATTATTCGGTCTTGATAAGAGAGCTTTCCCTTTACGATGAAAAACTGCTTGAAAGACCGATAGTGGTTGCGGCAAACAAAATGGACGAGCCTGCCGCCTTGGAAAATTTAAAGAAGTTTGAAAAGAAGCACCCGAATATAAAAATAATTCCGATTTCCTGCCTTTCGGAAGAGGGAGTGCCTGAATTGAAGGCTGAAATTTACTCGGTATGCAAGGCGCAGGCTGTTCCCGATAAAAACCATTTTGAATTTTAATAAAAACAAACGCCAAAGCTTTTTGCGATGGCGTTTTTGTTTTTCAACGTTTGCGCACGTTTTTGTTTGGCTTCTTTTTCGGGCGCGGGGCTTTTTGTCTGCCTTTGTAGGCGGCTTGCGGATTTATCATATCGTGGGCGTCCTCGCAAATTTCAAGGTATCTAAATGGAGTGGAGTCTTCGTTTGTGATAAATCTGCCCCATGCGTCGAATGTCACCTCGGCGGGAACGGGCTGGCGTTTTATTTTGTCGCTCGACCACATTAAGCGCATCTTTCCTTCGCCCGTTCGATGTTCGTAATTTATCTGGACAGGGAACATGTAGCCTTTTTTCAGGCTCACCGTGGTTGTTCGCGGAGGCATGGAACTTTGGTGGTTGTTTTCGCGTATAAGCTGTTTGTTGCCGCGCTTTAACTCGTAGCCGTCGCCGTCGGGGGCTTCCACTTCAAATGTATAGTTCCCGTCTGCGGGGATTTTTATGGAGGCTTCCCACTGCATTCTGAAATTTGTCGGTTCTATTCCTTTTGCGGGGCTTTCCCCGAATGTAAATTCGATAGACGGCTTGTTGTAGGCGCGCGGAACTCTTTCGGCGTCTTTTGAGCGGTTAAACGAAACTCTTGCGCCCTTTATTATCGGAGTGTTCGGAGGGTCGTCTGACATCGGCATGAAGGCGGTGGCTTCGTCGTATTCGTCGAACATTCCTATGAAGAACATTTCGGCTCCCGCGCTAACGGCGTTTTTTATCTGCTCTTCGACAAACTCTCCGTTTCGCCTCGGAGTGTAAGCCTGGTCGGAATTGGATTGTATGTGCTTTAAATTTGCCCATGAGAACCCCGGGTGGATATGGGCGTAGTACAGTACGTTTTCGCCGAGCAGTTCCTTTACGTTTTTTATGTCGCTTTCATAACTGCGGTGGAGCCAGAACAAAACGGCGTCGTGGTTTTTAAAATGAGATTCTATCCAGTCGGGTCTGTCCTTCCATCTGCCTGATGCGCCGCCTATGAAGTAGTTGCCGCCGTACTTCGGGTCGTTTTTAAGAAAATTCATGACCCTGTTCGATTCTTCAAGGGAAATTCCGCGAAGCTCCATTCCCCAGACGAACACGACGGGCTTGCCGTCAACCCTTGCGTAGTTCGGGTCTTCGCGCAGTCCGAATTCGTCGATGCACCATTTCCAGTCGTTTGAAATTTTTTCAAAAATATTTTCGTCGGAGCATCCGCTTATGTCGTATTCTATCGCCCAAATTCTGCCGGTTCTATTTGCCGCCTCGCGGACATTGCCCATGACCCATTGCTCTCTTTTATTGTTTGCCCAAGAGTCTCCGCCTATGAATCTTTGCAAAAACGCACCGTCGATGTTGTATTTTTTCATCCATTGAAAATGGGTATATACAACTTCGGGGCGGGCTGACGAAAACAAATACGCGGGCTTTCCGCTTAACGTCTTGGTTTCATGCGCTTTTTCCAAGACTCCCTTCGGGTAGTCGTCCAAATACGGCCACATATCAACCGAAAATCTTTGCGCGGGAACATTGCCCCAATGCACCCATCCGTCTTGATAGGCGTCGTTCGGAGTTCTGAACCATCCCTGGTACCCCGTCATTGTCTTGCCCTTCAACGTGTCGTTGTTTGGCGGCTTTACTGTTTTGCCCTTGTAGGGATATTTCCAGGATTCTGCAATAAGGTATTTGAAGTAGGCGTTGTTGAATGCTTCTCCGCTTACGGTTGCCTTTGCGATTGCCAAGACGGGATTGGGAGTTGCGGCGCGGTCTTCCGACCAGTGCGATTCTCTAAGCTTTACGGAGAACGCTTTAATCTCTTCCTTTTTTATTCCCGAAAAGCGGTAGTGTGCGGTTTTCCATGAGCGGGAATTTAAAAGAATATGGTAAGTGGACTTGTCAGGCTTGATTTCCTGCCCAAGAGAATTTATCGCGCGGATTTCGAGCCTGCCGTAGGAGGCGTCGGCAAATGTCATCTCCAAAAATATTTCGTCTTTCGGCGTGTTTGGCCATTTTCCGCCACGCGGCTGCAAAAAAATGGGGGAATCCTTCTTTTCAATCCATGCGACTTTGCTGTTTCTGGAAGTCAGCCTGAAATTGTCGTTTTTCGTGTATTCCCCGTCAGGGGTTTGAAAGGCTTGCAGGGGAAGCTCCTGCGCTTGCAAAATCAGGGGAAAGACGCATATGAAAAAAATTGCGGCAAATTTTATTTGTCGGAACATAGGCAAATATTTGGAAAATTTTTAAGCGCGCATTCGATTCTTCGTAATTCCCCGCACCCCATGCCAAAAATGCGCAAAAAACTTGAACTTAAAGCGGCTTAACATTAAAGTTCGTGTTAAAAACTGACGATATAATCTAAATGTTGTTTGGCATTATTCAAGTATTTTTTGAATTGCGGATTTTAACGGAAAATTTTTGCGGGCATCATGGATAAATTAAGGGATTTTTTGGCTGGAAAATTGGGGGCAATTCCCGAGGATAAAGTAGATTTTTGCGTTTCGGCTATATTTGTCGTTTTAATTTTTGCGGCGGCGTTTGCCCTTGCCTGCGTTTTGCGCATCGTGTTCTTTAAAATTGCAAAGAGATTTTTGGAGAGAAAAAATCCTTATGTGAGAAACGCCATTGCCTCCCACAATTTGATTGGGAAGCTTGCGAGCTTTCTGCCCGCGCTGCTTGTTCTTGCGTTTTTGCCCGCAGTGTTTTACGCGGGCGAGCCCGGCGCAAACATAGTCGAGCGTTTTTGCCTGATTTGGATTATCGTTTTGGGGGTGCGCCTGTTAAACTCCCTGCTTTCCGCGCTGAATGAAATATTTTCAAAAAAGAAAGCGGCAAACGGGGGCAATTACGTAAAGGGATTTGTACAAATATTTCAGGTGGTCGTGGTGTTTGTGGCGGCAATTATCATAATAGGCATTTTGATAGACAAGTCTCCGCGCTCTCTTCTCACGGGGTTGGGAGCGTCGGCTGCGATTTTAATGCTGGTTTTCAAGGATACCATTTTGGGCTTTGTGGCGGGAATTCAGCTTTCGCTAAACGATATGTTAAGAATTGGCGACTGGATTACCGTCAAAAAGTACAATGCGGACGGAAACGTTATTGAAGTCGGGCTTAATGCCGTGAAAGTTTACAACTTCGACAACACCATAACCACGATTCCGCCTTACGCCTTGGTGAGCGATTCCTTTCAAAATTGGCGCACTATGGAAATTTCCGGCGGAAGGCGTGTGATGCGCTCTATTCTCATCGACCAGCAAAGCATAAAATTTTGTTCGCCGAAAGATTTTGCGTCATTGCGTGAAAAATCCGAAACATCTGCTTTCTTGGAAAAATTCACTCCTGAAAATTTTAGTGCGGACGCGGAGGGCAAGACGCTTACCAATCTCGGGCTGTTCAGGGCTTACGCCGAATTTTTGATAAGGAATAACCCAAGCGTAAATTTGCAGATGACGTATATGGTAAGGGAACTTGAACCGACTTCTCAAGGGCTTCCGCTTCAGTTTTACTTTTTTGTGAACAATACCGAATGGGTCGCATTTGAGCGCATTCAGGCTGATTTCATGGATATGTTCATCGCACTTTTGCCACTGTTTGATTTGCGGATTTACCAAGAGGAATCAGACTTCGGGGAAAGTTGAAAACGCTCAGAATGTCCCCGGCTTTCGCTTTGAGCTTATAATTGCCGAATTTGCCTTGATTTTTACGTCCGATGCGATTTTAACTTTCGGAACGAGCGCGCAGCCGCTTGCGATGTCGCACCTGTCCCCGACTTTGCAAAATCCCGTCAGATCGCAATGCGAGCCTATGTTTGAAAAAGCCCCCGCGCTTGCGTTATGCCCGATTTGCGAGTGGCTTTCAATTATCGCAAATTCCCCGATTTCAGCTCCTGCCGAAACAAGGCAAAACGGGGCGATTATCGCTCCTTGCGATATTTCCGAAAGCCGCGAAACTTCGCAGGTCGGGTGGATTATTTTTGCGAATTTCGCGTTTTTTCTTTTTAAAAAATCGGCGGCGGCAATGCGCTTTTTTATGTCTTTTATTGCAATGCAAAACACGTCTTCCGCCTGCGGGGAGTAATTTTCCATAATCCCCAAATATTCTGCGGGGAAATTTTTTATTTCTATCGGGCTTAAATATCCCGACACGCTCAATCCCGCGCTTTTGGCAAAGCAAAAAACGTCCAATCCGAAATCGTCTTCGCAAACAATGATGTTCATTTACTTTGAGCCTGTAAGTCCGCCGTCAACCGTAAGGCTTGTTCCCGTAATCCAAATAGACGCGTCTGAAAGCAGGAATGCCGCGGCGTTTGCCACATATTCGGGCTTTCCGTAGCCGAGGGGATATTTTGCCTCGTCGATTTTTGCGAGTTCGGGATTTTGGTTTAAAAAGGACTCTGTCATCGGAGTTTTTACGAGCGCGGGGCAGATTGCGTTTGCCCTGCATTTGCGCGGCGCAATTTCAGCCGACAATGCTTTTGTAAATGCTATCATTGCGGCTTTCGAGGCGGAGTATGCCGATATTGCGGGCTGTGGCAGAAACGCGCTTGTTGAAGACATGAAGACAAGGGACGCCCCCTTGTTGAACTTCTTGTTTCTTAAAAGATGCCGTGTCAGCTTTATTTGCGCAGTGCAGTTTAAACTTATGATTTTTTCAATTTCATTTTCGTCGGAAAATTTTAAAAGCGACGAATAATGTATGCCCGCGCACGCCGCAAATCCATCGAGAGGCGGAGTTTCACGCGCAAGGGTTGCAAGCGAATTTTCATCGCTTAAATCGGCGCAAATCAAAGGTCTGTTTCCCAAACATAGTTCGTTTGCAACGGCTTTAAGTTTTTCTTCGCTCCTTCCGCTCAAAACGACATTTGCTCCGAGTTCCGCGAAAATTCTTGCGCACTCCTTGCCAATCCCCGAAGTCGCGCCCGTTATCAATATCGTTTTGCCTTTTAGTGAAAATTGGCTGCCTTGCATAAATTTTTCAAAATTTGTTGATTTTTTTAATTAAACTTTCACTTGCAAAATTCGTCAACAACTAATTTTATACATGCTAATGTTTATGAAAATTTTCGCGGATGAAAAATCTAAGAGGGCGTGCGAATTTCTGGCGCGCGAAGCCCGCGCGGCTGGGGGAAGGGCATATTGCGTCGGCGGATGCGTGCGCGATGCGCTGCTCGGAGTCGAGCCGAAGGATGTTGATGTCGAGATATACGGGCTTGATGCGGAAAAAATCGAGAGGATTTTGTCAAAAAAATTCAGGTTTGAAATTGTCGGAAAAAGCTTTGGAGTATGGATTTTAAAGGGGCTTGACATTGATGTCAGCATGCCGCGCACCGAGCGCAAGACGGGAATCGGGCATAAGGCGTTTGAAATTGTGGGCGACCCGTTTCTTACGCCCAAAGAGGCGTGCGCGCGCCGCGATTTCACCATAAACGCGATTTTATACGACATCCTTTCGGGCGATATCATAGACGAATTCGGCGGAATGGGCGACTTGAAGAATAAAATTCTCCGCCACACATCTGAAAGATTTTCGGAAGACCCTTTGCGCGTGCTAAGAGCAATGCAGTTTGCGGCGCGCTTTAACTTGGACGTCGCGCCCGAAACTGTCGAGCTATGCTCCAAAATCGAAATGGAAAATTTGCCCGAAGAGCGGATTTTTGAGGAGTGGAAAAAACTAATTTTAAAGGGCGTTGAATTTTCAAGGGGGCTCTTCTTCTTGCGGGATTGCGGTTGGGTAAAATATTTCAGGGAACTTGCGGATATGGTGGACTGCCCGCAAGATCCGCGCTGGCATCCCGAAGGCGACGTTTATGTCCATACCGCCCATTGCATGGATTCTTTCGCAAAAAAGCGGGTAGGCGACGATAGGGAAGACTTGATTGTTGGGCTTGCCGTGCTATGCCACGACATGGGAAAACCCAAATGCACCACGATTGGCGACGACGGCGCGATACATTCCTACGGGCATGATATTATTGGCGGCAAAGTTGCGCGCAAATTTCTGGAGCATCTTACGCGCGAGAAGTCCATTGTGGAAGAAGTCGTCCCTTTGGTGGAGCGTCATATGGCTGTTTTGGACCTTTGGCGCAGCAATGCTGGAGACGGGGCAATACGCCGACTTGCGGGTAAGGTGAAGCGCATCGACCGCCTTGTGCGCCTCGACGACGCCGACAGAAACGGACGCCCGCCCATCGAACCCGAAGATTCCCCCCAGGGCTTGTGGATTATGCAAAGGGCGGAAGCTCTCGCAATAAAGGATTCAGCTCCCAAACCGATACTCCTTGGCAGGCATTTGATAGAGCTTGGTCTTACGCCAAGCGTGAAGTTCAAGGATATTTTGAATGCCGCATACGAAGCGCAGCTTGACGGGGCTTTTTTCGACGTTGAGCACGCGGTAAAATACGCAAAAGACAATTTGCTTTAAAGAAAACTTGACTAATCGGCGCATTAACACTTTATTCATTGTCTTTAAATCAAGCTTTAGTGGTGGAATTGGCAGACACGTACGATTCAGGTTCGTATGCCGCGAGGCGTAAGGGTTCAAGTCCCTTCTAAAGCACCAAAAAAATCTAACACGAATCCGTGTTAGATTTTTTTGTTTTTGGGGATTTTAACAGAGCGGGCTATGCTGAAAATGTTTATCGGGTTGAAAAAACTTTTTCTTCGATAAATTTTTCCAGAAGTTCGGCAATGCGGAGGTTGTTTAATTCCGCGAACATGAAGTGCGTGTTGCCGCGGATTCCCATTTTGGGAATGTCAACGAGTGTTGCGTCTCCGCCGTGTTTATTTATTGCGTCAACCCAGAGTTTTGCCATTTACTTGCGCACACGCCAGTTGTCGAGTCCCGGGTCGTTTGACGGCTCGTCCGGGATATAGTCGCCGAAGTAAAGCACTATCGGAATTTTTATAAGCTTCATGAAATCTTTGAGTGGAACTTCTTCGGCTCTCAATTCCCCGAAAGGGCTTTTGCTTGGCATCGGAGGGGGAACTTCTCCTTCAGGAAACACAAAGAGCCCCGGTTCGTAGGAGGCAATCGCTTTTATTTTGGGATTTTTCATTGCCGCATACCAGCCCGGCCCGCCGCCTGCCGAATGGGTTATGAGGATTCCGTCTCCGATTTTGTCGAACAATTCGGACAGGGCGTTTGCCGTTAAATTCGGATTTTACGCTCCGATGTTCGGCGTGCCTTGCCTGAAAAACTGGTCGAGTGAATTTTTGTCTTGCGGGAATTGCGAACCTTCGTAGAAGTCGGGCCATCTTCCGAGTCTGAAAATGGAAAACCACATTTACTCGTCTCCGGCAGGCTTGATTTCGGCGGCGGACATGCTCCGTCCCGCCGCGCCGCGTCTTGGCTGGTCCATCAGATAAATTTTATATCCGCGTTTCAAAAAAATGTTTTGAAAGCCGTCGCGTCCGTCGGGCGTGGTTTCCCAAGTTTTTTTGCACTGCCCGTAGCCGTGCAGGAAAACCATGGGAGTTTTCTTTGCGCTCTCGGGGATTTGGTAAAACACATACGCATGGTATCCTCGGTAGGTTTGTCCGTCGGGCGCGAGGGTGTCAGGGTTGAATTTCCCTTTTTCTGTCATGATGCTTCCGCCAACCGCGAAACTCCCTTGTTCTGTAATTGATATTGTGCCTTTGTTTTTCGCGCAACCAAACAGCGTGGAAAGAGCCGCTAACGCCATGATGGAAGTTAATGGCGTTCTTTTTGCGCATATGCGTTGATTGCCAAACATATTCCGAAAAAACATTAAAATTTTATCCATAAAATCGCCTTTCTTTTTTTTATTTTCCGACTCTTGCCGCAAGTTCGGGCGGGTATCGGTCGCCGTCAATTTCAACCGACGCAAGATATGCGTCCAGTTTCTGCATTTGCTCCTCTGCAAGGCTCACGCTTGCGGCTGACAAATTTTCTTGCAGTCTGGAAATTTTTGTTGTCCCGGGAATGGGGACAATCCACGGTTTTTTTGCCATAATCCATGCAAGGGCAAGCTGCGCGGGAGTTATTCCCATCTCTGAAGCTTCGGATTTTATGTACAGGGCAAGCTTTTGATTTTTTTTGAGAGATTCCGATTTAAAGCGAGGAACTATCGACCTGAAATCGTCCGCGCCGAATTTCGCATCTTTTCCGATAGTGCCTGTTAGAAATCCTTTGCCGAGCGGGCTGAACGGCACAAAACCTATGCCGAGTTCTTCCAGTGTCGGGATAAGCTCTTTTTCAGGCTCTCTCCACCACATTGAATATTCGCTTTGAACTGCCGAAAGAGGACATATCAAATGCGCTTTGCGGATTGTGGACACTCCCGCTTCGGAAAGCCCCCAGTTGAGAATTTTTCCCTCTCTTATGAGTTCCGACATTGTTTCTGCGACGATTTCAACAGGAACGTTCGGGTCAACCCTGTGCAGATAGTACAAATCCACATGGTCGGTTTTCAGCCTTTTTAGCGAGCCTTCAAGCGATGCGCGGATTGTTTCGGGGCCGGCATCCAAAACTTGTTTTCCGCCGATAATTTTTATGCCGCATTTTGTTGCTATTTTTACGTCATTTCGGATTGGCTTCAGGGCTTCGCCGACGAGTTCTTCGTTTGTGTGTGGGCCGTAAACTTCCGCCGTGTCGAAAAGTGTAATGCCAAGTTGTGCGGCTTTTCTGATTAGGGATTTCATCTCGTTTTTGTCAGCGGGCGCGCCGTAGCCGTGGCTCATTCCCATGCATCCGAGACCCATTTCGGAAACTTCCAATCCGTTTTTTCCGAGAATTCTTTTTTTCATGAATTTTCCTTTCGTTTGATTGCGGGAGGCAAATCCCGATTTTTGTACCTTATTATATATGGTTCGATGTTCTATGTAAATATACGCAACGACCTAAAACCTGCCTAATCCTGTCTTTGAATCTGTTTTTTTGTAGGCAGGATTTGGCAGATTTCAGGCAGGAATCCCCATTTACAATTTGTCGGGGAATTCATATAATTACGCCACAAACATGGAACGGCGAATTTGCAGAAAATCGAAAGGAATCAATCATGAAAAATATAACGCGGATTGCCGCGCTCTTTGCGGCTCTTTGTTTTTCAAGCGCAATGGAGGCGGAAGATAAAATGGATTCATTGACACAAAAGGAACAGAACATCGCTCTTGCGGCGGCGTATGCGGCGAGGGGCGACCAAAACGGGCTAAGGGGCGCATTGGCGTCGGGTTTGGATTCGGGTATTTCTGTAAACGAGTACAAGGAAGTTCTTGTGCAGGTTTATGCTTATTGCGGATTTCCTCGCAGTTTGAATTCTCTTGCGACTTTTATGGAGCTTTTGAAAAGCCGCGGCGGCAAGGACGCTTTCGGTGCGATTCCCGATTCTTTCCCGAAGGGCGACATTGCTTTCGGAACGGAAAATCAGACGAAGCTTGCGGGGCGCGAAGTAAAAGGTCCGATTTTTGAATTTGCTCCTGCTATTGACGAATTTTTGAAAACGCATCTTTTCGGGGATATTTTCGGGCGAAACAATCTCGACTGGAAGACGCGCGAAATTGCAACAATCGCAATGCTCGCCGCAATGGAGGGCACGGAAAGCCAGCTTGCAAGCCACATAAATATCGGAAAGCATAACGGCATTACCGACGTGCAGGTTTGCGAAATTTTAAGGCTTGTGGGAAACGGGTCAAAGGGCATGTCAAACACAAGTCCGTTCCCGCTCGGGGAAGAAAACACGGCTTATGCCAAATATTTCAGCGGGAAGTCGTATCTTGCGCCTTTGGCTTCCAATATTGAGCTTGGCGTTCCCCTTGCAAACGTGACCTTTGAACCTGCCTGCCGAAACAACTGGCATAGCCATACGGGCGGGCAAATTCTGATAGCGGTCGGCGGCGTCGGATTTTATCAGGAAAAAGGCAAGCCTGCGCGGCGTCTCAAAGCGGGGGATGTTGTTGAAATTGCGCCGAATGTCGTGCACTGGCATGGTGCGGCTCCTGACAGCTGGTTTTCGCACCTTGCAATATCATGCAATCCCAAGACGAACAAAAATACTTGGCTTGACCCCGTATCGGACGCGGAGTATGCCGAGGCAGTGTCTGAAAAATAGCTTGCTTTTGTTTAAATTCAAAATCGAGGGCGAAGTTTGCGTTTTGCAGCTTCGCCTTCAATATAAAACCAGGAGGCGCAAAATTTTTTAGGTACTGTCGTCAGCATTTTTTATGAAGTTATGCAGTGTGTACCTGCTTATTTTTAGCGACTTCATTATTTGTTTTTTCGGCGTTCCGCTGTAAATAAGTTTTTTGATTTCATCTTCCTTCCCCTGTATTTAGAATTTTTCGGATTTCTTACAAAACAAATATTATGGATAAGAATTTCCGAAGCTTCGATATATGCGGCAATATTCGGCGCGCTTGCGCTCGCATTCGCGGCGTACCGCAAAAGAAAGTAGGCTTTGCGGCGGTTTTCAAAATGGCGTCTGTTTTTATGGACGCCATTTTTTATTTTCGGAATTTTTTAATGCGTGGCTTCTTAACATTTTTTGCGCGAAATATTGCGTTTTATTTTTTGCAAAAAAAATCCCGGCACTCCGCCGGGATTTCTTGAATTTTGTTTTTTTAATGCAAGGGATTTTAAAGTCCGAACATGCCTTTCGAGGACTGTTTTGTTATTTGTTTTTCGCCTATCCATACGGGGCTTCCGCGATGGTTAAGTTCAAGGCTGAAAGTGTAGGTGACTTCGCGCGCGCTTGAATTGCTTTCCCTGTCTTCGCTGATTTTTCCCGTGAGGGTAATTTTTGGAGTTTCAAGCTTGTTGCCCGAAAGTTCGGCTTCTTTTTTTGCGATTTCTATTGTTGCGGCGTCGCTGCTTACAACGCGGACTTTCCCCGAATTTGTGAGAGTCATGGCGACTCTTCTTGTGAGCATTTCAACGTCTATGACTTCGCTTGTGGAGTTTCTTATTCTGCTTACAAGCATTTTTACGGGCTGTGTTTCGCCTGTCTTTTCAAGCGCGCCGGAGGAAAGCATGTCGTTTATCAGCGCAGATGCCGCGCTGTTCCAGTCGGCAATGTTGATTTTGTTTGTCGTAATGATTGATCTTGCGCCGCCCGATTCAACGTATGATGCGTTGTCGCTCGCACATCCCGAAATAACCATGCTTGAAAGAAAAATTGCGGTTGAAGCGTATATTGTTTTCATGTTTCTAATCCCTTACGTTTTCTAAAAGTTTTAATGTAAAGTCGCAGACGTTTTCATTTGGGGCGACTGCTGAAATATATTTGCTTTCCCTGCCTTCCAGTATGAGCGTATTCCAGTTCGACGTTGCGGAAGGGACTTCCATTCCGCCTTTGTCTATCCACGAGAACTTATAGTTTATCTGCTTTGGCGACGAAGTCAAATTCTCGATTTGCGCCTGTATTTTCAAAAGTCCGCCGACGCGGGCTTCGTTTACGGATTTGACATTTGCGCTGTCGTTTAAACCGCCGTCGGTTATAATGCGCCTGTCGTTTACCATTTTCTTTTGGTAAAGAGGCTCTGCGCGCTCTACCGTGTTGACAGTGGAGCATGCCGCCGCCAGCAAAGTTGACGCAATTATTAAGATGTGTGCAATCCCTTTCATTTTATTTTTTTGTTTTAAGAGGATTAAAATCCATCGTCCTTACAAGCTTCGCGCCGTTTTTAGACATGGATTTTACATAAACGATGTTCAACCCTTTTTTATTAACATATACGGGGGTATTATCAATCAAAATTTTTCCGTCTTTCGGTGTTTCGGTTTTTGCGATTTTTATTTGCTTGGGGAGGGTTGTCCAGGTGCGCAAGTCCGCGTCGTTTAGCGTAGCCTGCAATACGGACATTCCGATGTTTACTAATATTCCGTAGTCTCCTGCGGCTTTTGCGGCAAAGTATTGCGCAGTGGCTTTGGCGGCGGAACTTATCAGAGTTTTTGAAACGACAAACGGAAGTTCGATGTAAAATTCCTCTTCAATGATGTCGTCCATGTTTGCAAGAATGTCGAATTTTAACGGTTTGCCGTCTGCAAGCGCATTTGGGCTTTCAAGAAAATCATCTTGCTTAGAGAGGTATGGAAAGTTTACGGAAACGTGCGGAAGGTCTTTATTTATTATGTACAATGGCAAATCGAGCCTGAACTGTTCGCGTATCGGAGCGCATCCCGTCTCGAAAACGATGTAGGTTGCGTTGATTTCTTTAAGCTCTCCGTTTGCGATTTTTTCGGCAAGGATTGAGTCGGAATTTAAAACTGCCGATTTGTTGCCGAGCATTTCGGAAGCTATGCGTATAGCCGCCGCTCCTTCTTCGCGCTCTGCAGAATCTTTGCTGTTTAGCATTGCAATGCCGTAGAGCCATGTGCCGAACGGGTTTACATAGATGTTTTTTGCTTCCTGCAATGCGGTTGCGGGGTTCGCGGCATATTTTTGACCGTAGTATTTGCTTAGTTCATTCCCTACTCCCGCTTGAGAAAGAAGCGCGTTTTCGTTTATTCCCTTGGCATTTTCGTCTTTATTTTTGGCTTCCTTTATTGATTTTTCCGCCTTTTCAATTCTTTTTAAATTTATTCTCTTGGCGTCGTCTTGGAAGTTTTTGAGCCTTCTTAACTCTACGTATGCTTTTTCAAAATCCTTTGTTTCGAGATAATTTAGAGATTGGTATATGGAAAGCATTATTTTGTCGTAGTTGTAGCCTTTGTATTCTGTATAGCTTTGGTTTAACAAAATTCCTTTGCCTTCATTGGAAAGGCTTATGTCGGCTTCTTCTTCAAATTTTTTGACTTTCAAATAGGCGTCGGAGAAAGATTTTTCGCTTTTTGCAAAGTCGGCGTTTGCGCGGCATGCCGCTCCTTCTTCCAAGAGCCAAATAAGCCCGTCTGCGGAGTCTTTTTTGTCGTCCGCGGCTTCTGAGGCGAGCGTTTGGGCTTCGGCGGTGTTCCCAAGTTTCCACGCATTGCGCAGGGCTTCGGTTTCGCTTTTGTGCGTTGCGCACCCGAAGAGCATAAATGGAAATATTAAAAGAAGCGTAAGTTTTTTCATTCTGTGTCGAAAGCGATTGAATATCAAAAATGAAAAACTGTTTTTATCAATAAAAAAAGCCTCAAAGGAGGCTTTTGAAGGTTGTATTTTTGGTTAGAACGAAACCATTACTTGTCCGCCCAGCACAGGGGCGTTTTTTATGTCGGAATTTCCGTTGGGCTTCATCACATATTGAAGCACGGGCTGCAAGGATATGTTTTGATTGAGTTGCCAGAGGTAATTTAACTCGAAAATCGTTTCGCAGTCTGATTTCCCGTTGTTGCAGGTTTCCAAAAAACGTGGGCGACCATGAAAGCTGGAGCATCATTTAATGTGCAAGAAGTTTTGGAATTGAAAAAAACCCATTTAGTGGCTTTATAATGGGTTTATTATGAGCAAGTCGAATAAAAATGCGGACGCCCGTTGGCGGAAATAAAGAGAATTCCAATAAAGCTTTCCATATTGCCCGACGTCAGGCAAATGGGCGGGCAAATCGCTTTGGCTTAAAACAAGTCTTTGTCGCGTTTTGTGGAGGATTTGATAAGAAAAGAGTTTAACAGCTGATGTGTTTTGCCCTGCGGCTTCTTGTCAAACGAATTTTTCCATGTATGTATAAAAAAACTCTAACATGCAGGAAAATCCGCATATTAGAGCTTTTTCTTTGAGGAAATTTTTATTACATGCGCTCTTCGTAGTTTGGCTTTACCTGAGCCTTTATTTCCTCAATCTGCTTGGGAGTCAACGCCCTTTCGTCGTAGTCGCTTTGGAGTCCGAGCCAGAATTGCACGGGCAACCCGAAGTACAATGAAAGCCTTAGCGCATATTCCGCGCTGATTCTGATTCTTCCGCCTAACATTGCGCTAAAACACACCAAAGGAATGCCCAATCCTTCCGCGACCTCCTTTTGAGTGATGTTTCTCGGCTTTATGAATCGGGATATGATAATGTCTCCCGGAAGCGGAATACGGTTTTCGTCAAGAGGCTTTTTTGAAGGGCGTCCTCTTCTTGGTTTTGATACAGCGTTATTCATTGTTCATTTCTCCGTATTTTTATTTGTGAAATTCAAAGTTTAACATGCAAAACTTCATTTTATATAAATACTTAGATTTTAAACAAGATACACATATATTTTTTATGGGCAAGAAAAATCTTGTTTTTATTTTTCTTGTTATTTTTGCGCGTTTAAAAAAATCTTTATTTGCTTGCAAAAACTTTGGGAGAATTTGAATTTAATGCCATGCATAAAAAATTTTTCATATTGATTTTGGCGTTTGCGCTCTGCGTTTCTTTCGGCAATCCGACGCCAGTTGAGAAGCTTTGCAATGTAAAAATCAAAAATCTTGAAGTTGTTTTAAATTCCGAATCTGCAAACATAAAGGCAGATATTAAAAATTTTTCCGATAAAAGTTTCATTGTGGATTTGTCTTGCGTTGTTTTTGAAGTTTCGCCGTCGCAAAAAACTATTGTCGAAATTCTAAAAGCGCGCAGTGTTGAAATCGGGGCGGGGGAGGAGAAATCCGCAGATGTAGCCTCTTTGAAAATTCAAGGGCTGCTCAATCCGAAGGGCGTTTACAAGGCAAGCGTGATTTTGACTTACAAGCCCGAAGTTTTCATCGGATTTTTTAATAACGACAAAATCATAGACGAGCATAGCGCGGTTTTTTCATTGCAGGAAAAATCCGCAAAGAAATGATTTATTTTTGAATTGTTTTTGCCTGAAAAAAATATGATTATTGGTTTTATGAAAATTTTTAATTTTATCGGCATTTGTTTTTTGCTTTGTGCATGCACGGGCAGTATTCCCGAATACAAGCCGGTTTCCCATACTGCGGGCAAGACTGAGTTTGCACATGCTTATGTCGGATTTAAGGCTGATAAAGACAAGTTAAAAGACGCCCTTTTAAAGGCGCTTGCCCAGCGCGGCTGGCTTGTGGAAGGCAATGCGCAGGGCGGAGTTATTGCAAAGCGCGTGCATTCCGACAGGACGGCAAAGGCTTTTATTGTCATAAACGACGGCGAATTTGTGATAGACACCGCTGGCTCGACGATAGAAAACAAAACTCCGTACATTCCCGAAACGGATTTAAATTATCTGCTTGCTTCCGTTAAGGAAAACTTGAAATAGAAAACAAAAAACTTCGCTTATCGCGAAGTTTTTTTTGCGGCTATAAAAGCCCGAGAGTCATTTTTCCCTCTTCCGAAATCATATCTTGATGCCACGGCGGGTCCCATACAATGTTTACGACGGCATCGTCAATTCCGGGGATTGCCTTTAAGCGCATTTTAAGGTCGTCTGCAATTACAGGACCCATTGCGCAACCCGGGGCAGTCAGCGTCATGTCGGCTTCGACTGCGTATTTGCCGTCGGGAGAATGTATCAAGTCCATTTTATAGACAAGCCCCAAATCCACGATGTTCAGCGGTATTTCCGGGTCGTAAACGGTTCTTGCGGCGTCCCAAAGTTCGCTTTCTTCCGGCGGGGCGAAGTTTTCCCTGTCCGATTTTTCTTCGGGGGCGGGAGAGGGCGCGTTTTCTTCGGCTTCCGCTTTTGTTTCGGAATTTTGCGGATTTTTTGACGCTTCGCCTATTGCGTCTGCGTCTTTTTCCAAAATTCGTGCCATTCCGAATGAGCCTGAAACAGTGAAATTGCCGCCGAGCCTGTGGGTGATTACAACCAAAGTTCCCTTTGCGAGGCGCACTTGCGTTCCGGAAGGAATCAGCATTGCGTCGCAATCTCTTGAAATTTCAATTTGCGCGCTCATTTTTTTTAACGCATTGAGAGGTTGTCGCGGTGTATTGCGATATGCTTTTTCTTGTCGCAGCAATCGAGGTTCTTGCCGATAAGCGGACGCATTTCGTCCGAAGATATGTATGCAAGCCCCCTTGCCATTATGCTTTTTGTCTTTTTGGAAATGACTTCAACCAAGTCGCCAGCCTTGAAATTTCCCTCGATGTCTTTTACTCCCGCCACCAGCAAAGAAGAGCCTTTGTTGCGAACCGCGTTTTCCGCGCCCTCGTCAATGTGCAGTTTTCCCGCGGTTTTGCCGAAGTAGGCGAGCCAGCGTTTTTTCGAGCTTGATTTCTTTTTTGACGGAACAAAGAAAGTCCCCGGGTTTTCGTCGGCAAAAATTTCGTCCAAAACATTTTCGCGCGAGCCGCTTGCAATGTAAACTCCGCAGCCGAAATCAGTTGCTATTTTTGCGGCTCTAAGTTTTGTAATCATTCCGCCGACAGCCGTCGCACTTGTCGTGCCTGATGCCATTGCGTTTATTTTGGCGTCTATTTTTTCGACTCTTTTTATCATTGAGCCGTCGCCTGTCATATCCAAAAGCCCCGAGGCGGTGGATAAAATCACAAGGCAGTCCGCCTTTATGAGGGTTGCGACAAGCGAGCTTAGAACGTCGTTGTCGCCGAACTTTATGTTAAGTTCCGACGCACTCACCGAGTCGTTTTCGTTGATGACGGGCACGATTTTATCTTTTAGGATTTCGTCCAAAAGGGCGTTCATGGCGTCATGGCGGTGCTTTATGTCAACGTCGTCTTTTGTGAGGAGAAGCTGGGCGGTTGTAATGCCGTGCTCTTCAAAAAGCTTTGACCATGTGTCGATTAGTATGCCTTGCCCGACTGCCGCGCACTTTTGCACCGTGCTGATCTGTTTGGGGCGGGATTTCAAGCCCAGCCTGCCCATGCCAAGCCCCACAGCCCCCGAGCTTACCAGCGCGACTTCCTTGCCCGACTTGCGAAGCCTTGCAATTTGCGCGCATAACTCCTTCATCCGCCCGACGTCAAGCTTTCCGACATCGCGCGTCAACACTCCCGTGCCAATTTTAACCACGACGCGTTTTGCGTCTTTCATAACCGCTGAAATTTATTTATTATACCCTTTTTAAATCCGCTTCCTTGGCTTCGACTGCTTTGTTGATTTCATCAATCTTTTTGTCTGTCAAGTTTTGGATTTCCTTTTCTGCGCGCTTTTCTTCGTCTTCTGTGATGGCGGAGTCTTTTTGCGCTTTTTTAAGGGCGTCCATTGCGTCTCTGCGGATGTTGCGGATGCGCACTCTGCCTTGTTCTGCCATGTCGCGGCAGACTTTTGCAAGTTCGGCGCGGCGTTCGCCTGAAAGGGCGGGAATGGGGCAGCGGACGGCTTCGCCCATCACTGCGGGGGTAATGCCGATATTAGCCGCCAAAATCGCCTTTTCGATTTCTTTTAAAATGCCTCTGTCCCAGGGTTGAATGCGGATTAGGTTTGAGTCGGGAGTGGTGATTGCCGCAACGTCCTTCATTCTCATTGAACTGCCGTAAACGTCAACCATGACGCCTTCAACCATGCTTGGCGACGCCTTGCCCGTGTGGATTGTTTCAAAGTCGCGCAAAACGAAGTCGAGAGCCTTTGCCATCGCTTCCGCTGTTTTTTTGATTTCTGCGTTGATGTCCATTTTAATCCTTTTTTTGTGTTTTTTGAAATTTTTAAGATACGGTCGTGCCGATTTTTTCGCCTTTTACGGCGCGGAGAATGTTGCCAGGCTTATTCATGTCAAATACAACGATTGGTATTTTGTTGTCCATGCACATTGAAAATGCAGTGGAATCCATTACCGCGAGGCGTTTTTCGAGTGCATCAATATATGAAATGCTGTCAAACTTTACTGCATCGGCAAATTTCATCGGGTCTTTATCATAAATTCCGTCAACCTTTGTGGCTTTTAAAATGCAGTCCGCCTGAACTTCGGAAGCCCTTAGCGACGCGGTTGTGTCGGTTGAAAAATAGGGATTGCCCGTGCCTGCTACAAATATCACGATTCTGCCTTTTTCAAGGTGCCTGATTGCCTTTCTCACTATGAAAGGTTCTGCGACTTTTTCCATCGGGATTGCGGTTTGAACGCGGACTTGCACGCCTTCCGCTTCAAGGGCGTTCATGATTGCAAGCCCGTTGATGACCGTTGCGAGCATTCCCATGTAGTCGCCCGTGGTTCTGTCAACGCCTTTGTCCATTCCTTTCAGCCCTCGGAATATGTTGCCGCCGCCGACAACAAGGCAGATTTGCACGCCGATTTCGTGTATTTCTTTGAGCTGGCGCGCGAGGTCTTTCAAAATTTCGGGTGAGTGCGGGTCTTCGCCGTTTCCTTTAAGGGCTTCGCCGCTAATCTTTAACACTATGCGTTTGTATTTCGGAGTCATAAGAAAATTTTTGCGATTTTGGTAAAGTATTGTTCTTTGGGGAAAATTTTGCAACTTCAAATCCGCTTGCCGCTGCTTTGCGGGCGGATTTGAAGCTTTCAAAATTGCGCTTAGTACGATTTTGCGAAAACAACCCTCTGTTTTGAAGGTCTGCCGCTGAACGGGCAAATACCTTCTTCGCCGTCGCCTTCAAGCGGAATGCAGCGCACAGTGACTTTGAGGTCTTGGCGCAACATGTCTTCCACTTCCGCGCTTCCGTCGAAATGCGCCATCGCAAAACCGCCGTGGATTTCGGGCTTCTTTTCGTTTTGCGGCGTGAAGAAGTCGTAGAAATCTTTTTTCGTATCTATTTTTACGGTGTTGTCTTGGCGGTATTTCAACGCTTTTGCAAACAGATTGTTTTGTATTTGCGTTAAAATTTCGGGAACTTTCGCGACAAATTCCGCGCGGGAAATCGCCTGTTTCGAGCCGTCGTCGCGCCGCGCCATGAAGAGGGAGTTGTTTGCGATGTCTCTCGGTCCGATTTCCAAGCGGATTGGAACGCCTTTTTTGACCCAGCCCCACGCCTTTTCGCCGCCGCGGATGTCGCGGGCGTCAAGTTCGACGCGCAAGGGCTTGCCGTCATAGCATACGCTTGAAAGCTCGCTTTGCAGATTTTTGCAGTACTGCATTACTTCCGCCGCGCTTGCCTCGTCTCTTATAATCGGCAAAATTGCGATGTGCGTCGGGGCAATGCGCGGGGGGAGAACCAAGCCGTTGTCGTCGGAGTGCGTCATTACAAGCCCGCCGATGAGACGCGTTGAAACGCCCCAGCTCGTTGTCCATGCGTATTCCTGCGAGCCGTTTTCCGAAAGATAGCGTATGTTGCTTGCCTTTGCGAAATTCTGCCCCAAAAAGTGCGAAGTGCCAGCCTGCAACGCTTTTCTATCCTGCATCATTGCTTCTATGCAGTAGGTTGTTACGGCTCCCGGGAATTTTTCACCTTCTGTCTTTTGCCCGCAAATGACGGGCATTGCCATGTAGTTTTGGGCGAAGTCTTCGTAAACGCGAAGCATCTTGTTTGTTTCTTCGATTGCCTCTTCTTTTGTGGCATGCGCGGTATGCCCTTCCTGCCACAAAAATTCAGCGGTGCGCAAAAACAGGCGCGTGCGCATTTCCCAGCGGACTACGTTCGCCCACTGGTTTACGAGAATAGGCAAATCGCGGTAGCTTTGAACCCATCTTGAATACATTTCTCCGATGATGGTTTCGGAAGTCGGGCGGACAATCAAAGGCTCTTCGAGAGGGGAAGAGGGGACTAATTTTCCGTCTTTAAGCTTCAAGCGCGAGTGCGTTACAACCGCGCATTCTTTCGCAAAGCCTTCGACGTGCTCTGCTTCTTTTTCCAGATAGCTGACAGGAATAAAGAGCGGGAAGTAGGCGTTTCTATGCCCTGTGTCCTTAAACATTTTGTCGAGGACGCTCTGCATGTTTTCCCATAGGGAGTATCCCCACGGCTTTATTACCATGCAGCCGCGCACGGGGCTGTTTTCAGCAAGCTCGGCGGCTTTTATGACTTGCTGGTACCATTCGGGATAGTCCTGCGTCCTTGTCGGCGTTATTGCTGTCTTTGCTTCTTTTGCCATAAAAAATTTTTTGAAATTTAATATTTTGCCCCGAATGGAATTTTCGGGGCGTTTTAAGATTAGCCGATAAATTCTTCGTCAATCCATTTGCGCAGGACCTGCGGCACGCGGATTTTTCCGTCATCGGTTATGTTGTTTTCAAGAATTGCCGCAAGCACGCGCGGAATTGCCAAGCCCGAACCGTTCAAAGTGTGTACGAACTGCGACTTGCCGCCGTTTGCGGGGCGGAAACGTATGCCCGCCCTGCGAGCTTGGAAATCCGTAAAGCACGAGCAGCTTGAAACTTCGAGCCATTTTTGCTGGCCCGCCGCCCAGACTTCGAGGTCGAACTGCTTTGCGTGCGGGAAACCTATGTCGCCGGTGCAAATCATCAAAACGCGGTAGGGCAGTTCAAGTTTTTGCAAAATCCTTTCGGCGTCGAGGCGGAGCTTTTCGAGTTCGTCCATCGAAGTGTCGGGGTGAACCCACTTGACAAGCTCTACTTTGTCGAACTGGTGCAGGCGGTTGAGCCCTCTGACGTCTTTGCCCCAAGAACCCGCTTCCCTGCGGAAACAGGGAGTATAGCCGCAGCGGTAAATCGGCAAATCCTTTTCGTCGAACGTTTCGTTGCGGAAGAAATTTGTAAGCGGAACTTCGGCAGTCGGTATCATGTAGAAATCGTCCTGTGCGTCGTGGTACATTTGCCCTTCCTTGTCGGGGAGCTGACCTGTTGCCGTTGCGCTTGCCGCGTTTACCATAATCGGGCACATCATTTCCTCATAGCCGTTTTTCTTTGCTTCGTCGAGGAAGAACGCCAAAAGCGCGCGCACGAGGCGCGCCATGTCGCCGACGTAGAACGGAAATCCCGCTCCCGTGACTTTTACGCCGCGCTGAAAGTCGAGCATCTTTTCAAAGAAGGGCAAATCCCAGTGCGGTTTTGCGTTTTTAATTGAATTTACGTCGCCCCATGTTGAAACGGTCACGTTGTCTGCTTCGTTTTTGCCCACTGGCACGGAGGGGTCGGGCATATTGGGGATTGTAAGAAGCATTGAGTTCCATTTCTTGTCTGCTTCGTCCGCTTCTTTTTCGAGCGATTTTACCTTTGCCGACACTTCTTTAAGCTCGGCGATTTTCGCCTTGAATTCATCGCTTCCCTTTGGCAGTTTTGACATTTCCAAATTCGCGGCGTTTTGAGCCGCGCGCGCTTCTTCGGCCGCGCTTACTATTGCGCGCCTCTTGGCGTCGAAGTCCAAAATAGCGTCCAAATCGCAGTCAAATTTTTTCAGTGATATGGCTTTTTTCAGCCTTTCCGGATTTTCTCTTAACAGTTTAATGTCTATCATAAAAGTATTAAAATGGCACTTTTTTTTGATTTTTCAACAAAGATATTTGACTTTTTTCCATTTAAATTAGACAACTTTTTTTCGATTTTATAAATTTATGGCTAATAAAACAGAAAACATGGAAAACAACCAAAATAATCCTGCTGAACAAGAAGAAAAGCAGTGCGGTTGCGCTTGCCACAAATCAGAACATTCCGAAAAATCGGAATGCGCTTGCCATTCAGATGGCGAGTGCGAATGCAAAAAGGATATTTCAGAAATCGAAGAACTAAAAGCCGAACTTGAAAAGGCTAAGGCGGAATCCGCAAAAAATTACGACAATTACTTGCGCTCCGTCGCCAACCTCGACACCTATCGCCGCAGGGTTTTGCGCGACATGGAAGAAATCCGCAAGTTTGCGATACAGCCCTTTGTGGAAGAGCTTTTGACTTCGGTTGACAATCTCGAGCTTGCCATAGAGCATGCCCGCAAAAACGAAGATTTCAAGGATATGATTGCGGGCATTGAAATGGTGCTTGGGCAAATCAAAAAAGTGTTCAACAATTTCGGAATTGAGGAAATCCGCCCGCTTGGCGAAGATTTCGACCCGAACTTTCACGAATGCGTGGCGCACTCTCCGAGTAGCGACTATCCCGAAAACAAGGTGTCGTCGATAATGCGCACGGGCTACAAGCTGAACGGGCGTTTGATTCGCCCCGCAAGCGTGGTCGTTTCAAGCGGAGCAGACAAGGAATAACATGCCCGAAGACTATTACCAGATGTTGGGCGTTTCAAAAGACGCCTCTTTGCAGGAAATTAAAAAGGCGTACCGCAAGCTCGCCGTAAAATACCATCCCGACAAAAACCCCGGCAACAAGGAGGCGGAAGAAAAGTTCAAGCAAATATCCGACGCCTATCAGGTGCTTTCCGATGAAGAAAAGCGCGCCGCCTATGACAGGTACGGACATGCGGCTTTTCAGGCGGGCGGCATGGGCGGACCTTCGGGAGCAGCAGGCGGCGGCATGGGCGGTTTTAGGGACGCTTCTGATGTTTTCAGGGAATTTTTCGGAAGCATGGGCGGCGGCATGGGCGGTTTTGAATCGTTCTTCGGCGGCATGGGCGGCGGCTCTTACGAGGAGCATTCCGACCCCAACGAGCCTCAGCGCGGCTCCGATTTAAGAATGGAGCTTTCGATAACTTTGGAAGAAGCGGCAAGGGGGGTTGAAAAGACCATACGCTATTCGCGCCTTGCGGTTTGCAAAACCTGCGGCGGATTTGGCACTGCCGACAAGTCTTCAAAGAAAACCTGCCCGACCTGCAAAGGCAGCGGGCATGTAATGACTTCTTCGGGCTTTATGCGCTTTTCGCAGACTTGCCCCAAGTGCGGCGGCAAGGGGTATGTAATTGAAAAGCCGTGCCAGACTTGCGGCGGAACGGGGCTTGTTAAAGAAAAGGCCGAGACTGTGATAAAAATCCCCGCAGGCGTTTACACGGGTTCGCGGCTTCGCAAATCGGGCGCGGGAAACGCGGGCGAAAACGGCGGCGAGGCGGGCGACTTGTATGTCGTCATAGAAGTTTTGGAAAACGACGTATTTGAGCGCGACGGCGACGACTTGCGCTTTGACATGCCGATTAAGTTTACGCTTGCGGCATTGGGCGGAAGCGTGGAAGTTAAAACCTTGACGGGCAAAGTTTCGCTGAAAATTCCCGCTGGCACGCAGACAGGGACTGTGTTCCGCTTGAAGGGGCACGGAATGCCCAAACTGCGCGGCGGCGGCAACGGCGATGAATATGTGAAAGTCCATGTTGAAGTACCCAAAAACATGACTTCCGAACAGAAATCGAAGCTCGAAGACTTTGCGAAGGCGTGCGGAGACGACGCCGATAAAGAGCCGTCGTTCTTTTCGAGGGCAAAGAAATTCTTCTCGTAAAATTTCAAAATCCATTTCGGCGGGGCGCAATGCTCCGCCGTTGTTTTTGCGCGTTTAACTCCTAAAAAAAGCTTGTAAAATTTGCGGGGCGGGCTAATTTTGTATTTTAATTTTATGGCAGAAAGTTATCAGGTTATAGCAAGGCGGTACCGCCCGCGCCAGTTCGATGAATTGGTCGGGCAGGAACATATCGTGCGCACGCTTAAAAACGCCATAGAATCGGGCAGGATAGGGCACGCCTATTTGTTTGTCGGACCGAGAGGCACGGGCAAGACGACTGTCGCGAGGATTTTTGCAAAAGCCCTCAATGCGGACGGCGGTCCGAACGTGCATCCCGATAACGACAACCCAATCGCAAAATCCATAATGGAAGGTTCCTGCATGGATGTCGTTGAAATCGACGGCGCATCCAACCGCTCCATTGAGGAAATCCGCAAGCTGCGCGACGACTGCAAATACTCTCCGACCGTATGCTCGTATAAAATTTACATTATCGACGAAGTGCATTCGCTTACTTCCGATGCCTTTAACGCCCTTTTGAAAACACTCGAAGAGCCGCCCGCGCACGTCAAATTCATTTTTGCGACTACCGAAGCCCACAAGGTTTTGGGCACGATAACTTCAAGATGCCAGCGTTTTGAGTTCAGACCCATTCCCGAAGACAAAATCGCCGCCCATCTTGCGTACATATCAAAGCAGGAGGGCATTGACGCTTCCGAAGACGCCTTGAAAGCAGTTGCGCGCCTTGCAAACGGCGGTATGCGCGACGCCCAGAGCATTCTTGACCAAATGATTTCTTTCTGCGGCAAGAAAATCGGCGTCGAAGACGTTGTGTCGGTTTACGGTCTTGCGTCTTCTGCCCGCATTGAAAGTTTGGTAAACTTTATGGCGGAAGGCAATTACGCCGAAGTTGTAAATTCGGTAAATTCTTTGATTGCCGACGGATGCGACCTTTACAGGGCTTTGTGCGACTTGCAGATTTATCTGCGCGAGGCAATGCTTGAATCTTTCAAAACAGGCTGGCGCGATTTTGGCTCGAAACAGCTGAGCACCGAGCAGATTATGCGCATGCTCGACGTCTTGCAAGGCTCTGAAAAATCCTTGAAAAACGGGCTTTCAGAAAGGGCGAATTTCGAGGTCGCGCTCTTGAAAGCAGTGGAGCAGAGCAGAACGAGGGCGTTAAACACTTTGATTAAAGAACTCGAAAAGCTTTCGGGCGCGCCCCGCGAGGTGCAAAAAAAAAATAGCTGAACTGCTAAACAAGGTTTTTGCCGAAGAGCGCGAGTTCGCCGCGGCATACGCGCCTATTGTCCGCAAAAAAATCGCAAAAAAAGAGCCGCAGGCGGAAAGCTTGCCTGCACAGTCCGAAGTGCGCGTTTTTGACGATACAACTTTGGAATTTGCGAACGCAATGCGCCAAATTTCGCCTGAAATCATAGATCTGTTGAAAGGTCAGTTCAACGCGTCCATAACTGCCCTTTTGCGCGGGGCGTTTAGGGAAGAGGAAAATGTCGAATACGTTTCTTCCGAAGATGAAAGCGAATCTTCCCAAGTTGACATGGATGATTCCGATGAAGACTTAAACGATGATTGACATTTTTAAGCCGATTTTTTTAACACCTGCCATGGCAAAATCATCGCTTGATTTTAGAAAGTTTTTTTAATGACAAGTGTTAAAAAAATACACAATAATAAAAAAGCCTCCCGAAAAGGAGGCTTTAAATTTTTAGGAAGATGTTTTTGAGAGGTGCTTACGCTGGCTGAAAACGAGTTTCCCGTCTTTTTCTGAAACCTTTACGAGACCGCCGTCCTTTTGAATTTTTCCTTTCAAAAGCTCTTCCGCCATAGGGTCTTCAAGCTCGCGTTCGAGCGCGCGCTTTAAAGGTCTTGCGCCATATTTTTCGTCCCATCCCTTTTCGACCAAAAATTCCTTCGCGCTGTCGTCAAGCTTGATTTTCAACTTCTGTTCGTCGAGCCTTTTTTCGATTTTGGCAAGCTCTATGTCAACGATTTTGCCCATGTCTTGGCGCGAGAGGGAGCGGAATAAAACGATGTCGTTTATGCGGTTCAAAAATTCGGGGCGAAACACTTTTTTCATTTCGTCCAAAACTTTTTCCTTCGTTTTCTCGTAGTCTGCTTCTGCGTCTGTTTCCGCGCCGAAACCGAGAGACTGCTTTTTTTGCAGTATGTGCGCGCCGACGTTGCTTGTGAGAATTATGATTGTGTTTCTGAAATCCACGGTGCGCCCGAGGCTGTCGGTCAGGCGTCCGTCTTCCAAAACTTGCAAAAGAAGCTGGGCGACGTCAGGATGCGCCTTTTCAATTTCATCGAACAAAATCACGCTGTATGGTCTGCGGCGCACTTTTTCGGTGAGCTGCCCGCCGTCTTCGTGCCCGACATATCCCGGGGGAGAGCCGATTAGGCGGGAAATTGAAAACTTTTCCATGTATTCTGACATGTCGATTTGAATGAGCGCGTCTTCGTCTCCGAACATTTGAAGGGCGAGCGTCTTTGCGAGGTATGTTTTGCCTACGCCTGTTGGACCGAGGAACAGGAACGAGCCAATGGGTCTGCGCGGGTCTTTCAATGCCGCTCTCGACCTTCTTAAAGCCCGCGCGATTACGCTTGTCGCCTCATTTTGACCTACGACTTGCCCGCGCAAAATTTCTTCGAGTTTCAAAAGCTTTTTGCTTTCGCTTTCTTCCATTCTCGCAAGCGGAATGCCTGTCCACGACGAGACAACTGCGAAAATATCGTCTTCTCCGACTTCGGAAATTTTTTCTTCCATTGATTTTCGCCAGTTTCTCAGTATGTCGTCGCGCTGGAGCGAAAGCTGTTTTTCGATGTCGCGAAATCTTGCGGCGTCTTCGAATTTTTGTTCGCGAACGGCGTTTTCCTTTTCAGATGCCGCGTCTTTTATGCGCTTTTCGATTTCCTCGATGTTTTCGGGGCGTTTCAGCATTTTTATGCGCGCGCGCGAGCCTGCCTCGTCAATGACGTCTATTGCCTTGTCGGGCAAAAAGCGGCTTGTGATATAGCGTTCCGAAAGCTTTACGGCGGCGGCAAGCGCGGCGTCGGTATAGACGCAGTGGTGGTGCTTTTCGTAGTTTGCGCGAATGCCCTGCAAAATCTTTATGGTGTCGTCAACTGACGGCGCGTCAACTTTTACGCTTTGAAATCTTCTGTCAAGCGCGCTGTCTTTTTCGATGAACTTGCGGTATTCGGCAAGCGTGGTTGCTCCTATGCACTGCAATGCCCCGCGGGAGAGGGCGGGCTTAAAGATGTTTGAAGCGTCCATTGCGCCGTCCGCGGAACCCGCGCCGACGATGGTGTGAAGTTCGTCGATAAACAAAATTACGTCTTTTGCCTTTTCGATTTCTTCCATCAGAGCCTTGATGCGCTCCTCAAACTGCCCCCTGTATTTGGTGCCCGCGACCATTAGTGCCATGTCGAGCGCGATAACCCGCTTGTTTGCGATTATGTCGGGGACGGCGTTTGCGGCTATCTCCTGTGCAAGCCCTTCCACTATGGCGGTTTTGCCGACGCCTGCTTCGCCGATTAGAACGGGGTTGTTTTTTGTGCGGCGGCAGAGAATTTGTATGACGCGCATGATTTCGTTCGACCTGCCTATTACGGGGTCGAGCTTTCCTTGGCGGGCTATTTCAGTCAAGTCTCTTCCGAAAGCCTTTAACGCGCTCTGGTTTTGGCGCGGCTCTCCCTGCTCGTTTGCTTCTTGGGGAATATCGCCCACGAAATTCGGGTTAAGTTCCGCCAAAATCAAATTCTTGCAGGTTTTTATGTCAACGCCCATCGACTTTAAGACCTGTTGAGCCGCCGAATTTTCATCGCACAATATGCCGAGAAGCAGGTGTTCTGTCCCGATGTAGTTATGCCCCAGTTTTGTGGCTTCCTGCGCGGCAAATGAAAGTGATTTTTTGACTCCCTCGGAAAGTTCGAGTGTTTGCATTGTGGCATTTGAGTCTCCAATGCCAATGTTTTTTTCGACTTCCGCGCTGAGGTTTTCCAAATTTATGCCCATTTTGCGCAGGACGTTTACCGCGACGCCCTGTCCCAAATTCACGATGCCAAGCAACAGGTGTTCCGTCCCAACGTAGTTGTGTTTAAGCTTTAACGCCTCCTTTTTTGCAAGCGTTATTGCCTGGTTTGCTCTTGGTGTCAACTGCATTTTAATTCTCCTTAAAAATTTTTAATGATGCGCAAAAACAAAGCTGTTTCAACAATTTTTGCGCCCTCCCGACATTGAGTTTTTCAAATATGGAATATCGGACTATGTTTTGCAAAGTTAAGCGCGTTTCTTGCGGCTGCCAAAAACGGGCTTTTTAAGATTTTTAATTGCGGACTTCAAAACCGACGCCCTCTTTATGTCGCGCATTTTTGGCGTAAGCTCTTTCCCTTCGGAAAGGTGGGCGGGGCGGATTTTCAAAAGAGTTTCGTCAATCAGTATTTTCGATTTTGCGGGCATAAACCCCATGTCGGAGGCGAGGCGAAGCGCCGACAAACATTCCGTTGCCTCGCTTGTCGAAATCATTATTGCGCTTTCCAAAATCGCCCATGCGCGCGCAATTTTATCGAACAGAGCCTCCGGATTTTCCTCCAACATTTTTTGGCGCGCGTTTTGTTCAAACTCCGCAAGCTTTACGCAGATGTTTGTGATGCGCTCGATTATGTCTTGCTCCGAAAAGCCGAGAGTCTGCTGGTTTGAAATTTGGTAGAACGCTCCGACGGGGTCGCTTCCTTCGCCGTTTGAGCCGCGCGCGACAATCCCGAGCTGGTTTAAGCCGCGCGTTATTTTTTCCATGTCGTCTGACATCGCAAGCCCCAAGAGGTGCATCATGACCGACGCCCTCATTCCCGTTCCCGTGTTGGTCGGGCATGCCGTCAAATAGCCGTATCGGCTTGAAAAGGCGTAGGGCAGGTATTTTTCTATTGAGTCGTCAATGGAATTTATTTTTTTCCAGAGGGCTTTCAGGCACAAGCCGCCTTCGATTGCCTGAATTCTCAAATGGTCCTCTTCGTTTACCATCACGCTTGCCGCGGCGTCGCTTGAAATGAACACCCCGCGCGAGCCTTTGCCCTGTTCAAGCTCGCTGCTTATCAAGTTTTTTTCAAGCAGAATGCGGCTTGTTTGCGGCGGTGTTTCTTCGAGGTTGCAGTATGCGCCGTTTGCGAACTTGCGCATTTTTAAAATCGCGCTTTGGCACCTGTAAAAAATTTCAGTTCTTCCTTTGTCGGAAATTGCCGTCTGAAAAATCTCCCCTGAAAGATTGCGCGCAAGGCGTATGCGCGAGCTTATGAATATGGCTTCGCCGCATGGCTTTATTTTTGCGCAACAATCGTTTAAATTTTCCATGTTATTTTTTTTCGAGGGCGTTTATTTTGTCCCGTATTTTGGCGGCGTCTTCATAGCGTTCGTCTTTTATGGCGCAGTCAAGCTCCTTTTTAAGGGAGTTTATCGAGTCTTCCTTGGGCTCCGATTTTGGCTTCGGATTTTCGAGGCTTTCCTTTGAAGCCATAATTTCCGCGAGGGTTTCCGAGGCGAATTTTTCAAAGTCCAAACCGTCTTCGCAGGGGGAATTTTCCCCGCTTTCGGCATTTGCAAGCGGAAGCTCCGTCTGGTTTGAATCTTCCTTTTGCTTGTGCTTTGAAAGCGATTTCGGCGTCTTGCCGACGTGCTTTATCGCACCGTGCAACTGCGCCATGATTTCCAGCACGCGCTTTTCAAAAGCCTTGTAGCATTCGGGACATGAAAATCTGCCGCGCTTTTCAAATTCTTGAAAAGTCGTTCCGCACTTGGGGCAGGAGATTTCTGTTCCCTTTGTCGGTTTTGGAAGCGAGGACGCCATGTCCAAAATCTTTTCCTCCAATTTTTTTATCTGCGGAAATATTTCAGCGGGAAAGCCCGACGAATATAAATTTGCATTTTTTTGTGCGCACGCCTGGCAGAGGTGCATTTTTATCTTCTGCCCGTTCACGATTTTAGTGATGTGCACTGTTGCGGGAGCTCCGCATATGTCGCATTTATATTCCATATTTTTTGCGCCGTTTTCAGGCGAGCTTTAAGAGGTCTTCGGTTGATGGGATATCCCTTATTATTTGAGATTGCATGGGTCCCACACCGATATATCGCAAATTCGGCGTTTTCATTAAGCCGAAATCTCTTCCCGCGACATCTAAAATGCTCTTTAAGCAGAATGCCGCATAGCGTTTTGCTTCTGTCGGCAGTTTGTCGAAAGAGCGGATTTTTGAAATGTCTTCTTTCCAGCATGGAAGCTGGGCGTAAACGGGTTTTAGGTTTTTGCGTATTAAGTCGGAGCGCGGAACACCCTTGTATATTTTGCCGTCTGCGTCTTTATAGGAAGTGCAGACCAAGAGTTCGCCGCCTTCGCGCCAGTCGCCTTCGTAGGAGAGGGCGTCGAGCTTGTTTATCACGATGTCGTCGTAGCCCGCGTAGCGGAGGGCGTCGCCTTTTTCGACGGCGTCGAACCAGCCGACCATTCTTTGGCGGCCCGTGCTTGTGCCGAATTCAAGCTTCTTTAATTTTACCGCAAGCGGATGGGCGTCGTTCATTTGCGTTAGGAAAACGTGCGTGCCGACTTTCGTGTCGTACGCCTTGCAGCATCCCAAAATGTGGAGCGGCTGTACGGGAAGCCCCGCGCTTTGGAAAAATTCGGGAGAGCTTGTATGGCTTGCCGTAACGTTCGGCGGGAAGCCGTGGCGTTTATCGAGCCAGTAGCTTTGCCCGAATTCGCCGACTATGTATCTGCCTTGCGATATTGCGCCAAGGCACGCCATGCGCACATCGCCGATATTTTTTGCGAGCTTTTGCCCCGCCTGCCAATAGGTGTCTATAATGCAGTCGAAGTTTAGCTCGAACGGGCTTTTACCGTTAAATTTGTGGAAGTCGAATTCCTCTTTCGGGAAAACTCCTTCTTCTATTGTCTGCGCGTTTGCGCGAAGCTCCGCGTTTGTCAGTATGTCGAAAAATTCGCCCCACTTTTCGGGAGATGTCTTGCAGACGTATTTTATTGTGTCGCAGGCGCGTTCAAGGCGCGGGCGCATTTTTGCGGCGAAAGCTTCCTTTGTCCCCAAAAAGTCGCAATACCAGATTTGGAACTGCCCGACTTCGTCCATGTAAGACGGGGTTATGCCCCTGCCTGTCGAGCCGCGCGGCTCTTCCTTTAAAACTTCCACTCTGTAGTTTTCCCACGCAAGGTCGAGAAGCCTGTGCCCGACGTCGCTTAGGAGAGTGCGTTCGTCGATTAGAAGCCTGTCAAAAATTTTATATCCCTTCTGTTCGAGGGGGACGCCTTCCCAGAGGAATTTGCGCGGATCTGCGACGACTCCCGCCCCTATCGCGAGGGTTTCGACGTCTTTTTCTATGACGCCGGCAGGCAGCAAATTAAGCTTTACTCCGCCCGCCGTATGGCCTGAATTTGCGCCTCCGTTAACTTTCATCACAATAGCCGCGATGTCGGCGCGCTTGGTTTTGTTTTTCAGTTCGTCTATAACTTCGTAAATCAGGCGGCCTTTGCCTTCGTCTCCCATGCTAATGCCGATGTCGGCAATCAGTCTGCCTTTAAAATCTGTCAATGCCATAATAAACCTTTAAATCCTTTAAAGATGGCTTTTTGCCGAAAATGGTCAAGCATCTTTTACTTATTTTGCAATTCTTCAAGCTTGTCCGACAATTCCTGCCATTCTTCGTAAAGCCGCTCAATGCTCTTCTTTAAAATTGAGTGGCGTTCGAGGGTTTTTTGGCTGTTTTGGGCGTCTTTGAAGAAATCGGGGGCGGACATCTCGTTTTCGTAAGACAAGCATTCGTCTTCGCTTGAAGAAATTTCGTTTTCGATTGCCTCTATGCGCCGCTTTATTTTGCCCATTTCGCGGTTGTTGGCGGATTTCAACGCCTTTTGCTCTTTGTAAGATATGGATTTTTCGTTCGGCTTTTTTGGTGAATTTGGGGCGTCGAAGACTCCTTCCAAGCGTATTTTTTCGATGTAATTTGAAATGTTGCCCGCAAATGTCCTTACGCCGCGCTTTCCTATTTCGACGACTTTGGTTACGATGGGGTCCAAAAAATCCCTGTCGTGGCTTACTATCACAAAAGTGCCGGCATAGTTTGCGAGGGCTTTTTGCAGGACTTTTTTAGAATTGATGTCGAGATGGTTTGTAGGTTCGTCCAAAATGAGAAAGTTAAACGAGCGCAGGAGCATTTTTGCGAGGGCAAGCCTGTTCTTTTCGCCGCCGGAAAGCACAGCGACTTTCTTAAACACGTCGTCTCCGCTGAAAAGGAAAGAGCCGAGAAGCCCGCGGGCCTTGAATTTTTCGCCTTTCGGCGCGGCGTTTTCCGCCTCTTCCAAAATCGTGTTTTGCGGATTTAGTTCCGCCGCCTGATGCTGGGCGAAATACGACATTTCCACATTGTAGCCAAGCTCTACTTTCCCCGCGTCGAAGCCGAGCGTTCCTGCCATGATTTTTGCAAGCGTGGTTTTCCCCGCGCCGTTTACGCCGACAATGGCAATTCTTTCCCCGCGCTCGACCTTGAGGCTGACATTTTTTAAGACATGCTTATCCCCATAGCTTTTTTCGAGATTTTCGACATTTATTACAACTTGACCGCTCCTTGCGGGTTCGGGGAATTTAAATTCAATGCCGCTTTCTGTTTTTTCGATTTCTATTCTTTCGATTTTGTCCAGAGCTTTTATCCTGCTTTGGACTTGGGCAGCTTTTGTGTTTTTAGCCCTGAATCTTTCGATGAATTTTTCTGTTTTTTCGATTTCTTTCGCCTGATTTGCCGCCATTTTTTCAAGCAGGTTTCGGCGGATTACAGATTCTTTTTCGTAATAGGAATAGTTGCCGGCGTAGATTTCGAGCCTGCCCGCGCTCAAATGGAAGGTCTTTTTAGTAAGCAAGTCCAAAAAGGAACGGTCGTGGCTTACGATTATCACTGCGCCCTTGTACGACTTCAAGTAGTCTTCAAGCCAGGTTATAGACTCTATGTCGAGGTGGTTTGTCGGCTCGTCGAGCATCAGAAGCGACGGCTCTTTCAAAAGCAGTTTGGCAAGCGCAATCCGCATTCGCCAACCGCCGGAAAATTCGGAGCATTTGCGCCCGATGTCGTCGGGGGAAAAGCCCAAGCCGTGCAGAACCGTCTCTATTTTCGAGCGCAAACGGTAGGCGTCGAGGTCTTCAAGCTTGCGTTCCAAATCGCCGATGTCTTCTATCGTCTGGTAGTATTCGCCCGATTTTTCGTCGAGAATTTTGAGGCGTTCTTCGGCGTCTTTTAGGCGTTCTTGAAGCTCTACAATGTTTTCAAAAGCCGATTTTGCCTCGTCAAAAAGCGTTTTTTCGGAAATGTCAGAAATATCTTGGGCGAGGTAGCCGACAGTGGCGTATTTGGGGCGCGACACAGTTCCTTCGTCGCAGTCTTCAAGCCCCGACAGTATTTTAAGGAGTGTGGATTTACCCGCGCCGTTTGAGCCCGCCAAGCCTATTTTATCATTTCTGTTTATCACTGCCGAAATGTTGTCGAACAGCTTGCGCGCGCCGAAAGCCAAAGATATGTTGCGTATTTCTATCATTTAAAAAAGCTTGCGATTTTTGATTTCGGCGGGTTTTTATCAAGCAAAATTTTACTTTTCCCTTTCCAAAACTTCGGCGCGGCGTTTTAAATAGGACTTGTGCGAGGCTTTCCCAAGCTCGGTGTTGTAGTATTTTTTATAATATCTGGCTTGCGCTTCCAAGTCTGCGGCGGGGGGAATGTGAGACTTTGCCTGGGCATACTTCATTCTGGCAAAAATTGCGCAAAGCTCGTCGCTTAACTGCAAGTCTTCAAAGCGAATTTGTTTGTCTTCGCCTGCGTAGTTTTTCTTAATTTCCTTGTAAAGTTTTGGATGCTTGGTTTTTATCGCCCTGTTCCAGAGGTCTATAAAAGTGGCGTACTCAACCTGAAAAAGCCCTATTGCCGTTCCGTTTTTATCTTGAAATCTGGGGCGCAGCCCGCTTTCGGTGCAGGCCGTTCCGAAAAGGAGCTCTCGGGCGGCAGGCGTGTCGTAAATTTCTTTTGTCCCGTTTACCCGTTCGATGAACGAGCATGCGTTTTTTATCACGCTTCTTGCTTCCGCTTCCGTCAAAGTTCGGCTTACTCCCGAATGTTTCTTTTTTAGCGAGAGCAAATACCGCTGTTCTGCGGGCGTTAGCGAAGATGGAAACGACACTTCAAAATCGGGGGGCGTCAGATAAAAAAACACCCATGCAAAAGAGGCGAGAGCCATCACAAATCCCAAGCCTTTGATTCCGTCATATTTCCTCTTTGCCGCCATTGTCATTTTTTTTTACAATTTTTCTTGTGAGTTTTGCAAGGTATTTTAATAATGAAAACAATTATGGAAGAAAAAGCTTTAAAAATCTACTTCGCGGGCGCGCTTTTTAACTCAAAGGATTTAATCGGCAATAAAATATTGGCAGAAACCATAGAGCGTCTTGCGCCGAGATATAAAATTGTTCTTCCGCAAGACTTGGAGCAGGGCAGGGCGTCCCCGAAAAGCATTCGCGATAGCGACTTGAAAAATCTGCTTGAATGCGACATGGGCGTTTTCAATTACGACGGAAGCGAGCTTGATTCAGGCACTGTCGTAGAGTTTATGTTCGCCAAGTTTTCCGACAAGCCCTCTCTTCTTCTTCGCACCGATTTCAGGGGAGGGGGCGACCAGACTTACGGCGGCGGCGAGCCTTGGAATTTGATGACTTCATTCTATCCGCGCACGAGAACCCTTCTTCTTGACTCCGCAAAAATCTACAAGGACTTTTTAAGCGGAGAAAAGTTTGACTTAAACGGCTACTGCGAATTTTTGGCGAAAAAGATAATATCTGAACTCGATGTTTTGTCTGAGAGCCTTCCCGTTATGCCGAAAAACTTGCGCCCCTCTGTCGAAGACTGGATAAAAATACTCGTAAAATAAAGTTCTCTGCGCGACGCCTTGATTTGTGTTATTTTTGCCCGCAAATGAAAAATATCAATGCAGTTTGTAATTGAAAGAACAGCAGACAAAAACTTCCGCATCGAAATTGTGAACACATTGCGAGGCTTTGCGGTGACGGCAATTTTTTGGGCTCATGGTTCGGAGAATTTTATTTTTCATATTTGAAAATTCTCCAAGGTGATTAAACACCTTGAATAAAGGCTCATTGACTGTTGCTTTTAATCTTTTTGCGGGGAAGACGTATGCCGTTTTTTCAATGCTCTCCCAATTTTTTCCCTTTTAGTTATGCGGAAAGTTTTATTCCACTTCCTTTTGATATTGCCGACGAAAATCTACCAATTTTTACATAAAATCCGAAAATTTCCAGATTTTGGGGGAACAAAAAACCGTTCATCGTCAAAGATATTGGGATGAGGAAAAAAGAAGAAGAAAAAAAGGGAGG
>OHMU01000096.1_pt1 | contig 68427 bp, 57 predicted proteins | sample 1569441 | NCBI WGS metagenome assembly OHMU01 (sample SAMEA3879527, study PRJEB24766) | human gut metagenome | biome: human-associated habitat; feature: feces | place: USA | collected 1985/1987 | reverse complement strand
ATAAAAATCTCCTAACCCCGATTTTTTTATTGTCCGAATTTTGGGGTACAGTTCAGAAAACCGCGCTTTTTTTATGGACTTTTGCAAATATCAGTTTTATTTCAGCCCCAATTTTTTGTTTGGATTTTTGTCCATTTGCAATATCAATGTTCCGCCTTTTGAGATTTCGGAGTGGTCAATCCAAAGCCTGTTTAACGGCTTTCCGTTCAGCGAAACCGATTTTATATAGACATTTTCGGGCGAATTGTTCTTGGCGATGATTGTGAACTTCTTGCCCTTATGGTATTTTTTGTCGAGATTAAATTCGATTTTGTCGAATACGGGGCTTGTTATTTCGTAGCGGGTGTCTCCCGGGCAGATTGGATGTATGCCTGCCGATGCAAGAACATACCAAGCCGACATTTGCCCTACGTCCTCATTCCCGACGAGTCCCAAAACGTCGTCGCCATATGCTTTGTCGCAAATTTTGCGGGTCCATTTTTGGGTGAGGTAGGGCTTTGATGTGTGGTTGAACATAAATGGAACCTGGTGGTTTGGCTCGTTCGGGTGGTTATAGTAGTTGTTCCACATAAAGTCTTCGGGAGTGTTGTCGAAGAACGTTTCGAGTTCTTGCAGGAAAAACTCTTCGCCCATAAGTGATTTCAAGCCTTTTATATCGTGCGGAACAAACCAGCCCTGCTGGAAGTTGTTGCTTTCGACACAGCCTTGGTCGTGGCGTGTTTTATCAAAAGGGACTTCAATCCATTCTCCGTTTTTTCTGATTTTTGATGGCGTCCAGCTGCCATTTTTGTCTTTTGCCCTGAACCATTTTACAGATTCGTCCCAAATGTTTTTGTAATTCAAAGAGGCTTCATAAAATTTTTTGGCATCCTCTTCCTTGCCGAGAAGTTCCGCAAGTTTGCCGACGCACCATGCGCCGTACGCAATTTCAAGCGTTTGCGATACCAAGTTCGGGCAGTAGCCGATTTTGTGGAAATTGTAATTGTTGCCGTCGCGTTTTAGCGTGGTGTTTTTGCAAAACTCAAAGGCTTTTTCGGCGTCGAAGGTGCGTATGCCTTTTGCGTATGCGTCGGCAATCACCGATATTGCGGGGTCTCCGACCATGCAGCCCGAATAGGAATTCATGAACTCCCAGCGCGGAAGCATTGCCTTGTGCGTCGGGGTAAGCTCTGCAAGCTGGACGAACGTGTTTATCTGGTCGCTTACGATGTCGGGGCGTATGATTGTAAGGAGCGGGAACTGGCTTCTAAATACGTCCCAACCGCTGAATATTGTGCGGTAAGTAAAACCTTCTGCTTTCTTTACAGTTTTGTCGGCTGCAATGTATTCTCCGTTGAAGTCGCTTGCGGCGCGCGGGTCTATCATTGTATGGTATAATGCCGTGTAAAATATTGTTTTGTCGCGCTCGCTTCCGCCTTCAACTTTCATTTTCGACAGGGATTGCGACCACTGTTTTCGCGTTTTCTTGACGAGGTTTTCAAAGTCCCAGTCTTTTATGTCGTTTTGCAGATTTTGCTTCGCGTTTTCAATGCTGACAAAAGAAATGCCGACTTTCAAAAACACTTCTTCCGCTTCTTTTGTTTCAAACTTTGCAAAAAAGCCGATATGCGCGCCTTGCGCCGATTTTTCAAGGGGCTTTTTTTCGGCGTTTGCCGCCATTTCGTAAAATTCTATTTTTTGGTGGGAGTCAACTTTGCGCTTCTTTAAAAGTTCTTCCGGATATTTCACTTCCCAATAGCCGCAGTTTTCGAGCGGTTTTGAAAATTGCGCGTAAAAATGCACGGTATAGTCTCCCTTGCCCGATCCGTTTCCCCATCCGCCGTTTTCGGGGGGGCATTTCATGTATCCTTTTATGGTGTTTGCGTTTACCTTTTCAATGAACTGTTCGCTGCTTGAACCTCCTATTCTTCGGGAGAGGTCTATCAAGATGTTCGATTGATTGCTCTTTGGAAAGGTCATTTTCATCATGCCCGAACGAGGAGCTGCGGCAAGCTCGACTTTTATTGAATAGTCGTCGAGAATTACAGAGTAGTATCCCGCTTTCGCGATTTCCGTATCGTGAGAAAATTTTGACCGCCAGCCTTTTATTTGTTTGTTTTCAGGATTGGGAACATTCAAGTCCTGCCGTGGCGGAAGTCCTTTTGTGGTGCGGATTTCCCCTGTCGTTGGCATAACGAGGAAGTTTCCGAAGTCGCCAAACCAGCCTATGCCCGACATATGGGTGAAACTGAAACCTTCTATTGTCGAATGATGCCAGGAATATCCCGGGCCGTTGTCGCCGCCCGTGATTGTGTCGGGACTTAACTGCACAAGCCCGAAAGGCGTTGCCGCGCCCGGGAAAGTTTTGCCCAGCCCGTGCCCCGATTTTGCGGCGGAGTTTGAAGTGGACGCTCCTATAATTGTGTTGATGTAATCGACAGGCTCTTTCTTTTGCGCAAAGAGCATTGCGGAAATCGAAAATAAGGTTATGCAAAGTATCGGCTTCTTGAAAAAGGAGTAATTCATGGTTATTTTCTAAATAGAAAGTGCGCTTGTGTATCAAATATAAAATTAAGTTTGACATTTAAAATACAAAAATCGTATTTTGTTGCAGTTTACTTTGCGTTGAACTTCGTCTGCTTTCTGCCGATTATTTTGTATTCTATCGGTGGCGCGGTGTAGATATAGTTGTTTTTGCCCTTGCGCGATGTTGCCGAAAGATACAGAAAATCGCTTAAAACGCCTTGCAGATTTTTGTTTGCTTGCAAGAAAACCTGAAACTCCGCAGGGTCGTCGGGCTTTATTGTTATGGGGCGCAAGCGCAAGCCGCGGGCGGTTTTGTAGGGGGTTATGCGTATGTTGCCGTTAAAGCCGTTTTCGCGGACGAGTTTTAAGTTGAGTTCAAGCGTATTGCCCGCCCCGATTGTTGCTGGCAAAGACGGCAGTTCTCCCCATTCAATCCTAAACGGGGCTTTGGGCAGAGTTGAAACGTTCGCGCTTTCTATCGGAAGTGTGTGCGTGATAAAAAACGCCTGCGTAAGCTCTTCCGAAGCCGTTACGGGTATTTCCCTTGTTTCGTCTCCGAATTTTGCGATGGCAAAAAGCTTCGGTTCAAAGTTTTTAACATTGCATGTTTCCTTTGCTTTAAGAACCAAAAAGGCAAAGTTCTTTTTCTTTTGAATTACGCATTTTTCCGCCGTTATGCCTTCGGGAAGATCTTTTGCGATAATTTCAATGTCTCCGTCCCAGCCGCCTTTTTTTACGGCTGAAATGCCGAGGGGGGCGAAATTTCCCTTTGGCAGTTGCGGATTTGAATGTGTGAGCAAAACTTGCAAATCTCGTTTTGGTTTTGCTATTTTGAGCCTGAAAACGCAGTCGTCCGCGCCTTTATTTTGGGCTTCATCAAGAATTAGAAGAAAATCTCCGCTTGTTGCAAATTTGTGTATTATGCGGGAATCGAACTGGGCGGTTATAAGCCCGAAAGAGGCGTCGTCAAAGTCGTCGTTAAAGGCAATTTGCTTTCCGCTTTTTAAATTGACAAGCTTTAAGCGGCTGTCAACGGGGTATCCCAGGCGCGAGCCGAGGACTTCAAATGTCAGCTCTTCGCCTTTTTTCGCCCTGATAAGAAATTGGAATTTATCGTATGGGTTTTTAAAAATCCCGTTTATGACGCACGGAATTTTGAGCGGCTCTTGCGGAATTTGCAAATTCGCCTCCGCCTTGATTTCGGGCAAATCTTCAAATTCAAATTTAACCGAATTTGATGAAATTGAATTTTTGGAAAGAGATATTTCTTTTAAATTCAAGTCCTTCGAATCTTTTGAGACTTTAAGCTTTTTTGATGGAAGGTTTACGCCGTCCACATCGACTTCCGTAATTTCTTTTGAATTGCCGCCGCACGGAAAAATCGACTTTATGAACGGAAGCTCTCCCGCCCTGAGCCTGTAAACAAAGTCGTCCCGCCCGCGGTAGAGCGCGTCTTTTATTTCCAGAAAATAGGACGCTGTTTTTTCGGGAGTGAAAATTAAAACGGGGTCGGGCGAATTTTGAAAGTCATCGACATATTCGAGAGAGATTCCGTCTTGCCCGTAAAGGCGCATGGTAGCCTGAAACCATCCGGGCACTGCGTCTGCGAGGTAAGGGCGGATTTTTCGGGCATGAAGGTCGAAGACGTAGGTTTTGCCTTTTTCGAGTTTGAACTCGTAAAAATCCCTGTCGCCCTCGTAGATTTGCCCGTTTATGGCGGCAGGCAGTTTCTCGATTTTTTGCGCGGTTTTTATTGAGGAATGCGGCGGGTTTTCGAGTATTTCCAATAAATTTTCGACTTCAAAAAAATACCGCGTTGAAGCCCCTTCGGCGCTTGTCAGGCGCAAATCGCGCGTTCCTGTTTCGGCGTCCTTTGAAATTTTGATTTCGGCTTCGATAAACTTCATTCCCTTTGCTTCGTTTCTCTTTGCCGCCGCCTGTGCGCGTTCGAGAGGCATTTCGTTTATGCTTATGATTTTTGCGGAGACTCCCTTGCCCGAAATTGAAATTCCGTTTGCGAAGTCGGCGTCGAGCGCGCCTATTACGGCTTTAAATGTAGAGCCGGTTTTTCCGCCTGCGGGATAGACGAACATTACAGACGGCGGTTTTGCAAACGCCGCAAGAGGAATCAGAAGCAAAGCGGGAAGTATTTTTATAAATCGCGGCATATCAAATTTCCATAATTTCTGAAAGCATTCCGCCCGAATCTTTTTCGCCGACTTCAGCGGGGACGACCTTCGCTACACAACCCGTCGGGTGGGGGAGAGGAGAATTTGTATCAACGCCCGCAAGCGCGTAAATGCTCGCGCTCAAATCCCATGGATATACGGGGCGTTCGACTACGTTTGAGCCTGTCTCGTCGGTCTTTCCGACAACGTTTCCGCCCTTGAAGCCGCCTCCTGCGACAAGCCAGCTGAATGCCGCCCCGAAGTGGTTGCGCCCGCCCATCCAAGGGGTGTTATACATGATTTTTGGAGTTCTGCCGAACTCTCCGCCGAGCGTTACGATTGTTGTTTTTAGAAGCCCGCGCTCATCGAGGTCGTTTATTAGCGCGGCGTAAGCCTTGTCGAGAGCGGGCAGAAGTGTTGACATCGCCTCAAAGTGCTTTTTGTGCGTGTCCCAGCCGTGGAGCATTACGTTTACATAAGTCGCCCCAGCTTCGACAAGTCTTCGCGCAAGCAGGAGCTGCTGTCCGTAGTACTTTTCGGCTCCGCTTTTTGCCGTTCCATAGGCTTCGCGAGTTTTTTGCGGCTCAAGCGACAAGTCGAAAGCCTTTTTCCCGTTGCCTGCCAGCATTGAAAACGCCGTCTGCCGCTGGGAGTCCGTGTTTTGCATTTCCTGCGTGGGAAGTTCGGCAAGATTGTCGAGGGCTGAAAGCAAGTCTCTGCGCGATTGTATGCGCAGCGCGTCGTTTTTTAATTTCGATGGGCGGGGCTTTTTCTTGTTTTCAAGCTCCAAATCCGCGCGCGAAATTATGCCCGACGCCGCAAACGATCTTCCGCTTTCGCCTATAAATCCTGATTCGTCAAACCTTGAATAGGGATCCATGATTGAGATGAATGCGGGAAGATCCGCTCCCGATTTTCTTGCGACTTTTGATGAAATGATTGAGCCCATCGAAGGGTACACCAATTCCCCGCCTGCGGGAACACCCGAAAGCATCATGTAGGTTGAAACTTCGTGCGAGTTGTCCTTGTGGGTCATTCCGCGAATGATTGAATATTTGTCGGCGCACTTAGCGGTAAGCGGCATTGTTTGGGAAATTACTATGCCGTCAACATTGGTCGGGCATATTTTCGTATATGGGCCGATTATTCCGCTTGCGGCTTCGGGCTTTGGGTCGAAGGTGTCGATGTGGCAGGGGCCTCCCGCAAGGAAAATTGAAATTACCGCCTTTGCCTTGGGCGTTTGCCTAGGGGCGTCCATCGCCAAAAGAGACGGGCTTAAAAGGCGGTTTAGTGCAAGCCCCGCCGCCGTCACCGCGCCGAATTTAATGAAATCGCGGCGCGAGCATAAATATTGGGTGTTCATTTTTTAGCCTTGCGTTAGAGTTTAAATAGAAATTCCTTTGTGTTTATTAGCGCCCAAGCGATGTCTTTTAAGCCTTCGTAAGTCGTTTTTGCGTTTTCTTCCAAATATTTTTTTGACACATCGAGCTCTTTTTGTGTGGGAAATCTTGTAAGAAAAGTCAAATAAAGGGTTGTTATTTTTTTGTGCGGCGGAATTGGCTGTTTTGCGAGGTCTTTTAAAAATTGCGACTTGTCGAGCTTTGAATTTATGTTTGAAGAGCCGAGCAAGTGCAAAATCTGCTGCATGGAAAGCTTGTTTGAGCGGTCGTTTAGGTGCGACGAATTTCTGCCAGGTTTCCCAAACAGGGTTAAAAACGGGTTTGAAACACTGCCGTCGTGCAGTTGGATTGCCCTGAAATCTTCGGGCCAGAACGCGTAGGGTTCGGGCGTTATGCTTTTAAACGGCTGGTAAACTCCGAAAATTCCGCTAATTATGTCGTTTAAGCTCTCCGCGTCAAGCCGCGCGGGAATGTGGCGCGAAAACAGGGTGTCGTCATTTGCGTTTGATGGATTTGTGCGGCTTGAGCGCGAGTAGGCGTCAGACAAAAATATTTCCTTAAATACCGCCTTTAAGTCGTAGCCCGATTTTACGAAGACGTCTTCAAGATATTTTTCAAGTTTAGGGTTTGACGAAATTTTGTTTGGGCGCAGGTCGTCGGCAGGGTTTGTAATTCCCGCGCCGAAAATCCAGTGCCAAATCCTGTTTACGGCGATTTTCGCAAAGTACGGATTTTTCTCGTCGGTAAGCCATTTTACGAAGGCTTCGCGCGGGTCTTTTCCTTCTTCCGAAGTTATTTTTTCGCCGAATATTTGAAATTCTTGGGGATTTTTGCCGGGTATGTCAAAGGTCAGTATTTCCTCTTTCCATTCCTTTGATTTTTTAAACGACAGGTGCTTGAAAATTGCGGCGAACTTTTTGCCGTCCTCTTCCGTCCATGATTCTTCGGGGTGGGGGTGGCATTTGACACAGTTTGTACGCACTCCCATGAATACGAGGGCGGCGGCTTCGGCAAAATTTTCCGCGTTCTTTTCGTTTACTGCTCTATAAAAATTCACGGGCGGATTTTTGAAGTTGCTTCCTGACGAAAGCAGCATTTCCCGCGCCAAAATGTCATATGGAACGCCGATTTCAAGCGAATCTCTTATCCAAGTGTGGTAAGCTTGCGCGGCGTTTGGCCAGAGGTTGCTTGGAAATTCGCTTTTTATGCGCATAACATCGGAAAGGCGCATTGAAAGCATATCCAAAAATTCGGGTGAACCAATAACTTTATTAACCGCCTTTTCGCGCTTTGCCTTGTCTTGGCTCTTCAAAAAATCTTCGGCTGTTTTTGCGTCAGGCAGAAGCCCCGTTGCGTCAAGGTAAAGCCGCCTTAAAAATTCGCCGTCGGAACATTTTTCGGAGGGTTCAACTTCGCAAATTTCCAGATTTTCGTTTATGAATGTATCGATTTTTGACAGCGGACGCGGAGTTGCCTTTTTTGCTTTATTCGATTTTTTTACAGAGGTCTTTGGAGTTTCGTTTTTTGCGTAAAATGCCGCAGAGGCAAATGTCCTTTCATGCGAGGCGTTCAGCGTGTGAAACCCCGCCTTTTTTGCCGTAATTGCGCCGTTTTCGATTTCCAAGTCCGCACTTGGTTTGATTTTTGCTGTGCTTGTAATGTCTTGCGGAGGGCTTCCGTCTTTAAAATGGGCGGTGATTGTAATTTTAGACGGAGTACCCACAGTTAAAAGATTTTCTTTTGCCTCGATTTCAAGGCGCAGAATGTTTGATTTTTTTTCGGATTTTGCGCCGTTTTGATTTTCGCCCAAATTATTCTTTTGCGCGAACAAAGAGGCTTCGGGGCATACCGCGACGGTCGCCATCGATATTCCGAAAAAAATCCCCCTGAATGCTTTTTTCAACATAGTGTGTTTGTCAAAATAAAACGTCCGATTTCTAAAAAAGTTTCATTTTATTTTAAAAATCAATTTTGAAATGGCAACACAAAAAACGCCGCAATTTTTTCTTGCGGCGTGAAATAGAAATTTGCGCTTTCTTATTTTTCCGCGCCGCGTCGCGCTATGGAAATAAGCATATCGGCTACAAAGCCCTGGTTTTGCCCGAAATTGGCGAGCATAAATTTGCCGTCTTTTTCGATTATGAACGCGGCGTCATAGGAGTTTATTTTGCCGTCTTTTTCGCGCGTGAACACGATGACATAAGCTTCATCGAACTTTGCGATGAATTTAAACTTTTTATGGTATGTTATGTATTCTTTAAGCGCGTCTTTCTGTTCGTCCAAAGTCATTGAAAGATATTGCGCGGTATAGACTTCTCTCGATTTAGGCGTCATTATTTCAGCGTATGCGGGCAGGTTAAGCCTGTAAAATTCAGCCTGCGCTTCCTTGTAAAATTTCAGCACGGGCAAGTCCGCGTTTTTGCCGTTTGATATGTCGATAAATTCGATGTCCGAAAAGAACGGCTCGTTGTTTGAACGCGATGGATTGGCGTTTCTCACCGATTCGGACAGTATTGAAATAAGGTTGTTTTTTGCGGATACGTCCCACTTCCAAATTCCGCCGTCGAGTTTTAAGGCAAAGTAGTTCATGTCGGGGCGCAGCTTGCTTTCGGGGCTTTTGAAGAAAGCCAGGGCGTCGCTTTTGGGATTCCAAAAAACGCAGTTTGTTATCAGAGCCTTTTTGGGGTCGCCAAGTCTTTTTAAAAATGATTTTGCCTTCTTTATGTCCTTTGGGTCCAAGATGTGGTTGTCGAAATTTTCCGTCTGGTTTAAGATTGCAAAAAGGGCGTCCTTTATCGCGCGGTTTGCGTTCGGATTTTCAAAATTGGCGCGGGACAGGGTTATCGAATTTTTGGACACCACGTCTTTTGAGTCGATTTTCAAGACGTACGGGAATGCGTAGCTTTCCGCCGTTATTTTTTCCGCGTATGAAAGTGAAAAGGGAAGGGCGAGCAAAAAAATCATCAAGGTTTTCAGTTTCATTTTTATTCCTTTTTTCCGTGTTCGGCGTTGACTTTTATCGCGATGCCGCCTCTTGCATTGAAAATGCCTTCAACTTCGCACCAGTGCGGCTGCATTGCCGAAACCAAGTCGTTTAAAATGACATTTACCACATGTTCATGGAAGCATCCCTCGTTTCGGAAACTCCAAAGGTAGAATTTAAGCGACTTGCTTTCCACAATCTTTTCGTTCGGGATATAGCGGATTGTGATTTTTGCGAAGTCGGGCTGTCCTGTAATGGGGCAAAGGCAGGTAAATTCGTCTGTCGTAAGCTCGACGGCGTATTTGCGGTTTTTGTCGCGGTTTGGGAATGTTTCGAGAATTTTGGAGGGCTTGTTCAGCTTTTTGCCAAGCAGTTTCAAGCCAAATTCATTTTTCTTTGATTTTCTTTCCGACGTTGATTTTGCCATATTAGTCTTCAAATTTTGCGGATAGAACTTCTTGCGTCTGCCTTTCCCTGAACTCAATCAGGGTTTTGCGCCTGTCGGCGTTTGAAAGCGCGAGGATTTGCAGTGCCGCGACTGCGGCGTTTACCGCCCCCGCCTTGCCGATTGCAAAAGTCATTACGGGAACGCCTCTCGGCATTTGGACTGTTGAAAGAAGCGAATCCAAGCCGTCTAATGCCCAGCCTTTCATGGGAACTCCCAAGATGGGAAGATGCGTTTGCGAGGCCAGGACGCCCGCAAGGTGCGCGGCGCCTCCCGCGGCTGCAATGATTACCTTTACCCCGCGCCCTTCCGCAGTGCGGGCAAGCTCTTCCGCCTTTGCGGGCGTGCGGTGTGCAGAGGCTATTGCGCGGTCGTAGGCAATGCCTAAATTGTCGAGGGTTTTGGCGCAGTGCTGCATTGTTTCCCAATCGCTTTTGCTGCCCATTATAATGAGGACTTCAGGATTTTTTTCGTTTAACATGGGGCTTATTTTTAAATCAAAGGCGATGTTTGCAAGCAAAATAATCCGCTTTTGCGGGTCAAATAAAAAGCTTTTCTTAACGGAGTTTCTTTGATAGGTTAAAACGCAAATTTTTTATAAAATGAAAATTGTAATAGTAGGCGCAGGCGAAGTCGGCAGGTATTTATCCCAGCTTTTGAGCGAGAGGGACGACGACGTAACTTTGATAGAAACTTCCGAAGAGACGGCTTTGAGCCTCGAAGAAGAGCAGGACGTGCGCGTGGTTGCGGGAAACGGAGCTTCCGCAAAAGTGTTGAAAAGCGCGGGCGCGGGCTCTTGCGACTTCTTTTTGGCGATGACATCGCACGACCAGATAAACATAGTTGCCTGCGCGATAGCAAGCAAGCTCGGCGCAAAATTCACCGCCGCCAGAATTCACGACCAGGTTTACGCCGACAATTCCGTTTTAAACTATCAGGACTATTTCAACATCGACTACCTTTTAAATCCCGAGGCTCTTTGCGCGGTGGAATTTGCCAAGGCGATACGCAATCCCGAGCGCGTTGCGGTCGAAGATTTCGCGAGGGGGGAAATCGAAGTGCAGAGGGTTGAAGTCGCGGCGGAGTCGAAACTTCTCGGCAAGCCTTTGCGCGATATAAAATTTCCCGATGAAATGAGGGTCGGCTACGTTCAGCGCGGCGGCAAAATGTTTATCGCCACTGCCGACACCAAACTTTGCGAGGGCGACATTGTGACAGTTTTGGGCTCTTCCCGAAATCTTTTTGAGAAAAGCAGAATTTTCACGGGCGAAAAATCGCTCCCGAAAACAAGCGTCGTGATTTACGGCGCAACCGACATCGCAATTTCTCTTGCGAGGCTTTTGTCGCATCCGCGCTTTCAAGTAAGGATTATCGAGCCCGACTTGAATTTGTGCAAGTCCATTGCTGAAAATTTTCCGAAAATAACGGTTATAAACGGCACGGCAACCTCTCTTAAACTGTTGGAAGAAGAAGACATAGGAGACGCCGACTACTTCGTCGCCTGCACGCGCGACGACGAGGAAAACATCATGACCGGGCTTCAAGCTAAAAAACTCGGCGTAAAGCACATTCACCTTACCATAAACAAGCCCGACTACGAAGCTGTTTTAAGCAATATGTCTGAAATCATGGGGCTTGACTTGGTGCTTTCTCCGCGAAGAGTGACGGCGTCCGAAATTTTCAGGTATCTTTCAAAGGAAAAGTACGCGAAAGTCGGCAAGCTTGACGATGAAAACGTCGAGCTTATCGAAGTCAGGGTTTCGGAAAACAGCAAGTGCGCGGGCAAGAGAATATTCGAGGCAAACCTGCCCCACGGCTGCATAATCGCCGCTTTGATGCACAAAAACACTTCAAAAGTTCCATCCGCAAACGATGTCATAAGCGCGGGGGACAGGCTGATTGCAATATCTTCCAAAGAGAACGTCAAAAAATTGGTCTCTCTTCTGGTGGGCTGAAAAATGAACTACTCAATAATATTCAAGCTGCTTTCAATCATATTTGCGACCATTTCAGTCGCATTCGGGGCGGCTTTGTGCGTTTCCATGTATTATTCTGAAAACGCGGTTGAGGCGGGGGCGTACGAATCTTGGATTGCGTCTGTTGCAATCGCCGTGGTTTTCAGCGCGATATTTTATTTGCCCGCAAGAAATTCGTCAAAAAAGATATTCAGAAAAGAAGCCTTGTGCGTTGTAGGGCTTGGGTGGATTTTATGCTCGATTTTGGGTTCTACGCCATATCTATTGATTTTAAATTGCGGTTTTGCGGACGCTTTTTTCGAGTCTGTGAGCGGATTTACGTCAACGGGGGCGAGCGTTTTCGGCAATGTGGAGTCTTTCCCCAAAAGCATTTTGTTTTGGAGGGCGTTAACCCAGTGGATAGGAGGCTTGGGCGTCGTCATTTTCTTCGTCGCGCTCTTGTCGTCTCTTGGCACGGGTGCAAAGGCGATTTATTTGAGCGAGTCGAACAGGGACGCCTCCATGATTGAAGGCGAAAGGCTGCAAAGCAAGGTTTTCAGGATAATAGCCTTGTATGTCGGCTTGTCGGCTCTCTGCTGTTTTGCCTACTATATTGCAAAAATGCCGATGTTCGAGGCTGTTTGTCACATGATGACGACGGTTTCGACAGGCGGATTCAGCGTTAAAAACAACAGCTTTTCGGCTTACCCGTCTGTTTCAATCAAATGGATTGCCATTGTTTTCATGTTTATAGGCGGTATGAATTTCGCCGTCATAATAATGATTTTAAAAGGCAAGTTCAGGGAAGTCTTGCAAAACAGCGAGCTCAAAGTCTATGCCGCGATAGTTTTGATGCTGGCTGCCGGCATATTTTTATCCACGGCGGATTTCGGGCATTTCGGCTTTGCGAAACTGTTTAAAAATATGACCGATTCAATGTTTACGGTCGTTTCAATAATAACTTCAACGGGATTTGCCGACATCGACTACCAGACGTGGCTTCCCATCACGCACGTTTTGGTTTTCTTTATGTTTGTGACGGGAGCTTGTTCGGGTTCGACTTCGGGAGGGCTGAAAATTTTCAGGGCTCTTGCGCTTGTAAAAATCGGCTTAAACGATATTGAAAAGTCGTTTAGGCCCAACGTCGTGCGGTTGGTGCGTATGAACGGAAAGGCAATGTCCGATTCGCAGGTGCGCGACATTTTGTCGTTTGTTTCGCTATATGCCGTAATTGCGATTTTGGGAATGATAATGCTTTCGGCAATGGAGCCTAAGATGTCTTTTGGCGGATGCCTTTCCACGGTTGTTTCCGCAATATCGAACATAGGTCCCGGGCTTAACGAGACTTCGCCGACGCAGACATTCGGTTTTTTAAGCCCTTCATCCAAATTTTTGTTGTCGATAATAATGATTATGGGCAGGCTTGAATTTTATGCGGTTTTGGCTCTTTTCATGCCTTCGCTATGGAGAAATTTCAAATGAAAAACAGTGTTAAATTAGGAGTGAACATAGACCATGGCGCGACTCTGCGCCAGGCGCGCTATCGCGATGTCGGCGCAAATTCCAAAATCGTGGTAGAACCCGACATTTTGGAGCTTGCCCGACTTGCCCAAAAGGGCGGCGCAGATTCCATCACAGCCCATTTGCGCGAGGACCGCAGGCACATGACGGACGCAGATTTGTTTAATTTGCGCGAGAATATTTCAGTGCCTCTTAACATGGAGATGGCTTGCGCGGAAGGCGTATTGAAAGTCGCCTTGAAAGTACGCCCCGACTACGCCTGCTTGGTTCCCGAAAACCGTTTGGAGGTCACCACAGAGGGCGGTTTGGACGTCGTTTTGCACCGCGCAAAAGTTTCTGAAACCGTTTCCGCGCTATCTGATATCGGCGTCGTCTGCTCGCTTTTCATCGACCCCGACTTCAAGCAGATAGAAACGGCAAAGGAAATAGGCTCTCCCGTAATAGAACTGCATACGGGGGCGTACGCGAACGCATGGGGAAACCCTAAAAAATTTGAAGAGGAGTTTTTGCGGATAAAAAACGCGGTGGAATTTGCAAGGTCTATTGGCTTGACCGTCAACGCAGGGCACGGCTTAAACTATGTTAATGTTTCCAAAATCGTTGCCTTGGGCGGGTTTAACGAGCTTAACATAGGCCATACGATAGTTTCACAGGCTCTTGTTTGCGGATTTGAAGAGGCGGTGCGCCGAATGAAGGAGCTTCTTAAATAATGTCGGCGGTAGGGGTTGGCATAGACTTGGTTGACGTTGCGAGAATTGCCTCGATGCGCCTTCGTTACGGCGACGAATTTTTGAAGCGCAATTTTTGCGATTTTGAAATTGAGTACTGCGGGAAATTCAAGTCTCCCGACATCCACTATGCGGCGAGGTTTGCCGCGAAAGAGGCTATTGTAAAGGCTCTCGGCACGGGCTTTAGCGGCGGAATTACGCCAAAAAGCGTTGGGGTAAAAAACGGTGAAAACGGCGCGCCTTGCGCGGTGCTTGGCGATGTTGCCGCAAAGCGTCTTAAAGAAATCGGGGCTTCTAAAATTTTAATAAGCATAACGCACTTGAAAGATTACGCGGAGGCAATCGCCATTGCCGAGGAATAGCTTTATGGAAAATTTTTGCGACAGCATTTTAACCTGCAAAGAAAGCGCGGAATTCGAGGCGGATTTCTTTAAGGGCGATGCCCAAAAGGAGCTTTTTGCAATGCGCCAAGCCTCAAAAAAAATTGCAGAAATTATTTTAGGGGAATTTGGCAGGATTTTGGAAGCTTCTCCGAAAATCCTTGTGCTGTCGGGTTCGGGGCATAACGGCGGCGACGCTATTGGCGCGGCGCTGGAAATTTTAAACAGGCTGCCGTCTTCAAAAATCGACGTGTTTTTTACGGATAAAAACAGGTTAAAGCCCAATACGCAAAAAATTTGCGGCGAATTGTTTTCTTTCAAAAATTCGGTTTTTGAAGTTTCTGAAATTTCGGGGGAATACGATTTGGTTTTGGAAGGGCTTGCGGGCATGAGTTTAAAACCTCCGCTTCGCAAGGGGTTGGAAAGGGCGATTGTGTCCGCAAACGCGCTTTCCGCAAAGTTGAAAGTCAGCGTTGATTTGCCTGCGGGAATGTCGGACGAGCCTTGCGGCGCGGTTTTTAAAAGCGATTTGTGCGTAATGGCGGGAATTGCGAAAGCGCCTCTTTTCAATCCTGAAAACAGGGGTATTGCCGGCAGGCTTCGATATGCCGACTTGGGATTTTTACCTAATCTTAAAACAAAAAAATCGATTGTAAGCGAAAGGGTTTTAAAGCCGCTTTTAAAACTTCGCAATGTCTGTTCCGACAAGCGAAGCTACGGGCATTTGTTTGTTTTTGCTGGGTCGAGAAACTATGCGGGTGCGGCTTTAATGAATGTTAAGGCGGCAATAAGAAGCGGGGTGGGGCTTGTCAGCGCGTTTGTTCCCGAAAACCTTGCGCCGTCGTTTGCCGCCGCCGAGCCTGCCGCGATTTGGATTCCGTGTCCGACAACCGAAGACGGCTCTTTGTCTCTTGAAACGTTTTCTCTTTTCAGGGAGCGGGAGGGAAAGGAAACTGCCGTTTTGGCGGGTTCGGGGCTTTCAGGCAATCCCGAAACATTGGCGTTGGTTTCGGAAGTTTTGAAGCATACGGAGGCGAAAGTTGTTCTCGATGCCGATGCAATTTCAAAATCGGTAATCGCAAGCGCGAAGGAAAACAGAACGTTGATTACTCCCCACCACGGAGAGTTTTTGAGAGTTGCAAGATCTGTTGATGACGGCGGCTTGTCGGATTTTTCGCAGTCAAGCAAAATTGCGGTTCTTTTGAAGTCGGAATTGTCGAGAATTGCGGACGGGGCAAATTTTGCGTTTAACATTTCGGGTTCTCCAATACTTTCCCGCGCGGGAAGCGGAGACATTTTGGCGGGCATTGCAGGCGGATTGTTGGCGAGAACGGATTTGGATTTTACCCCGTTTGAGGCAGGGTGCGCGGCGGCTTTCATCGCGGGAAAAATTGCCGAAAAAGCCTGTTTAAAATACGGAGAAAACGCATATTCTTCGAGCTGCGCGTTCGATTTTTTCAGGGAGATTTTTTAGTTTATGACAGATTTGGCAGAAAGTTATTTGAGGCTGTCGTTAATTCCGAATGTCGGGGCAACCACCATCAAAAAGCTTATTTCAAAATTCGGCTCTCCGATAGACGCCTTGAAGGCTTCAAGGTCAGATGTAATGCAGCTTGAAAGGGTTGGGGCTAAAATCGCCGACGCTTTCATCGAGGGAAGGGACAAGGTTGACATAGATTTGGCAAAGCGCAAGTTGAAGGCTTTCAATGCCGATTATGTTTGCATTGACGACGGGCGGTATCCGCAGCTCTTGCGCACGATTTACGATGCCCCCGTAGGGCTTTATGTTGCGGGAAACGCAGATTTGAACGCTCCTTCCATTGCAATCGTCGGGTGCAGAAATTGCAGCATATACGGCTCTTTGGTTGCGAGGAAATTCGGGGCGGGGCTTGGCTCTTTGGGTTTGACGGTAGTAAGCGGTCTTGCTCGCGGAATAGACAGCTTTGCGCATCAGGGCGCGCTTGACGTAAAGGCGAAAACCGTCGCCGTTTTGGGGTGTGGCATTGACATTGTTTATCCGCCTGAAAATGTGGATTTGTACCGAAGGATAATCGAAACAGGCGCGGTAATTTCGGAATATCCGTTCGGCACCCGCGCCGACCGCCAGACTTTCCCCATGCGAAACCGCATAATTGCGGGTATGACTTCCGCAACTTTGCTTGTCGAAAGCGATATAAGGGGCGGCGGAATGATTACGGCGCGCCTTGCGTGCGATAACGGAAGGGACGTCTTCGCAATTCCGGGGCGCATAGATTCGCCAACAAGCGCGGGGTGCCACCTCATGATAAGCGAGGGCGCGCGCCTTGCAACCTGCGTTGAAGACATAGCAAGCGAGTTAGGCTATGCGGGGCAGTTTGAGCTTGGTCTTAAAAATTCCGAAAACGCGAAAAAGTTTAATTTCGAGGAAGGCTCGGCGGAGGCTTCCGTTTATTCTGTTTTGTCTAAGGGCGACGCTTTGGCGGCAGACGAGATTTCGGTTCTTGCAAAGCTTTCCATGCCCGAAGTCTTGTCTGTAATGCTTTCTTTGGAGCTTTCAAAAGCCGTGAAAAAGCGCGCGGACGGCAGGTGGGAGAAAAATATTTAATAGACATGAAAAATTTGAAAAGAGACGCAATGCTGTTTGCAATAATAGCCTTGGTTTTTTGCCTTGGCAGGCTTTCGATTTATTTTATTTTTTCCGAATTTGAGGAAAGCAGGATTACGCTTGCGTGGATAAAACGCTCGCTTCAGTTCGATTTTATGTCGGCGGCGTATTTCATTTTGCCGACAGCCGTAATTACAATAGCAGGCATGTTTTCAGGCAGGGAATTTTTAAGGCTTAAAAAAACATATGCGGTTTTTGCCATAATGGTTGCCGCTTCGCTCGCAGTCTTAAACGCCTGCTATTTTTTCGAGTACAAGAGCCAGTTCAATTTTTGGATTTTCGGAATTTTCTTTGACGACGCAGGGGCAATTTTTAACACGATAAAAGAACAGTATCCCGAATCTTTAATGATTTTGGGCTTTGGAGCCTTCTTTGCTGCACTGGTATTTTTTGTAAATGCGATTTTCGGCAAAAAGTCGGAAAAATCTGAAAGGCTTCCGCTTAAAAAATCCGTGTTGTTTTGCGCGGTTTATGCGTTTTTACTGTTTGTGCTTTTGCGCGGCGTGAGAATTTCAGGCAGACCCTTGCAGGTTCGCGATATTGCCGTAACTGCCGACGAGCACATGAATAACTTAATACCGACTTCCGCATATTGCCTTAAAGAGGAAGTTTTCAGATTTTTGACGGCAAAGCTTTCTGGCGGGCTTAAAAACTTCAACGCAAGGGAAAAGGATTTGCCGCATTTTCTAAACAGCGTTTTCGGGGGAGAATTCAAGACGATTGACGAGCCTTTAAAGAGGGTTTCAAAGGGCGCATTGATTGAAAGACCTTCGCGCATTTTCGTCATAATATGCGAAAGCCACTCCGCATGGCCCCTGATTGAAGATTTGCCGGATTACAACATCATTCCGAACACAAAAAAACTGCTTGAAAATTCCGTGTTTTCAAGACGCTCATTTCCTTCCGGAAACGGCACAATGGCGACTGTTTCGTCGATAATAAGCGGCATCCCTTATTGCGGAATTTCAGTTGAGGGCGTTTTGAAGAAAACGGACGATTTTGCGTTTGCGAAGTTTATGAAGCGTCTCGGCTATTCTTCAACTTTCTATTACGGAGGGCAGAGCACTTGGCTCAGGCTTGGAGAATTTGCCTCATTTATGGGCTTTGACAGGGTTGTGGGCGGCGAGAAAATGGGCGATGTTTTCGGCACGGTCGAATGGGGCGTGCGCGACAGGAATTTGTTTGAGTTTATTGAAAAATCCGAAATCCCCGAAAATTCGTTCAATATGGTTTTGACGGTTTCAAACCATCAGCCTTACGACGTCGATTTAAAGGCGGAAAATTGTCCTGCGGTTTTGAAGAGCGAAGACGACAACAAAATTTGGCATGCCTGGTACACTGACAAATATCTGGGAATTTTCATTGAAAAAATGCTTAAAAAGTATCCCGATTCGATATTCGTGATTACGGGAGACCATCCCTCGCGCTACAAGCCCGAAAAAATCAGAAAAATTGACGAATTTGACCATGTCGTTCCGATTATATTTGCGGGGCGCGGCGTTCAGGACATCGCTTTTGAAAAAGATTTCGCAAAGCATTTGGACATCTTTCCCACTCTTGTGGAAATGATTGCCCCGAAAGGTTTTGAATACAAAACTTGGGGCGAGTCGATGTTTGAGAAATCCCGCAAAGTTCCGCCGTTATACGTCAAGGCCATTGTTTCGGACGGCAAAATAATCGGGCTTTCATCTTCCGACTGCCCTGAAAAAATGCGCGAACTTGCCCGCAAGTACCACGCGCTTGCCTATTACCGCTCAAAAAACAGCGAAGAGCTTCCCAAAGAGAAATAAAAAAACGCCGAAGTTTTTAATCTTCGGCATTGTTTTTTATTGCGCTTTTTTAGATAGCATATTGTCGAAAAATTCGGTTATGTCGGTTTGCGTTTCAGCTTCCTGGTACGCCATTGCGTCTCTCGGGTGTTCGTTTAAAAAGCCCGTAATCATATAGGAGTTCGCAAAGCCCCAGCCGAGTTTTTCGCGCATAGGCTCTATATGGTTTTGCACGCATTTTAAGCTTGGGCGGACGTCTCTTCCGACATATCCGAGCATAAGCTCCATTGCGCAGTTGCCCGCGCCTCTTCCAAGACCCGCCATGGTTGCGTCTATGAAATCTACTCCGCACTCAACCGCTTCTATCGACTTTGCGAATGCAAGCTGTAGGTTGTTGTGGGCGTGGAATCCTATTTTCTTTCCTGCGGCGGAGAGGCTGCGGCGGTATTTCTCCATCAGGTAGCGCACGTTTTCGCAGAAGAGCGAACCGAAGGAATCCATAAGGTAGATTATGTCGGCGTCGGATTCGCTTAAAATTTCCAAATCCCTGCTAAGTTCGCTTTCCTTCAAGGCACAGATTGCCATGAGGTTTAGCGAAACTTCGTAGCCTTTGTCCTTCGCGTCTTTTACCATGTCGAGCGCGTCATTTATCTGGTGCGAGTAGCAGGCTACGCGGATTAGGTCTATGGGCGATTTGTCCTTTGGCAGAATGTCCGTTTTGTAGTCGGATTTTCCTGTGTCCGCCATCGCCGCGAGCTTTACTTCGCGTTTGCTGTCTCCGATAATCCGCAAGATGTCGCTTTCGTCGCAAAATCTCCACGCGCCGTATTTGTCTGGGGAGTAGAGCTTCTTTGAGTTTTTGAAGCCGATTTCCATATAATTTATTCCGCTGTCGGCGCAGCAGTCGTAAATGGCGCGCACGACTTTGTCGTCAAAACGGCTGTCGTTCATGAGGCCGCCGTCTCTTATGGTGCAGTCCAATATGTTAAGCGGAGTTTGCCTGTTTGAGGAGGCGAGGTCGCTTAGGCTTTTGTTTGTATTCATGATTTTTGAGATTTGTGTTTGGTAAAATAAAAAACCCGAACGCTTGTTCTAACGTCCGGGTTTTATGAATTTGATATGCGTACAACCGTCTGCCGTTAGAACTTGACCTTTCTACCGTAATAAAAGTAAAAGCTAAAAGCAAACGACTGCGCGTTGATATTCATAATGTTTTCTATAAATCGAATTTTTTTAGATGAAGTCAAGCAATTTTTTGATGTTTTATTTTTCTTGCCGAAAGAGCCGGATTTTGAAAAATGTCCGAATTTATGAAAACGCTTGCAGCAATACTCGTATTATTTTCAATTTTAACAGGCTCTCTTTTTGCAAAAGCTCCGATTACCGTGGCGGCAAAAAGCGGCGTCATGAAAAAGGAAATTCCCGCCCTTGTAATTCTTCCCGACGATTACGAAAAATCGGGCAAGAGCTATCCTGTGATTTATCTTTTGCACGGCTTTGGCGGCAACTATCAAACATGGTACCACATAAAGCCGAACCTGCCCGAACTTGCCACTTCAAACCAGGTGATTTTCGTTTTGCCCGATGGAGCTACGAGCTGGTATTGGGACAGCCCCGTAAATCAAAATTTAAAGTATGAAACTTATGTGGCAAAAGAGCTTGTTGATTTTATCGACAGCTCATACCGCACAATCAAAAGCCCGAAGGGCAGGGCGATTGCAGGTCTTAGCATGGGCGGACACGGCGCGATGTGGCTTGCGTTGAGGCACAAGGACGTTTTTGGCGCGGCGGGTGCAATCAGCGGCGGAGTTGACATTCGCCCGTTCCCCAAGAACTGGGACATGGCGAAAAATTTGGGCGAATATTCAAGCAATAAGGACGTTTGGGACGCGCATACCGTCATAAACCAAGTGGACGGCTTGAAAAACGGGGAGCTTGCGATATACATCGACTGCGGCTTTTCGGACTTTTTCTACCAGGTAAACTTGAATTTGCACAACAAGCTTTTGCAGATGAAAATCGACCACGACTATCTTGCCCGCCCCGGCGCTCACAACAATGCCTATTGGAATAACGCCATAGACTACAACATTTTGTTCTTCAAAAAATTCTTTTCAAAAAACTGAAATTTTTATGGCGCGGGTTTTCTGCCCCGCGCTTTTTTTTTGTAATATCGAAAGCTTGTTCTTAAAAAAGCAAAAGCAGGGTTGAAACAATCGTCATAAATATTATGAAGCCGCGGTAGCTTTTTTCGGGAAGATGCTTTACAAACAGTACGCCTAAAAACGCCCCCAAAAATATGCTTGGAATTGCAATTATGTTTAGTGTCAATGTTTGCGGCGTTATGTTGTTCCACGCAAAAATTTGAAGCGGGATTTTGAGGTAGTTTACTATCAGGAAAAACCACGCGCTTGTTCCCACAAATGCGTATTTCGGAAGCCTCATTGAAAGCAGGTAAACCGCCATAATCGGGCCCGCCGCATTGCCAATCATTGTGGTAAATCCTCCCAAAATTCCAAAAATTGCCGCGCACCACCATTTGGAAAATATCTTTTGGTTTTCCTCCATGGTGTTTTTTCTTGTTATGAACATCACCAAAAATCCCGCAAAAATGGATAGTGCCATCAGTTTCCCGAACATCGTCTTGTCAATCATGCTGTCAACCCATATCGCGAGGAAAAACCCCGCGATTGCGGTCGGCAGAAGCTTTAAAATGTATTTCCATTCGGCTTGGCGGCGGTAGTAAATAACCGCAAGCAAATCTGCAAAACACAGCATCGGCAAAATTACTCCCGTGGATTCCTTTCCGCCGAAAACCAGAGCCATTGGGGGAATGGCAAGCGTCATGATGCCCTGTATCCCCGTTTTCGACATTCCTACGATAATTCCGCAAATCAAAAGAAAAGAAATTTGCACGGGGTCTCCATCAATATGGGAAAAATCAAAACAATCCATAAGAAAAGACAAGGTGTTTTTTTTGCCAAGCGGAGCAAGCAAATAATTTTTTCTTTACGAGCATCGCAAAGAGTGGCAGTCTGTTTTCATGAAATTTTTAAGATTTAAACCTATCTATATGGAGCGCGTTTGGGGCGGCAGAGACTTTGAAAAAAAGCTCGGCAGGGAAATTCCTGAAAACAAGGTCATCGGCGAAGCTTGGGAAATTTGCGACAGACCCGAAGCCGAAAACCTTATTGTCGGCGGAAAGTTTGACGGAAAGACTATCCGCCAAGCCATAGAATCAGACGCGGAATACATCATGGGAAAGGGCTGGGCCCCCTCCAAAAAATTTCCGATACTCGTCAAGTGGCTCGATTGCCAGGAAAGGTTGAGTTTGCAAGTCCACCCGCCCGCATCGGTTGCGGCGTTGCTTGGAGGAGAACCCAAGACGGAAAACTGGTATGTTGTCGACTGCAAGGACGGCGCGGGATTGATTGCGGGTCTTAAAAAGGGAGCGACTAAGGCGGATTTTGTGGCAAGCCTTGCCGATAATTCAGCCGAAAAGCTCGTGCATCGCTTCCCCGTTAAAAAGGGCGATTCGATATTCGTGCAAAGCGGAAGAATTCACGCAATAGACGGCGGCAACTTGATTTTGGAAATACAGCAAAACTCCGACACGACTTACAGGGTTTATGACTGGGGCAGGGTGGGCTTGGACGGCAAGCCGCGCAAGCTCCATGTGGAAGAATCCATCGCAAGCATTGACTTTTCGGACTTCGAGCCGTCTCCAATCCACGTTGAAGGCAGCGGCAATATGTGCGAGTGCAAGGAGTTCAGAATTGACGTTGTTCGCTTGAACGCGGGCGAAGTCTATGAAATCAAATCGGGCGAGGCAATGAGAATTGTAAGCGTTGCGGAAGGCGAACTGTCTGACGACGAAGGCGAAGAGGTGAAGTTTTCCGAAAATATTGTAGTTCCCTTTGCTGAAAGCGTGAAATTTACCGCGACAAAGCCCTCGACATTGCTTATTACGAGATAGCCTGCGCTTTTCGTTTCGCGTTGAAATATTTTTCATTTTTTGGAAAAAAACGTTTGACGAAAACAGTTTTTTTGGTACTTTCAAATGCTTTAAAAAATCACTCCCTGATGGTGTAATGGTAGCACAAAGGATTTTGGTTCCTTTGGTTGGGGTTCGAATCCCTATCGGGGAAAGTGCTTGAAAAGCCTGCAAATCCGCTAAAATAAAGGGTTTGCGGGCTTTTTTGTTTTTCGATAGGAATGAGATCCCCCAATGGTTCGATGCCGAGGGTGTCGCAAAGCGACAGCCCGAGACAGTGGCTTTTTGCGGAGCAAAAAGAGCCGAGCGAAGCGAGTGCCGAGCTGACGCGGATTGGCGAAGCCAACCAAGTCACGAGCACAATCTCTATCGGGGAATGGCTTTGAAAGCTCCTAAATCTAAGCATTTAGGGGCTTTTTTGTTGATGGATAAAGGGATTACACGGTATTTGACTGTCCGAAAAATAGACTTATTGGGTTATCATATTGGCTGTTTTAAAAATAGCGGAGTAGTTTTAGAGAAATTTTGTGAATTTTAACGTCTCTCGAATATGGGGCGCCCGAAGTTGTTTGTTAGTTTGTCTTTTTCCATAATTTTTAGCGGATTTACTTTTCATTTCGGAAATAAAAAATCGCGCTTAAAGAAAATTCATTGATGTTGACAAATTTAACATGTCGTTGGGATAATGTTTTCATGTGGCAGACATATGCATTGTTATCAGCTTTCTTCGCCGCGCTTACGGCGATTTTTGCAAAAGTGGGGGTAAGCGGAGTTAATTCTAATTTGGCGACTGCCATTAGAACGGTCGTCATTTTGTTTATTGCGTGGGGGATAGTTTTTGCGACGGTTCCTCTTCGTGAAATAAGGGAAATTTCAAGGCACACTTTGCTTTTTTTGGTGCTTTCGGGAATGGCAACGGGCATTTCTTGGCTCTTTTATTTCAAGGCGTTGCAAATAGGGGAGGCTTCAAAGGTTGCTCCGCTTAAAAAGATAAGTGTGGCGTTTACGATAATTTTGGCGTTTGTGTTTTTGGGAGATCCGTTAAGCGTAAAGACCATCATTGGCGGAGTTTTAATTTTAGGTGGAGCATTGGTTCTTGCATTGTAAAACGCTTTTAAACTTTTTTTAAAAAAATCGTTCTTTTTTGTTGACATATTTAAAAAGACTTCCAAATTGATAGTGTATTATGTTTTTTAATAAGCTTAATTCAGTTTCAAAAAAGTCTCTTTTGTCTTATCTTTCAAAAGGGCTGTATCTATTTGCGTACTGTTTTATCCGAATGATGTAGGCGGTTAGGGGAATTTTCAAATCCGCCAAGTTTTTTAAACCGCCGTATGAATATTTATTTTCGGATTTTTATTTAAAATAAAACACTACCACTTAAATAGTCTATAAAAAAGAAAGAAAACAAAATGAAAACAAAAACAGCAATATTGGCTTCGATTTTAATAGCATCGTCTTTAACTTTTGCAGCTTCAAATGAAGTCGCAACCCAAAAAACTCAGGAAGTTCCCGCCCAAGGCGGCGAAGCGGCTCCAAAGGAAAAGGGCGCGCCCTTGCCGCTTCTTACGCTCGACGGCGTTGGCGGCGTTGTGCTTACACCGATAGCATACCTCATAAATCCCGGCGCGGAGGGAACTCAGGTCGGACTGCCTTCGTTCGGGCTTACTTACGTCAATGCGGGGCATAAGAATGTGGAAAGCTTCGGCGTTTCTGAAACTCTGTTTGGGCGTTTGGAAATAGGCTATAACGCGAGCCGTTTCGGAACAGGCACTTTGCAGCGCGACGTCTTGAAGTATGCGGGAGTTGACATTGCAAGAAACGATGTATGGCTTCACAGCGTAAATTTGCGCTACAATCTTTTGCTTGAAAATGCTTTCGGAACAAGCTTTTTGCCCGCTATAACTCTCGGAGTTCACGGAAAGTTTAATGACGGCATAAATGAAACCAACAAAAATCTCGGCGGTCTTTTGTCTCAAATAGGATATGACAGGGATTATGGCGTCGAGTTTACAATCACCGCCACGAAAGCCTTCTTGATTTACGAGCATCCTTTAATTCTTTCTATTACGGGAAGGGCTTCGGACGCTTCAAATTTGGGATATTTGGGATATTCGGGCGACTATGAGCTTTCGCTTGAAGGCAATGCGGTTTTCGGAATAACGGATTGGCTTTTCTTCGCCTTTGAATACAGGCAGAAGCGCAACCAGTATTCAACTGTAGGAATTGGCGGACATACGCTTATCGGCAGGGAAGGTGACTGGTGGACAATCGGGCTTGCCGCGATATTATCTAAGCACGCAACGCTTACCGTCGGCTACGGGCACTTGGGAACCGTTTTAAATACGCAGGAAAACGGAGCTTGGGCGATTGCCACCAAGTACGAATTCTAAAATCATGAAAAACTCCTATTATAGCATAAACGATGCGCAAACTCTTCCGAAAGTTTCGGAAGAGGCGCGTTCTTTTATAAATTCTTTGCCCGAAAATTTTGCATTGTTGCAGAAAAAAGGCATTGGAAGACGCGATGGCGGGAGATCTTGAAAATCTCGATAAAATCAGGCTTGGAAGAATAGTTCCGATATCCGATAGAAGCGATGTTTTTCATATAATCGCGAAGGTGAATTTCGGCGGGGAAGAGCGCAAATTGTATATTTTCATTCCTAAGGAAATCGGTAAAGATTTAAGAGTGGTTGTTTACTATCATGGCGGCGGGTGGTGCATAAACGCGCCCGAATCGTGTTCTATGTTTTGCCAAGACATCGCCGCAAAGACAAAGTCGGTCGTGGTTTGCCCCGAGTACCGCCTCGCGCCCGAAAACAAATATCCTGCCGCAAATTTAGACGCGGTTTCGACGGTGGAATGGGTGAGAAAAAATATTTCAAACTCGTCGGAGCTTAAAATTTTTCTTGTGGGAGACAGCGCGGGCGGGCATTTGGCGGCGTCAACTGCGCTGCATTTCAAGGATAGCGTTGACGGCGTAATAATGTTTTATCCCGCCCTCGACTTGTCTTTGGGGCGCGGAAGAAAGTCGTGGGGCGACTTTGCAAAAGGGTATTGCCTTGACGCGGACTTGATGGAAACTTTCATAAAGGCTTATCTTCCGAACGAAGCGGCGTCTCAAAACGAAGATGCGTCTCCGCTTTTGGCGCGGGATTTAAATGGCTTTCCCAATTCTTTGATAATTTCCGCACAATGCGACATTTTGAGGGACGAAGCATTGGAATTTGCATCAAGGCTTGCCGAGTTTGGTATAAACGTGCGCTACCGCTGTATAGAAGGCGCGACGCATTTATTCATAACAAAACCCGAAATGAAAGAAGCTTATTGCAATGCCCTAAGCGAAGCCTCCGAGTTTGTGCTGAAAAATTCCGAGTGATTTTTTCTTTGGCATTTTCTTGCTCGACAAATATTACTAAATATGTAGTTTTTAGGCATGAAAATTTCCACAAAGGGCAGGTATGGGCTGAGGATAATGCTTGATTTGGCTCGCAACGACGGCGAGACGCCGCGAATGATAAGCGATATATGCAAGTCGCAGGGGCTTTCAAACAAATATGTAAGCAGGCTTATCATAGAGCTTCGCAAGGCGGGCATGATTTCTTCGGTGCGCGGCGCAAAGGGCGGATATAAAATAAAAAGGCTTCCAAAGCATATCACCTTGCTGGAAATTATCGAGACCATGGAAGGTCCGCTTTCGATTGTGGATTGCGTGGGTTGCCCCAAAAAGTGCAAAAAAAGCGCGAATTGTTCCGCCCGTGAAATTTGGAGCGAAGCCAATGAAAAAATCCGCCGCGAATTTGAATCCATTACCTTGCAGGATATTTTAAACCGACAGGACAATGCGGCGGATTACTGCATTTAGCTTATGGACTACATATCCTCCGACATTTTTTCAGGCAAGATTTTTGAAATAGACGCATTATTGAAGTTTGGCTTTGAAAAAAAGCGTTCATCGTTTTTCCTTGAAGAAGACATTTTAGGCGGAAGATTTTGCGTTAAGATAAAAATTTCAGGCGGAAAAACTTTTCATGCCGCCGTATATGACAAGAATTTAAACGAGCCTTACGAGCTTCATCTCGTCCCCGCCGCAAGCGGAAAGACAGTGGTGGAAGTGCGCGGGGAATATGCCGCTTTGCTTGCAAAAATCGCGAAAAACTGCTGCGCAAATTTCGCTTTCAAGACTTCCCAATCTAAGAAAACCGCGGATTTTTTGCGCAAAGAATTTGGCGTAGGGCTTGAGTTTTTGTGGAAAAATTTTCCGGATTGCGCCATAGCAAGGCGTCCTGACAACAAAAAATGGTTTGCGGCTTTTTTGACTTGTCCCGAAAACAAACTCGGGCTTGAAGGAGATGAAAAGGTTGAAATTTTGGATTTGAGGGCGGAACAGGCTGATTTTTGCAAGTTGGACGGTCGGCGTTATTTCCCTGGCTATCACATGAACAAGAAAAATTGGATGACGCTTGTTTTTGATTCGGGAATCAGGCAAAGCGAAATCAATTCCCTTCTTAAAAAAAGTTTTGCGCTTGCTTTAAAACGCTGATTATTTTGTCCTTAAAAAATCATAGCCCATTTCTGAAAGCATTTTGTAGTCTGTTTCTATGTCGCTTCCGATGGTTGTCAGCATGTCTCCCACCAAAAGCGCGCTTGCTCCCGCTTTTAGCGCGTCTCTTTGCCTTTCGATGAATGCGCTTCTTCCGCCCGCAAATCTTATATGGGCTTTCGGGTTTATTATTCTAAACATTGCAAACGCCGTCAAAATTTCGTCTTGCGGGAGCGGGGGAGTGTTTTCAAGCGGAGTTCCCTTGATTGGTTGCAATACGTTGAGCGGTATGGAATCGGGTTCTATTTCCGAAATCGCAAATGCAAGCTCGATGCGCTCTTTTAAGGATTCTCCCATGCCGATAATTCTGAATGATTTTCAAACGGCAAATTCCTTAAATTCAAAATTTAAAAAACAAAGCTGAAAAATTTTACCGCTTTTTATTGATTTTACGAATTTTTGAGCGATAATTTAACTATAGAAAGAAAAAGATGGATACTGAACCTACATTGTTATCTACCATAATCTCCTACCTGATTTGTTTTGGAGTGGTATTCTTTGTTTATTGGTTGGTAAGTAAATTTTTAAGCATTCCATCAGACGATAATCTCGAAAAGATTTTTCCATGGATGAAAGAATAAACCATCATTTTATCTGTTCACTTCCCCTCAATTCACGGTTTAGTCGGTTGGGGGATTTTTCGTTTATAAGGGCGGCGTTGCCGTCGGATAAGGAAAGTTTGTCGAATACCCTGAGCTGTATTGGAATTTTTCCGAAAAAAATTTATATGCGGCTAATGCAGGTTGGGTTTCACAAGTTGCAAAATAGCGATGTTGCGATAAAAAAGATGACGCCGAAAATTTCGGCGCCACTTTTTTCTTTTTTTTTGTGGGGTATGCAATTTTTTTAGGTTTTTATTCGGAATAAAGCCAAGTTGAGAGATAGCGCGTGCCCGTGTCGGGGATTATTGCGACAATTTTCTTTCCCGCATTTTCGGGCTTTTTTGCAAGTTCCAATGCCGCCCATACAGCCGCGCCCGCCGAAATTCCCGTATGTATGCCTTCGAGCTTTGCGAGTTTTCGGGCAGTGTCGCCTGCGTCTTCGTCCTTTACCCTGATTACGCCGTCAACCACTTTTGAATCGTAAATCTTGGGGACAAATCCCGCTCCTATGCCTTGGATTTTGTGCGCGCCCGCCTTGCCGCCCGAAAGTACGGGGGAAGTATCGGGTTCGACTGCGTAAATTTTTACGGACGGCTTGAGGGGCTTTAAGCCTTCGCCTATGCCGCTTATCGTGCCGCCCGTGCCGACTCCGCCTACGACTATGTCAACCAATCCGTCTGTGTCTTCCCAGATTTCCTTTGCGGTTGTCAGGCGGTGGATTTCTGTGTTTGCGGGATTTTCAAACTGCTGTGGAATGAAAGAACCTGGGTTTTCCTCTTTTAGTTGAAGGGCTTTTTCTATTGCGCCTTTCATGCCTTTTGCGCCTTCTGTCAGCACAAGCTCTGCGCCGAGGCTAAGCAGAAACTTTCTGCGCTCGACGCTCATCGTGTCGGGCATCGTGAGGATTAGGCGGTAGTTTTTTACCGCCGCCGCAAGCGCAAGCCCGATACCCGTGTTTCCGCTTGTAGGCTCTATGATAAGCCCTCCCGCTTTCAAGACGCCTTTCTTTTCGGCGTCTTCAATCATTGCGAGGGCGGCTCTGTCTTTTACCGAGCCCGACGGGTTGAAAAATTCGAGCTTCGCCAAAATTTCAGCTTCGGTTTTGTTGAGTTTGTTTATGCGGACAAGCGGAGTTTTTCCGACAAGTTCGAGAATGTTGTTTGCTATTTTCATTTTATTTGGTAATTTTTGTTGTTAAATCAAAACTTTGTCGAGGGCTTCTATTATGTCGTCAGAATTTTCCAAGCCGATTGAAAGCCTTATGAGATCCTTTGTAAGTCCGCTCGAAAGCTGTTCCTCGTCTGAAAGCTGGGAGTGGGAAGTGCTTGCAGGGTGCAAGATTAAGCTCTTGGAATCGCCTACATTTGCAAGGTTGCTGAAAAGCGAAATGTTGTCAACCACTTTTACCGCCGCATCGTAGCCGCCTTTAAGCCCGAAAACAACCATTCCTCCGTAAAGCCCGCCTTTTATGTATTTGTTCGCAATTTCATGTGACGGGTCGTTTTTAAGCCCCGGGTAGCGAACCCATGCAACCTTCGGGTGACTTTCAAGATATTGCGCGACTTTTAACGCGTTTTGGCTGTGGCGTTCTATTCTGAGAGGAAGGCTTTGCAACCCTTGCAGGAATATCCACGCCGCATCGGGCGCGAGGGTGGGGCCCACGTTTCTAAGTCCTACCGTCCTTAAACGTAGAATGAATGCCAGAGGATTTAAATCTCCCAAATCATGGGCAAATCTAAGACCGTGATAGCCGCCGTCGGGCTTGTTGTACAAGTCGAATTTTTCGTCCGTCCAATCGAAGTTGCCCGCGTCTATCACTATGCCGCCGATGCCCGCTCCGTGTCCGCCAATCCACTTTGAAAGCGAATGGATTACGATGTTTGCCCCGTGTTCGATTGGCTTGAAAATTCCGGGGGGCGTGAATGTAGAGTCAACGATGAGCGGCAAGTGGTGCTTTTTGGCTATTTTTGAATATTCGTCGATGTCGGCAAAATCGAGCTTCGGATTGCCGATTGTTTCGATGTATATTGCCCGTGTTTTTTCGTTTATGGCTTCTTCCACCGCGGCGAAGTCGTTGACTTTTGTAAATTTCGTCGTTATTCCCCAGGCAGGCAAAATCGACGCAAACTGCGTGTAAGTGCCGCCGTAGAGATTGTTTGCCGATACAAGTTCGTCGCCTTGCTTTAAGATGTTTGTTATGGCGAATGCTATTGCGGCTGTTCCCGATGAGAGCGAAAGTGCCGCCGCTGCGCTTTCTATTGCCGCAAGCCTTTTTTCCAAAACGTCGTTTGTAGGGTTCATCAGCCTTGCGTAAATGTTGCCCGATTCTTTCAAGGCAAATAGGTCCGCGCCGTGTTTTGCGCTCTTGAAGTTAAATGCGGTTGTCCTGTAAACGGGCACCGCTCTTGCCTGCGTTGCGGGGTCGGGAATTTGACCTGCGTGAATTGCCAATGTTTCGTATCTGTAATTTTTTTCGCTCATTTTTTTCTCCTTTTGGTTTTATTGAATGTGTTTACTTGGGTTTGCTTTATTTTTTTTTAGATGCAGCGGAGACTTTTTTTTCTTCGTCTATTTACTTTTTTTTTGTTTTTACATTCGGTTGATACACATTCGTTTTGCGGTGGAAAGAAGAAAAATATTTCTTTCAATCTCTTTCTTGAGGGGTTTAGGAGTTATGGATGATGTTTTTGATTCCATTGTTTTAATCATTATTATTTTGATAGTGTTTAAAATTTTTTTACTGATGTCAACAAAATTTTAAAAAATTTTTCTCTTTATTTTAAAGGGTTTCTAAAAAACCTTATAGAATACCTTTTTAGGGGAAGATTTATAAATTTGCGAGGCTTTGGCAAATATGGTTTAGGCGTATGTCAAAAAATATTCTGCGTAAAAAATCAAAAATATTTTGCATAAGGCGGGATTTTTTACATTTATTTATCGAATGGGGAAGAAATTTTTTAGATATGCAATTCGTTTAATTGTCGTTTCGTTTGTTTTAATCGGAGTGTTCGCTTCTTATGTGTGGCTTTTGATTGACTCTTACGAAGTTTGCGAAAACCCGAAGGATGCGTCCGAATATGAATGGGCTTTGCTTTTGGGGTCGATAAAGTATTTAAAAAACGGCAACGAAAATTTGTATTACAAAAGCAGGATTGAAACTGCGGCGGAGCTTTACAGGCTTGGCAAGGTAAAAAAGATAATCGCAAGCGGCGACAATTCGAGGGAAGATTACAACGAGCCTGAAACAATGAAATGCGACCTTGTCGCCCTCGGCGTTCCCGAAAGCGCGATTTTTGCAGACTATGCGGGATTTCGCACCCTCGATTCGGTAAGGCGCGCAAAAAATATTTTTAATTGCGAAAAACTGCTTGTAGTTTCGCAAAAATTGCACTGCAAGCGCGCGCTTTTTTTGTGCGAAGCAAACGCAATGCAGGGAAGCGCGGCTTGCGCGGCAAATCCAAACGCAAAATTTTCGTACCGCTTGCGCAATAACTCCCGCGAGCTTTTGGCGTGGGTCAAGGCATGGCTTGACGTCAAAATATTTGGCAGGAAAGCCAAATTTGAAAAATAGCTGCGCCGCAAAAAGTTCTTGCGATTAAAATTGTTTTTCTTAGCTTGTTTTAACAATGAAGCATGGAAGAGCAGTCTTAAAGGGAAATTCGTTGCCCAACCTTTATTTGGTCGGCTTCATGGGGACAGGCAAAAGCTCCATGGGCAAAAGGCTTGCCGCGCGCTTCAATCTCAGGTTTATCGACAGCGACGAAGAAATTGAAAAATCGAGCGGTATGCCGATAAAGGATATTTTTGCCAAATTCGGGGAGGAAAAATTCAGGGAGATGGAGCGCGATTTCATCGAAAACGGGCATCCCAAGACAGGGTGCGTCGTATCCTGCGGCGGCGGCTTGGTGTGCAGGGACGGAATGCCCGAGCTTGTCAAAAGCAAGGGGATTTCCATCGTGCTTTTTGCGGAGCCAGAGGTTATTTTTAAGCGCGTAAGCCTTTCGAAAACAAGGCCTCTTTTGAATGTCGAAAACCCCATGCAAAGGATTTGCGAGCTCTTGGACAAGCGTTCCAAGTATTACAAGCGTTCGGGCGTTTGCGTAAGCTCTTCGGGCAATCCGAACGATGTTGAAGAGAGGCTTGCGCGCATTTATGCCGGCAGGGTAAAAAATATGCTAAAACGCGGTCAAGATTAAAACTTGACTGAACGGAAACTATATCCATTATTAAACGCTAAAAATTTTTCAAAAAGGGATGTTTTGCAAGGTGCGGAAAATCCCAATTTTTCTGAAAGGTTGCCGAATGGCTCTGATAGTGCAAAAATATGGCGGCACGTCTGTTGGCGATGTCGAAAGAATTAAGGTCGTTGCGCAGCGCATCAAAGAAAATGTCGATGCGGGCAACGACGTTGTCGTGGTTGTCAGCGCGCGAAGCGGCGTGACAAACCAGCTCATAGAGCGCGCAAAAGCGTTGAATTCAATGCCGAACGAGCGCGAGATGGACATGCTTTTGGCTGTCGGGGAGCAGGAAACCATCGCGCTTGTCGCAATGGCTTTGCATTCCCTCGGCGTCAAGGCGGTTTCAAGAACGGGAGCTCAGGCGGGCATATTTACCGACTTCAACCATACCCGCGCGCGCATAATAGAAGTCACGGGCGGCGACATTAAAAAACAGCTCGCGTCCGGCAATGTCGTGATTGTCGCCGGTTTTCAGGGCATAGACCCCGACGGGCATGTGTCAACTCTCGGCCGCGGCGGAAGCGACCTTTCGGCTATGGCTTTGGCGGGCGCGCTCAAAGCCGATATCTGCCAGATTTTTACGGACGTTGACGGCATTTACACGGCGGACCCCCGCATAGTGAAGTCTGCGAGAAAAATCGAAGTCATGGATTACGACGAGCTTCTCGAAATGGCTTCGAGCGGCTCAAAGGTAATGCAGGCGCGCTCTGTCGAGTTTGCCCGCAAATACAATGTCGTTTTTGAAGTCAGATCAAGTTTTAACAATAACAGCGGAACAATCGTGAAGGCAGAAGTACCAACACTCGAAGGCCTCGTCGTAAGCGGCGTGGCGGTTGATAAAAACCAGACAAAAGTAACAATCACAGGCATTCCCGACAAGCCGGGGTCTGTCGCTGAAATTTTTGAAGATTTAGGCGCAAGCGGCATCGGAGTGGATATGATTGTCCAGAACATCGGCAGGGCGGGAATGGCAAACCTCACCTTTACCGTCGCAAAAGACGACGCGTCAAAGGCTGAAAAAATCCTGCAAAACACATGCTCGAAGATGGGCGCGGAAGTTTCGCTTACGGGCGACATCGCAAAAGTCAGTGTTGTGGGCATAGGAATGCGTTCAAACAGCGGCGTTGCGGCGACTTTCTTTTCCGCGCTCGCCCAAAAGAACATCAACGTCCAGCTCATCACGACAAGCGAAATCAAAATTTGCGTCGCAATCAATTTGGACAAGGCGGACGAGGCGGCATGTGCCCTTCACACCGCATTTGGTTTGGACAAATAATCGGGCGTTTGCGTTTTGCGAAAGTAAAATTGCGCCAAAATCATATTTTTTGTTTGGCATAATGCCCGATTGTTGCAATAATCGGGCATTGCTTTTATTTTAATTGCGGAGAATTTTTTATGAAATTTGTAAGTACCAGAGGCAAAGTTGAGCCGCTTGGCTTTTCCGAAGCAGTCATGGAAGGATTGGCGGGCGACGGCGGCTTGTTTGTGCCCGAATTTTTGCCCGATATTTCCGGCAAGCTCGAATCTTGGCGCGGACTGCCTTATTCAAAGCTTTGTTTCGAGTTTTTTAAGCTTTTTGCGGACGACATTCCGCAGGGCGATTTGGAAAAAATTATAGATGCTTCATACAAAAAATTCGATGACGCTCAAATTGCCCCGCTTTCAAAGTTAGACGGCAAAACCTATCTTTTGGAGCTTTATCATGGTCCGACATTGGCATTTAAGGATTTCGCCTTGCAGTTATTGGGCAATTTGTACGAATATCTGCTTGAAAAGTCCGGCAGGGTGATAAACGTTTTGGGAGCTACAAGCGGAGACACGGGCAGTGCGGCGATAAACGGTCTTTTGGGCAAAAAGAACGTAAATATTTTCATTTTGTATCCCGACGGCAGGGTTTCTCCTTTGCAGGAGCGTCAAATGACTTGCACTGGGGCTTCGAATGTCTTTCCGATTGCAATAGATGGAACTTTTGACGATGCGCAGGCAATCGTAAAAGAGCTCTTCGGCGATGCCGATTTCAAGAAAAAATGGAGTCTGGCGGCGGTAAATTCCATAAATCTTGCGCGAATTTTGGCGCAGTGCGTTTACTATGTTTACGCATATTTAAAGCTGCCGCCCGACCGGGCGCAAAGCGCGCGTTTTGTTGTGCCGACAGGCAACTTCGGCAATGTTTTGGCGGGCTGGCTCGCCTGCAAAATGGGCATGAAAGTGCGCGGATTTACGGTTGCCACGAACCAAAACGACATCTTATACCGCCTTTTTAAAACGGGTGTGTACGAAGTCGGCGAAGTCAAGCCGAGCTATGCGCCTTCGATGGACATTCAAGTTTCGTCAAATTTTGAAAGATTTATTTATTTTGCGGAAAACAAGGATACTTGCAAGGTTCGCGAAATAATGCAGGCGTTTAAGTCTTCGGGCAAATGGATTTTTGAAAATTTCAACGCCGATGTGTTTTCTTCGGTTAGATGCGACGATTCTTCCATAAAGAAGAACATTCGCAATGTTTATGAAAAGTACGGAAAAATAATAGACCCGCATACGGCTTGCGGTTTTGAAAATCTCGACGGTGGCGTGAACGTTGTCTTGTCAACCGCGCATCCCGCAAAATTCCCCGAAGTCATAAAAAGCGCGATTTCGCGCGATGCAAAGTCTCCGATTTTGGAGGAATTGAAGCAGAGAAAAATCGAGCGCATGGAATGCGGGGCAAATTCGGATTTGATAAGGGAAATCATAAAGGAGCGCGGAATACGCAAATGAAGCAAAAAGTTTTTATATACGACACTACTTTGCGCGACGGGACGCAGGGCGAGGGCATATCTTTGACTGTCGCCTCGAAGCTGCGCCTCGCGCAGAAAATGGACGATTTCGGAGTGGATTTCATCGAGGGCGGATGGCCGGGGTCAAATCCGCGCGATATGGCTTTTTTCGAGCAGGTTTCGTCTTTGGAATTGAAGCGCGCAAAAATATCCGCGTTCGGTTCTACGAGAAGGGCGAATATCAGGGCTGAGGACGACAATCAGCTTAAACTTTTGCTCGATGCCAAGACGCCGTGCGTCACCATTTTCGGCAAAACGTGGCTTTTGCATGTCGAACAGGTCATAAAAACCACCGCCGAAGAAAATTTGAAAATGATAAAGGAGAGCGTCGAGTTTTTAAAGAAAAACGGGCGCATAGTGATTTATGATGCAGAGCACTTTTTCGACGGCTTTAAAGACAACCGCGAGTACGCGCTGAAAACATTGCGCGCGGCAATCGACGGCGGGGCGGATTATCTTTGCCTTTGCGACACAAACGGCGGAACTTTGGTTGAGGAATTTAAGAGCATCGTAAAAGACGTATGCGATTTCTCGAAAGACGTTCCCGTAGCCGTGCATTGCCATAACGACAGCGGAGTCGGCGTTGCCGTTTCCCTTGCAGGGGTTCAGGCGGGAGCTTCAATGGTTCAAGGCACTTTAAACGGTTTCGGGGAGCGCAACGGAAATGCGAATTTGTGCTCCATAATTCCAAATTTGGTCTTGAAGCTGAATTGCGATTTAAACTGCGCGCCTAACCTTTCAAAGCTTCGCGACTTGTCTTTATTTGCCGACGAAATGGCGAATGCCCGCAGCGATTCGCGCCAGCCCTATGTCGGGGCTTCGTCGTTCGCTCACAAGGGCGGCGTTCACGCAGACGCCGCAAATAAGGTAAAGCGCAGCTACGAGCATATTTCTCCCGAGCTTGTCGGCAACAAAACGCGCGTTTTGGTAAGCGACATGTCGGGCAGAGCCCTCGTCATGATGAAGGCGAAGGAGCTTGGAATGGAAATCGACGCGAAAGACCCCAAGATAAAGGACTTTTTGGACGAGCTCAAACAGCTTGAATTTAACGGATACGGCTATGAGGCGGCTGACGCTTCTTTTAAGCTTCTTCTTGCAAAATTTTTGAAAAAGACAAAGCCCGCCTTTGCCGTCCACAATTACAGGGTAATGGTGGAGCGCGACCAGTTTAAGGAAATCACCCGTTCCGAAGCGACCGTAAAGCTAGAAGTAAACGGTATTTTGGAGCATATGGTTGCCGAGGCGCACGGTCCCGTCGGAGCCCTTGACCTGGCTTTCAGAAAGGCGTTGGTGCGTCATTATCCGCAGATTATGGATATTGACTTGATAGATTTCAAAGTCCGCGTTTTAGACAGCGGTCTTGGCGCGAACGCGGTTGTCAGGGTTCAGGCGGAATTTAAGGACGGAGACTCTATTTGGGGCACTGTCGGCGCGTCCGACAACGTCATAGAAGCCGCTTGGGAAGCCTTGCGCGACGCCTTTGAATACAAGCTTATGAATATTTGATTTCTTATGGAAAACAACGAACATAAGCTTGATTTAAAGTCAAAAATCAAAAACAAATTTTTGAAGGGGTTGTATTCCGTATTTTCATATCCCGTTGAAGCTTTTTTGGGAATACGCGATTTCAACGCGGCAAACGCGAGGCTTCTTTCTTATGAAGACGGCAGAAATTTCTTCTTGAAGGCGTTGGACGCAATGGGCGTGCGCTACTTTGCGGATGCAGAAGAGCTTAAAAAAATTCCCTCCGAAGGTCCTTTGATTGTTGTGGCAAACCATCCTACGGGCGGGCTTGACGGCGTTGTTTTGGGCGCTGTTTTATGCTCCGTGCGCCCCGATGTGAAACTGCTTGCAAACAGCCTTTTGAGCTTTTTTGTAGGGATTAGAAAGCACTTGATAGCGGTAAACCCATTTGGGGGCAAGGAAGCCGCATCGCAAAACATAAGCGCGCTCAGGGAAACAATAAGCCATCTTAAAAAAGGCGGTTGCGTGGCAACTTTCCCGTCCGGAACGGTGTCGCATTTGCATTTGAAGCACCTTACAATTACCGACCCCGAATGGAACAAAAACATTGCATCCATTGCCCGCAAAACGGGGGCTACAATTGTTCCTGTTTTCTTTGACAACAGAAATTCAAACCTCTTTCAGCTTGTCGGGCTTGTCCATCCAATGTTGCGTACAGCTCTTTTAATAAGAGAAATGATGCGCCATGCAAAAAAAAACGTAATAAAGGTGCATGTCGGAACTCCGATTTCCCCGCGCCAGGTTTCGACTTTTGAAACCGACGAAGAATTGATTGCGTGGATGAGATTAAGCGCGTACATATTGCCGCAAAAAAAATCGGGCAAAAAAAATTCCGAAACCAAAATGGAAGATTCGGGCAAGAACATAAAGAAGCTCGTGCGCAAAATCCTTCCGTCTTCAAGCTCTTTTCAAGACCTTATTTTGCCTGTCGATTCCGAAAAAATGCAGGCTGAAATAAATTCTCTTCCCGAATCCTGCAAATTGATTGACGGCGGGAGAATAGGAGTTTACGCGGCGTATTCATGGCAGATGAAATGGACCATGCTTGAAATCGGGCGTTTGAGGGAAAAGACGTTCAGGGAAGTCGGAGAAGGCACGGGAAAGAGCATAGATACCGACGAGTATGACCAATACTACATGCACATATTCTTGTGGGACAAGGCTAATAAAAGCATTGCGGGAGCTTACAGGGTGGGGCATGTCGATAAAATCGTAAAATCCATGGGAGTGCAGGGGTTATACTCTTCGACTCTTTTTGAAATGCAGCCCGAAATTTTTGAAAAAATGGGCAATTCCCTTGAAATGGGGCGCAGTTTCATAGTAAGCGAATACCAGAAAAAAAGCTCGACTTTGGCAATTCTTTGGAAGGGCATAGGGGTGTACATTTCGCGCAATCCGCAATACAAGACTTTGTACGGTCCCGTAAGCATAACGACCGAATACAACGCAATTTCAAAAGACCTGATGGTCCAGTATCTTTCAGAGAACAAGACTTCTTTGGAATTTTCAAAGTTCGTAAAGCCAAAGACTCCCCCGAAAGTCAAGCTTTTGAGCGGCTTGGAAAAAGAGACAATTTCAAGGGTAGGCAAGGACGTTGAAAAAATTTCAGCTCTTATTTCCGAAATTGAAATGGACAACAAAGGCATACCCGTTTTGCTGAAACACTATTTGCGCTTAAACGGAAAACTGCTTGCTTTCAATGTTGACAAGAGCTTCGGAAACTGCATTGACGGATTGATAATGGTGGATTTAACCAAGACCGATTCAAAACTAATGAAAAGCTATATGGGCTTAAAAGAAGCCATAGCCTACCGCAAATATTACGGCTTGGATTCTCCCGAACTTGAGGCGGATTTGCTTGCCCAAACTAAATAGCGTTAAGCATTTTAAATAAAAAGGATTGGCGGCTTTCTTTTGCCTGCCAATCCTTTTGTTTTTATAAGAAAAGTCCGTTTTTTATGGTTTGTGTTTTTATATAAAAAACACCTTCAAAAAAAATTTTATGCAAGTATGGTTTTAGCGAAGAGGCTTTACGTTTTCCAAGCTTGCCCAACCGATTTTTTTATCAGGCGTTTGAAGCCGCAAATAATTCCCGCGCCTTTCTTTTATTATCCCGCGCCTTCCTTCCGGAAAAGGCGCAATGGCAGGGGCGTTTTTTGCGGGGGAAAGCTTTAAAACTCCGTCTTGCGAAACTGAAATTGCGGTGTTTCGCATATCGCTCCAATATATCGTGCCTGCGATTGAAATAATGAACGCAAGCGAAGAAAGCAAGAGGGATATTTTTGCAAAATTGCCTTTTTTTCTAAAAATGACGCAAGTTGATGAGATTATTATTCCAATCCAAAACGAGGATATTGCAAGCATCGCCCATTCAAAGTTTGACAGCTCCCCGAAAAAAACATCCGCAAAACTGCGCTTTTTTTCGGGAGTTCCCGAAACTTTCGACAGGGCTGAAATGTTTGCGACAGTTTCAGGGGAGCGGGGCTTTAAGTATCTGGCGCGTTCGTAATTTAGCATCGCAAGTCCGTTTTGCGACATTTTGGCGTACGAGTTTGCTGCATTATGGTATGCGGCGGCTCCAAAGCCTTTTTGCGCGGATTCCTCAAAATAGGCGGCGGCGGATTTATAGTCGGACTGCCTGTATGCGCGCGTTCCAAGCTCGAAAAGTTCTTGCGGGGTTTGCGCAAGAAGAAATAGCGGCAGAACCGCCAAAATTAAAGACGCGCCTATTTTTGCGAAAGCGTTTGGCATAGTTTTTCAAGCTCCGAATAGAGATTGCCTGTTTCGTTTGCTTCGGGAGTGTATCCGCCGAATGCGATTGCGTCTGCGCCGTCGAAAATTTTTGCGGCGAACTTTTGGTCGTTTTCCGAAAAGCCGAGGCTGTTCATTATTGAGATGGCGTCGGTTCGAGTTATTGCGCCCGCGTCAAACCCGCTTGCAACCGAAAGCGAATTTTGAAGGGCGCGAGCTCCGAATTCAAAAAATTCTTTCGGATTGTTTTTTTGCGCCGCAGATTTTGCGCTTGCCAAATCTTTTTTAAGTTCGGATTTTGCAAGAGACTTGCGGGCAAACACGGGGTCGTCGGCAAGCTTGTTTTGTTTCATTTTGGCAAGAATTATCCATGCAATCGCAAGCAGGGCGGCACATTGGGCAAGCCAGAAATATGGAGATGCCAAAATTCCGCTTGAAGACTGCAATGCGGACGGGGTCTCTTCTATAATCGGCATAGGGTCTTTTTCATCTTGCGTTTGCGCCTTGCGCTTGGCGTAGCTCTTTGACGGCGCAACGCTTACGGATACGGGGGCGATTTTAAGCTCTTCGTATTTTTGCGACTTGGGATTGAAGTAGCTGAAAACGGCGGAAGGCGTTTCTTTCAAATCGGGCGCGGTTGGAACAAGGGTGTATGAGAATTTCTTGACGCCCTTAAATCCGTATCCGCCGCTTTCGTCCTTAAAGGAAGTTTTGGGCTTGTATTCTTTCCAGCTCTGAGATGGTGAAAGTTTAGGGGCGGAAATCCTGTCGAAATTGCCTGTGCCCGAAATTGAAATATCCATAACGCACGGCTCGCCTACACTCAAAGAAGATTCGTCCAACTTTGCGTTTTCCGCCTCAAATTCGCCGATGGCTCCCGAAAATCCGCTTGGCATATTTTCTTTCGGAAGCTCCAAAACGTCCACCGCCTGCTCCTTTGAAGTCAGCGTAAAGTTTTGGTTTGAGCTGAAAAATCCGCCGAACGCGGAAGAAAAAATTCCGTTTGCCTCAAATTGGATTTTAAAGTTGCCCGTCTTTACGGGAGTTACCACGGTCGAAAAGACGAACTCCACGGGAAAGTTCGGGTCCTTTGTTTCAACCGCCTTGCCTTCCGTTAAAAATCCCTGGCAGACAAAGGCGTCGCTGTTTTTTATTGACGGGGTGAGCTGCCTTAATTTTATGTCGGAATTTAAAATTTTGCCGCTGAACTTGAAAGAGACTTGGCATGGAACTGCTTGCCCGACATAAATTTTTTCAGCCGCGAATTTTATTTCTGCGGAAGTTTCTTTTTGAAGGTCGAATGTTTCCTGCGGCGCGGACTTTCTCATTCTCTGGCGCGTTATGCCGGGGAATTGCGAAAAGCCGAAGTTCGACATCATTTCTTCCATCTCTTCAAACGGGTCATAGGCGGATGATGTCGAAATGTTTTGGGGGGCGTTCGGGCTTGCCTTTAACGATGCCGCGGGAATTTTGTACGTCTTGCCGCCTGCTGAAATTTCCCATGCTTTGACTTCAAATTCTCCGTCCTGTGTGGGGATATAGTTGAACGTCAAAATTTTTTCGCGGACGGGCGTTTGCATGTTTGTGATGCTCATCCTTGTCTGAACTCCCGAGCCGACATACTGCAATTCAGGCGGGGTAGGTATGTTTTCAGCGGTTATGTCCGCTTCGACGTCTTTTAAGACAACCGAATATTGCGCGACTTGCCCCTTGCGCACAATAGGCGGATTAAAACCGTTTGAGCTGATGGATTGCGCCATTAGGCAAACGGTAAAAAAAATCGTTAAAATTGAGGAGATTGCTTTTTTCATCTTACCAATCCTTGTATTTCTTTTCTTCAAATCTGTTGCGCTGTGTTCCGTAGCCCGAGAATGGGAGCTTCTTTTCGTCGTCTTTCAAGGAGTCGAGGACTTGCGCGGCTTCGCGGCGCGTCATCACTCCCGCCTGCGAACGGTAATCGAAGGGCGTTCCGTCTTTATCCTCTTCCGCTTGCACGGATTCCTTTGCGTCTTTGCCTTGCTTTTCTTCCGCGGGCGAGGGTGTTTCGTCTTTTTTATCGGCGGAATTTTCTTCTTTTTGAATATCGGAATTTACCGCCTGCTCGTTTTGCTTGTTTTCGGCGTTTTGATTTTCGGAATTTTGACCGTTTTCTTTTTGGTTTTCTTGGGCGTTGTTTGATTTATTGTTTTCCTTTGAATCTTGATTTTTTTGGTTTTTATCTTTTTCGCTTTGGTCGGCGTTTTGATTTTTGCTCTGATTTTCCCCGTTTTGTTGTTGATTGTCTTGGCTGTTTTGTTGGTTTTCCTGCGAATTATTTTTGTCTTGGTTCTGATTGTTTTCTTGCTTTTGGTTATTCTGCTTGTCGTTTTGCTTGTTATTTTGATTGTCTTTGTTTTGTTGGTTATTTTGGCTGTCTTGATTTTGGTCGTTTTGTTGGTTGTCCTTGTTGTCGTCGCGCAGGAGTTTTTTCAGCTCTTCGATATTTTTTTCGAGGGCTTTTTTTTGCAAATCAAAGTTTTCTGACGCGCCTTTCAACGCTGAATTTGTTTCGGCGATTTTCTTTGCGGCGTTTTTCGCGGCGGAAAGATTTTTCGACGCGCTTTGCATTTCGGGGTAGAGCTCAACCGCATTCTCAAAATTCTTTTGGGACAAAAGAGTTTCTGCTTGTGTTTTTTTCAAGGCTTCGCGGGTTTTAGTTAAGGTTTTTTCAGTTTCTTCTATGGACTTTTTTGACTGTTCGCATTGTGAAATCGCGCCTTTTATTTCGTTTTGCAAATTTTGCTCTTTTAACGCCTCTTCGCCAGAATTTTTGAGGGTGTCCAATCCCTTTTTCAGGGTTTTGCCTGAAAAGTCAAGGGCTGATGCCGTTTGAGTTTCGGTCTGTTTTGCGCCTTCAACGGTCTTTTGGGCATCGGCTTTTTCAAAGGATTTTTTTGCGTCTTCGTATCCGACGCATCCCAAATTGTAGTAGCTCTTGGCGTGGATTTGCATATCGTTTTGAGAATATGCTATCGCCTTGTAAAAATTCTCTTTTGCATGCTCTGAATTTTTGTTTTCAAAAGCATCTATGCCCGCGTTGAAAAAATCCCTCCAAGTCTTAGGCTCTTCGGTTTTTTGCGCGGCGGCGTTATCCTTTTCTTGCGCGCTTTCTTTTTGATTTTCTTGGGCTTTCAAATCCGAAGTTGAGGCGAATGAGGCGCACAGCAATACTGCGGCAATCACTCCGAGATTAGCGCGCCTGCCTTTAAATGTTTTACGCGATTCCAAAATGAAATCCAGTACCAGCAGAATTATGGACAGTGCGAGAGGAATTTGAAATCTTTCTATTGCTATTTTCTTCATCTTTGCGGAAAGTTCCGACTTCGGGGCTTTTTTTATGCCCGCTTCGTAGATTGCGTCCATGCCGCCGTCGGAGAGGTTTGCGTAGATGCCGCCCGTCGCTTTTGCCACTTGTTTTAAAAGGTCTTCATTTAGCTTGCTTGAAACCAAATTGCCGTCTGCGTCCCTTACGAACTCCAATTTTCCGTATTCGTTGCGGACGGGGATAGGCTCTCCGTTTTGAAGACCCACGCCGAGCGTGTAAATTTTTATTCCCTTTTCATTGGAGGCTTTTTCAGCCCTTTTTACGCCCGACTGTTCAAGCTCTTCGCCGTCGCTTATAAGGACGAGAATTTTTTGGTTTTTCGAGTCCGAAAATGCGGAATCGGCTTCGTCGATTGCGCTTGCGATGTTTGTGCCGCCGCGCTGGATTATGTTTGTGTCGAGAGAATCAAGCGACATTCTGAATGCGCCGTAGTCGAGGGTTATGGGGCATTGCAGAAATGCCTGACCGCTAAACGCGACAAGCCCGATTCTGTCTCCGCCAAGCCTTTCAACCACGTCGTTTATGGCAAGCTTTGCGCGTTCGAGGCGGTTTGGCTTTATGTCTTCTGCAAGCATGCTTTTTGATGTGTCCACCGCGAAAATTATATCGACGCCCATTTGATGCTCTTCCGTCCACTTGTACCCCCATTGCGGGCGGGCGAGGGCGAACATCATGAGGGAAATTGCAGAGGCAAATAATATGGATTTTGCGAAAATCTTTACGCCGCTTACATTTTGGCTTAAAGCGGGCAGGATTTCCTTTGAGGCAAATTGCGCCAAAATATTTCTCTTTTTGTTTTTGAAATACGCCGCCGCAGCAATCGCCGCGAAGAATGAGGCGACTGCCAAAAGGGCGATGAGTGGATATTGAATCGTCATGGCAAAGTCCTAAATCTGGTGTTCGCAAGCAGGCGTTCCAGCATAAGCAGGGCGAGCGCCAAAATCAGCGGATAGGCAAACAGTTCGTTATATTCCGTGAAATTGTGGATTTTAACCTTCGTTTTTTCAAGGGAGTCAATTTGGTTATAAATGGATTGCAAATTTTTGTAGTCGGTGGCGCGGTAGAATTTGCCGCCCGTGATTTCGGCGATTTTTTTGAGAGAGGCTTCGTCAATCTGGCTTATGCCGTGCCCCGCAATTTGGGGCTTGCCGAATTTGTTGCGGATAATCCTGCCGTTTTCGTCTGCCGCGGCGTAGGGTATTCTGCCGCTTTTGCCCGCGGCGATGATGTATATTTTTGTATCGAAACTTGCGGCGGCTTCGGCGGCTGCTATGGGGGATATTTTGCCCGCATTGTTGTCGCCGTCGGTAAGGAGAATTATCACTCGGCTTTTGGCGTCTTTTAAGTCTCTTAGCCTGTTTACGCTCGTTGCTATTGCCGAACCTATTGCGGTGCTTGAACCGTCTATCATTCCGATTTCAACCCTTGATATATTTTGCAAAAGCCAGTCGTGGTTCAGTGTGAGGGGGGAAACGACGAAGGTGTTTGAGGCGAAAATTGTCATTCCTATCCTGTCGCTCGGGCGTTTTTTTATGAACTGTTCAATTACATTTTTTACAGCGTCAAGGCGGGTTTGAAGCTCCGCGCGGTTTTCCGACAAGTCGAGAGCCGCCATTGAGCCTGAAACGTCAACCGCCAAAACAATGTCAATGCCGCTTTCTTCCCTTTCCGTATAGCCCTTGCCAAGCCTCGGGCGGGCGAGCGCGACAATCAAAAGGGCGAGCGCAAGCAGCCTTAAAAACATTAGAATTGCGCCCGCCTTGCTGCGCTTGAATTTTGCGACGTTATTGGCTATGGCGATGCTTGAAAACAAAATGGAGCCGCTCTTGCCTGTTCTTCCTTTCAGAATTGCAAGCAGCGGGAGGGCTGCCAAGAGCCATAAAAATTCAGGATTTGAGAAATCGAAATTCATTTTTTTGCGGCGTTTATTTTTGCGTCTTGGCTTTCCACGAAATCAATGGCGAGATTCGACATTTTTGACCTTCCTTTGCTTCCGAATTCCGCACCCGCGAATTTTGCGAGGTCTGCAAGCGTGAGAAGCTCCGCTATTTGCTTTTTTGCGCCTTCGTCGAGATTTTCGGAGTTTGACGCAATTTTTAAAAATTCTTCGGTTGTGCGTTCGGGGGCGGGCATTTTGTAAACTTCGCTTATGTATTCCCTTACCGCCGCACTTACATAGAACGCGAAAAGGGAATCTGTTGCGGACATCGCCGCCGCTTTTATTTGAAGCATTGCCTTTTCAAGCGGAGTTTCGGCAGGCTTGTTTTTTTTGCGGGTGAGAAATCCCAAAATGAACGCCAAAAGCATTGCCGCGGCAACGAACCAAGCCCAGTATTCCTGCCAGAATGTCGGCTCGATTTTACCCGTCAAAGAGTCTATTTCTTCAAAAACGCCGTTCATCTGCGCTTCCTTTCCTCAAAAAATTTGCGAAGTTTGACAATATAGGGCTTCCCCGCCTCTATCCTGACGGAGTCTATGCCTATTCTTGCGAGGGCGTTTTTAAAGTCTTTCATTCTTTTTAAATTTTCCGCCTTATATGCGTCCGTAAGTTCTTTTGAGAATGTGTCAAGCTCGACAACTTCACCCGTTTCGCTGTCTTCCAGTACTATCGTTCCGAGATTTGGAAGCTCAGTTTCACGTTCATCGAACACGTTTACGCATATTAAGTCGTGGCGGCGGTTGGTCAAGTCGAGGGCTTTTAAGACGGAATCTTGCGCGCGCAAATCCGGGTTTGGCAAAACTCCGTCGGGCCCCTGCAAAAAGTCGCTTAAAAGCACGACAATCGCGCGGCGTTTCAAAAGCCTGTTTATGCCGTCTAAGGCATTTGAAATGTTTGTTTTTGAATGTTTCGGCTTGAAAAACAAAATTTCCCTTATGAGGCGCAGAATGTGCCGTCTGCCTTTGCGGGGAGGTATGATAAGCTCTATTTCGTCTGTAAATAGGGCAAGCCCCACCTTGTCGCCGTTTTTTGCGGCGGAGAAGGCGAGCACGCTTGCAAGCTCTGCTTCAAGCTCCCTTTTGGTTTGCGAATTTGAGCCGAAAGCCCCGCTTGCGGACAGGTCAACTGCGAGCATCATTGTAAGCTCGCGCTCTTCGCGGTATTTCTTAACATGGGCTTTCCCCGTCCGCGCAGTAACGTTCCAGTCTATGCTTCGTATTTCGTCGCCCGGCTGGTATTCGCGCGCTTCTTCAAAGTCCATTCCCTGTCCCTTGAAGACGCTGTGGTACGCTCCCGCAATCGCGTCGCTTACCTGCTTTCGGGTGGCGATTTCTATACGCCTTACCTTGCGCAGCATTTCTTTGACGGAGTCGCTCATTTTCGCAAAAAATTTAAGGGCATTTTTTTAATCAGGGAACCGCGACTTTGTCCAAAATTTCCTTTATCATTGCTTCTGTTGTGACGCCTTCGGCTTCCGCTTCGTAAGAGGGGATTAGTCGGTGGCGCAGCACGTCGGGGGCGATGTCTTTTATGTCCTGTGGCGTAACATAGCCTCTGCCTTGCAGGAACGCGTGGGCTTTTGACGCCAAAGAGAGGGCGATTGTCGCTCTCGGAGACGCTCCGAAGCGTATGAAATTATCCAAATCGAGCTTGTACGACGACGGCTTTCTGGTTGCGAAAACCAAATTTACGATGTAGTCTTTTATTTTGTCGTCCACATAGATTTCATCGACGACTTTTCTTGACTGCATTATTTTTTCAGGAGTCACAACCGTGTTGATTTCGGTTTTGACGTCTGTTTTTGCCATCATGTCCAATATGAGCCTTTCCTCTTCTTTCGAGGGATAGCCCACGTTCAGCTTGAACATGAAGCGGTCAACTTGCGCTTCGGGGAGCTGGTATGTTCCCTCCTGGTCGATTGGGTTTTGGGTTGCCAAAACCAAAAACGGCGAGGGCAGGGGATAGGTTGTGCCTCCGATTGACACCTGCCTTTCCTGCATAGCTTCAAGTAGCGCGCTTTGCACCTTTGCGGGGGCGCGGTTGATTTCGTCAGCCAGCACAAAGTTTGCGAAAACAGGGCCTTTTTGGGTTACAAATTCGCCTTTTGACTGGTTGAAAATCAAAGTTCCCACTATGTCGGCAGGCAGGAGGTCGGGCGTGAACTGAATTCGGTTAAACTGCGCTTCGGCGGCGGATGCGAGTGTTTTTATTGCGAGTGTTTTTGCAAGCCCCGGAACGCCTTCAAGCAAAATATGACCGTTTGCGAGGACGCCTTCAATCATTCTGTCCACAAGGTATTTTTGCCCGACGACGGTTTTTGAAATTTCTCCCCTAAGCAGGGTTGTCCAATCCGAGGATTGCCTTACTTTATCGTTTATTTCTGATAGGTTTGCGCTCATGTTCTTATTGTTAAATTCGTAAAAATGAAATTAAAATTAAAGATTATAGACAAACTGCCCGCTTTTTTGTTCCGCAAAATTTCAGGCTTCCGCAATCAAGGCGAGGGTTTTGGCTATCACTTCTTCTTTCGACATGTTTGAAGTGTCTATCAAAACGGAGCCTTCGGGGCGGACGAGCGGGGCTGTTTTGCGGTTTTTGTCGAGGGCGTCGCGCTTTGAAATGGAGTCGGATATACCCTCGTTTGCGCGGCGTTTGCGGCGGGTTTCCTCGTCTGCGTCCAAAAATATTTTAATTTCCGCGTTCGGGAAAATCACGCTGCCTATGTCTCTCCCTTCCATTACAAGCCCCGCAAAGTTTTTTTCTTTCGCAACGCCTTCCATTGAACGCTGGTAGCCCTTCAAAAATTCCCTTACCTGCGGCATTGCGGCAAACAAAGAGACGTTTTGGTTTACTTTGTCGGTGCGTATCAAAGAATCTTCTATTTCTTTTCCGCCGACGGACATCCTTGCGGAATTTCCGAAAATCAGAGTCGATATTTCAACGCTTTTCAATGCTTGTGAAACTGCGTCTTCGCCAAGCGACGGCGCAATGCCTTCGTCAAGCAAAATGTATGCGATTGTGCGGTAGTGCGAGCCTGTGTCAACGTGCATATAGTTTAGGGTTTTTGCGCATTCTTTCGATACGCTTGATTTGCCGACTGCGGCTCCGCCGTCGATTGCGACTGTTTTAAATTTCATGCTGTCCTTTCTTGACTGTTCGAGGATTTTGAAAAAGTCGGGCCATGTTTTTGACGAGCATTGCGGGTCGTGTATTTCAATCCAAGCCTTTCCGCCGAAGATGTCGGCGCATCCGGCAACGCCGTGCGACATGGCAATTCTATGGTCTTTGTAGGTTTCGATTTTTACGGGGCTTGAAATTTTTTTGGCAAGCTCCGATTTTTCGTACGGGAAAATTGTTATCGAATCTTCGTCAAACTCGACTTTTTTCGCGAATTTTGAAATTTCCCTTGCCATCGCTTCCACTCTGTCGCTCTCCTGTTTTCGGGTGTGTGCAATGCCCGTTATTTTAGTTGTGCGCCCGAATAGCGGGGCTATTGCGGCAAGCGTCAAAAAAGTGTCTGAAATATCGTTAAAGTCAAATTCGCACGCTTCGGCAGAAGGCTCCGACTTTAATGCGAGCAAGTCGTTTTCCACGCGGCGGCATTTTACAAGACCCGCTTTTTGCATCACTTGCGCAAACCCGACGTCGCCCTGCAATCCTTCGCGGGGAAAGTTTTTTACAAGCACCGCGCCCGAAGTTGCCGCCGCGAGCGCAATGGGATAGCTTGCCGCCGTAGCGTCGGTTTCAACCGTGTAAGATGAAATTTTGCAAGTTTTGGAATTTTTTACGATGTATTTTCCGTTTGAAGGGCATTCGACTTCAAATCCGAACTGGCGCATCATTTTAACCGTCATTTCAACAAATGGCTTTGAAACCGTACCGCCTTTTAAAGTTATGGAAGTTTCGGAACTTGCAAGGGTTTGCGACATCAGTATTGCCGATAGAATTTGGCTCGACCGGGTTGCGTCAAGCGATATTTCCCCTCCCGAAAACCCCTTTGTTTTGACTGCAAACGGGAATGAAAAACTTTCTTTTTTGAATGTAAATTCAGCTCCGAGATGTTCGAGAGCTTCAATCAAACCGCGCATGGGTCTTTTGTACATTTCTTCGTCGGAGTCGAATTCAAACTCTCCGTCTTTTATTGCGCATACGAATGCGGTTAAAAACCGCGCCGCCGTGCCTGCGTTGCCGACAAAGAGATTCGCGCTTTTTTTGGGGGAACCTGAAACTGATATGAAATTTTCGCCTTCCTCTATTTCAAAGCCCAAATTTTTAAGGCATTGCACCATAATTTGGGAGTCGCGCGAAACGAGGGGGTTAAAAATTTTTATTTTTTGCCCCGCCATTGCGGCAAGCAAAAGCGCGCGGTTTGTTATGCTTTTTGACCCGGGAGCCTGTATTGCGGCGCAGGCGGGTTTTGTGAAAGGTTCTATTTTATAGTCCATGGTTTTATTTGTCCAATTCGGAACGCGTTTTTTTTGCGTTTTTTAAAAATTCTTCGATAAACTTTTCGTCTCCGCTTTTCACTGCGCGGGAGAGTGTTTCCAACATTCCTATTATTTCGTCCAATCCGTTTGAAATATTTGCGGCGTTTTCCTTCAATATGCTTTTCCACATTTGAACATCGCTTTTTGCTATCCTTGTAGTGTCTCTAAATCCGTTGCCCGCGAAAGTTTTGTATGAAGAGAAGTCTTTTGAGGCGAAGTTTGCAAGCGTGCTTGCCACGCATTGCGGAATATGGCTTATTTCCGCGGCAATTCTGTCGTGTTCTTGGGGAGTTACAAAATGCACATTCATTCCGATTTCCCTCCACATTGCCGCGATTTTTTCTGTCGCGTATTTGTTGGAAGTCGGGCAGACAAAGCAGGCGGCGTTTTTAAACAGGTCTTTATCTGCAAAATCAGCCCCTGATTTTTCGGAGCCTGCCATCGGGTGAGACGGCACGAAATTGCCGTTTTTGAAAATTTCAAGGCAGATGTCGGATATGTTGAGTTTTGTCGAGCCGACATCGGTTATGAGCGCGCTTTTCTTGGCGTATTTTGCCGCTTCTTTTGCAATAATCGGAATTGACGACGCGGTAGAGCAGATTGCTATAAAGTCGGCATTTTGCACCGCTTCTTCCAGAGTGTCGCACACGCGGTCTGCCCAAGGTTTGCCTTTGCAGTTGTCGCGCGTTGATTGGGAGCGCGACCAAATGTCGGTTTCCTTGCAAAGTCCCCTTGATTTCAACGCCCATGCGAGCGAACCGCCGAGCAGTCCCGCGCCCAAAACCGCAATTTTGTCAAATAAAATCATGGTTTAGAATATTGCAATATCCCCGCGTCTTTTCAACACTCTTTTGCGCAAACGGATTTATTTTTGAGGCTTGCGGTTTTCATTTATTTTTGTTTTATATATTGTTTTTCTTTATGAAGATATTTTTGTCGATAACAGGCAGATTTTTCGCGCTCATGCCGCGCTCTTTTTCAAGCGGCATTTGCAAGGCGATAGGCTTTCTCATAATTTATGTGCCAAATTCCCGCGCAAGGGTTGCCTTTTCCAACATAAAGCACTGCTTCCCGAACTTGCCAAAAAGCGAAATTCGAGAAATCGCATACGAATCCGCCAAGCGAATGGTGGAAATGGGGCTGTTTGTTTTGGCAAGCCCGTACATCGGCGAAAAAGAGCTGAAAAAACGCATACGCATTTCGGAATTTTTGAATTCGGAAATTGCAAAACTTCAAGAAAATCCTCGCCCTTTGGTTTTGATGATTCCGCATTTTTGCATGATGGAGTCCATTACCATGCTTCCGATGCTTTCTCCTTTGAAAATGCCGCAGACGGGAGTATTTTACCGCCCCTTTGACAACGACGGAATAGAGTCGTGGGTGAAGGAGACGAGGGAGCGTTACGGCGTCCATTTGCTGTCCCGAAAGGACGGGCTTTTCGCGGCGAACGACTTTTTGAAAAACAAGGGTTGCGTTGGCGTTTTGTTCGACCAGGACGCGGGGGCGGCGGGAGCTCTTTCGCCGTTTTTCGGAAGGCTTGCATCGACTTCGGAAATTGCGGAAATTCTTGCGCACAGGTGGCGGAGCGGAGTCGCCGTGGTTTGGGCGAAGCGCACGGGCTTTTGGAGCGCGGAAATCGACGGGGAATTTATAGAAGGCTCGGAGTCTGAAGAAATTTTGTTCAATTTGAACTTATGGCTTGAAAACAAAATAAAAAGCGACGAAACCGCAAGGCGCGACTGGCTTTGGCTCCACAAGAGGTGGAAGACTCAGACCCATCCCAAGTACCGCTTCCAAATAAGGCATCGCAGGGTTGTTTTTGAGGAGTATTTAAAGCATTTTAATTTAAAAGAGCTTCCGAGGCGTTCAAATTTTATCTTCAAAATGCCATCTGAATTGACAGAGGCGGTTTCGGTTTTGCCGATATTTTCCACTTTGCGCAAGGCGCGCCCCGATGCGGCGTTTACGCTATTGTTTAACGAGGACATTGCTGAATGCTTTGAAGGATTGAGCGTTGCCGAGAGGGTTCTATCGCTACCGTTTGACGCGGCTAAGCGAAAAGATGTTTTAATGTCTTTAAGCGAAGAATATCCGGAACTTTTGGCGGTATTCGACGCTTCGTGCAGGTATGAATTTGACGCAAAGTTAATACGGGCGGCGCAATCTTACGGCTTTTTTAAAAAGGGCGGAAAGAAGCCGAAGTTTGTCAAGTTTTGCGCCGAGCTTTCGGAAGACGATTTTTCAAGGCCGATTTTGGAAAGGGTTGAGACAATGCTAAAAAATTACGGCTTGAAAGAGCCGTTGGATTTTTCCGAAATAACATTTAAAAACCGCAATGGCGGTGCGGTTTTCGACGCAAAAAAGCTTTTAAAGTCGGCGTCAAAAGAAGAAATTGCGTCTTTACTTAAAAATTCCTCAAAAATAGCGTTCTAAAAAAATTCAAAAAACAAATTGAGAATTTTTTAAAAATCGGCTTTTATATTTCTTGTATGGAAATTGTAGATTTTAACGGGGAAAAACTTTATAAATGGACAGTCGGGGCTTCGACTTTCATCGCCTCTCCGACGCGCGGCGCGCGCCTTATGAACTGGTTTTTGACGCTTGCGGACGGCTCTTTGAGGGACGTTATATATTGGCCCGACAACGCCGACATGAAAGGCGGCTTTGCCTCTGTTCGCGGCGGAAATCCGATTTTGTTTCCGTTTTGCGGCAGGAGCCACTTAAACGGAGAGCTTGGCAAGTGGAAAACTCCCGACGGAAGAATTTTAAATATGCCCCAGCACGGGTACGCGAGGCAGGGGGAGTTTGAAATTGTCGATATAACCGATTTTGCCTTTGTGGCAAAATTCAAGCCCGACGCGCAATGCCGCGAAAACTATCCCTATGATTACGACTTTGTTGTAAGCTATCGCTTCAACGAATTTTCGATAGGCTGCGACCTGCGCCTTGCGAACAATTCCGATGTCGAAATTCCGTGGTGCGCGGGGCATCATTTTTATTTTAAAATGCCGTGGCACGACGGGGCTTCGCGGAAAGACTACCGCATAATTTGCGACGCCAAAAAAGCCTTTAAACTTGACGAAGCGGGCAAACTCTCTCCCGTGGAAGCGGCGTTTCCCGCCGATTTTTCGGACGGCAGGCTCTGGAACAGGATTAACTGCAAGCTCAAAACAAACATTGTGAAATTCGGGCCTAAAAGCGGGGAAGAGGACATTGCAATCCGAATTGGCGAAAGCTCGAAGCCCGACGCTTGTGCGAGCGTCGTGACGTGGACTGAAAGCGATGAAAGCCCGTTTTATTGCGTTGAGCCGTGGATGGGGCTGCCTAATTGCGCGGAGCATAAGAGCGGGCTTTCGCTTGTGAAGCCGCATTCCTCCCAGACATTTTCAGTGGATATTTCCGTTTTTTAAGGCTCGGTTGCAATTTTTTGCGCGAAAGCCGCAAAAATGATTAAAGCTCTTTTGCGCAGACTTTCGCGGCAGAGATTGCGGCGGCGTCTGACGCTTCCTCCGCAGTCTTTCCGTTTAGAATTTCAAAGATAAAGCGCGCAGTGAAAGCGTCTCCCGCTCCGACGGTATCGACTATCTTTTCCGCCTTGCTCTTGCCTGTTATTTCCCTGTCTTCGCAGACTATAATGTGCCCGTCGGCTCCGCGGGTCAAAACCAGATAGTTTAGGTTGAACATCTTAAAAATCTTGCGCGCGCATTCGGTTTGGCTTCCGCATATCGAGAACATTTGGGAAATGACGGGCAGTTCTTCCTCGTTTATTTTCAGAATGTTTGCGATTTCCAGAGAGCTTGTTATTATTTCCTTTGAATAGAAGTTTTGGCGCAGATTTGCGTCAAAGACTTTCAGGCATTTTTTTGACGATGACCGAATTATTTTGAAGAGGTTTTGCCGCGAAACGTCGCTTCTTTGCGCGAGAGTGCCGAATGCGATGGCGTTTGAGCGCGCCGCAAATTCTACCGCCTGCGGCGTTATTTCGATTTTATCCCAGGCGGCAGGGGAGCATATTTCGTATGAGGGGGCGTTGTTTTCGATTTTTACGAGAACCTTGCCGGTTTCTTCGCCTTCAAGCTCCTGCACAAAATCGGAAGGCATTCCTTCGTGCGCCATAAAATTGAATACTTCCGCGCCGTTTTCGTCTTTGCCTACCGCGCTTAAAATGTAGGCGTCCGCGCCGAACTTTCGTGAAAAGCGCGCAAAGTTAAACGGGGCTCCGCCCAAAATTTTTTTATTTTCAAAAATATCCCAAACAATTTCTCCGAAAGATAAAATTTTCTTTTGCATAATCTTGTTTTTTATCGGTTTTTAGACGTTTGTTTTTAAAGATTTTTTATTCAAAGAAATTACGGTTTGCAAAATGAAACTTTTTATAAAAAATCGCGTTTAAACGATTATAAAATTTTTTAGTTTTGTCTATGAAGAAATCTTTACTTTCTAAGAGAAATTTTTTTGTTTTTATTGCGGTTTTGGCTGTGGCGTTGGGAGCTTATTTCCATTTTTCCGCGCCAAAGGAGGAAATTCCGCCCTACAAAACTTCAGAAATCACCCTAAGGGACATTACGGTTTCAATAGACGCGACGGGAACGGTGGAGCCTGAGGATTTGGTCGATGTCGGCGCGAGAGTTTCGGGGGAAATTTTGGAATTTGGCAAAGACGTTGACGGAAATCTTGTCGATTACGGTTCGCGAGTGAAAGAGGGCGAGCTTTTGGCACTTATTGATGACCAAATTCCCCAGTCGGATTTATTGGTTGCCAAGGCTAAGCTTAGCGCGGCAAACTCCAATTTGGAGCAGGCGAAAGCAAGCCTTGCGCAGGCAAAGGCGTCTTTCAACAGAGCGGAGCGCGACTGGCTCAGAATTAAAAACCTCGAAGTGGGGGAGGCAATTTCGCAGGCTTCGCACGATTCTTATCTTTCCGAATACGAACAGTCCGCCGCCCAGATTGACGTCTGCAAGGCGTCCATAAAAACCGCGCAGGCTGAAATCGAGCAGGCGCAGGCAAACGTGAAAACGGCGGAGCGCAATTTGAGCTACTGCAAAATAAAGGCGCCCGTTGACGGCGTTGTTATCGACAGAAAAGTGAACATAGGTCAGACGGTTGTTTCAAACATGAGCGTAAGCTCCCTCTTTTCGATAGCCAAAGACTTGAAAAAAATGGAAGTTTGGGCGTCGGTAAACGAAGCCGACATAGGTTATGTTAAGCCGGGGCAAAACGTTTCGTTTACCGTTGACGCCATGCCCTCTGAAATATTTTACGGCAAGGTTGGCAAAATCAGGCTGAATGCCACCATGTCCCAAAACGTGGTGACTTACATCGTTGAAGTCGTGGTTGACAATTCCGACGAAAAGCTGCTGCCGTATCTCACTGCGAATTTGAAGTTTGAGGTCGAGTCTGCAAAAGGGGTATTGAGCGTGCCAAATTCCGCATTGAGATGGTCTCCTTTTGGCACGTCGGAAAACTTGGGCAAGGGGCGCGGCGCAATTTGGATTTTGAACGGTTCGCAAATTTTCAAGGTGGAAGTTAAGACTGGAATTTCCGACGGCGCGTTTACCGCCGTTTATTCCGACAAGCTTAAAGGCGGCGAAATCGTGGTTACGGGCATAAATTCAAACGAAGATGCGGCTTCTTCTGCGGCGTCCAATCCGTTTATGCCAAAACCTCCGCATGCCCGCAAGAAAAACGGCAAGTAAGGATTATGAATTTGATAAGTCTCAAAAACATTTGCAAAACCTACATTGTGGGCGATGTAAAACTGCCTGTTTTAAAGTCTATTTCCTTAGACGTCAAAAAAGGAGAGATGCTTGCGCTTACGGGGACTTCGGGATCAGGCAAAAGCACGCTCATGAATATTTTGGGCTGTCTTGACCGCCCGACTTCGGGAGAGTATTTTTTGGAGGGCGTTGAAATTTCAAGGCTTGACAACGACGGCAGGGCGGATGTCCGCAACAAAAAGATAGGCTTTGTCTTCCAGAGCTTCAATTTGCTTCCGAGAACTTCCGCCCTTGAAAACGTCATAATGCCGCTCTTTTACACGGCAAATCATTTGAGCGAAAAACAGATGCTTGAACGCGGTGAGCAAATGCTCGAAAAAGTCGGGCTTAAAGACAGAATGATGCACGAGCCCTCCCAGCTTTCGGGAGGCCAGCAGCAGAGGGTCGCAATCGCGAGGGCTCTTGTAAATTCTCCCGAAATCCTATTTGCGGACGAGCCTACGGGGAATTTGGACAGCAGAATGAGCGAGGAAATCATGGATATGTTCTGCCAAATAAACGAATGCGACGGAGTGAGCGTCGTGCTTGTGACGCACGAGCCGGAAATCGCCGAAAAGGCGAAGAGGGTGGTGCGCTTAATTGACGGAGAAATAACGGACGACAGGATTATATGAAAAACTGGCGCATATTGAAATCGGCATTGAAGTCCATTTTGCGCAATCCCATGCGCACGTTTTTGACGACGCTTGGCATTGTGATTGGCATTGCCGCGGTCATTGCCCTCATGGAAGTCGGAGCCGGCGCGCAGGACAGCTTAAAAAAGAGCATTTCCGCCATGGGCGTAAATTCCATAACTGTACGCCCCGGCGCGGGAATGATGGGCGGGGTCAGCTCAGGCGCGGGTTCAAAGGCGAATTTGACGGCGCAGGACGTTTCGGAAATTTTAAAGGAATGCCCGTCCGTAAAACTTGCCACTCCCGTGATTTCAGTCAGGGGGCAGGTTGTTTACGGCGGCAAAAACTGGAGTCCGTTCGGCATCAGCGGCGTCAACGAGGATTATCTTGAAATTGGCAATTGGCAGGTTGCGGACGGAGAGATGTTTTCAAAATTGCAGGTATTAAGAGGGTCGAAAGTATGCCTTATAGGCTCTACCGTAAAGCGTGAACTCTTTGGGAGTGAAGACCCTCTCGGCAAAGACATACGCATACAAAACGTGCTTTTCAAGGTGATAGGGGTTCTTAAAAGCAAGGGCGCGAACATGATTGGCATGGACCAGGACGACACTGTGATAGCTCCGTGGACTGCCGTTAAAGCGCGGCTTACGGGCGCGGGGCAGACTTCCATTTCATCGGTATCTTCTTCCTCTTCGACCACGGCAACTTCCACTTCTTCAACTTATCCCGATGCCACAAGCCTTTATCCGCCGTCGTCCGACTCCAATTTGCCGCCCGTGCGCTTTCAGAATGTTGACAGCATTTCCGCATGGGCGAGAACTCCCGAGCTTGTAGATTCCGCCGTGGAGGAAATAACGAAGGTTTTGCGCTCTACCCACAAGCTTGCAAGCGGTGTGGAAAACGATTTTCAAATCCGCACAATGTCAGAATTTTCCGATTTCCTTACGGGCTCTACCAAGAACATGACAAACCTTTTGCTTTGCGTGGCGTTCATTTCGCTTATCGTGGGAGGTGTAGGCATCATGAACATAATGCTTGTATCCGTGACTGAAAGGACGCGCGAAATCGGGCTTAGAATGGCAGTTGGCGCGAAGAAGCGCGACATACTCCGCCAGTTTCTCGTGGAATCTGTCGTGATATGCTTTATGGGCGGATTGATTGGTATTGCTTTCGGGCACGGCGCGTCAATGGTTTTGGCGTCTGCGATGAAGTGGCCCTCGACAGTTTCCTACTCTGCAATATTGCTCTCTGTGGGTGTTTCCGTTTTGGTGGGGGTGGTGTTCGGATATTATCCCGCATGGAAAGCCGCAAGACTTGACCCTATTGAAGCTTTGAGATATGAATAAAAAATACATGCCTTTGTTTTTTGCCGCGTTGCTGTTCGGTTGCGCGCTAGGTCCCGACTTTGAAAAACCCGAATACGGGCAAATGCCGAAGTTTTTCGACGCTGAAAATGCCCCTCTTTTCAAGGCGGTGGAAGACGGCGGCGACATCGAAAAGTGGTGGGAAGTTTTTGACGATCCGCTTCTAAATTCTTTGATAGAGCGGGCGTTGGAGCATAATTTCGACTTGAACATCGCAAGAATTTCCGTTGAGCAGGCGGGGTATCAGCTTGGAATTTCCAAAAGCGGGCTGTTTCCCGTTTTGGACGCAAAGGGCGGCTTTGCCGAAAGGGGAAACATGAGCGGCTCTTCGCGCGGCTACACTTCCGCGGAGCTTGGAGTCGGATGGGAAATCGATGTATTCGGCGGCGTCCGCTGGGGCATTGAAAGCGTTGAAGCTGATTACAAGGCGGCGGAAGCGAATAAGAATGCGGTTCGCATAAAGGTTGCAAGCGATGTTGCAAGTGCCTATTTTCTTTACAGGTTTTACTGCGAGGATTTGTCTATTACCCGCAAAAATTTGGAAACGCAGGAAAAGACGTTGAAAGTCATAAAAGAGCGTTTGGAAAACCGCCTGATTGCAAAGCTCGACTATGTGCGCTCCGAAGCCCAGCTTAGGTCAACGCTTTCGCAAATCCCTTCCATCGAAGCGCAAAAGGAATCGGCAAGATACGCCCTCGAACTTTTGCTCGGCTTAAATTCAGGCGCGCTCAAAGAGGAGCTTAAAGGCGTTTCGGGGCTTCCCGAATTTGAGAAATTCGTTTCCGTGCAAGTCCCCGCAAAACTCTTGGAACGCCGCCCCGACATAATTGAGGCGGAATACAGGCTTCATTCTGCCGTCGCAAAAATAGGAGAGGCGGAGGCTGACTTTTATCCAAAGTTTTCGATAACGGGCAATATTTCGTACAGCGCGCCCGCGAAGGCGAATTTGTTTGACAGCCAATACGGCTCTTGGAGCGTCGGGCCTACTGTTTCGTGGAATTTGTTTAGCGCGGGCAAGACTTATTACAACGTGAAATTGCAGGAGTCGCTTGCAAAAGAAGCGGGCGTTTCCTGGGAGAAGGTGGTTGCAACCGCCGTTAAAGAAGTACAGGAAGCCATGGTTTCTTCAGTGAAACAGCGCGAGAAAACGGAAATTCTTAAAGATGTTGTAAAGAGCAATATCGACGCCTACGAGCTTTCTTTCAAGCTTTTCAAGGCGGGAGAGCTGGAGTTTTTGGACTTGCTTGACGTTCAGCGCACAATGCTCGCGGCAGAGCAGTCTCTGCTTGAATCGCGCAGGCAGTCCTTGGATAACATAATTCTTCTTTACAAGTCCCTCGGCGGCGGATGGCAAAACAACGCCGAAAATAAAGATTAGTCTTTTGCCAATTTTGAAAATTCGAAAAATCTTGTTTTTTTCGGATTTTTTTACATATTTATGAAAAATTGAACATTTTTATAATATAAAGAGGAAGAGTTAAAAAAATATGAAAGATTTTAAAATCGCAGATGAAATGAAGTATTCAGGCATTTCAAGGCGCAAATTCTTAAAAATGATGTCGGCGGCGGGGCTTGGAACAATGGCTTTCGGCGCAAGCGGATGTTCGTCAAGCAGCGCAAGCGGCAAAATCGTGATTATAGGCGGCGGGGCTGCGGGCATCAGCATGGCGGCGCGCTTAAAGAGGCTCCTTTCAAATCCGAACATCACAATCATTGATCCGAGCGATTTACACTACTATCAGCCGGGATTTACCCTCATTGCTTCGGGTGTGTATTCTCCCGACGAAGTTTACAAAAAGCAGTCGGACTGTATGCCAAGCGGCGTCAAGTGGGTTAAAGACAGCGTCGTCGGTGTAGATCCGGACAAAAACAAGGTCATGACCTTGAAAAACGGCGTTATAGACTACGACTTTCTTGTATTGGCTCCCGGTTTGCAGATAAATTGGGACGGAGTTGAAGGCATAACCCGCGAAACTTTGGGGCAGGGCGACGCCTATTGCATATACGACCATCAGGGTGCAATCCGCACATGGCAGGGAATGCAGAAATTCGTCGAAAAAGGCGGAAGAGGCATTTATACCGATACCTACACAAAGCACAAATGCGGCGGAGCTCCCAAGAAAGTATGTCTGCTTTCCGAACACCTCGCTCGCAAAAAGGGAACGCGCAAAAATTTGAAGCTCGATTTCTTCACCGCAAGCAAAGTTCTTTACGATGTTCCTTACTTTACGCCGAGGCTTTTGGAAATATACAAGGAGCGCGGTGTTTCGATTTCAACGAGAGTCCGCGTGAAGGGCGTTGATACCTCCGCAAAGAAAGTCCACATGGAAAAAATCGTCGTCTCTTCCGAAAAGCAGAAAGACGCAAACGGTGTTGAAAAAGTCGTCGAAAAAAGAACCTACGAACCGTTTGTGGAAGATTACGACTTCTTGCATTTTCTGCCACCGATGACAGCTCCCGATTTCGTTAAGCAGTCTGGGTTAAGCTGGACGGAAGGCAAACTCGCTCCCGAAGGCTGGGCGGCGACAAACAAGGAAACGCTTGTCCACAATAAGTATAAAAATATTATGGTTGTGGGCGACGTTGCTGGAATTCCGACATCAAAAACGTCGGCTGCCATTCGCAAACAGGCTCCCGTTGCGGCAAAAAATTTGGTTGCTATAATGGAAGGCAAAGAGCCTGTCGAAAAATACAACGGATACGCCGCATGCCCGATTGTGACCGAATACGGCAAGCTCATAATGTGCGAATTCGACTACGACAAAAAAGAGCAAATATCCTTCCCGTTAAATCTCTGGGATATGTCGAAAGAGCAGGCGGTTGGCTGGTACTTGAAAGTGTATATGCTAAAACCGCTCTACTTCTACGGAATGCTAAACGGCTTGGTGTAAAATTCAAAAAGCCCCGACAAAACTTCGGGGCTTTTTTACGGCAAAATTGTATTGAAAACGTTCGTTTTTTTTTACATAAATAAATTTATGGAAAAAGAAGATAAAACGGGAAACCTCAATCGGAATTTCGAGTGTAAAAAAAACGAACGTTTATTTACATTTGGCGGGAAAAATGTAAAATTAGATTTATCTGATAATGAAAAGCGCGATATTATCAGCTTAATTGAACAGGGGAAACCTCTTCCTGATAAATATAGATTTCTTCTTTTTGGGGATAAACGCGAGGTTGAGCTTGTTTGGAATGGCAAAAAACGCGAGGTTTGCGATATAGTATTGCCTTTTCAAACGATAGAACAAGTTGATGAACCGCGTTCAGAACGTTATGCAGATAAAGAATCGCAAATGGAATTGTTTGATGCACGCGGGCGTCAGAAATCTGGTTGGACAAATAAACTTATTTGGGGCGATAATAAATTGATTTTGTCTTCGCTTTCAAACGGAGCTATGCGTGAAGAAATAGAAAAGAATGGTGGAATAAAACTTATTTATATCGATCCACCATTTGATGTAGGTGCCGACTTCACAACCGACATTACTTTTGGTGATGAAGAAAAATCTTTTACCAAAGAGCCGACAATTATTGAAGAAATAGCCTATCGCGACACATGGGGTAAAGGTGCTGACAGTTTTATTTCCATGATATACGAACGCCTTGTCCTTATGCGAGATTTACTCGCCGATGACGGGAGTATTTATGTCCACTGCGACTGGAGATTAAGTGGTTCTTTAAGAATATTATTAGATGAAATTTTTGGAAAAGATAGTTTAATTAATGAAATTATTTGGAATAAAGGATTTAGAGGAACTGAGTCTAAAAAAATATTTCAACATTCCCACGATACAATTTTAATGTATTCTAAAAAATCTAGCTATATTTGGAATCAACAAGGACAACCGTACAAAGATTTAAATATGTCGAGATATAATAAAATAGATGAAAATGGAAATAGATATGCATTAATAAAAAGACAAAGAACTAATGGTGAAATATATTATGGCAAAACTTATCCTAATGAAGTAGGTAAAAAGATAAATGATGTTATTTCTCATGTTCCAACAATGGCATCAACAAATTCAGAACGTATAGGATATGAAACTCAAAAACCAGAAGCTTTATTGGAAATATTTGTTAAGACTTCATCAAACGAAGGCGATATTGTTGCAGATTTTTTTGCGGGTTCAGGGACAACATTGGCAGTTGCAGAAAAACTCAACCGCAAATGGATTGGCTCAGACTTGGGTAAATTTGCAATTCATACAACTCGTAAGCGTATGATAGGTATTCAGCGTCAGCTGAAGTCGGAAAACAAGCCTTATCGTGCGTTTGAAATTCTTAATCTCGGCAAATATGAACGAGCACATTACATTGGTATCAATCAGGACTTGCGCTCAGAAGCTCGGAAAAAGCAAATCGAAAAAAAAGAAAAAGATTTTGTAGATTTAATCTTAAAGGCTTACAAAGCTCAAAAGGTCGAAGGCTTCAATAATTTCTTGGGTAAGAAAGCAGATAGGCTTGTTGCAATTGGTCCGATAAACTTGCCCGTAACAAGGCTCTATGTAGAGGAACTCCTTTTAGAATGTCGCACAAAACATATAGGCAGGGTTGATATTCTGGCTTTTGAATTTGAAATGGGATTATTTCCGACTATTCAGGAAGAAGCAAAAAACAAGGGTATTGACATAAAAATGAAATATATTCCGCGCGAAGTTTTTGACAAGCGTGCAATAGAAAAAGACCAAGTAAAATTCTATGATGTTTCTTTTATTGAGCTGAAACCTCACTTTAAAAAAGGCGCATTTCAAATTGAACTCGAAGACTTTTCGGTATTTTACACCCAAGATGATTTAGAAGCATCAAAAGAATCCTTGGGAAAAGGTAAGACAAAAGTCATCGTTGATAGCGGAAAAATTTATTCCATATTAAAAGACAAAAACGGAGTTGTTCAACCGCCTGTTTTGCTTACCAAAAAATGGACGGATTGGATTGATTACTGGAGCATCGACTTTGACTACCAAAGTAAAAAGGAAGTCATTAAAGTTTTAGATCCGGCAACCGGAGAAGAATCAACGCAATGGACGGGCGATTATATTTTTGAAAATGAATGGCAGAGTTTTAGAACTAAGAAAGACAGAACTCTCGAACTTAAAACTCCGTGGCATGAATGCAAAGTTGGGAGAAGAAAAGTTGCCGTAAAGGTCATCGATATATTCGGCAACGACACAATGAAAGTAATTGATATAAATGTAGAGGATTAGAGCTATGCCACTTAATATAACGTTTTCAACCAATCCTTACGATATTCTTTCTGCCGATGACAGATGGTATCCAGATTCAGACCAAGAAAAACTTTTTAAAGCTGAAAAATTCCGCTTTCTTCCGCCATTAGTTTATAAAATTAGACAAGAAGTTGCCCAGTGGCGAGAAAATGGCTACAAAGGTGCAAGTAAAACATCGCAAGCCCTTTTGCATTATTGGTTCGGCAGGCACGACAAACGCAGAAAAGATAGAGGCGAAGAATATCCAACTGAATTTTGCTATTACTTTGCCCAACGCGAGGCAGTTGAAAGTGTAATTTATCTGTACGAAGTTAAAAAAGTTCAGGACAAATACGACCTAATGAAGTTTGACTCAACAGGTCTTGTTTCGGGTGCAATGTTTGCAGAGCAGTGGCTGCGCTTTGTTTTAAAACTTGCAACAGGGGCAGGAAAAACAAAGGTAATTAGTTTGATTATTGCGTGGAGCTACTTCCATAAAACATACGAAGAAGATTCAACTCTTTCTAGAAATGTACTTTTAATTGCACCAAACATTATTGTTCTCGATAGATTGCGCAATGATTTTGATGGGCTGAGGATTTTTCGCGAAGACCCAATTATTCCAGAAAATGGAGAATACGACAGGCAATGGCGTTCTGACTTCAATATGGTTTTACATATTCAAGATGAAGTTGCGGTTTCGAGAAATACTGGAAATTTATTTCTTACAAACATACATCGCGTTTATGAAGGTAATGATGCAATACCAAGTTTTGAAGATATAGACACAGCCGATTATTTCTTAGGCAAACGCGGAGTTTCTAATACTACAGATTCCGTTTTAGACCTTAATGAGATTCTCAAAGATATAGATGAACTTATCGTTATAAATGACGAAGCACATCATGTTCACGATGAGAATATGGCTTGGTTTAAGTCGATAGAAAACATCCACAACAGACTTTGCCAAAAAGATAAAAAACTGTCTTTACAAATTGATCTTACTGCAACGCCACGCCATGATAACGGCAGTATATTTGTCCAAACTATTTGCGATTATCCCCTCGCTGAAGCAATCTGGCAAGATGTTGTAAAACACCCTGTAATGCCCGATGATGCAAGCAGAGCTAAGCTTCAAGAAAAACAAACAATAAAATATGCCGAGCGTTATTCTGATTACATTCAACTCGGTATCGAAGAATGGCGTAAGTCGTACAAAATAAATGAACAGGTTGGAAAGAAATCTATCATTTTCATAATGACTGATGACACAAAAGCTTGTGATGATGTCGCAAGATACTTAGAAGACAATTATCCTGATTTAAGAGGAAAAGTTCTTACGATTCATACAAACAAAAACGGTGAAATCTCAGAAAACGATTCTAAGAAAAATAAAGAAGAATTAGATTTACTTAGAAAACAAGCTAACGAAATCGATTCTTGGGAAAATCCGTATGTCGCAGTTGTTTCTGTAATGATGCTTAAAGAAGGTTGGGACGTGAAAAATGTTACAACAATTGTTGGATTACGTTCCTTCGGTTCTAAAAATAAAATTCTACCTGAACAAGCATTGGGGCGTGGATTGCGAAAAATGCATAGAGATCGTAGAATGCGTGAATCTGTTAGTGTTGTAGGAACTGACGCTTTTTTAGACTTCGTAAAATCTATAAACAATGACGGTGGCTCTTTGGAAGTCGGTTCAATGGGCGGTGGTGGAAAAGGTGGAAATACATCTATCGTCATTGAAATCGATAAAGAAAATAAGAAAAAAGATATCAAAAAATTAGATATCGATATCCCTGTGATGACGCCAAAGATTTATCGAGAATATAAAAATTTAGAAGAACTTAACCCTGTGAATTTTGGAACTTCCAAAATTTCTTATCGAGAATATACAGAAGAAGAAATTAGAGAAATTGTTTTTGAAGATATTGTTCAAAACGATATTGACCACAAAACTATTTTATCGAGCCTTGTAATTTCAGACTTTAGAGATGCGATTGCTTTCTTCGCTCGTGCTATAATGAAGGATTTACGCTTATTTGGCGGATACGATATTCTTTATGGAAAAGTAAAAGTATTTGTAAGAGATTTTCTTTTCGATAGAGAAATAGACGTCAATTCCCCAAATACATTAAGAAATCTTTCAGAATTGGAAGTTAGAAAAACGATAATTTCAGCCTTTAAAGAACAGATAAATAATCTTACAATTCGTGATAAAGGAACAACAGAAATTAGAGACAGTATTAAAATTTCTAGAGTGCGTCCATTTATTGTGAAGGATCAGCCTTATTTAATCCCAACAAAGAGTGCGTTTAACAAGATTATTGGAGATAGTCAGTTTGAACTTGAATTTGCCGGATTATTAGAACTTTGCCTAGATGTTGTTTCGTATGCAAAGAACTATATGGCTGTAAATTTCAAATTGGATTACGTCAATGCAGATGGCGATATTTCACATTATATTCCAGACTTCTTTGTGAAATTGACAAATGGAAAAACATATGTTGTGGAAACGAAAGGAAATCCCGATTTAGATGTCCCATTAAAAATGGCTCGTTTAATTGAATGGATAAAAGATATAAACAATCTAAACAAAAAAGAAATTTTTGATTATTTATATGTTCCACAAGACGAATTTGATTTATATGCAAAGAATGTAAAAACTTTCAACGATATGGTTAGAATTTTTCGACAATACAAAAGTTAAAACCTCAGCTGGATTTGCGTTCGGAATATGTGCATGTTAGTTTCGATATCTCCGAAAAACCGCGAGTTGACGGGATGGTCGAAGATTGCGTATTCGTAGCCCGCAAAGAACTTGAAGTTATGGTCGCGTATGTACCAGCAAAGCCCGCCGTATATCGTCGTTGCGCGGTCAAAGTAGATGTCGAATGGTCGGGGATGCGAGCTTGATTTCGCTCCCGTAAGGACGTCTTTGGGCAATATCCCTTTGCCGTCGGTAAAAATTTGGCTAAGCCTTCCCACGAGGCTGAGCCTTCCGTATTTATTAAAATCAAGGATAAAATATTCCGCATTAAAATTGTATCCGACGGGCGTCGCGTAGCCGTTTCTGTCGAGAGAACCGTATTCAATGTTTGAAATTACGGATTCCAACCACATCGTTAAATCGTCTTTGTATTTTAGCTCCACAAAGGGATTTACTTGGAAAATCGAGCCGTATTTGTCGTTTGAAACGATAAATGCCTGGTTGCCGAACCCTGTCTTTGCTCCAAATGTTATTTTGAAGTCTTTGCAAAGTTTTTTCGAATAGAAAAATGCCGCCCATAAATTTACATTGTTTGCGCTTACAGGATTGGATTCTTTTCCCGACAAATGCGAGTGCAGCATTATGGTGTTATTCATCGAATTTGTCAGGGCAAGGTGGTATTTAAAGCCGTCAAAACCGCGCACTTCGCCGTCCCAAAACAGCCCCGTGTAGCGCATGCCCATGCCGATTCTGCTGTTGTTTTGGGCGTAGAAAAAATATCTGGAAACGATTGAAGTGTCGATTGTGGGAATTTTGAAAGCGCCTATGATTTCTTCATAGCCCATTTGCACCTTTTTAAACCCGATGTTCAATGTCCCGCTTGTGAAATCAAAATCGAGCTTCTTGGCAACGTAGCAGTTCAAAAGGTAGTCAGAACCACTTGTGTTTCTTCTGCAAAAGTCGAGGTCTATGGCGGCTTTCCAGTTGTCGGGAATTTCGGCGAGAAAGCCCATGTAGGCTCTTCGCAGTATAAATCCGCCCCAGTCTTCGCCACTTTCATGGGTGGTTTCGCTATACATGTAGTTCGACATTACTTGGGCGAACCCCCATACTTTTGTCTTTATTGCGCCGTCTTTTTGCGGGAAGACCAAAGCCAAATCCCTTGCAATCTTTGAAGCTTCGTCTTTTGATATGATGTTCTTGCCGCAAAGATCGTCTATCATGCGCTTGTCTTGCGAAAAAGCCACTTGCATTGACGCCAAAGCCGCAATAGCGAGCGTTAAAAACTTTATGGCTTTTGCAATATTCATAAATCCAAAATATGTTCGTTTATGAAAATATTTTTGCAAGCTTAATATGCCTTTTAACTAAAATCTGCTTGCAATATTCAATTTTTTTATGTCTGCTTTTTCGATTAAAAAATTATATGGAAATATTTGTAAGCAATTTGCCGCACTCCGCGGAATCTGGGGAAATCGAAACGCTGTTTGCCTCGTTTGGCAAAGTCGATAAAATAAAAATTTTGAAGGATAAATTTTCCGGAAAACCGCGCGGAATGGCGTTTGTTGCAATGTCCGAAGAATCCGACATAAAAAGCGCAATCGAGTCTTTAAATGGATTTATGATGCAGGGCAGGGCGATAAAAGTCGAAAAAGCGCGCTCTCGCACTTTCAAAAGCGGCGGATTTAATGGATTCCGCCCAAAGACGTCTTTTGATTTCGACGCGGAAAGAAACGGCAAAAAACGATTCTTCAAAAATTCTCCAAAGAGCAATGGCTTTTTCAAGGACAGTCAAAAAAAGTTCCCTAAGGACGGCAAAAATTTTTCAAAAGACCGCCCAAGCTTTTCCAAGCGCAAATTTGGCGAATAAAAACTTGCAGCCTGTCTTAAATGCTACATAATTACGAATCAATTAAAAGATTGGTAATTATGACGCTTATGGAATTTTTGGGGTCTTTGATATGCTTGGTTCTTTTGACCATGCCACTTTTCTTGGTTTCTTATGCTATTGGTTCGCACTATAAATTGACATTCTTTTCAAATAGAAATATGGCGATATTTTTTGCTGTATATTTTCTTTCTTTTTGTGCGTTTATAATATCAATTTATGCGAATTAGGGATGGAGTGTTTAATATGACTGCGTTTGATGAATTGTTAATGGGGATAATCTCGTTTTTTTTATTATTAGATTTGATTTTCTTATATACCTTTCCCGTGTTTGCTGTGCTAACGATAATTGGCTTAATTAAAAAGTGGAGTTTCTATAATTTAAAGAATATTTTTATTATAATGTTTGCTTATATTATTGATTTAAGTATATACATATACTTGGATTATTGCTTTAGACAGTGTTTTTACGGAATTCAGTCATAATTGTAATTTGGAAAGGTTCATGAAATGTCAAATAAATGGAAATTAACTTCTTATCTTGTGTTTAACGGTAAAGGCAGAATGTGCCGTAGAGACTTTATAATGTTCAATACGATATTTTATGCCATAGGTGGAGTTGTTTGTGCAATTTATTTATTGGGCTTGCATTTGATAGGCTTTTTTGAAATCGATCCCGAAACAAACCCAATGACGAATAGCCAAATGTTTGCCTTGGTTGGATTGGTATTTATAGTTTTGTTGCTTTATTTAGTCCCATTTCTTGCGATGGGTATATTTGCGTCAATTCGCCGTTTGCACGACATAAATTTGTCCGGTTGGTGGATTTTGCTTTTTATGCTGATTAGTTTGATATCTAGAGGGTTTGGCGGAACACTGTGCACGATATTTTTAATGGTTAAAAAGGGTAGTGTCGGAGAAAATAAATACGGTGTCGATCCATTGGAATGACAAAAATGCTACGAACCCGATTTAAACATTTATGGATTTTGAAACACCTTTAAGAAACAATGTCCCGATAGGCTTTCATATTTTTTGCGCTCTTTTTCCTATATTGCCTTGGCTTATTTTTGCCACTATAATTGAGGATTTTGAGGTAGATTTGTTCCTTGTGGTATTTGTGCCGTTTGCGTTTTTATTTTACGTGCTTGAATTTTATTTTCTAAAAATCCTTGGATTTTTCGGAGTGAGAGCATATTTCAGCTATCCGATTTTTCTTTTCTTAATTACAAGCTTCTTTTATTTTTTATGTTCTATAAATACGGGAGTTGAGAGCGAACAAAAAGAAAGCGAAATCAAATCGTTTTTCTCTATGATGTTTATATGTTTCTTTTTCCCGTCTTTAATGCCGTTTTTGGCAAAAGTCATGGCAGATGTTTATCATTTTGTTATGTTTAAATTTGAACAAAAAATCGAAGGAAAAACTATTAAATAAAATTAAGTACTATCCAAGAAATTGCCAAATTTGATGTTGTGTTTCTATATCAAAAGAGACACCATAACAACGATTACCTTGAAACTATTTTTGTCTGATTTTAGTGTTTCAAGTTTTCAAATGTTATACGCTTCTTGACATCTTCGATTATACCTAATTTTTCAAGTTCATTTTTTATCTCGCATGCCAAGCTAAATCCTATTTTTAGTTTGCGTTGAAAGTGTGATATGCTTGTTTTATTGGTTTTTCTTACCACTTCAATAGATTTAATTAACAGTTCATTGTTTGGGTATTCTATGTGGAGCGGATATTTGTCGCCAAAGTTCGACAAACATGGACAATACAAAGATTTAATAAACGATAAAAATGTTATTTTTGAAAAACTTCATACCGGAGGTCATTCGGAGCAAAAAGACTTATTGGATTTTGTTGCAAACATCGCACCAAAAAAATTTGTCCCATTCCACACGAATGTCCCCGAGAAGTTATTAGAAAATTATTCGAATACAATAATAGGAAAAGAAGAAATTAATATTTAATAAATTTGATACCGTATTTTAGCGCTCTACGTCAAAGATTGTGGAATGGATAAAAAAAAGGAGGGCAAAGAAGGAAA